>Ga0265313_10000389_pt1 | contig 47320 bp, 40 predicted proteins | sample 4123metaG_FD_203122 | JGI IMG/M metagenome (GOLD analysis project Ga0265313, IMG submission 203122) | Rhizosphere microbial communities from Carex aquatilis grown in University of Washington, Seatle, WA, United States - 4-1-23 metaG | ecosystem: Host-associated > Plants > Roots > Rhizosphere >... | reverse complement strand
AGGGGGGTTCGGTCTTCCTCCGCCATCAGCCGGGCCTTCAGCTCGACGGTCGGCGTCACGTTTCGCGCAAAGTAAAGGGCTGCGGCCACTTTCCCGTCGTAGAAGGTCGTGTCTGGGTGCCCGGACGCGACGGCGCCCTTCTTCGCCAGGGCGATCGACGCCCCCTCGAGTAGCATCCAGGTGACGGTGGTCTCGGCCATCATCTCGAGAAAGCGGTTCGCGTGGAGGGGTACCATCGCGAGCTTGCCTGCTTGGAACCAAGTGAGAAGCCGCATCGCCGTCCCCGACACGGCTTCCTGCGCGAGCCCGAGGTTCCTCACCGCGGGTCCGAGCACCGGGTCGCTCGCGTGCTTCTGGACGAAGACCGCGACGTCGGCGAGATACGCCTGCAAGTTTGCGCCGCCATTCTGGCCGAGCTTTCGTCCGACCAGGTCCATCGCCTGTATATGGTTGGTACCTTCGTAGATGCTGAAAATCTTGGCGTCGCGACAGTATTGCTCGACGGGGAAGTCCTTCGTGTAGCCGACGCCACCGAACGTCTGGATCGCGGTCTCGCAGATGCGGAAGGCTTGGTCGCTCCCGTAGGCCTTCACGAGCGGCACCAAGAGGTCGACCTGCCCCTGGTGGTAAGCGGCCCGCTGCTCGTCGTGCCCATCGAGCGCCTGCACGTAGTCCTGGTGATGCGCGAGCTTCACCGCGAGGGCGCGAATTCCTTCGACCCGCGCTTTCATGTCGAGCAGCATCCGGCGTACGTCCGGGTGCTGGATGATGGCGACGCGGGGGGCAGTCGCGTCTTTCCAGTGCATGATGCTCGACCCCTGGCGCCGCTGCGTCGCAAACTCGACCGAGTTGAGAAACGCGCTCGACGCCACGCTGATCCCCTGGACGCCTACCGCGATGCGCGCGCTGTTCATCAGCTTGAACATCTGCGGCATGCCCTGGTTGATCTTGCTTTCGCCCCCCACCGGCCATCCGATGCAGGCGCCCGCGTCGCCGAAGTTCAGGACGCACGTGGCCGACCCGTTGATCCCCATCTTGTGCTCGATGTTCGCCACGGTGACGTCGTTTGGCTGGCCGAGCGAACCGTCGGCGTTCGCCCGGATCTTCGGCACGATGAACAGGGTCAACCCCTTGGTTCCCGGAGGTGCACCGTCGACGCGCGCGAGCACGAGGTGCACGATGTTTTCGGCCAGGTCGTGATCCCCGCCGGAGATGAAGATCTTCGTCCCTCGGATGGAATAGCTCCCGTCGCTCGTTCGCGTCGCACGCGTGCTCGCGCTACCGACGTCGCTGCCGGCCTGCGACTCGGTCAGGCACATGGTGCCGCCCCACTGGCCGCCGAACATCCGCGGGCAATAGAGCTTCTTCTGCTCGTCGGTGCCGAACGACGCGACCACCTCCGCCGCCCCGAAGGCGAGCCCCGAATACATTCCGAACGCCGTGTTCGCGCCGCTGATCATCTCTTCGACCAGCACTTGCAAGGCCTTCGGGGCGCCCGCGCCGCCCCATTCCTCTTCGACGGCGATCTGCTTCCAGCCGGCTTCGTACAAGCTCTTCCAGGCTTCCCGGAACCCGCGCGGCGTGATGACCTTTCCGCCCTCGATCCGGCACCCCTCGGCGTCGGCGGTCGCGTTCAGCGGTCCAATCACTTCGCAGACCCAGCGGTAACACCCCGCCAGAGTCGATACGCACTCGTCGCGGCCCCACGCGGCAAAGGGAGCCCTGCCGAGGAGCTCTTCGAGGTGGAACTGCTCGAAGAGCAGGAAGTGGAGCTCACGAAGAGCGGCTTTGTACCAGTTGTGCGCTTGAATGGGTTTTGTCACGGCGGCTTAGTTCAAGCTTAATGCTGCGCCGCGGCGCAAACCAGGGATGAAATTGGTCACATGCGGGTACGCATGTTTCGGAGAACGCGAAGTGGACGGATCCCCCCCGCGCCCGCCAGCTAAAGCTCCGCCCGGACGAGTACGAACTTATTGCAAAGCGTCTTGTCCGTTATCTCGCGATACGCCTTGGCGCCGACTTCGCTCTTCAGACCGCCGATTCGCCCGTGCTCGGTAACGAAGTACATCACCTTCGCCCCCTGGTCTCGCTTCTGCTTGAGCCATCCGGTGAAGGTCGATCCCGTCGAGACAAAGGCCGGCACCCGATTTCCGGTGTAGAAATTCTCGCCCTTCCAGTTCATCTGGTAAGCGACGAGAAGCTCATCCGGCGAGGCGCGATCCGCGTAGTACGCGGCGATGACCTCGTGCTGGCCCCAATGCGGCGCCGTCTCGGTCATGTAGACGTCGAGGCCCCAGAGAGCCCAGACGAACGCGAGCGCGCAGAACGCAGTAACGGCGTGCTGGCGCACCGCGCGCACTACGAGCGCGAACGAAAGCGCGATGGCGACGACACCGAAACCCGTGAGGGCCGCCGAAAAGTCGAGCGAGTCCGGCCACGGCCGTCGATAGTTGTAGGTAAAAAGATGCAGCAGGCGAATCGCGCCCGGTTGGTCGGCGTTCTCCGGCTTGATGATGAGATCGCGTGCGACCAGCACGAGTACGAGCGCTCCCGCGACCGCCCCTGCGCCGAGCATTCGAGCGGCGTGGGCGCCCCGGTCCACGTCCGTCGGCGTGGCCTCGCCCTCGCTCGGTTCGTCGTTTGCGTCTTTCTTGGAGGCGAAGAGCTTGACGGCCCCGGCACCCAATCCGGCGCCCGCGACCGCCAAGAGCACGCCCCAGAGCACCGACGGATCTGCCAGTCTGCCGCCCGGCTTGATTCCGAAGAACGAACCGGGCTGCAGTCGGGCGATGCCGACCACGAGCAGGGTCGCACCCGCCGTTATCCCGGCGAGGTACGCGGCGAGCCGGCCCGGATCGGCGAGCCGGCGCTTGCCGATCATGTCGTCGAGCACGATGCCGACCAGTACCGCCACCGGCGGGACGGCGGGGAAGATGTAGTGGTGAAACTTCGTGCCCATGTACGAGAAAAGCGCGAAGCCGAGCAAGAACCACATGCACAGGAGGACCGACGCGTCGCCGCGGTCGCTGTCCTCCTTTGAATCGCTTCGCCGGAGCCACCACAGAAGGCCCAAGGGAGCGAGACCCGTCCACGGAAAAAGTGCGTACCCCAGCTGCCAAACGTAGAAACGAAAGCTCGTGTCGTCCCCTTCGTTCGTGTCGTGAACGTGCTGGAACGCTCGGTTGAACATGTCGTGGAAGATCAGTCGGTCGGTGAACGGCGCGCCGTGCCGCACGTACATCGCGATGTACCAGGGCAGCGCCACGACGGGCACGATGAGCAGAAGCCCGCTGCCAATTTCGAACTGCGTCAGCTCGCGGACAATGCGCCGAACCCGCGTGAAGAGATCCTCGCTGGGGCGCGATCCGGCGAGATAGAGCAGCGTGACCAACATCGGCAAGCCGAAGCCGGCTGGCCCCTTGCCCAGCGTGGAGATCGCGGCGAAAAACCATGCGGCCAAATAATAGAGGCGCCGCACGCGCCGCTCGCCCCAGCTCAAGTAGAGAAGAACGCCCAGGAGAGCCGTCCAAAGCAGCGCCTGGATCGCCGGCTCGAATGCGCCGACAGTGCGCCAGAGCGCGGGGCCGAACCCTTCGGGGTTCGGGCCGGTCGAGTGCGGAATGCTCGCGGGCACGGCCGAGCGGCAATCTTCGTTTCCCGGGAGCCCGCAGTTGCCTCCCCCCGAGCCGCTTCGAAACTCGTCCCAATGGGGGCGGAAACCGTGAGGTCCACCCGGGCGCCACACGAGCTCGAAGTTGCGGGAGAGCAGGTAGAGGATCTGCGGTAGGGCACAAATGATCACCGCTCCGAAGACGAGGTGCCAGCCGCTGAAGCGAAGATGCATCGCGCCGATCTTCACCTCGTAACAGCGCGTCTCGCGATCCTCGTCGGTGCGCAGACCGAGCAGGACGAGCCCCATGCAAGCCGTCATCGCGCTGACGAACGGCATGTCGGTCATGGTTTGATGGCCGATCATGTACCAGTCGGGCATCGTCGCCAGGACGAGGCTCCCGAGAAGCGCCGCGCGCCGGCCGAACGTCCGAGCGACGCCCTTGTAGAGGAGATACAAGCTCAAGATCGTGAGCAGAACGACGGGCGCGCGCACCGCCCACTCCGGGTGCATCAGCGGACGCGTCCCGTCGCCGATCAGCATCTTGTCGGGCTCGTAGTGAACGCCGAGCGTCGCCATCGCGATCGCCTGCAACCACATGTCGAGCACCGGCTTGCTCCAGAACCAGCCGTCTTGTGCCCACCAGAGGCTGATCCAGTCGTCGCGCGCGAGCATCTCGCGCGCCACTTCGCCGTAGTGGGTCTCCCACGGGTCCCAGAGGGCGAAGCTCCCCATGAACGGGAAGTAGAGGGCGCCGCTTCCGACGACGACCCAGAAGCCGTGCCGCTTCCAAAGGGGCCGCTCGCGGGCCTCTTCGTCAGTCGCCCAAGCCCCCAGTCGTTTCCCCAAGTCGAAGAGAGTCGCGACACCACCCGCGAACGAGAGCGCGACGAGAATCCCCCAGGCCGCCTGGGGCAACCCCTGTCCGGCGGTGGCCAAGCCCAGCATCGCGCAGAAGAGGACCGACGCGACGACGAAGCTCACGAGCGGCGCCGCGAGCGACCGGAGCGTCAGCGACGAAGCCACGCGGTCGTCCGGGTCGTCGAACGTCCCGAGGAGGTCCATCACGCCCCACGCGGCGGCAGCCACGAACAAGGCTCCGAGGGGGACACCCCAGCGCGCGTGTCCCTGGCGCGCCATGAGCACGAATGCGAGGAAAGATCCGAAGAGGGCCGTGCCCCCGCCTCGGACGATCCGCAGCGGATTTCCCCGCCGGACGAGCCGAGTGTCCTCCGGAGCTTCACGCCCTTCGCCGTCGGTGGGAACTTCCGCCGCTGGCGTGGCCTTTCCCTCCGCGCGAGCCTCGGCCCCACCCGGCTCGTTGGGCCTCTTTTCCGCGGGCGCGGCCAAGGCCTCGTGGCGTGCGTTCGGCTCGATGAAGTAGAAGATGAACGACGCCAGAAAGCAGAGCGCGGCGACGCCCCAGACGACCGCGGGAAAGGCCGGCCCGGCGGAGCGCAGACCCCCCGACATCGTTGCAGCCAGGTTGAGCAGGGCGAGCGCGATTCCCCCGACGGTGAGCGCGCGCCGCGCGGTCGCCAGCGAGAGCGGGGCTCCGCCGTTCTTCACGGTCGCGATCTTGGCGGATTCGCTCATTTTTGTATCGCTCATGTCCGAGGCTCGGAGCGCCCCCTTGCGCGGGCTGAAGGGCGCGACCAGGATGCGCCCGGACGCATTAGCAACTTTGGGCTCCCGGCACTAGGCGGTTGGCAAAAGAAGCCGCCCTCTTGAGGTCCAAGGAAGATCGGGAGGGGCGGACATGTTGGCGTACGGCGGAAAGCCGACCGGAGGCCGACGTATTCGGGGCTCTACAGTTCTTTCGCAAGCTCTCTCGCCGCCTCGAGCCGCTCTTTCGCGTCGAGCAGCGCCGTTCGCTGCGCCTTCGCCTCCTCGACGACTTCTCTCGGCGCGCGGTCGACGAAGCCCGAGGAGCCGAGCTTCTTTTCGAGCAGCGCGAGCTCCTTGTCGAGCTTCTTCAATTCGCGGTCGATTCGTCCGAGCTCCGCTTGGGGGTCGACCAGACCCCTCAGCCCGACGAGCACTTCGACCGGGCCTCTCGCGGTCGTCACCACGCTCAGTGTCGTGCCCGCCTCCCGATTCGCACCGGAGCCTTCGAACGCAGGTTCGCCCGTCGTCTTGACGAGCAGACGAATCGCGTCGGCGTGTGCGCGCAAGAACTCCAGGACTTCGCCGCTATCCGACCGAATGCGCAGCGGGACTTCCGCCTTCTTGTCGACGTCGTGCTCGCTGCGCACGGTTCGCGCGGCGGAGATCACCGCCTGCAGCGTTTCCATCGAAGCGTCGACCTCGGGGTCTTGCGAGGCGCGTTCGCTGGCCGCCGTGGGGTACGGACCGAACGCCACGCTCGCTTTGCGCGAGCGGGGCTTGGGAACGCGCTGCCAGAGCTCTTCGGTGATGAACGGCGTCAGCGGATGAAGGAGCCGCAAGCTTCCCTCCAGCACGTAGGCGAGCGTGGCGCGCGTTTCGGCTATGCCGCCAGCCGTTGCGAGGGGAGGTACGGCGCCCGCCGGCGCTCGCAGAATCGGTTTGACGAGCTCGAGATACCAGTCGCAGAGATCGTTCCAGATGAAGCGATAGGCTGCGAGCGCCGCCTCGTCGATGCGGAAGGCGTCGAGCCCGTCGTTGGCAGCCGCGCACGCCGCGCCGAAGCGAGACCGAATCCATCGATTGTAGAATCCTTTCGGCTCGGGCGTGGGCTCGGGCCACGTGAACCCGCCCAGGAGGTCGAGCGCCAGGCGCGTCGCATTCCAAATCTTGTTCAAGAAGTGGCGGTTGCCTTCGATGCGCTTGGGGGCGAGGGCGATCCGCTTGTTGCTCGGGGGATAGGTCGCAAGCGTGAAGCGTACGGCGTCCGCACCGAACGCGGGAAAGCCGCTGCCCATGGCCGCGGCGGACGGATACGCCTTCTTGAACTTGGCGAGCGCCTCGGCCTCCGGAGCGCCCGGCAGGGTCTTTTTGACCATCTCAGAGAAGGTCGCTCCGTAGACGAGATCGAGCGGGTCGATGACGTTGCCTTTGACTTTGCTCATCTTCTCGCCCGTCTCGTCGACGATGAGCCCGGAGAGGAGCACGCGCCGGAAAGGGACGCGTCCCATGAAGTGAAGGCCCAGCATCATCATGCGGGCGACCCAGAAGAAGAGAATGTCGTATCCCGTCTCGAGATCGCTGTCGTGCGCACCGTAGAACCTTTCGAGCGCGGGCGTTTTCTCGGGCCAGCCCAGCGTCGCGAAAGGCCAGAGGCCGCTCGAGAACCAGGTGTCGAGCACGTCTTGGTCCTGCGTCCAGCCCTCGCCGCAGTTTTCCGGCCGCTCGCGAGCGACGCGCACTTCGCCGTTCGGGCCGTGCCAAGCTGGGATTCGATGGCCCCACCAGAGCTGTCGCGAGACGCACCAGTCTTGGATGTCTTCGAGGAAATGGTCGTACGTCTTGGTCCACTCGCCCGGCACGATGACGGTCTTGCCCGTGTGCACCGCCTCGAGCGCTTTGTCGGCCAAGGGCCGCATCCGAAGAAACCACTGCGTCGAGATCATCGGCTCGACGACGCCGCCCGATCGCTGGCAGCGCGGCAGCGTGAGCACGTGCGGCTTGCTGCCTCGCGCGAGTCCTTTCTTCTCGAGCTCGCGTTTGACGGCGCGGCGGGCGTCTTTCCGATCCATCGACTCGAATGGCCCGGCGTTCGCGTTGAGCGTTCCGTCGGGGTTGAGGATGTTGATCTCGTCGAGGTCATGCCGCTTGCCCGTTGCGAAATCGTTGAAATCGTGGGCCGGGGTCACTTTCACGGCGCCGGTTCCGAACTTCGGGTCGACGAGGATCGCGTCCGTGATGATCGGGATTGTGCGCGGGACGAAGGGGTGTCGAAGGCGTTTGCCGTGGAGGCCGGTGTAGCGCGGGTCCTCCGGATGAACGGCGACTGCGGTGTCGCCGAGCATGGTCTCGGGGCGCGTCGTGGCGACCACGATCTCGCCGCCACCTTCCACCTCGTACGCAAACTCGAAGAGCTCCCCGTTGGCACCTTCTTCGTTGTCGACTTCCAGGTCGCTCAACGAGGTCATGCACTCGGGGCACCAGTTGATGAGCCGCGTCGCACGGAACATCAGGCCTTCCTCGTGCAGGCGGACGAACGCCTCGACGACGGCCCGGCTCATCATCGGATCCATCGTGAACTTCGAGCGAGCCCAGTCCGGCGAGGCGCCGAGTACGCGCTGCTGCAGCGCGATGCGGCCGCCGCTTTCGCCCTTCCACTTCCAGACGCGCTCGATGAAGGCTTCACGCCCGAGCTCCAGCCGGGAGGTGCCCTCGCGTTCGAGCTGGCGGGAGACGACGAGCTGTGTGCCGATGCCCGCGTGGTCGATCCCGGGCTGCCAGAGGACGTTGTATCCGCGCATCCTTCGCCAGCGAACGAGCGCGTCCTCGAGCGTGCACCGCTGCGCGTGCCCCATGTGCAGGCTGCCGGTCACGTTGGGAGGCGGCATCGGCAGAAAGAAGGGGGTGCGCGCGTCGGCGGGGTCGTCGCTCGCAGCAAAGACGCCGCGCTCTTCCCAGAATGCGTACCAGCGCGCTTCGACGAGGGAAGGGTCGTACGGCTGATCGAGTGCCGGAGCGGGCGTGGAGGACAGGTCCGTCATCGGGTGTTGACTAGCCCGCATTTTTCGTGGCGTCGCGGTGGAGGGGGCAAGAATGAACAAAAGGATTGGGACGATCGGAAGGAAGGGGCATGGTCGCCCCTCAACCTTTCGGATCGTCCCGATCGATTGGCGACTCCTTTTCGGCCGAGCCCCCCGTCTTCTTCCTGCGGAAGGCCCTGCGGGCGTCTTCGATCGACAGCCCGCGGATGTAGTACGCGCGCGCCGCGGCGCCGATCGCCATCGTGCCGCTGAACGCGATCGCCGCCGAAACGACCGGGCCGCCGCCGGGTGCGACGATCTTCAGGAGGGCGCGCACCGCCTCGCGCAGGGCGAACGCCATTCCCACGTTTGCCCCGACGCTCCCCAAAAACTCGGCCGTTCCCCGCGTGTCGATCGACCGGCCGCCTATCCAGGCGATCCCCGCGACGAGCCCGGCCTGCAGCGCCGTCAGCGGGACGATGTCCGCAACCGGGATCGGCGCCGCGGCGATCGCCGCGCAGATTGCGGCGGTCGCTTTGGTCAGGGTGGAGGCCAGTTCCTCTTGTACAGCCCGCGTCCGAGTCGCCCGCGCGAGCTCGGCGCGTCCCGCGTCGGGCAGTTGCCGGAAGAGCGCGACCGCCAGATCGTCGATCCGCCAGCGTTCGTCGGCGCGGAGTGAGCCGTTCGGCCGCCAGGACATGTACGCGGAGACGCCGATGGTCGTGACGCGCCGGTCTCGGAGCGAGGCCCGGGCGTCGACTCTGCGCGTGATGGCCTGTTCGGCCAACGTCACGTTGCGCATCTTTTCGTCGATGTCCTCTTTCGGTTGCGTCGAGGCCGGGCCGGAAGCCGTGGGAAGCGCGACCGACTTCGGCTCGAGCAGGTCGCAGTGGGTGACGACCACGATGAGCGGCGGCTGCACGCGATGGGCGCGACGCACTTCGTCGAGGACATGCTCGAGGGCGTCGAGGTCCGCGTCGATGGCCGCGTCGACGTCCGCTGCCTTCGCGATGAAGACGATGAGATCGGGGGCCTTGATGCGGAGCTCGACGGCGATGGACTCGAGCGCACTCCTGGCCGGGTCGTGCTCTGCCGGGGGCGCGCCCTCTTGCAGTCCGCGCGTGTCGAGGATCGACATCGACCCTCCTTCACGCGTGTAATCGTACCACCGGCCGCGCCCAGTCTGGGCCGTGACGTGTCCGAGCTCGGCCACCTTCGCGCCGAAGAGCGCGTTGACGACGGACGACTTGCCGGCTCCGCGGCGGCCCACCAGTACGAGTGCGGGAGGGCGCTTGTCGAGCAGGAGCGTGCGCAATGTCGCGATGCGCGAGCGCACGTCTTTGGCGACGTCGAGAGGCAGCCGCTCGAGGAGTTCCTCGATGCGCTCGATTGCGCGCGCAAGAGCCTTGAGCGGGTCGTCGCTGCCCGACATGGTCGACGCACCTCCGTGTCACCTATCGTGCCGGCGCCGTGCCGGACCGCCCGTCTCCGATCTCAGGGGTCTTTCGTCAGGCGCGTAATCTCTTCCTTGATCAAGGTCTCGGCCAGCTGCGGGACGACCTCCCAGACGACGCGCTCGATGACCTCGCGCGAGAGCGCAAGCACCGCGTCGACCTGCTGAGCCGTGAGCCCGAGCTCTCCGAGCTTGTTCGCCAGGTGTCCGTTGACGGACGAGCTGACGGCCGGAGCGCCTTCGGGCGGCCGGGGTGGCACGGCGGTTCGCGCCGTGTGCTCGATGGCGGGGCTACTCGGCGCCGGCGCGTTGGGCGCCGATGCGGCCCGCGCCTGCTGGGGCGGCACGATCGGTGCCCCCGAAGGCGCGGTCCGCGCGATGGGCGACCCGAGCGGGGGCCCCCCTTCGAACGACAAGGTGCTGGTGCGCTGGTTCGACGCGGGCGGGCGCTGCGGGGACAGCGGCGCGCGCGGTGCGGGGACGGGTGGCGCGGCGGGCCCACGGGTCGTGTCCGTGAAAGACGAAGCCGCGCTTCGGTCGAAGGCGCCGATCGGGGAAACGACCTGCGGGGCCGGCGCAGGAGGCGCCGCCACCGGAGCTTGCCTCGTGTTCTCGCGCGTGACGATCGCCTTCTTGACCTTGTCGATCAGCGTCTGGGTGTCGAACGGCTTGTCGGCGTAGTCGTCCGCGCCCGCTTCCCGCCCGCGTTGCGCATCGTATGGGTTATACCGGCTGGCCAGCAAGACGATCGCGAGCCGTGGGTCGCGCTCCCGGAGCTCCTTGGCGAGAGCGTAGCCGTCGACTCCTTCGAGGGCAGCGTCGATGACGGCGGCCACCGGCTCTTCGCTCAGGCAAGCCAGCGCTTTCTGCGAGCTCTCGGCGGCGACCACGCGGAAGTCTTCGCCGGCGAAGGTGATCTCGAGCACCTTGCGCATCGTGGTGCTGTCGTCGATGGCGAGCAGGGTCTTGGGCACGTGTGGCTTCTCCGCCCCGCCGGCAAGCGAGCGGGTTTGTGCGATTGTGCGGACGGGGAGCGCGGAGTGTCAAGAACGGTCAGCGGCAGGGGAGGGAAGGACGACGTAAAAGAGCGCTCCGGCGCTTCGCGACGAGTCGGCGCCGATCTCCCCGCCGGCTGACTCGACCAGTCCGCGGCACACGGCGAGGCCCAGCCCCGTGCCTTCCCCGACTCCCTTGGTCGTGACAAATGGCTCGAAGAGGCGATCGCGCACCTCGGCCGCAATTCCGGGTCCGTCGTCCTCGACTTCGATGCGCACCTGACCGTCGGCTGCGCTGGCGCGAATGACGATGCGCCCGCCGCCGCCCCGTCCCGCCCCCGCGATCGCCGCGCCCGCGTTGAGCACGATGTTGAGCAGCACCTGCGTCAGTCGTGCGGCCGGGAACCCGACCTCGAGCGATGCGTCGATGTCCGTCTCGATCTGCACCGCGCGAAACGGTTTGTGGGGGGTCACGAGACCGACCACGTCCTCGACCACGCCGAGGACGCTTGCCGTGCCAGGTCCGTCGCGCTCGGAAGGTCCCCCCTCCGGCCTCGCGAAGTCGAGCAGCCCCCGAACGACGGCGTGGATGCGTTCGGTCTCGCGGCGCATGCGCTGGAGGAAGTCTCGCTGCGTTTCCGCCGAGAGCTGACCGTCGAGCAGCAGATCTTGCATTCCCATGAGCGCTGCGATTGGGTTGCCAATCTCGTGCGCGAGCCCAGCTGCGAGGCGGCCCACGCTCGCCATCCGCTCGCTGCGGACGAGCTGTCCCTGCGCGAGGGTGAGTCGGGTCGTCGTCTGCGTCAGCTCTTCCACTTTGAGGATGAGGGCCGCTTCCTCGCGAATCAACCGCTCGGCCATCGCCTGGACGCTCGCGCCGAGGTCGATGAGCTCGCGGGCACCGATTCTCGGCACGCGGAGCGTCCGGGCTCCGTTCGCGACCCGGTCGGCGGCGTCCACGAGCTGCTCGACTGGGCGGACGATGAGCCGCGTGAGGACGAAGTACGCGAAGACGAGCAGCGCGAGGGCGAAGGTGGCCATGTAGAACGCGACGAGTCGCACGAGGCGCGATCCGTCGTCCGACGCTCCCTCGGCCCGAAGCCGGGTAACGACGGAGAGGTCTCCCACGTGCGTCGCGATTTCGACGGCCCGCCCGGCCGTTCCGCGGGCGATCTCCGCAGACTCCCCGAGGCCCTGTGGGGCGCGCAGCGCGCGGGCCGCTGCGGGCGACCCGGCGCACGCGATGCGGGAACCGTCCGCGCCGAACGCGCAGGCTGCGTCGATGTCGCCCGACCGCGCGCAGACGTCGAGCTCACGCTCCACCTCGCTCGGTCCGCCTCGAGCTCGTGCATCGGCGACTTGGACGGCGATGGCGTGGCCGAGGGCGAGCGCCGCATGCTCGCGCGCGCCGAGCATCGTCGCGCGGGTCAAGCTGGCCACCGCGAAGAACAGCGGAACGAACGCGAGCAGCATCAGTCCGGCGAGCGCCAGGACGATTTGCACCCGAAGCCCCATCTGCACGGCCGGCGGAACGCGGGGTGGCGAAGGGTACTTCGAGACGCCCACGTTTCCCGACGCTACGGCGAATCGGCCGAGATACCGAAGGCTTGCTTGACGGCCCAGGCCACCCCGCCGCCGTCGCCGACCGTCTCGGCCAGCACGTCGGTCGCCTTGGCCTTCACTTCGTCGGGCGCCTGACCCATCGCAAACGAACGCCCCGCGAGCTCGAACATGGAAATGTCGTTGATCCAGTCGCCGACGCATACGGTGTCTTCGAGCCGGACTCGCTCGCGCTCGGCGATCCAGCGCAGCGCCGTCCCCTTGGTCCCGCCCGCGGCGCGGACGATGACGGCCCAGACGCCCGCGTGCGCCGCTCGTCGTATCGGGAAGCGTGCGACCACCGCCACCGACGACAGGTGACTCGCGATCTTCGCGACGGCCCCTTCGATTCGATCGAGCGGCCCGAGACCGATGACCCCTGTGACACCGTCGGCGCTGCCCCAGAGCGCGTGCTCGAAGACGTCGGTCGCGGGTCGCAGGTCCTTCGACCACGTCCTGACGTATTCGACGAAGGGAGCGCCCGCCGGGTCGTGGCCGATGGCATCGTCGGCAAAGACGAACGTCGTCACCTCCGCCCGAGCGAAGATGTCGCGCAAGAGCCCCGCCTCGGCGCCGCGGACCCCCATGTGAAGAAGCGTGGCGTGGGCCCCGGCGTCGACGATGTGACTGCCGTCGGCACACCCAACGGCGCCGCGAATGCCAACGAGCTCGGCGACCCCCCGAGTGCCGGAGTAAAGCCTCCCCGTGATGATGCTGACGGAAATCCCGCGGGCGAGCGCAGCCTTCAGCGCGCGTACGTCGTGCGCGTGCGGCCGCCCGTTCACGTCGAGGAGCGTGCCGTCGAGGTCGACCGCGAGGAGCCTCGGCCGAATCAAGCCGTCGCGGGGTATACGGAGACTTTGCGCTCCGTCCGCGAGCGCCACTCGTATTTCACGGTTCCGTCGACGAGCGCGAAGAGCGTGAAGTCCTTGCCCAGCCCGACGTTGCGGCCGGCGTGGATGGACGAGCCAACCTGCCGGACGAGGATGCTCCCCGCCGTGACTTGTTCGCCGCCATAGACCTTGACCCCGCGCTTTTGGGAGTTCGAGTCGCGGCCGTTGCGCGTGCTGCCTGCACCTTTTTTGTGAGCCATGATGCTTTTCTCGGTGTCGCCGTCAGGCGACGATGTTGGTGATCTCGAGGGCAGTGAACGGCTGGCGATGGCCGCGCTTGCGGCGGTAGTTCTTGCGGCGGCGAAACTTGAAGATGATGATCTTCGGGCCGAGGTCTTGGCTGACGATCTTGGCTTCGACCTTGGCGCCGGTGACAGTCGGCTTGCCGAGCTGCAGCGCCTCGCCGTTCACGAGCAGCACGTCGTCGAACGTCACCGGGTCGCCGATGGCGCCCGCGAGCTTCTCGACGCGGAGCTTGTCGCCCTTCTCCACTCGGTACTGTTTGCTTCCAGTCTTGAACACGGCGTACATGGGTCCCTCTTGGGGCCGCATCCCGAAGGGATGGCGGCGGGGTTAATCGGGGCCGAAGTCTATAAAGGCCCTCGGCCTCTTTGTAAAGTCGCGGGCTTGGCGCAGCGGCGCCCACCCGCGCCACCTTGGCCCCCAGCTTCGTGCTAGTCGGCCCCACCGGAGCCGCATGGCGAACTATCTGGCCCTCGTTCTTCACGCGCACTTGCCTTTTGTCCGCCATCCTGAGCACGCGCGCCACCTCGAAGAGCGCTGGTTCTACGAGGCGCTCGTCGAATGTTATCTCCCCATCCTCGACTCGTTCGACCGGATGGCCGCCGAGGGGATCCCCTTCGCGCTCACGATGAGCGTCACGCCCCCGCTCGCGGCGATGATGCGGGACGATCTGCTCCGGCAGCGCTTTCACGAGCACCTTGCCCGGATTGAGACCCTCGCCGAGCGCGAGATGAAGCGCCTTTGGGGCGACGAGCGCTTCGCTCCCATCGCGACCTTCTACCGCGACCACTTCGCGAGGATGCGCGCGGTCTGGGACCGTCACGGCGGCGACGTCCTTGGTGGCCTCGTGCGGCACTGGGACGCCGGGCGCCTCGAGCTCCTTACGTGTTCCGCCACGCACTGTTACCTCCCGGGAATGCTCCCGGCCCGGGAAGGAATCCGCGCGCAGCTGGTGCTCGGAGTCCGCGGCTTCGAACGGATCGTCGGGCGCACGCCGGCAGGCGCGTGGCTTGCCGAGTGCGCCTACCATCCGAGCTTCGACGACGAAATCGCGAAGGCCGGCATTCGCTTCACCATCGTCGATACGCACGGGATCACCAACGCCCGCCCGCGCCCCCCGTTCGGCGTCCACGCCCCCGTCGCCAGCCCGAGCGGCGTCGCCTTCTTCGGCCGCGACGTCGAGTCGAGCCGCCAGGTCTGGTCGCGCGACGAGGGCTATCCGGGCGACGCGTATTATCGAGAATTCTACCGCGACATCGGTTTCGACCTACCGGAAACGGAGCTCATGGGCGAGATCGCGTCGGACGGCTCGCGCCTGATGACGGGGCTGAAATATTACCGAATCACGGGCAAGGACGCCGAGAAGCAACCATACCAGCCCGGCGTGGCCGCGGAGAAAGCGCGCGAGCACGCGGCCGACTTCGTCGCCGAGCGAATCGAGCAGGCCAAGGCACGCGCCGGCGCGATGCCGGTTCCGCCCATCATCGTCGCGCCGTACGACGCGGAGCTTTACGGTCACTGGTGGTTCGAAGGCCCGATGTTCCTCGAAGCGGTCTTTCGCAGACTGCCCAACACGGCGGGCGAGCTCGAAGCCATCACGCTGCGGGGGTACCTCGATAGACATCCCGTCTCGGTTCAGGCGACGCCCAGCGCGAGCTCGTGGGGAGCAGGGGGCTACGGCGAAGTGTGGGTCGGCCCAGAGGCGGCGTGGACTTGGCGCCACGTGCACCACGCCACGCGATATGCCCATTGGCTGGTGAACAAATTCAGGAATGCCGCAGGGCGCCGGGGCGAGGCGCTCGATCAGCTGATCCGCGAGCTCCTGCTCCTCCAGTCGAGCGACTGGGCGTTCATCCTGAAGATGGGGACGGTCGCGCGCTACGCGGAGGCCCGCATCCGAGCCCACGTGCACCGCCTGCGGCATCTCGGCCATCTGGTCGAAACCGGGATCATCGAGGGAGCCGACTCGGCCTGGCTCGACGACGTCCGCAGTCGCGACAACTTTCTGACGCCGCTCACCGGGGACGAGCTCCGCTCGCCCTTCGATGCCTGACCCTCAAGGATGCTAGTGTCGCTGCCGTGGTGCTCCGAATCCAAGGTACGTACACAGCGCTCGTCACCCCGTTTCGCGATGAGGCCGAACAACCGATCGACTGGGACGCCTTCGATGGACTGCTCGAAGCGCAGATTGCCGGCGGCGTGAGCGGGGTCGTACCCTGCGGGACGACGGGCGAAAGCCCCACGCTCAGCCACGAAGAGCACGCGCAGGTCGTCGAGCGAACGGTCTCGCGCGTCAAGGGCCGCGTTCAGGTCATCGCGGGTACCGGATCGAACTCCACACGCGAGGCAATCGCGCTTTCCCAGCACGCGGCGCGCGCGGGCGCCGACGCTGTGATGGTCGTCGTGCCCTACTACAACAGGCCCACGCAAGAAGGGCTCTATCGTCACTTCGTCGAAGTCGCCAAGAGTGTGCGGGTGCCCCTCGTCATCTACAATATCCCGGCCCGCACCGGCCAAGACCTCGCTCCCGAGACGTTCGCGCGAATCGCGGAGACCGCCCCGAACGTCGTCGCGATCAAGGAGGCGACGGGGAACGTTCTTCGCGCGCAGAAGATCGTGCAAACCATGGGTTCGCGGGTGACCGTACTCAGCGGCGACGACGCGCTGACGCTGCCGATGATCGCGGTGGGCGCCAAGGGCGTCATCAGCGTCACCTCCAATCTTCTTCCGGCCGAGACGGTCCGCGCGACGAGACTTGCCCTCGACGGGGGCGCGGAGGAGGCGCGGCGCGCGCACCTCGCGCTCTTGCCCGTGCACGAGGCGATGTTCATCGAGGCGAGTCCCGCGCCAATCAAAGCCGCGCTGGCGATGCGCCGGCTCTCGGCGGACGTCGTGCGTCCACCGCTCGCCCCTTGCACCGAAGCGACGCGCAAGGCGGTCGCGGGGGCCTTGGAGACCTACGCGCGGGGGCAAAGCTGATGCGCCTGGCGGTCGTGGGTGCGAGCGGACGCATGGGGAGGGCCGTCGTGGCGCTGGCGACCGCCAGCGGGATGGAAATCGTGTGCGCGATCGGCACCACCGATGTGGGGCGCGACGCGGGGGAGCTCGCGGGAATCGGTCCAATCGGAACGTGCGTCGTCGACGGGCTCGAAGCAGTCGAACACGCGCGAGCCGACGTGGTCATCGATTTTTCCGCCCCGAGCGCCACGCTTGCGCTGGCGGCCATCGCGCCGGCGGCGGGCACTGCCATCGTGAGCGGCACGACCGGCCTCGGCGAGGATGCGCGCAGCGCACTCGATCGCGCGTCGAAGCGGGTGGCCGTCCTCTGGGAGCCGAACATGAGCGCCGGCGTCCATGTGCTCCAACGACTCGTGGCGCAGGCCGTCGCCGCACTCCCGGACTGGGACGTCGAGATCGTCGAGACCCATCACCGCGCCAAGCTGGACGCGCCGAGCGGGACCGCGCTGCGCTTGTTCGAGGCGGTGCAGGGCGTCCGGCCAGCCGCGCGCATGGTGCACGGGCGGCAAGGCAAGCCGGGTCCACGAGGATCCGACGAGATAGGGATGCACGCGCTCCGCGGGGGCGACGTCATCGGCGACCACGTCGTCCACCTGGTGGGCGGCTCCGAGCGGATCGAGCTCGCGCACCGGGCCACGAGCCGCAACGTGTTCGCCCACGGTGCGCTCCGCGCCGCTCGGTGGATCGCCGGGCGTCCGCCCGGTCCCTACGCCCTCGACGACGTGCTGCGGGTCAGAACCTGACTCGCACGTCGAGCGAGCCGGATCGCGGCTCGATCGCCGGCAGCAGCTCGAATCGGGCCTTCGTCGCCGTGCGCGGGCCTTCCCGGCTTTCCGCTTCGGTCGAGTGGTGGTCGGTGGCGAGCAGCACAACCCCCGTACCCGCGAGCACGGCGCCGACGCCGGAGAAAATCCATGCAAGGGTCGAGGCAGTCACGGCGTCCTTGCCTTTGGTGCACGCGTCGAGCGATTGAGGGCGCGTCATATCCGCGCAGACGTCGGTGACGCTCCTCGGTATCTGCTGCCGATCGTTCGTGCTGCCGGTGCTGTCGCCGAGCCAATCCGCCGCCTCGGCGCCCCCCACCGCGAGAAACCCCGCCCCCAAAGCGAGAGCGGTGTACGCGAGCGCGGACCGCCCGGGAAATGACCCCCCACCGGAGGGAGCGCTGGGCGGCTCCGGTGCGCGCCGCGATTCCGCAGGCTCCGGGGCCGCTATTGGGCTCGGGGGGGGCGCAACCGATGGCTCGGCCCCGGTCAGCGCGCCGAAGAGACGCGTCGCGATGCCTCGCGTCGAACCGTCACTCGCGTCTCTCAGCGAATCGGCGAACGTTTCGTGCGCGCTGACGCTGGGCTGGCCTCGCGACCAGAGGTGGACCTCGGTCTCCACCTGTCCCGGGACGCTGCGGCGTCGCTCCATCGTCCCCCAGATGTAGTGGTCGGCTTTGAGCTGGTCGGCGATCCGCTGCAGGCAGGCCGCGTCCGGCGTGGCCGGGCACTTGAGCGCAATCGCGAGCGTCTCGAACGACTGACTCGTTTCGAGCAGCGACCACCCCGGAGCTTGCTGTACGCGCCATCGCAGCGCTCGGGTCAGGGCTTCGGCCTGGTCGTCGGCGTCTTCCGTCCAGATGGCCAGCACGTACACCGGCACGGTCTTGGCGGTTGGGGGATCCGCTTGCGCCGTGCGGGCGGCGAGACACCAGGCAAACGACACGAAAACTCCGAGGGTCAGCGCGATCGACCTGGGCATGCGAGAAAAGCCTAGCGCCCCCACGGGGCACTCGGCAAAAGAGACCTGCCGTTCGTGCCCTGAAGACCCACATCATGCGCATCACCGCAGGAATTTATCGCTCGCGCTCTCTCCGGGCGCCGGCGGGCACGGCGACCCGCCCCACGTCCGACCGCGTGCGCGAGGCGCTCTTCGGTACGCTCTCCGCAAGAAACGCGGTCGCTGGGGCGCGCGTTCTCGACCTCTACGCGGGGACGGGGGCGCTCGGGCTCGAGGCGCTTTCGCGAGGCGCGGCGCACGCGACGTTCGTCGAATCGTCGCGCGAAGCCCTGTCGGCCCTCCGTGCGAACGTGACGGCTCTGGGTCTCGAAGGCCGGACGCTCGTCGTTGCCGCCGTCGTCGAGCGGGCGGTGGGACGGCTCGCGCGCCGCGCCCCCTTCGATCTCGTTCTCGCCGACCCGCCTTGGGCGCTGGTGGAATCGGGCGATGCGCCAGGGGCCGTCGCGAATCTGGTCGGCGCGGGAGTCCTCTCCCCGGGAGCGCTGCTCGTCCTCGAACACTCCTCGCGGACGGCGGCGCCGGCGATGGGGGGCGTCGTTCTCGAAGAGGAACGACGCTATGGCGACACGGCCCTCGCCATCTACAAACCCGCTATACTCGACCCGTCTCGCGCTCCCCCAGCGAGGACCGCTTCCGAATGAGCTCCCCTTCCAGCCGTCCGCCCGCCGGCGTCCCTGCGTCGGGCGGCAACGCAAAGTACGCCGCCGTCGCTGCCGTGTTCGTCCTCGCCATCGGTGCCCTATTCATGTGGCGCCGAGTCGCCCGCGAAAGCCCCGCGGCACCCGCCCCCACGGCTGCGCCCGTGGTCGCGTCCGCGGAGCCGACGAACCCCAAGCTCGAAGAGATCCCTCCGCCGCCACCGGTCGAAGAAAGGCCGGAAGCAGGTCCGGGGGGGCCTCGCGTGGTCTACGTGCAGGCCGGAGGTTGCGACGCCAAGTGTGTGGGGGCCGCGCCTCCCGAGCTCACCCAGGCCCTTCAGGTGCGCGGCATGCAAGCGCGTCGCTGTTACAACCAGGCGCTGAGCCAAGACCCGTCGCTCCGCGGCCACGTCCAAATCGCATTGCGCATCGGAACGGCGGGCAACGTCTGCTCGGCCAACGTGACCGCGAACGACATGCGCACCCCGAACGTCGCGAACTGTGCGGCCCATATTCTCATGGGCGGCAGCTACCCCGCGCCGAAGGGCGGCTGCGTCGAGGCTGTCGTGCCAATGTCGTTCGTGCCGCAGGGGCAATGACGTGGCGGCGCCGACGGGGTCCGCGGTCGGCCTCCTGACGCCCGCCGCGATCCTCCTCGCCTGCTGGGGGAGCGTCGCGCTGTCCGGCGGCTGCGTCGAAACGCGCCGCTCGTTCGGCGAGGACTGTCTCAAGAACGACGACTGCCTTTCCGGAGTCTGCTCCCAGCTCCTTTGCGCGGCCCTGCCGCCGACCATCGACGCTGCCCTCGTCGCGGACGTTGCACAGGGCACCGACATGGGCGCGGACATCTCGATCGAAGCATCCACGGCAGCCGACGCGGACTCGGCTGCTTCCGACGAAACGCTCGGCGACGACGCGGACCAGACCGCCGATGCGGCGGCTGGCTCCGCCACCGACGGTTCCACGGACGACGGCAGTGGAGACTGACGCGGGACGAAAGCTTCGCGGAGTTCTCCTGCAAGTCTCCTACGACGGCTCGGCATTTCACGGTTGGGCACGCCAAGAGGGGGCTCGGACCGTCGAAGAGACCCTCTCCGGCGCCGTGCTCGCGGTCGACCCGCGTGCCGGGCCGATCCGGGGCACGAGCCGCACCGACGCGGGGGTCCATGCCGAAGGACAGCTCGCGGCGTTCGACGCCGAGCTCGAGATCCCTGCGCGAGGCTGGGCGCTCGGACTCAACCAACACCTGCCCGAAGACGTGGCCGTGCGGGCCGCCCGTTCGGTTCCAGTCGGTTTCGCCCCACGGTTCGCCTCTCGCGGCAAGCGCTATCGTTATCGGGTGCTCGTCGACCCCGTCCGAGACCCCCATTGGCGCGCCCGAGCCTGGCGTGTTCCGCAGCTCGACCTTGCGGCGGTGGCCCGCGAGGCGGAGGCGGCGCGAGGCAAGCACGATTTTGCGAGCTTCCGCGCGATGGGCGACGAGCGAGCGACGACGGTGCGCACGCTCACCCGAGTCGACATCGAGCGGGAGAACGATCCGCGCATCGTCGCGATCGTCGTCGAAGGCGACGCCTTCTTGTACCGGATGGTGCGCATCCTGGCCGGCACGATCGTCGACGTCGGCCGCGGGCGTCTCCCGGCTGGTGCCGTCGCGCGCGCGCTTCTCGCACTCGACCGCCGGACCGCGGGAACGACCGCACCGGCCCACGGCCTGGTGCTCGAGCATGTCTACGTAGACCTGCCGGAAGGTACCGGCGAGCCATGGCCGCCCTGACCCGCCCTACCCGGGGGTCCGTGCGCGCCGCGGGAGTCGGCGAAGGGACGGCCATTGCCGCCCTCTGGCGGGAGTTGTGGGAAGCGCACGAAGCCTGGGGCGGCTATCCGGGAGCCCGCGACCCTCGCGTCTACGCGAGCCTCGCGCGGAGGCTCGACGACGACGCGCGCGCCCGCGCTGGTCATCCCATCCTCGGCCGGCACATCCATCTGGTCTGCGATCTCGGCGGCGTTGCCTGCGCGCAGGTCGAGGGCTGGCTCGAGCAGCACGGGATGGACACGGCCACGCCGCTGACCTGCGAAGTGCGGTCCCTCGTGGTCGCGGAGCGCGCGCGCCGGCTCGGCGCGGGGCGAGCCTTGCTCGACGCCCTCGCCAGAGCCGCGGGCAAGCTCGCGGGAGGTGCTCCGTGTGTGCTCGCGGCCGAGGTGCTGGAGCGCAATCCGGCCCACGCGTTCTATGCGCGGGTCGGCTACTCCCCGGTCGCGTGGAGCACCCGCATCGAGGCCGAGGCGGGGGCGGCCATCGGCGGTCTCTCGAAGGGGTTCATGGCCCGGTTGGCCGTGCCGCGCGACGCGCTGGCGCTCGCCCGCCTCGAATCGATGCTGGCCGCACGGCGACAGGCGTGCGGCGACGCCCGTTTCGACCGGCCCCGCACACTCGACGCGACGTTCGTCGCCGCCATCGGCGCCCACCTCGCCGCCGAAAACCATTCGTCGCTGCGCGAACCGGCGACGATCGTTGTCGTCGACCAGGCCGGGAGAGTCCGCGGTGCAGCCAGCTTCACCGTCCACTCGCTCGAGCCTCCGTTCGTTCCGATGCGCCGTGCCTTGGTCGGTCGATTTGCGCTCGACGTCGCGAGCCCGCCGCTGCCTCTCGTCGCGCCTCTCGTTGCGCTCGCCTGCCAGCTCGGCCGAACGAACGGGGCGATGCACGTCGAAGTCACGGACCTCTCCGGACCCGGAACCGCGCTGTACGACGCAGCCCTCGCCACCGGCGCGCAAGCCTGGTCTCGCGTCGTGCTCAAGATCGGGTAACGCAGGATTGCTTGCCCCGAGCAAGCATGCGACTACCCTTGTCGACCATGACGTCACCGGTCCGGCTCGCCGCCGTGTCGTTCGCTCTTGCCATCAGCGCTGTCGCGCCGCGCGTCGACGCCCAAGTGGCCGCCCCCGCCGTGCCCGTTCCGACGCCTGCCCAAGTCCAGGCTTCGACGGCGGAGGCACGCCGCCTGTCGGAGGGCTTCGTCGCGGTCGCGGAGCGGGCGAGCCCGAGCGTCGTGCAGATCGACGTCACCGCCCGCGACGAAAAGGCCGACGTGCTGTCGCGGTTCTTCGGGCACTCGAACGTCGACGAACCGATTGCACGGGGAATGGGATCGGGCGTCGTGTTCACGCCGGACGGCGCCATTCTCACCAACAACCATGTCGTCGAAGACGCCCTCACGATCAACGTTCGGCTCCGCGACGGGCGGTACCTGCCTGCCCATTTGGTCGGACGCGACCCCGCGACCGATCTCGCGGTCGTGAAGATCGACGCCACCGGCCTGACCGCCGCCAAGTTCGCGGACTCCGACGCCGCCCGCGTCGGCGAGTGGGTCGTCGCGATAGGCTCGCCGTTCGGGCTTGGGTACACGGTGACGGCCGGCGTGCTTTCGGCCAAGGGCCGCGGCGGCCTTGGAATGAACGACATCGAGGATTATCTGCAAACCGACGCGAGCATCAACCCCGGCAACTCCGGGGGCCCACTCTGCAATCTGCAGGGCGAGGTCCTCGGCATCAACACGATGATCGTCGGGCGCGGCCAGGGAATCGGCTTCTCCGTTCCGAGCAACATGGCCCAGCGCGTGGCAAACCAAATTCTCAAGACCGGTCGCGTATCCCGCTCGTGGCTGGGGCTCAGCGTTCAAGACATCAGCCCTGAGATCGCGCAGGCGATGCACCTTTCGCCGGGAGCGGGCGCCCTCGTCAACAACGTCGCCGCCGACGGGCCGGCGTTTCGGGCGAACATACGCCCCGGCGACGTCATCGCTTCGCTCGGCGGCCACACCGTGCGCGACGGTACGGACCTCGTGCGCGAGGCGATTTCTCACGACGTCGGCCAGCCCGTGCAGCTCGAAATCGTGCGCGGCGGTCAGCATTACGGAGCCAGCGTCCTTCTGTCCGAGCGCCCCGAAGCCCCCATCAAGCCCGCGCCCTCCCAGCAGCAGTCGCTGCCGCACCAGGGACTCGGGCTGGTCGTGAGAGATCTCGCGCCGCAGCAGGCGGCCCAAATGGGGCTGGCCTCCAAGCCTATCCCCGTCGTCACGCAAGTGACCCCCGGGTCGGCGGCCGATCGGGAGGGGCTGCGTGTCGGCGACGCCATCGTCGAGGCGAACGGCACGGCCGACCCGACCTCCGCCCAGGTGGCAGACCTGGCCCGCGCGGGCTGGCTGCTTCTTCGGGTGAAGCGGGGCGAGTCGTATCGGTACGCCGCGCTGAAAAAATAACGCGGTCGGCCCGGAGATCGGGTAACGGTCTCGCTCATGGTCGAGGTCCGGCAGATTCCCTTAGGCGGCCCCGTAAACGACTTCTTGAACGTCGTCGACGAGATCTATCGGGGCGATCCCGTGTACGTCCGCCCGCTCGACATGATGCTGAAAGATCAGCTCAACCCACGCAAGAATCCTTTCTTCGAGCACGGCGAGGGGACGATGTTCTGCGCGTATCGAGCCGGCCGATGCGTCGGCCGCGCGACCGCGCAGCTCGATAGAGAGCACCTCGATCGGTACAAGGACGCGACAGGGTTCTTCGGCTTCCTCGACACGATCGACGACGAAGAGGTCGCGCGGGATCTCCTGGGGCGCGCCGAGCGGTGGCTCGCCGCCAAGGGCATGAAGAACGCGCGCGGCCCGTTTTCGCTCAGCATCAACGAGGAGACCGGGTGTCTCGTCGAAGGTTTCGAGACGCCGCCCTACTTCATGATGCCTCACCACAAGAGCTACCAAGGGGGTCTCATCGAGAAAGCCGGTTACGCGAAGGTCAAAGACTTTTTCGCGTGGAAGTACACCGTCGGCGAGCCGAACGTACGCGTTCGGAAGGCCCAGGAGCAGGTAAAGGCGATGCCCGAGATTTCGTATCGGACCGCGTCGATCAAAGACCTCGCCCGAGACGTCGAGCTCCTGGTCGACATTTACAACGACGCCTGGAGCGACAACTGGGGGTACGTGCCCTTCACGCGCAACGAAGTCCGCAAGATGGCGTCCGATTTCAAGCTCTTCATCATGCCCGAAATCACCTGCATCGTTTCCATCGACGGCGAGCCTGCGGCCGTCGCTCTCGCCCTGCCCAACCTCAACGAGATCGTGGGCGACATGCACGGCAAGCTCCTTCCGTTCGGCTTTCTCAAGTTGCTCTGGCGCCTCAAGGTCCGCGGCCCGAAGAGCGCCCGCCTCATCTTGCTCGGAATCCGCAAGAAATGGCGCCACGTTCGCAAATACGCGCCCCTCAGCGCGTTCATGTACGCGCAGATGAACGATGGTGGAAAGAAGCTCGGGATACGCGAAGGAGAGCTCGGCTGGACGCTGGAAGACAACGGCGCCGTGAGCGCGGGCATCCAACTGATGGGCGCGAAGCTTTACAAGAAATATCGCGTGTACGAGAAATCGCTCCAAGCGCCTGCGGGAAACTAATCGATGAAAGTCTTGGTCACCGGCGCGAGCGGCTTTCTCGGCGGTCACGTCGCCGAGCTTCTTTCGAAGCGGGGCGATCAAGTTCGTGCGCTCGTCCGCGTCACGTCCAACCGCAAGCACCTGCAGAGCCTCGCCCACGTGGAACTCTTCGAGGGGAGCGTCGAGGAGTCCGAGCGCGTGCGCGAGGCGGTCGAGGGGGTCGACGCAGTCGTGCACGCGGCGGGGCTGATCAAAGCGCGAAGCACCGATGACTTTTTTGCGGTGAACGTCGGCGGCACGGCGAACCTCGTCGAGGCGGCGCGCAAACAGAAACTGAAGAAGTTCGTGTTCGTCTCGAGCCTCGAAGCGTGCGGACCATCGGCCGATGGGCAGCCCGTGTCCGCGGATCAAGAGAATCCCGTCACCGCGTACGGGCGGAGCAAGCTTGCCGCGGAGAAAGTGGTTCTGTCCGCCAAAGACGACATGCCGGTCGTCATCCTCCGTCCGGGAGCGATCTACGGCCCGCGCGACGGTGAAATCCTCGAGGCGTTCCGGGCCATCCAACACGGCGTGCTTCCGATCGTCGCCGGGGGCGAGGCCAAAGGAATGTGGATCTACGCGACCGATTGCGCGGAGGTCTGCGTCTGCGCAATCGACGCCGACGTGCCGAGCGGCAACATCTATTTCGTCGACGACGGCTGCGGGCCCATCGACCAGCGCCAGATGCTGTCAGACGCCGAGCAGGCGTTGGGAAAGCGCGCGTTCTTCCGGAGGAGTCTTCCGGTGCCCGTGTTCATGACCGTCGCGCGCGGGATGGAAGCGTTCGGGCGCCTGTCCAACAGGCCGGTGATGCTGACTCGTGAGAAGGCGAACATGCTCCTCCAGCACTGGGTCTGCTCGTCCGAAGAAACCCGCCGCGATCTCGGCTGGACGCCGAAGGTCCCATGGTCCCAGGGGGTGGGACTCGCGGTAAAGTGGTATCGAGAGAACGGCTGGCTTTAGGGTCCACGCGGGCCGCCCCCCGAATCGCGAACTCCTGCCAACGCGCCACTTCGACTCGTCCGCAGGCCGTGCTCGCGCCTGCGGCGGCGACCCTGGTCAATGAGGCCCCGACGGCTTGGAATAACGCGGGCGCGCGGTGAATCGCATCGAGAATGACATGCGATCCTCGTCGTTTCGCTAGAATCCGTTGGACCCTCGATGTCGCGCGCTTCCAACGTCGTATCGTGCCCGTTTTGCGGCGAGACCGAGGAGGTCTACGTGGATCTCGGGGGAGGCGACGAGCAGGTGTACACCGAGGACTGCGCTGTGTGCTGCCGGCCTCGGGTCGTGCACGTGGAGCCGGGCGACGCGCCCGGCGAGGTTCGCGTGTGGCTCGAGCGGGGCGAGTGAGTCCTGCGCGGCGCAGCGCCCTCCGTTCTCACCATGTGTCCATCGACGGGTGGTGCGCGCGCGCGCCCACGTACGACCATCTAATTGAGCGGGCACGGTCGATCACCCGTTGAGCGACGACGCGTCGTGCCGTTCTGGTGGGTATGGACACGACGCGGCAAGAGTCGTCATCGCGGTCTCGGCGCGGTGCTCTCGGAGGCGGCGCGGCGCGAAGGCCAGCGTTCATCGCCTCTTGCGCGTCGATCCTCGCGTCGTTGCTTTCGGCGCCGGGCGCGGGCGCGGCCGCGAATGTCGTCGTCGCTGCACCGCCTTCCGACAAGGACCACACGGCGAGCGGAGTGGCGCCCGGCCACCGCACGTTCGGCATGTTCATGGACCTCGGGGTCCCCGACGGCGTGGCGCTCGGGCTGGTGGTACGGCCCGCGTTCGACTGGCTGCGCATCGGTGGTGCGGTCACGCACAATGGGATGGCCCCGGGCGCGAGATTCGGCGTGACGCTCGATCCGTTGGCGGCCCCCATAGGCCCCACATTGACGGTCGAGGGCGGACACTACTGGGGCGGCAAGCTGCCGATGATCAGCGACTCGCCTGCGATCGCGTACAACTACGCAAACTTTCACCTGGGACTCGAAGTCGGCAACCGCGCGACGTTTCGCTTCTTCTTGCGCGGCGGGGTGAGCTGGCTCGACGTCAGCACGGCACCGTCGCAAGGCCCCAGCATCGGATCGGGCATCGCGAACCCCTCGTACAGCGGCTGGCTGGCGCCTTCGGGGAAGCTCGGGTTCTCGGCCTATTTTTGAGGAGATGCAATGAAACCGTATTTCGTCCTTTTCGGAATCGCGCTCGCCGCCTGCACCAACGGGCAGGGCGAAGTTGACGTGACGGCGACCGACTCGGCGACGTTTCCCGGGGTACCGCTGGCGGCCGGGTCGCCGCTCTCGGCCGAATCGATGACGACGGACGCGAAGGTGACCCTGAACGTCCAGAGCGAGCTAGCGCCGCTCAGCGACCTCGGGACGTTGAGCGCCGAGATCGCAAAGAACACGATTTCCGGCCCCGACCTGTCGGTCGTGCACCACATCAAAGCGACGATCGAGACGGCCGATGGGAAGATGCCCGCGCAAGTGGCCACCGAGGTCGACGTGCCCGCGAACGCCTCCGAGGTCGAGCTCACCCTCTCGATGACCGACGCCGACGTGCTCAGCTATCTGTCGGAAGGGAAAGTCGTCCTCCACTTCTACCTCACCGGCAGCATCCCGACCCGACCGATCACGCTCACTTACACGCTGGTAGCCCATATGGGGATCGCCGTGAAGGGGTCGGTGCTGAAGCTCTAGACGTCGGATCGCGCATGCGGATGAGACTATCGCTCCGTCTCCCACTGGCGCTCCCGGCCAGGGCGAACTAATTTGCCTCGACTCTGCGCGGCGGAAAGGTTCGCGATTCTCCATGCTCGCTTGGGCGCTCAAGAAAGTCTTCGGTACTTCCCACGACCGTGAGATCCGGCGGATAAGACCGCACGTCGAGGCCATCAACCTGCTCGAGCCGGCCATCGCCAAGCTGTCTGACGCGGAGCTGAGGGCGAAGACGGCCGAGTTCAAAGAAAAGCTCGACCAGGGGGCCACGCTCGACGACATCCTCCACGAATCGTTTGCCGTCTGCCGGGAAGCCGGCAAGCGCGCCCTCCGGATGCGCCACTACGACGTGCAGCTCATCGGCGGAATCGTCCTTCATCGCGGTTCCATCGCCGAGATGCGGACGGGCGAGGGCAAGACGCTCGTCGCGACACTTCCCTGCTACCTGAACGCCCTCGAAGGCAAGGGCGTCCACGTCGTCACCGTCAACGACTACCTGGCCCGTCGCGACGCCGAGTGGATGGGAAAGCTCTACAGCTTTCTCGGCCTGTCGGTGGGCACGGTCGTCCACTCGCAGGGCGAGCACGAAAAGAAGATCGCCTACCGGTCGGACATCACCTACGGCCAAAATAACGAGTTTGGCTTCGACTACCTCCGCGACAACATGAAGTTCAGCGCGCTCGACTACGCGCAGCGGAGCTTGAACTACGCCATCGTCGACGAAGTGGACTCCATCCTCGTCGACGAGGCGCGTACCCCGCTCATCATCAGCGGCCAGGGCGAGCCGTCGAGCCACAAGTACCGGCAAATCAACGAGTGCATCCCACGGCTCCGGAAAGACGAGCACTACGTCGTCGACGAGAAGGCCCACTCGGTGACGCTCACCGACGACGGCGTCGAGCTTGCGCAGAAGCTCATGGGGATCGGCAACCTATACGACCCCATCAACCTCGAGAGCCTGCACATCCTCAATCAGTGCCTGCGCGCGCACTCGCTCTACAAGCGCGACGTCAGCTACCTCGTCACCGACGACGGAAAGGTTCTCATCATCGACGAGTTCACCGGCCGCGTGCTGCCCGGGCGCCGCTGGTCGGACGGGCTGCACCAGGCCGTCGAAGCCAAAGAAAACGTGCGCATCCAGGAAGAGACGCGCACGATGGCCACGATCACGTTTCAGAACCTCTTTCGCTTGTACAACAAGCTCTCCGGCATGACCGGTACGGCGGACACGGAGGCGACCGAGTTCCACGAGACCTACAAGCTCTCGGTCATCCAGACCCCGACCAACAAGCCGATGATCCGCGAGGACCACGAAGACGTCGTTTACAAGACGGAACGCGAGAAGTTCACCGCCGTCATCGCAGAGATCCTCGAGTGCCACGAGAAGGGGCAACCGGTCCTCGTCGGCACGACGAGCGTCGAGAAAAGCAACGCGATCGCGACACTCCTCAAAAAAAGGAAGATTCCGCACGCGGTGCTCAACGCCAAGCACCACGAGCGCGAGGCCTACGTCGTCGCCCAGGCGGGCCGCAAAGGCGCGATCACCGTCAGCACGAACATGGCCGGCCGCGGCACCGACATCGTGCTCGGTGGCAACCCGGAGATGATCGCGAAGCTCGAGTTTCGCGAAGCGGGTCGCGATCCCGACAAGGAACCCGAGGCGTTCCTCGAGGTCGTCGAAAAGCACGACAAGGCGTGCAAAGCGGAGGGCGACGAAGTCAAGAAACTCGGGGGACTCCACATCCTCGGCACCGAACGACACGAGTCGCGCCGCATCGACAACCAGCTTCGCGGCCGCGCGGGGCGTCAGGGCGACCCCGGGTCGAGCCGCTTCTACTTGTCGCTCGAAGACGATCTGATGCGCATCTTCGCCGGCGACCGGGTGAAGTCACTCATGGACCGTATGGGGATGCCCGACAACGAACCCATCGTGCATCCGTGGGTGACCAAGAGCATCCAGGACGCGCAGCGCAAGGTCGAAGAGCGAAACTTCGACATTCGCAAGCACTTGCTCGAATACGACGACGTCATGAACGAGCAGCGCAAGACCGTCTACAAGCTGCGCCAGCAGCTGCTGCTCGGCATCTACAAACCCGAGCGGGTCGACGAAGACGGCAAGCCCACCGGCAAGCTGCGCTCGATAAGCACCGACGCGCGCATCGCCGAGGAGGTGAAGCAGGCCGTGACCGACATGGTGCTCCACCACGGCACCCCGATCGCCGTCGACCCGCAGGCCGAGAAGCGTCCCCCTCCGAAGAAAGTCGAGGAGGTCGAAGAGATTTACTCGATGGCCTCGCTCCAGCAGGACATCTACCAGTTCTGGGGGTACCGGCTCGATTACAAGGAGAGCGACGGAAAGCACCCGAAGGAAGTCTACGAACGCCTCCTCGACGAGATTCCGCGCAGCTTGACCGAGCAGCGCGACCAGGTGCTCGACCTGCTCGACAGCATCGTCGGAGCCATCGTCGAAGAGTGTTGCCCTCCGAACAAGCCGCCGGAGGACTGGGACTGGAAGGGCGTCAAGAGCGGCTTCATGGAACATTTCGCGAGCAAACCGCCGGACGTCGAGCATCTGCATGGCCCCGAACAGGTCGCGAAGGCGCTCTTCGACGCCGCGGAAAAGCAGTTCCAGGAGAAAGAAACCGAGATGGGCACGGAGCTTTTTCTCCGTGTCTTCCGTCATTTCTATCTCGAAGAGATCGACCGCCAGTGGGTGGACCATCTCACGAACATGGAACACTTGCGTGATGGCATCGGCCTGCGCGGTTACGGCCAGCGCGATCCGAAGCAGGAGTACAAGAAGGAAGGCTACGACGTCTTCGTCACGATGATGGCGGCGACCAGCAGCAACATCTGCACGAAGCTCTTCAAGGTTCAGGTACGCCGCGAAACCGAGATCGAGCGGATCGAGCGCGAAGACGCCGAGCGTCATGCCGCGCAGCAGAGCGGGATGCAGATGCGCCACGGCTCGGAGCCGGCAGCCGAAGACGAGCCGCCGATGCAGCGCTCCGGCGGGCGCGCCCAGCCCCGGGTGACCGTTCAGCCCGTACGCCGCGACGGGCCGAAGATCGGTCGCAACGACCCTTGCCCCTGCGGCAGCGGCCAGAAGTTCAAGAAATGCCACGGCGCGGCGCTCGAAGACGACAGCGGCGAAGACGCCACCGCGTAGTCGAGCTGGGCGCGTTTCGACCTCACTCTTTTTTTCTGGTCGCGCCCACCGCGCGTCTATTTGGTACCATCGCGCGCCATGAGTCTTCGGCGATGGGTTTGTAGTCTGGGGTTGATGCTCGCGGTGGCTGCAATCAGTGGGGCCCTCGTCGGGTGCGGCGGCGCGCCGCCGAAGTTTCCGCAAATCAAAGGGACCGCGCTGCCTTCTGGCGAGACCTGGGACGGCGTCTACTTCAACCCCGTATACGGGTATCTGCACCTGGTCCCTCAGGGGGACAACATCGTAGGCCGATGGAAGCGTGTCGACTCGAGCCACTGGGGTGAGCTGAGCGGGACGGTCGACGGCAACGTCTTTCACTTCACGTGGACCGAGCACCGATACGGTGCGTTCGGGCCGAGCGGCGATACGCACGGCGCCGGCATGTTCGTGTACCTGGTGCCCAAGGCGAAGGAAGAGACCAGCATCAAGCCCATCCCGGAGCTCGACGGCAAGTACGCGCTCGACGACTCCAACCAGGTCGGCGACTGGCACTGCGTCAAACAAGTAGGGATGACCCCCAAACTCGATTCCATCAACGGCGAGAACCCGGTCGATCCCGCAGCGAAGGGCGATAAGTGGCAATAGTGCGCGGCGCGCGTGACCCCCGCACCCGTCGGGGATAGGCGCAGTGCCCGTCCCGGCCGCGAGCGAACGCGACCCCGCGATCGCGGGTCCGCTCGGCGGCCTGCTTCTCGGCTCGGTGCGCGCGAGCGCGCCGATGCTCGTCGTTCGAGCCGTGCGCTGGTGGCGCGATCTGGCTCGGCTGGGCGTGCGCCTGCCGCTCTTCGTCGTCCACGATTTCGGCCTGCTCTACGGCGCCGCCCAGGACCAAATCGAGCTCTCGCCGCGACCCTCCGCCGACGCGGTCATCGCGCGGATCTCGGGTCTCCCTGCGGTCGTCGCCGCATACCGGGCGATCGTCGCCGAAGTCGCGCAGAGCGACGCGGCCACACGCGCCCGAGCGATGAAGGTCGGCGACGACCTCGTCGTCGTCGTGCTCGCCCGCGTGCTCGGCTCGGTGATGCCCGACGAGCGGAGAGCGAATCGAGCTGCGGAAGGGCCCGCGGTGTCGCTCGACCCGGAAGTCGTCCGAGACCTCGACCCGCAGCTCCCGCGGCTGTTCGAGGCCGCGTCTCGCTCCCTCGATGTCGCGACGCTCCACGCGATCGTTCGTGCGCGCCTTCCCATCTTGACCCAGGGCGACGCGCTGGACATCGACACCCTGAGGCTTCTGCGGATGCTCGGCGCGGAGTCGACCGCGTCAGGCGCCCTCGCTCACGTCGACCTTCTTTCGGCGCTCTCGAGCCCGGCCACCAGTGACATCGTGGACTTCTCGCTGGAGCTCCTGCCCAAAGTGTTCGAGACCAGCCGCGCGAAGGCGGCCGGAACACACGCCGTGCACGGTTACGCGGGAGTCGGGCGCAAGGGTTCCATCGACTCGATGGTCCTCGCGGAGCTCGCGTGGGACGAAGAGGAGTTGCTCCGCCGGATGGTCGACGGCGAGCTCCTCTACTACACGCGCGAACAATCCCCGGAAGAAGCACGGCGCGTGCACCATTTGGTGATCGACGCGTCGGCGTCGATGCGCGGAGATCGGGAGGTATTCGCGCGCGGGCTCGCGATCGCGCTCGCGAAGAAACTTCAGCTCGCCGGCGAGGAAGTGTGGATGCGCTTCTTCGATTCTCGCCTGTACGAAGTGCAGCGCGCGCGCGACAGGGCGCAGCTCCCTGCCGCGTGGCTGCTCGGCTTCAAAGGAGAGCGCGGACGCAACCCGGCCCGGGTTTTCGCTCAACTGGCCACGGAAATGGCGCTCGTTCGCGCGCGCGACAAGCGCGAGCCGGTGATTCATCTCATCACGCACGCGGCGCTGCACGTGCCGCGGCCGCTCGTGCAAGAGGTTCGCCGGCAAGGACATCTTTTCGGAGTCTTCATTCTGCCGAGCGGCGGATCGCTCGACCTCGAGTGGCTCGACCTGCTCGAAGGCTACGCGCTCGTCGATCACGCGACCCTCCGCCAGAAGAGCGCTCGGGCCGCGGCGGCGACGAAGATTGTGGACGAGGCGGGGACTCCTCATTTCCCCGGCGCCACGGTCCGCGAGCGGACAAGGGTGCGCTAGCGTCCGCCGCGGCGGCGGTTTCGACTGCGGTCGCGCGTCGGACCGACGTCGTGGTCGGGATTGCGGGGAGCCGGGCGGGTTGCGTCCAGCGCGCGGCGCACTCGGTCGAGCTCGGACGCATGGCGGCCGGCGAGCTTCTCCGAGAAGATCATCGTCGCGATCGACTCGCGCAACGTGGGGTCCGACGAGGCGCTCCAGCGCGCGAGCATGTCGAAGACGGGAACGCCGAAGCGGAGCGCGATGCACGGAGTGGCGCGCTCGAGCGCGAGAAGGAGCTCCTTGTGGCCGGGCCATCGGGCCGCGGAGCGCGGCGCAGCCTCGAGAAGCGCGAACGCCTCGTCGAAGCGCGCCACGACCGGCGTCGAATCGTGGAGGCTTCCGAGCCAAGGGTCGAGCGCGAGCGCGAGCACGACCGCGGCGGCGTGAAAGTAGCCGTCCATCCACGAGGCCACGTCGGTCACCAATGACTCGCCTGCGGCGTGACCAATCCGAGACAGGGAGAGGACGACTGCCTCGCGAGAACGAAAGCGCAAGTCGTCGGCGTGGGCGTGGAGCTCCGCGACGAAGCGCGTGCGCACGGTCTCGTCGGTCGATGCCCGAGCGCCTAGGGCGTACAAACCGCAAACGGGGAGAAACTCGAGCGCCGTGGCTCCGGGCGCTTCGTTGGCCGACAGGCGCGTGAGTGCGAGGGCGACCGGGTCCGCCTGCGCACCGCGAGCCCGGCAGGCAAGGGCGAAGGCTTCGGCCAACGTCGCGTTCATCCGCGTACCGGGCAGATGGGAACCGCGCGCGAGAAGATCGAAGAGCGCATCGCGCCGGCCGGCGATTGCGCTGTCGAGCGCGCGCACGAGAGAATCGGAGGGAGCGGTTGACGGCACCGGGGGGGCGGAGCGTAGCGCATGCCGTCGCTGCGCTCGACGTCCGGCACGCGCGCCAGTCCGTAACCCAGTCGCTCGGCCACGCCGACCGGGCCGACGGCCGTCTGATGCATCCCATCCCGACCGCCGGGGCCTTCGAGGGAGTGACGGAGGCAAACCAGTGGACGTTCTGCTCTGGAGGAGGGAACCTCGACGGCATCGCAGAACCATCCCAAAGGGGGGCTCTACCATGTCGAACCAGGTCTGGACGATCGTCATTGTGGGTGCTCTGTGCGGCGCCATCGGTTTTGCCCTCGGCCGTAACGGTGGCCCGCTCGACGCCAAGGCGCAGCCGCACGTGGAGCTCCCCGTGGCCGATGGACAAGGCGCGCCTCTCCAAGGCGCCCTTCCACCGAACCACCCGCCGGTCGGAGACACGATGGCGCCGCATGCACCGGCGGCGTCTCCGTCCGACGACGCGGCCGCGATCACTTGGAAGGTGCCTGGCAATTGGAAGGTGGCTCCGAATCCCAATTCAATGCGGATCGCGACCTACAAGGTGCCCGCGGCGGATCGCGACACCGAAGACGCCGAGGCGAGCGTCTCGCGCGCCGGCGGGACACCGGAAGCGAATATCCAGAGATGGCTCGGGCAGTTCGACCAAGCCGGCCAAGATACACGCGCCGAAGAGACCGTCTCTGGGCTGAAAGTCACGCTCGTCGAAGTGAGTGGAACCTATTCGGCGGGCTCGATGATGGGCGGGACCCCCCCTGCGGCGCATCCCGGGTGGTCGTTGATAGGCGCCATCGTGCAGGGGCGAGGCTTGCCGTACTTCTTCAAGCTAATCGGGCCGCAGGGCACGTTGCGTGCGGCGCGCCCGTCCTTCATGGCTCTCGTGCACAGCATCACCCCGAGCTGACTCGGTCGCTCGGCGGGTACGAGCTTCCCCGCCGGCGGCGGATCTGCGCTCGCAGATCGCTTGCGACGACGTAACAAAAGAGACCGAGCGACAGCGTGCCGACGACCTGTCCGAGCGACATCGACGCGATGATCGGAATCGGCGTGGGATCGAATAGAGACCAGGCCATCAGAACGAGCGCGATGAGCGTGAGCAGGCAGGAGACGACGATCAAGCGCGATGCAGCGCGAGGTTTCATGGTGCGCGCCCGCCGTCGGGCTCCCCGCTCGATACCGGCGTCGCCCCAGGTTCGTGGAGGGGGCGGAAGTTCGGATGGGCGTACCCGTGACACCCCCCGCTGGCGCAACTCACCCCGCCCGCACGCACATCAGCGAGGGTGGCTTTGTGGTCGGATTGTTCTTTCCAAATTTTCACTTCGGTCGAGTGGCATTGCATGCAATTGTCGTTCGGATATGACTTGAGAAGGCGAATGGTTTCTTTCGCTTGCGGAATGCTCACGGTCCGGTACTCGGTGTAGTACAGCCACACATGCCGCATTCCTCCGAGTTTCGTCACGACGGTGCCGAACATGCCGTAGTCGGCATGACACGCGTAGCAGTTCTCGTCTCCGAATAGCTTGTTTCGCGCGTGACGCGACGAAAGCGACGAGCTGTCGGCCGCATCGGAGTCGGACGCGTGAGGGATCATGACGTGACAGGAGCCGCAGAATTGGCGCTTCTTTGTCGCCTCGAACCCCTGTATGTTCCCTGTGAAGGCGACGCCCAACGGAAACACGCCAAGCCCGAAAAGGAGCCATATTTTTGCCGGCCGGTGAAGCTCGGGTCGCGCAATCAAATAACCGATGATGATCGCGGCGGACGCGCAAGCGGAGGCGAGCGCAATGACAGCGAGGAGGGGGAAATGCAACGCGGTCACTGTCTTCTCGCCGGAGGCGCCCTCCCTTTCTTAGGATGGCCCGGGGCTCCGCATAAACGCAAGGCCGTATGTTCGCGGGCTCTCCGTTCCGGCGCCGTCGTGCTGGCCGTCATCGGCGCCGCGTTGGCGAGCCGCCTCGCGCAGGCAGATCCTCTTCGGCTCCGTGCCGACGCGTTCGCCCAGGCGCAGCCAGACACACAGTCGCCCGCGGGGCTCATCGTCCTTCAAGGGCACGATCGCGTCGCTCCGTGGATCGATGCCGAAGGCTTGGTCTGGAGCGGTGCCAAACCGAACGCCACGGCCGACGTTCTCGTGCTGACCGTGCGCGTGCGCGAGCCGCACGGCTACGGCGAGGTCCGCGCCGGGCGGTTCGTCGTCGCGACAGGCGCGATCTTGCCCGTGCCCATCGACGGCGCCGAGGCAATCGCTCGCACGCGCTCGGGAGCGACGGTCGAAGCCTTCGGCGGGGTGCCGGTCGTGCCGCGGTTCGGTGCGCGGGCGTACGATTGGATTGTGGGGGGCCGCGTCGCGCAATCCGTCGCGTCGCGCGCGAAGCTCGGTGTGTCCTACGTGCAGCGCCGTGAGGACGGCGAGGTCGCGAACGACGAGGTCGGGGCGGACCTCGCCATCGAGCCCGTCACATGGTTCGACCTCGCGGCGCGCGCTGCTTACAATCTCACGTATCCTGGCGTGAGCGACGCGCTGGCGTCGGCAGCAGGGAGGTGGGGGGCCTGGCGTGTCGAGATCTTCGCGTCGCAGCGCTCGCCGTCGAGGCTGCTGCCCGCGACGTCGCTCTTCTCCGTGCTCGGCGATTTTCCGTCGCAAATGCTTGGAAGCACGATGCGGTGGAAGGCGGCGCCGCGGCTCGACCTGCTCGCGAGCGGGGCGGCACAATCGGTCGGCGGGCGGCTCGGAGGCAACGGGTGGGCGCGCGGATCGTTGCGCCTCGACGATCGCGGGGCTGGCACTCTCGGTCTCGAGATCCGGCGGCAAGACGTCGATCAAGCGCGATGGACGGGGGTGCGCGCCGTGCTCTCCATGCCGCTCGGCCGCGGCTTCCGTTACTCGTCCGAGGTCGAGGTGGTGGTGCCCGACCAACCGAACGGGCGGGGCGCAGCGTGGCCTTGGGGACTGGTCGCGCTTTCGTGGCGTTCGCGAACGGGCTGGGAGGTCGCCTCGGGCTTCGAGGCGTCTTCGACGCCGCAGCATCGGTACGAAACCGACGCGCTCGTGCGTGTCTCGCGCACGCTGGAGCTTCCATGACGGCGCGCTTTTCTTTGATCTTGTTGCTCGCGCTGGCGTCGGCCGCTTGCGCGAGCGTGCTCGGACTGCGACGTACTTCGGCGTCCCATCCCTTCGAACACCGCGCGCACTCGCTCAAAGGGATCAACTGCGTCGAGTGCCATCGGGGGGTTGCCGTGGCCGACAGCACGGGCCCCCTTCACTTTCCGTCGGACGCGGACTGCCGCCGTTGCCACGCCAAACCCCACGACGAGCGGGCGTGCGGCGGTTGTCACGGCGAGACATACGTGCGCGAGGGTGTCGAAGTCGCGCGCGAACATCTGCGTTTCGAGCACCGCAAGCACATGGCGGCAACCAACGGCGACTGCGTTCGATGTCACGTGGAGGTCACCCAGCGGGACGCGCAGTCGATCCTGCCGAAGATGGCGAGCTGCTTCGGCTGTCACCAGCACCAGGACCAATGGGCTTTGCGCGATTGTGACGGCTGTCACGTCGCGCTCGCGGACGAAGGAACGATGCCCGATGACCACCTGGTGCACGACTCGGACTTCGTTCGTGAACACGGCGTGCGGGCCGCCAGCGCGCGCGATCTTTGCGCCAGCTGCCACAGCGAGCGCTCGTGCGCAGCCTGCCACGGCGGCGACACGGTCCCCGCTCTGCCCGCGTCGCTCGCATTCGACGAGCCTCGTCTCTCGGGGCTTCACCGCGCTGGGTTTCGCGCCAGGCACGCCGAGGAAGCGCGAGCCGACCCCGGCCTTTGCGTGACGTGCCACAGCGAGAATTCTTGCCTCGATTGTCACGCCGCGCAGGGGGTTGCCCCGGGCCCCGGAGCCAGGAGTCCCCACCCGCCGGGGTGGATCAACTCGGGCCCCGGCGGCGGTGAGCACGGCGTGCAGGCGCGCATCGACCCTGTGTCCTGCGCTGGTTGCCACGGCGGCGCCGGCGAGCAGCTCTGCGTCGGATGTCACCGCGTGGGAGGGCCCGGCGGCAACCCGCACCCGAACGGATTCTCGAGCCGCAAAGACAAGTTTCACGACGTTCCATGCCGCTCTTGCCACGGAGTCGGGCCGTGAGCTGGCGCCTCAAGCTGCTCGCGGCGATCCTCGCGCTCGGCGTCGCCGCCGGCACCATTGTCGGCGTCGTGACCGTGCTGCGGCCAAGCGTTCCCGGCATTCCCTTGCAGCTCGTGCCGCCGTCATGGGCGCAGTTCCGGACGAGCGTTGGGCACCGGGCGCACGTGGGCCGGGGCAAAGCCGTGTGCAAGGACTGTCACGATTTCGAGCGCGATGGATTCAAGAACCCCGGGGTTTCACCATGCCTGCGCTGCCACGAGAAGGCCGCCGCGCATTCGCACGTGGGCAACGATCAAACGAAGACCGACTGCCTCACTTGCCATCTCTTCGAGCCCACGCGCGCTGCCCCCACATGCATCAGCTGCCACCGAGAACCCCAAGGGCGAGCGCCATCCGTGGGGGTTCACGCCACGACCGCGTGCACCACGTGCCACCGCATGCACGAGGAGCCGAGTGCCCTGGCCGCAGACTGTGCGACCTGCCACAAGGAGCGCGCCCCGGCACACGCGAATCACCCCGAATCCAAGGGATGCCTCGATTGCCATGCGCCGCATCAGCCGGCGCGAAGCGCTCTGTCGCTCTGCTCGACTTGCCATGCGCAGCCCTCGGGCCCCAAGCCGGCAGGTCACGATTCGTGCGTCGGCTGTCACAAGCCCCACGAGTTCGTGGCGGGCGGCGAACGTGCTTGCATCGGTTGTCACGGCGCCAAGACGACTCTGGCGGCGGCGAAGGTCGTGGCGCACGCCTCATGCACGAGCTGCCACACGCCCCACGCGCCGGCGCAGGCGGCTGCGGCTTGCGGCGGCTGCCACGCCGCCATCAAACCCACTCACGACGGCAAGACCGACTGCGTCGCTTGCCACGAGCCACATCCCGATGAAGCCGCCCGCAAGGTCGACGCCTGCACCACCTGCCATCGCGCTGTGGCACCCGTCGACACCGCTGCGCACGCGGGCGGCGTCGCGTGCACCAGGTGCCACAAGCCACACGACTTCGGTCGGCCCGATCGACGCGCCTTGTGCGCCACCTGCCACGTTCCCGAGACGACCTTCGCCTCCTCCAACAAGGGTCACTCGGACTGTGCGTCGTGCCACGGAGCGGCCGCGGCTCACGCGCCGGCGGCGGCTCCGGCCTGTGGGACCTGCCACAGCGCCGAGCAATCGACCGCGCCGACGGGACATCAGAAATGCCTCGGCTGCCACGAGGCCCACTCGGGGGCCCGACTGCCGCAAGCCGCGTGCACGACGTGCCACGCAAACAAGGTGACCGGACCGCACCAGAACCTCACCACCGGCTGCGAGACCTGCCACCGCCCGCATGGGCCGAACGGGCCGGTCCGCCCCCCGGCATGTCCGACCTGCCACGCGCGCGATGCGTTGCCCGCCCTGCACGCGCTCGAAGGTCACGCGAGCTGCACCGGGTGCCACACTTCGCACGCGCCGCCGCACCCCGACCGCGCCACGTGCACGACCGGCTGCCACCAGGATCGACGCAATCACCAGCCGCAGGCCCAAGTCTGCAACGGGTGCCACGTGTTCCGAAAATGATTCGACCGTTGGTGCTCAGAGCCTAGGGGCTGACTTCGATGATGCCGTCGATATGCAGGGACCGGCCCGCGTCGGCGATCGACGGGACGCCCTGGGCGTTTCGCATCACCTCTCTGCCGTGACACGTGGCGCGGTCACACGACGTCGAAGACGTGTGCTGGCTCGGCGGAATGGGGTGGCAAGATCCGCATGCCGAGGCAGCGCCCGAATCGTCGTCCCAGCCGGGCACGACGGCGGGGACATCGGCGAGTTGGGCCCCATGACAGGCCACGGAAGTGCAGCGCTCGCCGTCCCATGAAGCACCGGCGTCGCGTGCCACGGCGAGCCCGGTCAATGTCACGTGAACCACCCCGTCGAGGTGCGTCGGATCCATCACCGTCGCCGGCACCACGTGACAATTGCCGCAGGCCACCGGATCGCTCAGGGTCGGGCTCTCGTGAGCCGGGTGTGCCCCGGTCGCCGGCCAGGGATCGTCGCCGCGCCCGTGGCACGCGCCGCACTGGCCGCTTCCATCTCCCAAGTCCACTTTGCCGTTCAGGTGCAGAAGCGCGACCCTCAGCGCCGTCCCGTCGGCGTTGGCCTCTTGGTGGCAGTTCGTGCAGGGCCCGGGAAAGTGATCCGCCGGCGGCGAGCCGTGGCAGTCGCCGCAGCCGAGGGGCGCGGTCTCGCTCCAGAGAGGACGCGGCCTGGCTCCGCCAGCATTGTGGCACGAGACCGTGCAGCCGCCGGTGGCCGTATCGTAACTTCCCCCAGGCGCGACGACCGTCGGGTCGAAGATGACATCGACCGTGCCATTGCCGTGCGTACCGCCGATGAGCTGGGCGGGGGGCAACGGGTGACACGTCGAGCAGGCAAGCCCGATCGCCCTGACCTGGGAAGGCAGCACGTGGGCCGCGTGCGCGCCCGGGCGGTTCGAATCGGCGGGGAAGAAGCACGGATCGCGGGGCGGGTACGTACGGTCACCGGCTCCGTGGCACGTCGGACATGCGAGGACCCCCGCTGGTTGGTCGTGGCACGTCGTGCACGCCGTGGCGCCTGGAGCGGCGAACGAGACCCCAGCCGGGCGCGAACGCGTTCCGTCGTGGCAGCGTCCGCACGCGTTCGAGTCGTTCGGGTCGAGCATGGACGACCACCGACTAGCCCGAAGGAGGCTTCCGTGCCATCCATCGGAGCGAGGGTCGACAATGCCGGGCGCGTGAACCGTGCCCCGAAAGGCCGGCGCGCCCGCCGACACCCACTTCGTGAGCAGCTCCCGCTCCGGCGCCGTCAGCAATTCCTGGTGGGGATCCTGGTCGAGGGCCGCGAGGATCGGGGCGCGGCCGTCGAGCGGGAGCGTCGCAGGGGCGCCGGAAGGGACGACGCATCCAATCGTCTCCAGGTACGACGTCACGCTCCATCCTGCCGCGGGTGTGTTCTCGCCGTGGCACACCGCGCAACGCGCGTTCAAGATGGGCGCCACGTCGTCTTGGTAGGTGGGTGCCTGCGCTCCGACCGGGCGGTCTTCCGAACAGGACGGCACGAGCGACAGACACGCCAGTGCGAGCGCGTCGCGAGCGCTCATTCGCTATTGCGGTCGAATGGCAACGGACACGGGCGTGCCTCCCATCGCAACAATCGAGTCGTAAATGAGCTGCTGGGTGTACTTCGGATTGTGCGCACCGAGGGCGCCACCGCGCGCGATGATAATGTAGTTATAGAGCGCTCCAGCCTGATTGGCGGTGAGCACAGTCGGCCCTCCGTCGGCCCCTCCGCCGGGGCGCGTTTGATCGAGAGCGAAGTTCGCGCTCGGTGAGCTCAGGTCGGAAGGCTGGAGGGGCAGATAAGGAGCCGCGGCCGCGAGCGTAAGGTAGCCCGCGCTGTTGAGGAGTGATCGGAGCTCGTTCATCGATGCCCGGACGAGCGACTGGCCGCCGTTGACGTCGAAGCTGACGGCGGTGGCGTGGCAGCCGATGCAGGCGCTGAGCTTCGGGTCGAACGAGTGATCCGGGACGTTGCTGTTGTCGGCGACGGGCCCCATATGGCAGTCGGCGCACTGAAGCTTCAGCTGATGGGTCGATTGGCCATAGGTCTGGCCGGCAAAGTGGTAGCCGCCGACGCCCGAGAACACGTCCACCTGCGGTCCTTCGTGCGGTCCCCAATACGTACTCGTGATCGTGTTGCTCGCCTTGATGTAATTGGTGACGTCCTTTCGCGACCGGTGACACCATGCGCACGTGTTGCTCGTGCCGAGCGACCCGCCGTCGACGAGCCCCGGGATGATCGTTCCCGTCACAGCGCCGGTCGATGGGCTCTTCTCGACGAACGACTGCGAGGTGTTGCCGGAGGGGACGACGAGGGGAAACGAGCCGGGCGTCCAGGGAATCCCGGTCTTGTGCGGGTCGTTCGCGTTGGTCACCGCGTGACAGGTTGTGCAGTACACCTCGGCGACTGCAGCGCTTCCGACGTAATTCGCCTCCCCGAGCGTGCCCGAATCCGGGAGTTGGTATTCCAGCTCGCCGTGGGCGAGGTTGACGACGACACCGCCCTGACTCGTACCGACCGCGCCGGCTACGCGCTGCGACAGCCCGTCGATAGCATGACAGTTGCCGCACGGACTGCCGTACGTCGTCCACTCGGCGGCCTCGGGTCCGCCGGCGGTGCTCAAGTGCGTCGTGAAATGGACGCTGGACTGGTACTGTGTGACGACGCCGTTGAAGCCGTGGCATGGCGAAAGGCATGACACCGGAACGATGGCGGTCATGAGGCCGCTGTCGCCTGCGATCACTTGCCCCGGCGCGCCCGCTTCGCCGGCCGAACCTGGTGGCCCGGGAGGACCCGCCTCACCGGCCGGACCGGTTGCCCCCTGCGGGCCTGGGGGCCCTGCCTCTCCCGTGGGCCCCTCGGGGCCCGCCGGACCGGTCGGCCCAGAGCACGCCCAGAGTGTGATGAAAAGCCCCAACAATGCGATCCATTTTGCGCTCATAAGGTTCCCCCCTCCCAGTGCCCTTCGGCGTCAAGCTCTTGCGACTGCGTGCGGGACGCTACGCCCCTCGGCTGGCAACGCGACACAGAATTGCGCGAGCCCCGTGATTTTTCTCCCACACTGGACCCGCGACGGTTGAAATCGCCGAGCGCAAATGGCGAGTCGAGGAGAAGCCAAGCCGAATCCTTCGCTCGCGGGCTCACGCGTTTGGCTCCCGCAGCGTCCCCTCCGCTGCCGGCGCTAGGCTCTGGACCAGCGCATCGACGAACTTGTCGAGGGAGACCCAGTCGGTCATCTCGTAGTCGCGGGACGTGTCGGTCGGTCCGCCTTCCATCTTCGAGATGTGCCGCATCACCAACCGCGTCACCCATCCGTACGCGCTGTACGGGAGCGCCCCCGCGACAGGTACAATCCACTTCGGGCGGAGCTCTGTCTGGCCAAGGAAGCCGTCGATCATCGTCTTGATCGCCTTCCGGGCCTCTGTGCGCGCGGTCTGCGGGCGGGTCTCGTCTTCGACCGTCGCCTCGGCTAGGCTCACGGACAGGAACGCCGTAGGCACGCGCTCGAGCTCGCCGTGGTGCCCCTTCGCGAATGCGATCATCTCGCGTTCGTACTTGCCCATGTGGATCGACGCGGCGAGGACCACGAGCTGATAGCGCGCGAGGTCCAGATCCGGCGGCGGTGCGGCGGCATCGATGACGTCCACTCCGTGGTTGCGCGCGCGCATCGTCGCGGCGACGTGGTCGGCAACCTTCCGCGTATGACCTTCGCGCGTGGCGTACACGACGAGCGTTCGTTTCATCACCGGTCCTCCGTTTCGGTAGGCGCTGCAACGAGCGTTCCCCCGCGAGGGACATTGGATCCCCAATTGAGAAGCCACACGTGGCGCTCGCGTAAAGGGGCGTCCCGTGACGGAGAACGAACCAACGAGCGTCGTGAAACCGGCCTCCGGCATAGAGCGCTCAGTCGCCGAGCACGCGCCGAATTTGCGCTCGCAGCGCACGGCGTGCGCCGTTGGACTGGGGAAGTCGCGAGTGCGTGGTAACAGCGTGGTAACGGACTCACGGGCGCCTTGGAGACCCGCGACTTCGGAGGGCGGCATTAGCGGGGTTCGCGCTCCTGCGCTGAATTCATGGCCTCGAGTAGCCGCCCGTCAGGGCTTCACGAATTTCGCCACGAAGCGGTCGCTGGTTCCAAGCTTCTCACTGGCGTCACCCGGCGAGTCGCTCCAGTCGCGTGTGTCGGCAGGGTTTCGCAGGAAGTCGGCGTCAGCGGCGTGCATGAAGCCGGCACGCTCTACGTCGCGGATCACCGACAGCTCGTCGATGCGGTGGAGCGTCTTCACGTCGGATTTGCCGTGACCCTCGACGGCGCTGTGGTCGACGACCACGTACTGCCCGCCGTGCTTGAGTGAATCGAACACGGCCTTGTTCATCTTGTCCCGGTCGGCGCCGATCCAGATCGAGTCGTGGTACCAGAGCACGATCACGACGGCGTCCAGGCTCTTGGCGTTGGGCGGCAGCGGGGCCTCGAGCTCGCGGTCCGAGCGCACCACGTTTTTCATCGCGGGCCTGGCCAGGCGCTCCGCCCAGGGCTTGTCGATGAACTTGAGAAACATCGCGTTGTTCTGCGCCCACACCTGCCCCGTGGGCCCGACTGCACGAGCCAGTAGCTCCGTGGTGTAGCCGCCGCCGGCAGCCAGCTCGGCGACGCGCATCCCCCGTCTGAGGCCGAGGAACGCCAGGAGCTCGCCGGGGTGCCGGCTCGCGTCGAGCTGCCGGTCGGCGTCGGTCCGGTCCTTCACGTCGACGATCGCCTGGATCGGGGGTGGGACCATCACGTGCGTAGCCGCGGGACGACGATGCAGCGCCTCCTCGACCTGCGCCTTGGTTGACTCCGCCTTGTCTTTCGGTTGCGCGACGCTTGTCATGTGACTCTCTCCTCGATCACGGTTTCAGTTCTCTGCCTGCTAAGGGGAGTGGTCTTTTTGGATGCGTCGTCCGCAGGTGCCTCAAGCCTGATCGTCGGCGGTCCTTTCACATCTCCTGGAGCGTGCGGTGCACCATCTGCACGCAGATCGAGCCCTCACCGACGGCGGAGGCCACGCGCTTGACGCTGCTCGATCGGGCATCACCGATACAGAATACGCCGGGGATGCTGCTCTCCATGAGGTACGGAGGGCGAGGCAGCGGCCATCTGGGACTCGCAAGATCTTCGGGGCGCAGCTCGAGGCCGGTCTTCACGAACATCTTCTCGTCAAGGGACACGCAGCGTTCGAGCCAGCCCGTGTTGGGATCTGCGCCGGTCATCAGAAACAGACTGCGGATGCTGCGCGTCTCCCGTTCACCGCTGTCGAGGTGGCGCCATCCGAGCCGCTGGAGGCCATCGTCGCCCTCGAGCGCGTCGATCTGCGTGCGCGCGAGCACGGTGACGTTGGTTGCGTCCTCGATGCGCTGGACCAAGTAGCGCGACATGCTGGCGGCAAGGCTGGGACCGCGCACCAGCATGGTTACCTGCTTGGCGATGGTCGCAAGAAAAACCGCGGCCTGGCCTGCAGAGTTGGCTCCGCCCACGATGGCGACTTCCTCGCCTCTGCAGAGCTCAGCCTCGAGGTAGGTGGCCGAGTAGAAGACGCCGGCCCCCTCGAAGCGCGCGAGCGACGGAAGCTCGGGCCGTCGGTACCTCACTCCGCTGGCGATGACAACGCTTCGAGTTCGCAGGACCTGACCGTCCGCCAGATGGAGGCGGTAAGGCCGCCTGTCGCAGTCGAGGCGGGCGACCGTGCGGCCGATGGCGACCTCCGCCCCGAACCTTTCTGCCTGCACCAGCGCGCGCCCAGACAGCGCCTGCCCGGAGATCCCGGTTGGAAAACCAAGGTAGTTCTCGATACGAGAGCTTGTGCCCGCCTGCCCGCCAGGCGCCGTGCTCTCCAGCACGAGCACATCGAGCCCTTCGGACGCGCCGTAGACCGCCGCGGAGAGCCCCGCCGGCCCCGCGCCGACGATCACAACGTCACGCACCTCCTTTGGGTCGAACTCCGCGCTCAGACCGAGCTGCGACGCCACCGACTCGATCGTCGGGTTCTTGAGGAGGTGGCCGCTACGGCATACGAGCACCGGCACGTCGTTGACGCCGATGTGAAACCTGTCGAGCAGCTCCTGCACGCTCGGGTCTGCCTCGACGTCCTCGTACGTGAACGGTTGCCCGTTGCGGCTCAGGAACTCACGGATGCGCTGCGTGCTCGCCGACTGTCGCGAGCCGAGCAGCACAAGGTCGTTGTCGTCCGCGGAAACCAGCGCTGCCCGCCTCAGGATGAAGGCGCGCATCAGGATCTCGCTCAGCTCCGAATCCCGCTGCACCAGGGTGTGCAGGGCGGCGCGGTCGACGACGATGACCACTCCGTCGCTGGCCACACGCACGCGCTCCAGGTTGCGTCGGGCCGACAGCATGTTGACCTCGCCGGTGAACTCCCCCGGTTGGTACACCCAGACCGGCTCCTCGCGATCGCCGATCAATCGAACGACGGCGACCGCGCCGGACACTACGACGAAGAGAGGCGTGTTCTGTTCGCCCACGTCGAAAAGCACCTCCCCGGCGCGGACGTTGCGCCGCTGCCCGCTGCCAGAAATGCGGTCGATCTGCGCCGACGTGAGCCGGGGGAACATCTGCGCCGTTCGGTCCGTGATGGCCATGGTGTCCGTCAATCCCTTCCTCACACAACCGACTGAACCAGGTCGCCCTGCGGTAAGAACTCGGGGGCTCTGGGGATGAAATTTCAATTTCGGAAGCTTTCTGCAGCAAATCCGCCAATCCCGCGTGCCCGCGGTGCGTGCCGGCCAGCGGCCAGTCCTCGCCCGGAATGATCCAGTCAATATCTTCGGGAGACAACGCCAGCAGACCTTGCCTATCGCCGCCCATTGCTGCAAGACAGCCCTTCACAATCTGGACGTTCTCTTGTGTGCTCATCGAAATATCTCTATTTCCGTTACATCGGATAGTATCCACTCGAATCGGATACGACGACCCAACCTTCAGCGCGCCGTCATTCCGCCGTCGACGTTGATGATCCCGCCCGTCATCCACCTCCCGCGGTCCGACGCGAGCAACGCGACGACCTCCGCCAGGTCCTCCGGGGACCCATAGCGACCGAGCGGAACTTCCTTGGCGAAGAGGTCGGGCGGCGCGCCCATCGCGTCACTGAACGCCCTGCTCCCGGGCGTCGTCACTGGCCCCGGCGACACGACGTTCACTCGGATTTTGCTCGGCGCGAGATCGATCGCGAGCGTGCGTGAATAGCTGTTGAGCGCCGCCTTGGCGGCGCTGCGGGAACCCGCTCGCGCCGCCCGCGTTGTTCACGAGGATGTCGAGGCCGCCGAGGGCGCCGAGCGCTCCGGCGGCTATGACCTTCACCCCGGAGGCGGAGGCGACGTCGCCCGCGACGAACGCGGCGCCCGCGGGCAAGGCCTCGCCACGAGAGCGCGCTGTGACCACGACCTTCGCGCCGGCGTCGAGCAGGCGCTGCGCGATCGCCGCGCCGATGCCGCGGGTGCCTCCGGTGACGAGCGCACGACGGCCGATGAGTTCCTTGGAGAAGTCGAGCTTGTTGGACATGAGATTCCTTTCGTCGAGGGCGATGTTCGGAGCGCGGCTTACTGCCGGCGTCGAAACCTGCGATCACGATTCATCGGTCGAACTGGACCAAGTCGAGCCCGACGGCGCTCCGAATAATCGAATGAAGTGCCGGGTGTAGCGCGTCAGAGTTGCGCGAGGCCGCCGTCGACGGCGACCACGCTGGCGGTCATGAAGCTGCTGTCCGACGACGCGAGAAAGGCTGCCGCCGCCCCGACCTCCGCCGGATCGGCCATGCGCTGGAGCGCAGTCATCGCGCCGTAGGCCTTCAGGCCCTCCTCGCCCAGCGCTTCCTTCGCGAGTTCCGTCGCCGCCGCCCCAGGCGAGAGCACGTTTACCCGAATGCCGGTGCCCTTCAGGTCCTCCGCCCAGGTCCGCGCGAGGTTGCGCACTGCCGCCTTGCTCGCGCTGTAGGCGGTGAATGCCGGGGCGCCCGTGGTACCGGCGCTCGATCCGGTCAGGATGATCGAACCGTCCTTGCCCATCAGCGGCAGCGCCTTCTGGACTGTGAAGATCGTACCCTTCACATTGGTGTCGAAGATTTCGTCAATGTGCTCCGCGGTGATCTTGCCGAGCGCAAGCTGGCTTCCCACCCCGGCGTTGGCGAAGACGATGTCGAGGGTTCCGCGCTCGGCCTTCACCGCCGCGTACAGTCGGTCGAGGTCGGCCTCATCCGAGACCGAGCCCTTCACCGCGCGCGCATTGGGCCCGAGGTCGGCTACCGCGGCGTCGAGCGCTTCCTGCCGGCGGCCGAAGATGAAGACGAAGGCGCCCTCTTCGATGAAGCGCTTTGCCGCGGCGAGGCCGATGCCGGTAGCGCCACCGG
>Ga0265313_10000387_pt1 | contig 47406 bp, 42 predicted proteins | sample 4123metaG_FD_203122 | JGI IMG/M metagenome (GOLD analysis project Ga0265313, IMG submission 203122) | Rhizosphere microbial communities from Carex aquatilis grown in University of Washington, Seatle, WA, United States - 4-1-23 metaG | ecosystem: Host-associated > Plants > Roots > Rhizosphere >... | reverse complement strand
GTCGCGTTCCGTCCGTATTTCCGCATCCACCGCGATGCACGGCAGACGGGCTATCCGGACAATGTCGTGATGCCTGGTGACGTCGTCCATTGCGACGTCGGCATCAAATACATGCGATTCAATTCGGACCACCAGCACCTGGCCTATGTGCCAAAGCTCGGCGAGACGGGCCCATCCGCTGGTCTAAGGGCTCGGCTGGCTGACACCATCCGGCTGCAGGACATCTACATGGCCGGTTTCAAGCACGGCCAGTCGGGCAACCAGATGCTGAAGGCGATGCTTGAGCGCGCCCACGCCGAGGGCGTGCCCAATCCCAAGATCTATTCGCACAACCTCGGGCTCTTCCTGCACCAGCCGGGGCCGCTCATCGGCCTGCCGTGGGACCAGGACGCCAGGCTGCCGCGCGGTGAGGTCACGCTCAACTACAACAGCGCCTTCGTGATGGAGCTCTCGACCGAGGGGGCGGTGCCCGAATGGGGCGGCCAGATGCTGCGGCTCGGTACCGAAGAGCCGGTGATCTTCACTCGCGACGGCTGCCGGACGCTCTGCGGCCGTCAAACGGAATACCACGTGATTTAGCCGGCGGAACTCTGGAGTCGCCGAACGACCGGGACGTGAACGACAACTCAAGCGGTCTGCCAGAAGACCCGAGCGGAGCAACAGGGGACTGAAATGACGTTTCATCTTTCGTCGAAAGGGATGCTGGCCGCGGGACTGCTCGCGGTCGCTCTGGGGACTACGGCTTTCACTGCACCAGCCTTCGCCGACAAAGTGCTGACGATGGCGGTGCCGGGCAACCAGGCGCTCGACAACCTCGACCCGCGCACGCTGCTGACCACGAACCATCAGGCCGTGCAGATGGCCATCTTCGATTCGCTGGTTCGCTCGAAAGGGTCGGACATCGTGCCGGCGGCCGCGGAGAAGTGGGAAATCTCCGACGACGGCAAGACCTACACCTTCCGTCTGCGCGATACGAAATGGTCGGACGGCAAGCCGGTCGTGGCACAGGACTTCGTCGACGCGTTCGTGCGCATGTTCGTGAACTCGCCGGCCTCGTCGATCTACGACGCCATCCAGAACGGCGCCGAAGTGCGCGGCAAGAAGGCCGATCCTTCGACCCTGGGGGTCAAGGCGCCGGACGACAAGACGCTGGTGATCACGCTCACCGGGCCGACGCCGTATTTCCTTGGCCTGCTGACCTCGGCCTACGCGGCGCCGAGCCGGCAGGACCTGATCAACAAGGAAGGCGACAAGTACGGCACCACCGCCGATTCCATGGCCTATAACGGCCCATTCGTCCTCTCGTCCTGGTCCAATCAGGACAAGATCGTGCTCAAGAAGAACCCGAACTACTGGGACGCCGCCAACATCAAGCTCGACGAGGTCGATTTCGAGCTGCTGCCTGACCCGTCGACGCAGCGCAACCTCTTCGACAACAAGCAGCTCGATGTCTACGTCCCGCAGACCGAGAGCGAGGCCAAGACCTATGAGGGGGCCGGTGAGCTGATCCGCTACAACAAGGGCGGCCTGCGCGACATCACCTACAACCATCTTGGCCAGGGTGACGCCACCAAGGCTAAGCTGCTGTCGGACCCGAACTTCGCCAAGTGGATCTCCTACTCGCTTGACCGCCAAGGCTTCGTCGACAAGGTGCTCGAGGGCAACGGCATTGCCGCGACCGTGCAGACTCCCGCCGCGACGTCGGTCTATCCCGGCACCACCTGGGGCGAGGTCGATCAGGCGAATGTCGGCAAATACAATCCGCTGACTGCCGATCCAGCCAAGGCCGATGAATACAAGGCCAAGGTGCTCGCCGACATGGGCGTGACCACGGTCGACCAGCTGCCGCCGCTGACGCTGTTGACCAGCGAAGACCCGTCCAACACCAAGCTCATGACGCCCTATGTGCTCAGCATCATGACCAATCTCGGGCTCAAGGTCACCCTCAACCAGCAGACCGGCAACCAGTACTGGAACACGCTGCTCTATCCGGCGCGTGCCTACGACATTGCCATCGCCGGCTGGGGCCCCGACTACGACGACCCCTATACCTACATGCAGTACTGGCAGACCTCGTCGCAGGATATGGGCACGACCTTCAACAACGCCGACTACGACGCGCTGCTGACCAAGGCGAACAACACGACCGACCTCAAGGCCCGCGCCGCGATCCTGGTGCAGGCCGAGGCGCTGTTCTCCGACATCGGCACCTCGACGCCGCTCCTCCACTACAAGGGCGAGGTTGCCGTGCAGCCCTGGGTCAAGAATATGATGACCTCGAGCTTCGGCGTGTCGCTCAACTACATCTGGGTCGACATTCAGAAGTAGCTCTCTTGGCGGCGGGCTTCCGGGCCCGCCGCGTCTTCCCCGGACGAGGTCATGCTGCTCCGCTATATTGCCAGACGCCTCGTGATCGCGATCGTTGCGATCTATGTGCTCGCGACCATCACCTTCTTTCTGATGCGCCTCGTCCCCGGCGACCCGTTCGCCGGCCCGCGCGTCGCTCCCGAAATCCGCCAGGCGCTGCGCGAGCACTACGGGCTCAACCTGCCGCTGATCCAGCAATACGGCATCTTCCTCTGGAACCTGCTGCATGGCGACCTCGGGCTGTCGCTCTCGAGCCGCGGCCATCCGGTCACCGACATCATCCTGCAGGCGGCGCCCGTGTCGTTCGACCTGGGCATCCGCGCGATGATCCTCTCGATCAGTGCCGGGCTGTTCTTCGGCATCGTCGCGGCGCTGCATCGCGGCACGGCGCTCGACTATCTGACCGTGGTGCTCGTGCTCATCGGCATCTCGATCCCGAGCTTCGTCCTCGCCGGCATCCTGCAGTACTACCTCGGCGTCTACTTCAAGGTGCTGCCGATCGCACGCTACGAGAACTTCCAGAGCACGATCATGCCGGCCTTCGCGCTGAGCCTTGGCACGATGGCGACCATCGCGCGCTACATGCGCTCCTCGATGCTCGAAGTCGTCCACGCCGACTACATCAAGACCGCCTACGCCAAGGGCCTGACCGCGCGCCAGGTGGTCTGGCGCCACCAGGTCCGCAACGCGCTGTTCCCGATCCTAACGATCCTCGGGCCCGCCGTCGCCAATGTGCTGACCGGCTCATTCGTGGTCGAGACGGTCTTCGCCATCCCAGGCCTCGGACGCTACTTCGTCACCGCCATGCAGAACCTCGACTACACGCTGGTGATGGGGATGACGATCTTCTTCGGTGCCTTCCTCATTCTCATGAATTTCCTGGTCGATGTTGCCTACGGTCTTATCGACCCGCGGATCCGCCTCGCATGACGACGCTCGACCCCAGCCTGTTCGAACCCGATCGCGAGCGCCCGCCCGATGCGCTGGCGGGTCGCGTCTCGCTCGCGTTCTGGAGCGATGTCTGGCGACGCTTCCGGCAGAACGGGCCAGCGATGGTCAGCCTGGTCGTGCTGGTGCTGTTCGCCATCCTCGCGATCGTTGCGCCGCTGTTTGCCAAGCATCCCTGGGACTATACCGACCTGATGTCGACCTATGAGCAGCCCAACTGGGAGCACTGGTTCGGCACGGATGCGCTGGGCCGCGACATCTGGATTTCGGTCTGGGTCGGTGCCCGCGTCTCGCTCACCGTCGGCCTTACCGCTGCATTGGCACAAATGGTGATCGGGGTTCTCATCGGCTGTTTCTCCGGCCTCTACGGCGGCCGCGTCGACATGGTCGTGATGCGCTTTGTCGACATCATGATCGCCATCCCGTTCCTGATCTGGGTGAGCCTCTTCATGCTGGTGCTGACCCCCGGCATCGGCTCGATCATCATCGCCTTCGCGCTGACGCAGTGGACCGACATCGCTCGCCTGACCCGCGGCGAGGTGCTGAAGCTCAAGCAGACAGAATTCGTCATCGCGTCGCGCTCGCTCGGCGCTTCGGGCTGGCGGCTCATCATCCGCCACTTCTTTCCGAACATCCTGCCGATCATCATCGTCGCCGTGACCTTCCAAGTCACCAACGCGATCTTCGGCGAGGCCTTCCTCAGCTATATCGGGCTCGGCATTCAGCCGCCGCTGACCTCATGGGGCAAGCTGGTCTCGATGGGCATCTCCGAGATGCGCGACAACCCCTACATGCTGATCTTTCCCGGCGCCGCCATCACCCTCACCATGCTGAGCCTGCAACTGATCGGCGATGGCCTTCGCGATGCGACCGATCCGAGGCTCCGCCGGTGAGCACCCCCGAGACGATCCTCGCGGTCGAGCATTTGACGGTGGTCTTCCATACCTATGCCGGCGTGGTCGAAGCCGTGCGCGACGTGAGCTTCACGCTCGGCAAAGGCGAAGTGCTGGCGATCGTCGGCGAGTCCGGCTCGGGCAAATCGGTGACGGCGCAGGCGGTGATCGGGCTGACCCCGATCCCACCGGGCGAGATCCGCTCGGGCCGCATCGATTATCGCGGCACCGACATGGCCAGGGCCGGCATCGCGACGCTGGCCAAGATCCGCGGCGCCGGCATCTCGATGATCTTTCAGGATCCGATGACCTCGCTCAACCCGTCCATGCAGGTGGGCAAGCAAATCCGCGAGGTCCTTCACCAGCACAAGTCGCTGTCGAGTGCCGAAAGCATCGCCGCCGCCGTCGAGCTGCTGCGTCTTGTCGGCATTCCCGAGCCGGAATCGCGTCTCGTCCAATATCCGCACCAGTTTTCGGGTGGCATGCGCCAGCGCATCATGATCGCCATCGCCATCGCGAATAACCCGGACATCCTCCTCGCCGACGAGCCGACGACGGCGCTCGACGTCACCATACAGAGCCAGATCTTCCGGCTCATCCGCGACATCCAGAAGCGCTTCGGCACGGCGATGATCCTCATCACCCACGATCTCGGCCTCGTCGCCGGCAGCGCCGATCGTATTGCTGTGATGTATGGCGGCCGCATCGTCGAGGAAGGGCTGACCGACCAGATTTACTACAATCCGCAACATCCCTATACGCTCGGGCTGCTGAACGCCGTTCCAAAGCTCACCGATTCTGGCGATGCGCCGCTTCGCACGATCGAAGGCCTGCCGCCGCTGCTCATCAATCCGCCCGATGCCTGTGCCTTCGCCGATCGCTGCCCGTTCGTGATGAAGATTTGCCGCCAGAAGGACCCGGGCTATTTCACGCCGGTGCCCGACAACCGCGCCGCCTGCTGGCTGCACCACGAATCCGCGGCCAGCCAGCGCGCCGCCTTCACCTCCGCGCGGGTGCCGGCATGACCGCTCAGTTGGAACTGCGCGATGTGCGCACGCACTTTCCAATCTCGCGCGGCCGGATCGTCAAGGCGGTCGACGGCGTCGACCTCACCATCGAGAAGGGCGAGACCTTCGGCCTTGTCGGCGAGTCCGGCTGCGGCAAATCCACCCTGGGCCGCACGGTGAAAGGCATCTACGCGCCCACGTCCGGCGAGGTGCGCTTCGATGGCAAGGACACGGCGAAGTTCACAACCGCCGAAAGGCGCAACTTCGCGCTCAAGATGCAGATGATCTTTCAGGATCCCTATGCCTCGCTCAATCCGCGCATGACCGTGCGCGAGATCATCGGCGAAGGGCTCGATATCCATCATCTCGGAAGTCGCGCGGAACGCGTGGAGAAAATCCGCGAGATCATGGCGCTGGTGGGGCTCAACCCAGAGTACCAGAACCGCTTCCCGCACGAATTTTCAGGCGGCCAGCGCCAGCGCATCGCCATCGCCCGCGCGCTGGTGGTCGACCCGGAGATGGTCATCTGCGACGAACCCATCTCGGCGCTCGACGTGTCGATCCAGGGCCAGATCGTCAATCTGCTCAAATCGCTGCAGCAGCGGATCGGGCTGACGTATCTCTTCGTTGCCCATAATCTTTCGATGGTCAAATACATCTCCGACCGCGTCGGCGTCATGTATCTGGGCCGTCTGGTCGAAGTGGCCAGCCGGGACGAGCTCTTCTCGAACCCGCTTCATCCGTACACTCAGGCCTTGCTCTCCTCGGTGCCGATCCCCGACCCGAGGCTCGAAGCCGCTCGCGTCGAAAAGACCCCGGAGGGCGAACTGCCGAGCCCGATCGGCACCATCGAAGGCTGCGCCTTCCGCAGCCGGTGCCCTTTCGCCCGCGAGGCGTGCCGAACGATGCTGGCGGAACTGACGCCCTCCGGCGGCGCTGGTCACCGCACCATGTGCACGCTCGTCGGCACTCCATCCTCGTAGCTAGAACCAGTCGTCACTTGACCAGATCAAGGGGATGATCGCACTGGGCGTGAGCCCGAAGTGATCGGAAATACCAGGTAGGGCTGACCATGATCCAACGCTCAAGTCGTGTGCTCTTGAGGAGCGGTGTCATCACCGCCACATTCATCGTGGCGCTCGTTCCCGCGACAGCGGTGCAAGTCTTGTCTCAAGTGCCGCCCCCAGGGGCGCTGAAGGCCGGAACAGTCGTCCTCGTCGACAACGGCAAATGCCCAAAGGGCCAGATTCTCGAGGTCACGGGGGGCGCCGATATAGGTCGTCAAGGCGCCGAACGGGCAGGACCTACCACTGCATCCCATGGCCAGCGGACGCGCCCAAGCCGGCGGCTGGCTAGGTCGACACGAGGTCCCCCGTCTGCAGTCGATTTTCCCGATCACCGGCGGGACGCGCGGGGCGCCGAACCGCTTCTGCCGGCGCGCCTGAGCGTGGGATGGGCTGCAATCAGGCCATCGTCGGAATCCACTGCCTACCGCAAGCGCTTGTCGCGCCCATAGAGCAGCAGCATCGCGACAATGATGATGCCGTAAATGATCTGCCGCCCGAATTCCTGCATCTGCATCACCGACAGGATGGATTGCAGCAAGGTAATGAGGATCACGCCCGCCACCGTTCCGAGATAGCTTCCCCGACCTCCCAGGATCGACGTGCCGCCGAGAACTACCGCGGCAATCGAGGGGAGAAGGTAGGGGTCGCCCATCGACTGCGCGGCCTTGCCGGCGTAGCCCGCCAGCAGTACCCCTCCGAAAGCCGCGAGGCCCCCCGATATGGCGAAGGCGATCATGACGAGGCGTTGCGTCGGAACGCCACTCAGATAGGCCGCTGTTTCACGATTGCCGATGCCGTAGACGGCGCGGCCGAAGCTCGTTCGGGTCAGCAGGAACACCGCGAGAGCTCCGACGACGATCCAGACCAGAACGGCATTTGGAATGCCGAAGCCGAGGCTCGACAGGGCACCCAGAAACTTCATGGGGTACGGCGCCGAGTCCTGCGGTGCGAAGCCGCCTGTGTAGGCGACCATCAGCCCTTGCGCGACCGAATTGACGGCCAGCGTGATGATCATCGAGGGGATGCGCAGGTACGCGACGCCAAAGCCGTTCACGAGGCCGATCGCGACCCCGCAGAGAATTCCGAACGGGATGGCAAGAGCCGCCCCCGCTGGCCCCCAGCTCGCCGCGGCGCACCCCATCATTGCTCCGAGCGTTACCGTCCAGGGTACACTCAGGTCGATCTGGCCGAGCAGGATCACGAGCATCATGCCGGTGGCAATGATGCCGAGGAAGGCGCCGACCTTGAGCTGCTGCAGGAGATATTGCGGCGAAAGGAAATTGGGCGAGTAAAGACTGCCCAGGATCAGCAGGAGCACAATACATGCGAAGGCGGTGACCACGGGCAGGTCGATGCGCTGGCGCAGCGGCAGGCGGGCGGCGGGGGTCGAGGTGACGGTGTCGGTCATGGGTCAGCCGAAAAGGTCGAGACGATTGCGCACGCGGAACAGCCGTGCAGCGCCGATGGAAACAGCGACGAACAGCACCACGCCCTGGAAGAGCGGTTGCCACAGGGCGTCGATGGCGAAGACGAACAGGAGATCGCCGATGGCGCGGAATGCCAGGGCGCCGAAGAGGGCGCCGACGGCGCTGCCGCGGCCGCCGAAGAGAGATACGCCGCCCAGAACGACCGCCGCGATCGAGAACAGGGTATAGTTGCCGCCGTCCGCTGCGAGGGCCTCGCCCGAATAGGTGGTGAAGGTCAGCAGCAGTCCGCCCATCGCGGCGAAGATCCCGGAGAACATGTAGGCCAGGAACTTGGCGCGCCGGATCGGCATGCCTGACATGTAGGCGGCGATCTGCGAGGAGCCGGTGGCATACATCGCCCGGCCGACTTCGGAGCGGCGGAACGGTATCCAGATAATGACCACGGTGGCGAGGAGGATGACCAGCGAGGTGGGCACGATGTCGAAGAGCTTGCCGGTCATGGCATCGGCGAGGTCGCTGTTGAAGCCGGGCGAAGAGCCCGGGTTCGGCCGCATCCAGAGCGCGATTCCATAATAGATGCCGCCGGTCGCGATGGTGACGACGATCGGCTGCAATCGCCCGAAGATCACGATGAGTCCGTTCACCGCACCGCACAGCGCCCCGGCGGCGAGCGTGCCGACGACGCCGACCAGTGCCAGCGCCGTTGGTCCGGCGACGAGATAGGAGGCGAGGCAGTTGGCGAGCAGGAAGATCATCCCCACGGACAGATCGATGCCCGCGGTGATGACGACGAACGCCTGCCCCATCGCGACGAAGGCGAGCATCGAGCCCTTGTTGGCGGCGGTCTGAACGACGTTGCTGACGGTATCGACGGTGAAGCCTTTGTTGATGATCGCCGGATGATTGCCCACGTAGATCGAGAACATCACCACGAACAGCGCTACGGCGAGCAAGGTGCCACGCTGCTCGCTGAGCCAGAAACGCCATTCCTTCATTGGGCGGCCTCCCGCACTTCGGCATCGATGTTCAGGGCGCTGGCGATCAGCGCCCGCTCGGTAATTTCTGGGCCAGTGAGCTTCCGTCGCACCGCCCCGTCGTACATCACCAGCACCTTGTCGCAGCAGCCGATCAGTTCATCATAATCGGTCGAGTAGAGGATGATGGCCGCGCCGTCGTCCGCGAGGCGCCTGAGGAGCTGGTAGAGTTCCTGTTTGGTGCCCACGTCGATGCCGCGGGTCGGGTCGTTGAGCAGGATGATACGCGGCCGGCGCAGCAGCCATTTGGCGATCACGAGCTTCTGCTGGTTACCGCCGGAGAGCGACCCGGCCGGCACCGCGGTGCCGTCGGTCTTGATGGCGAGCAGGCGGATCATCTCATCGATGGCGCTGCGCTCGGCAGCGCGGTCGATGATGCCGCCGCGGCTCAGCTGCGACATTGCCGCGAAGGTGAGGTTGTCGCGCACCGACATCGGCAGCATGAGCCCTTCGGTTTTGCGATCCTCGGGGATCAGCGCCATGCCGATCCCCGGCGACTTCGCCGCGCGGGGCGATTTGATCGAGATGGGCTTGCCGTCAATCAGGATCTGGCCGCTGGTGCCACGCAGCACGCCGAACAGCGCCAGCAGCAGCTCGCGCTGGCCCTGCCCGTCGAGGCCGCCCAGGCCGACGACTTCTCCAGCGTGAGCGGTGAGCGACACGTCGTTCAACCGCGGCGACCAGCTCAGGTTCCGCACCTCGAGCACCGGCGTGTCGCTGGGCTGCTTTGCTCCCGATTTGGGCGGGAAGACGTGGTGGTATTCGCGGCCGATCATCATCTCGACGACTTCGCTGTCGGTCTTGGTACCGGCCTCGTAGGTCGCAATCTTGCGACCGTTGCGGAACACCGTGCAGTCGTCTGCCAGTTCGGCGATCTCATGCATGCGGTGCGAGATATAGAGCAGCGCGATGCCTTCGCTGCGCAGGCGCTTGAGCACCTCGAAGACCTTGATCACATCGTTCGAGGTGAGCGCCGACGTGGCCTCGTCGAGGATGAGAATGCGCGGCTTGCGCGCCAGCGCCTTGGCGATCTCGACCATCTGCCGGCGGCTGAGCGGCAGGTCCTTGACCAGCGCGGAAGGGTGAATGTCCTCGGCCCCGGCGCGACGCAGCGCGTCCTCCGCCAGCCGACGTTGCGCGGCGCGATCGATCATGCCGAAGCGCTTGGGCGGCGAGGACGCGACGATGTTATCTGCGACCGTCAGGTCGGGAATGAGCGATAGTTCCTGGAAGATACAGACGACGCCGGCGGCGTTCGCAGCGGCCGGATCGGCGAAGCTCACCTCGCGGCCATCGAGCAGCATGCGCCCGGCGTCGGGGGCGACGACCCCGGACATCACCTTGATGAGGGTCGATTTGCCCGCGCCATTTTCGCCGAGGATGGCATGCACGCGGCCGGGCCATACCTCGAGGTCGGCCTCTTCGAGCGCCCGCACCCCACCATAACGCTTAGAAATACCTTCCATGCGGAAGAGCGGTTCGGAGTTCGGCATTCAGTCGCTCCCACGCGCGGCGATTGCCGCGGGGGAGCGTATCCCCCGCGGCGGCAGAACTGGAACCGATCAGTTCGTATCGGTCTTGGTCTGGCCCATGATTTCCTGCGCGGTGAAGTTGATGCCGCAGGTCGGGAAGGCGTTGCCGACGAAGAAGTTGTCGGACTGGTCGGCGTAGAAATTGGTGCCGTCCTTGAAGTCCGGATCGGACACGATCGCGAGCGGCAGCTTCACCGACTGCGGGATGACCTTGCCCTGCAGGGCGTCGATCGCCGTCTTGATGGCAACCGCGACCTGCGCCGGGCCGGTGCCCGCCGAAGTGCAGACCAGGCCGTCCTTGGCATGGGCGCCGCACTGCTTGCGGAAACCGTTCTCGGTCTCGCCGGCAAAGGGCACCCACGGATGATTGGCATCCATCATCGCCTGCACGACGCCGGTGTCGCCGCCCTGGGCGGTGATGCCGTCGAAGTGGCCCTGCACGGCGATCGCGTCGGCGGTCGCCTTCTGGGCCGTGCCGTCGTCCCACTTGCCCACGACCTCGGTGACGTTCCAGGTCTTGCCGGACGCATCGAGCACCTTGTGGATCCCGTTGTGACGATCGGTGTCGACCGAGGTGCCGGCTACGCCACGCACTTCGAGCACCTTGCCGCCGTTCGGGATGTGCTTGACGAGCCAGTTGCCCCAGAGCTCGCCGAGGCCTTCCTGGTCCACGTTGACGTTGATGTCGTCGGTGGTGTTGAGGATGTTGTCGAAGGCGACCAGGACAACGCCGGCATCCTTGGCGCGCTTGATCACCTGCGCGAAGGCTTCGGGGTTCTGGGCGTCAGTGACGATGGCGTCGTAGCCGGAATCGATGAAGTTGTTGATCGCCGAAATCTGCGCACCGACATCCTCGCCGGTCGAGACCACCTTGAACTCCTTGATCATGGGGGCGACGTCGGACTGCGCGACGTATGCCTTGGCGGTCTGGATCATCTGGATGCGCCAGGTGTTGGCGATGTAGCCGTTGGCCAGGGCGATCCGGAACGGGCCCTTCTTGGCGGGGTATTGCACGAACTTGGTATCGGCCGCCCACGGCACATAGCACTGTGGATCGGCGCTTGGCCCCGAGACCACAGCGGGTCCCGCGGCAAGGCTGGGGCTAGCCGCCAGCCCGATGAGCAGGGCAGCAGTCGCGGCTGCCGCTAGTTTCAAGAAAAGACGGGTCTTCACGTTGAACCTCCCTGAGTGTGGAGAGGCTCCTACCTCGCGCCCAAACGCCCGCACCGGTCGTATGACACGGCGTCGGCTTTCAGACTTCCCTCTCCCAAAAGTGAGGCTAGGTACATCTGAAAGCGCTGTCAAATGAAAATGAAAGCGCTATCTAAAGGGGGAAGGGCGAATGCCGTTCTGATGTGTTGCGATATGATCCAACCATCGGGCGGCCGCCGGCGCGGTTGGGACCGGGGGCAGCTTTGACCACTACGTCTCGGGTGACACTCCTCGACGTCGCGCAGCGCGCGGGCGTCAGCGCCGTGACGGTGTCCCGCGTGCTCCGTCATCCGGAAATGGTGTCGCCGTCGCTTCGGCAGCGGGTCGACGCCGCGGTCGCCTCGCTGAACTACGTCCCCAACCACCTCGCCAGCGCGCTGGCGTCGACCCGCACCGACATCGTGGGGGTCATCGTCCCCTCGCTCACCAATGGCGTGTTCGACGACTATCTGAGCGCGATCCAGGATGTCTTCAGTCCGGCCGGGCTCGAAACTCTCGTGCTCAATGTCCGCTACTCCGAGATCGAGGAAGAAAAGGCGATCCAGACGCTGTTCGGGTATCACCCGGAAGCGTTCATCGTCGCCGGTGTCGACCAGACCGAGCGATCGCGGCGGCTGCTCAAGCAGGCGGGCGTGCCGGTCGTCCAGACGATGGATGTGACCGACAGTCCGATCGATCTCAACATCGGCCTCGACCACGAAGCCGCCGGCGCCGCCGCGGTGCGTTATCTCTACGAGCGCGGGCATCGGCGTATCGCCCACCTCACGGCACGTGGCGATCCGCGTGCTCGCCGCCGCCACGCCGGCTACCAACGACAGATGGAGGCCTACGGCCTTTCAACCACTGGTCTGCTGGCCGCATCGTTGCGCACGTCCAATGTCGAGATGGGCGGGCAATTGTTTGCAGAGGTTCTCGACGCGGTTCCCGAGGTCGATGCGGTGTTCACCTGCAATGACGATCTTGCGCTTGGAACGCTGTTCGAGTGTCAGCGGCGTAATATTCGTGTGCCTGAGGATGTGGCGATCCTTGGGTTTAACGATCTCGACTTCTGCTGCGCTTCGGTGCCCACGCTGACCTCGGTCTCGACGGAGCGCAGGGCGATGGGCACCTGGGCTGCGCAGTCCGTCCTCGAGATCATCCGCGGCTCCGGACGGCGGCCGGCGCAGCGCTCGGTAAATCTGGGGTTCTCCATAAAGGAGCGCCGCAGCACGGAAAGTGGTCTGCGTCGGTAAAGTCTCCTCCGGCTTCGGTCCGGAAGCGCCAGGTCTCGATCAGCGATCGATCAGTTGAAAACTCGTGCTGTCAGCGTCGTGTAAGGCTCGACGGTGCAAAGTGACTGATGGACGGCTTTTCGCGATTTTGGACGGGTGTGAGTCGAGTCAATGATGCCCCTCGTTCGGCGCCAGGCGATCGAGGAGCGGCGGCCCCGGTCCTGGTCACCCGATCGAGCCGGGCCCACCCCCAACGTGCATCGTCGCAAAGCGCCCCCGGCTCCGTTCGAGCCCGCGATGCCGAAGGTGATCGGCCGCCAGCCGCAGCGACCCGCCGACAGCCCCCGCGCTGACATGGAAACTTTGAGTGCCGTCGACCGCCAGATCTATGCGCATCGGGCAAGACTGCTCGCGCTAAGGCTCGAGGATGAGGCGAAGCCTGCTCTCGCCACCACGGCTCTCGCCTGCGTTGACGAATTGCTGGCGCTCGCGGTGGATGCGCCGGCCGGAAGATTGTCGGCGATCCACGACCTCATCCGCCGCTACCTGGCGCTCTGCCGCCCCTACCTGAACTGAGCGCCTCAGCTCTTGCGAGAGGGATGCTGCGCCGTCGCGGCGGGCGTGGCTATTGGCTGCCGAGCACGAGATTCGCGCCGCCCATGTCTGAAGTGGCCAGCACCTTTCGCGTGTCGCCGTCGAGGCGATAGACCGTGAACGGCCGTGCGAGCACGGCGTGAGACTTCGGGTCGAGAACAAGTTCATCGAGGTCTTTGCCGTCGCCGCCGTAGAGCGACTTGAAGGCGTGATTGGCCACCAACTCCTGCTGCAGCCGTGCGCCGCTGGTGATGTCGCCGCCGCGCGCCAGCACGCGGCGGATCATGGTCCAGACCGCAAATGTATCCTCGTAAGCGTTAGCGGCTGCGGTGTCGGGATCAGTGCCAAATCGCGCGAGGTAGCTTGCGACGAACAGTTTGGCCCAGTCATTGCTGGCGTGCGCTGGATCGAACGAATCGGTCGCAACTGCATATTGCGCGACAGACGCCGGTTGACCGGTCGGCGCGGGGCCCGGCTCCACCGTGCCGATCACGGGCACCGATAGTCCCGAATCTTTGACGGCGCCCAGCACGGCCGCCGGGTCCACATCGGCGAGAAAGATCGCGTCCGGCCGTAGCGGCTTCAATGCGGCCACGATCTGAGCTTCGCTGATGTCCGCCTCGGGTACCGCCATGGCCGTCGCGAGGACGAGCCCGTCGTCGGTCAGCGCTTGTCCGAAGCTATTGGTCAGGTCCGTCGCGGCTTCGCCGACCGCCTGCGAATAGACCAAGGCAACCCGATGGACCTTCGGCATTGCGGTCACAAGATATTGGAGACCCACTGCAAAATCGGCGTCCGGCACGTCCGCCCGCGTGCCCCACAGATAATCCTGGCCCTTCGCCCGCCCGGGCACGCCACAATCTCCATCGAAGGCGAGAATCTGGTCTCGCGCCAGGCCGGCGATCATCGTCCCGCCGGCTGCCGCTCCGTCGACAAGCACCATCGCCGTGCCGACAGCATGCAAAGCCTGCTCGGCTATAACGCCGTTCCATGACCGGGGTGTGCCGGAGTCCTCAACCGTGAGCGCGATCTGCGGTCCACCGGCGGCCGCAATCTGGGCGATTGCTAGCCGAACGCCATTCAGCTCGGCTTTGCCGAGCGGGGTGCCCAGCTCGAACGCCGCGCCGAGCTTGAATGCCGTATTCGACTCATCGTCGTTGGCGCCCGCAAGACCGAGCGCGGCCTTGATCTGTTCGCCCGTTATGCCACCGAGGTCGTTGCCGGATTGCGCCGCGACGGAGTCGGTCAGGCTTGCCCACAACAGGCTCGCCAGCACGATGAACGCAAATTCTGCGACCCTGTGCTCGGTCACGCCGCGGGCGATGTCGATGTGGACGCCGCTTGATCGAGCGCGTTCGCGAGCGACTGGATGAACGCCTCGCTGGTCAGCGTCGCGCCGCTGACCACATCGACCTGCCCGATCTGAGCGGCGATCGCTTCCTGTTGCAGGATCGGGATCGCCTGGCTGTTGATATAGCGCGACGTGCTCCGGTCATTGGGAAACCTCAGCACTTTCACCGAGACGAGCTGGCCGCCCTGAACGTTGGCTTGCACCTGGACGATGCCGTAATACGCATCTTCCGGTGTGCCGACATAGAGGCCGTCGCGATAGCCGCCGGCGGCTTGCGCCTGACCAGCCGTTGCCCGGTATTCGATAATCGCGGCGTTGCTGGACAGAGCCGTCGCGAGGGAAAGAAGGTCAATCATCAGCGCATCCGCCTTCCAAAGACAGTAGGTCCAAGCCTCCGCTCACGGAGGGTCTTCGTCAATGGCGCGGCCGCGCGGCGATCGCGCGTTCGCAACCCCGCAACTCCCTCAGGCATGGGCGCTGGCCGCCACGAGCGCCTTACGCAGCGAGAGGATGTATGCCTCGCTGGTCAACGTCGCTCCGGTCACGGTATCGACGTGGTCACTTTGCGCGCGGACCACTTCCTGCGCAAGGATGGGCAAGGCGCGGCCGTTGATGGACCGCGAGGTGCGGCGATCGCTTGGATAGTCGAGCGCCTTGAGACGACTGATCCGACCTTGCGCCACGACCACCTGGACCTGGACCCGTCCGTAATACGCATTCTCGTCGGTCCCCGTGTAGGAGCCGTCGCGATACTTGCCTGCCGAGGATGCCTCGCTCTTCGTGGTCGGCTGATGGGCAGGCAGTTCGGCCGCCGCAATGGGATCGGCCGGCGCCAGAGGGGACGGCATTGGCTGCAGCGGCGACTGGTCGACGACGATCGGGGGCAGTGAGGCTTCGGCGAGCGCCGGCTGCGGTTGGCTCGAAGCGATAGCCGATGGAATAACCGGCTGTATGGCAGGGACGACCGCCGGCAACTTCGATGCGGGGGTCGACGGTGCATGGCCGACCTCCGCTGCCGCGGCGGTCTGGCGCTCGCTTGGCTTGCCGCTGAGCGTCAGGAGGCGACCGAGCAAATGGTTCGCATATGCGACGTAGAGGCCCGACAGGGCGAGGAAAACGGCCGAAAGGACAATCTTCTTCATCGGGCCCGCGCGAGAAACAGATGTCGGAGGCAAGCATATCTACCTGACGGACCGCTGACGACCCGGACTGGCCGATCAACGATGGTCGTAAGGTCATCGTCAGCATCTCCCCTTACCGCACTCATGGTAGGTTTGAACCGGTTTTGCGCCTCGGGCAGAAGCAAGCGGTGCCAAGGCAGGGGGCCTCGTTTGAGCAGTGCGCGAGCTCGTGACGGTCTGGTTCGCTACGAGTTCTTCGCGATGGGCTCGCGGTGCGAGGTCTGCCTCGAGCATGTGGACGAGAGCGAAGCCGACCGCATCGACGTACTGGCCGAAGCCGAGGTCGTCCGCATCGAAAAGAAATACTCGCGCTTTCGTTCCGACAGCGAGTTGGCACGGATCAATGCTGCGGCGAGCGCGGGTTCCGCCACCGAGGTCGACCCGGAGACCGTCGCTCTGATCGACTATGCCAGGCTGGCATACGAGCGATCCGATGGCCTGTTCGATCCGACGAGCGGCCTCTTGCGGCAGGTCTGGAATTTCGCGGAGGGGCGGGTTCCCTCGCAAGCTGAGATCGAGGGACTCCTGCCACGGATCGGGCTCGACAAGGTTGTCTGCGACGGCAACAGCCTGCGCTTTCATGCCGAAGGGATGGCCCTGGATCTGGGCGGGTTGGGTAAGGAGTATGCGGCAGACCGAGCGGCCGAAATCTGTCTCGCGAGCGGCGCACGGTCCGGCTTCGTCAGCCTCGGTGGTGACATCCGTATCATCGGCAATCGTCCGCACGGCGGGACCTGGCAGTTCGGGGTGTCCGATCCCCGCTCGCCCCGCGTTGCCGTCGCTCTGGTGCAGGCGACCACCGGCGGCGTCGCGACGAGTGGCGACTATGAGCGCTATTTCGAGCGTGACGGTCGCCGCTATTGCCACATCCTCAACCCGAAGACAGGCTGGCCTGCCGACGGCCTCAGATCGGCGACCGTCCTCGCCGACACGGCGCTCCTGGCCGGGACCCTCTCGACCAGCGCGATGCTGAAGGGAACGCAGGCGTCGGCATGGCTCGACACGCTGGGCGTCGAGTATGTTCTGGTCGACCAGGACGCGCGTTTGATCGGACGCTCTAGGCCGATAGATTGAGCAGTGACCCGGGCGCAGGGTTCGCGCCGATGGACTGCAGGGCGGCGACACTGGTCCCGATTGTGGAAGCGCCGGAACTACCCGCGCCGGACGGTGCCTCGGCCCGCAACGAGGCCATCAGCGACGTCATCGTCGTGAGGAACGAGTTGCGATCGACCGAGCCGGTGCCGTTGGGATCGAGGCTGCTCCAGATCGACTGGGCGCCCGCATTGCGAAACACCGCTGGGGGATTTCGGGTCTGGAACGCCTGGTTGAACTGGGCCTGGTCAATGGTGCCGCTGCCCCAGGTATCGATGCTGTCGAATAGGTTCGACATCTTCTGACGCGGTGACGCCCCGGCGCCGCTGGCGCCAGACATCGCATGCAACGGCGTTGTCGCGCCGGCTCCGCCAATAGCTACGATCGACATTGAGCTGCTCCCATCCTTTGGTTCAGGCTCGATCCGCAGGGTTAACAAGACCCTAACGACGGAGTGGATACAGCAGCGTTTCGCCGCACGCCTGTCAGGTTCGAGTCAGATTCGACGCGGCGGCCTCTGGTAAGCATCGTGAGTCGGCCGCGGGTTCCTACCCATGAGGACTGTATTGGTGTTCTACCGACTGCGGGTGATCGAGGCCGACGCATCCGCTTGCGCTGTCGAACGGCGGATCGCCGATGTTGCTTGCGCCACGGCTACGCTCCGCCGCCGCTGGGCGATGGTAGGGCCGCACCGGCCGCAAGGCGCGGCGCGGCCCATCCTAAGTCAGGCCGTCTTGTCGATTGCGGTGCCGACTTGCGGCGGCAGGGCCGCCTTTGCTGGCGCGGCCGAAGCCGCATCGTCCGCGTCGCCGTCGTGGTCCGGAGCCCCTTTGACTTCGTTCGTCTCGCTCGGAACGGAAGTCGCCAGGAGTCTGGCGGTCTGCGACGCGGTTATGCTCGAGATGTTCATGATGCCTCTCGGAGGCCACATGGCCTCAGGCTCAACCTCGCACGGCACTCTGACGCGGGCCTGACGAGGACCTTAATAGAACGTTAATTCAATTCGGAGGGGAAGGGTCCGGCTCGGACTTGAGATCACCCGCGTTGCGTGTAAGCGTCGGAGCTAAGCTCAGTGGTGCGCTTCCGACGGCGTTGGGGCGGGGGCATCGGCCTTCGTGAGCGGCTGATCCGACGGTGGCGTCTCGCGCACGACCTCGATCTTGACGTCTGCCACCAGGCCGGCGATCGCGGCGAGCACCGCAAGCCACGGCGCGCCCAGAGTGATGATGCCACCGGCCACGGCGCCTGCAGTGAGCGGGATCGTCAGGTAGACGTGGCCATCGTTCGACTTGACCACGATCTTGCGGACATTGCCTTCGGCAATGAGCCGGTGAATCTCCTTGAGGAGGTGCGATCCGGTCGTCTGGAACTCTTCGCGAACGTCCTGCCAGGCGGATTTGGATTTGTCGTCCATGTTGGTCTCCTGCGGTTGCTGATGTTGCAAGCTGCGCCCCGCCACCACGGGCGGCTTTGACCCGCGTCAACCGATCAAGGTCTGGCGTCACTCGTGCCGCAGCGCCTCGATCGGATCGAGGCGCGCAGCCCCACGCGCGGGAAAGAAGCCGAAGACCACGCCCACCACGGCTGAAAAGAGGAACGACATGGCGATCGCGCCCCAGTCGATGATGAAGGGTACGCCCAGCACGTGGGAAGCGAGGAGCGAGAGGGCCAGCCCGAGCACAATTCCCGCGAGGCCGCCGAGCATCGAGAGGGAAACTGCCTCGACGAGGAATTGCGACAGTACCTGTGATTCCTGCGCGCCGATGGCGAGGCGGATGCCGATCTCGCGGGTGCGCTCGGTCACCGACACCAGCATGATGTTCATGATGCCGATGCCGCCCACCAGCAGGGAGATACCGGCGATAGCCGCCAGCAGGCCGGTGAGGACGCCCATCACGCTGCCCACCATCGAGGAGATCTGGCGCATGTCCATCACCATGAAGTCGTCGTCTTCATTGGTGCTCAGGTGCCGCCGCTGGCGCATCAGCGAGGTGACATCGGCCTGGACTTTGCTCACCACGTCGTCGCCCCTTGCGGCGACGTAGATCACGCTGACAGTGTCGTCGCCGGAAATGCGGCGCTGATAAGTATGAAGCGGCAGCAGGATCACGTCGTCCTGATTGGAGCCGAAGCTGCCGGTGCCTTTCTCGGTGAGCACGCCGATCACCTTGCAGACGAGCGACTTCAACCGCAGCGTCTGGTCCAGTGGATCGCTGGTCGGGAACAGGGCGTCCGCCGCGGCCTTGCCGATAATGCACGATGCCGTTCCGGAAACGAGCTCAGCCTCGTGAAAGATCCGGCCTTCGGCGACTCCCCACTGACGTGCGCTCAGGTAGCTGTTGTCGACGCCATAGACGGATGTGTAGTGCTTGGCGTTACCCACCACTGCTGTCATCGATGTGGCGGCAATCGGGGCGACGACGTCGACGGAGTCGACCTGCCGCGCAATGGCTTCGGCATCGGCGCTGTGAAAGCTCGGTGCCAGCATGCCGTTGGGGCCCTGCGACAGCTGCCCCGGCCGCAGCACCAGAAGATTGCTGCCGAGACTCGAGATGGAGTTGCTCACCTGCGCGGTCGTCCCCTGTCCGAGCGTCAACAGGGCAATGACGGCGGCGACCCCGATCGTGACCCCGAGCAGGGTCAGCACCGAGCGCAGCGCGTTTCGCCAGATCGCGGTCAGCGCCAGCTTGATGGTTTCAAGCAGCACGGCTCTTCCCCGCTCCCTCGGGCACGGCACGTCCGTCGATGATGCGGATTTGTCGGCTGCAGAAGGCGGCCATGTCGGGCTCGTGCGTGACCATCGCGATGGTGATGCCGTCTTCGCGGTTCAGGGCGACGAGCAGGCGCATGACGTCGGTGGCGCGCTCGGTGTCGAGATTGCCGGTGGGCTCGTCGGCGAGCAGCAGCAGCGGATTGGTCACGATGGCGCGGGCGATGGCGACGCGTTGTTGCTGGCCGCCCGACAGCTGCGACGGCCGATGATGTTCGCGACCGCTCATGCCGACACGGTCGAGCGCCTCGCGTGCCAGCCGCTGGCGCTCGGCCGGCGCGACGCCGCGATAGATCATCGGCAATTCTACGTTCTCGAGGGCGCTCGCCTGGGGCAGCAGGTTGTAGCCCTGAAAGACGAAGCCGACGAAGTTGCGCCGGAGCAGGGTGCGTTGCGCGCGCGTGGCGTGGTCGACGGGCACGCCGTCGAACCGGTAACTGCCACCGCTCGGGGTGTCGAGGTAGCCGATGATGTTCATGGCGGTCGACTTGCCGGAACCGCTCGGCCCCATGATCGCGACCAGCTCGCCATGCGCAATGGTGAGGTCGAGGCCATCGAGCGCGCGCACCTCGGCACTGCCGGCACCATAGACCTTGGTGATGCCGTCGAGTTCGATCAGCGCCGCGGCAGCCATCCTAGTGACCCTTGTTTGCCGTGACGACGAGGTCGTCCGGCGCAAGGTCGCCCGACACGATGGCGGTGCGCTGACCATCGGTCAGACCGGTGGTCACTGTAACCGGCTGGAGTTTGCCTTGCCGAAGCACGAAGACGCGCTGCTCGCCGGCGGCAGCGGGCTTTGCATCGCCGGGGGCAAAGCGCAGGGCGCTGTTGGCGACGCTCAAGACGCCCTCCGCCTTGTCGGTCTCGACTTGTGCGGTCGCCGACATGCCCGGCTTCAGCTGTCCACTGGAATTGTCGACGGCGATGACCGCCGTGTAGCTGGTGACGCCATCGCTGACTGTCGGGGACGACCGCACCTGCGTGATCGACCCTTTGATCGGCTGGTCGGGAGCGGACTCCACGGTGAACGTCGCGGGGTCACCGACCTTGATATCGGGAACGTCGGCTTCGTCGATGTCAACGTCGAGTTCTAGCCGGCGCAGGTCGTTGGCCAGCGTAAAGAGGGGGGTCATCAGCAGGGCGGCGCTGACGGTTTGGCCAACCTCCGCATTGACGTCGAGGACCACGCCATCGAGCGGCGAGACGATCACCGTCTTGTCGAGATCGCTCTGCGCGCCGATGAGATCCTGCTGGGCGGCGCGCACCTGTGCGTCGGCGGCGTCAAGATTGGCCTTGGCGCGCGCAAGCGCGGTGGTTGCCAGTTCGAGATCCTTGGGGCTGACCACCTGGCCTTGCGGCAGCTCGCGCGTGCGCTCGAGCGCAGCCTCCGCGTCGTTGACCACGGTGCGGGCGGCATCGCGGCTCGCCATCTGCGCGTCGACCATAGCCATGGCGCGGGTAAGCTTGGCTGCGAAGTCGCGAGGATCGAGATGTGCCAGCGCCTGGCCGTTGTGGACAACCTCGTTGTAGTCGACGTCGACGCTGGAAATCGTTCCGGTCACAAGACTCGAGACGCTGACCTTCTGCTCGGGATCGAGCGTTCCGGTTGCGACCAGCGAGACGACGAGATCTCCACGGGTCACGGTGTCGGTGATGTAGGCCTGCGTGGTCCGCGCCTGCCACAGCCACCAGCCCCAAACGATCGCGGCGGCGACTAGCACCGCGCCCGCCACCAGCAAAGCCATGCGCAAGATACGACCGTTGCGATCACGGTGGCCCTCGGCCGCCAGCACTTCCGAAACATCGAGACGCTTCAGCATCAATTCTCCAGTCGAACGGCCGCCGGCGCGTCCATCCCGTTGCTCCTGACCGATAGATAGACGCGGCGGACATCGCGGGATTTGACCTGAGTCAACGTGAGGCCGGACGGGTCCCGTTTGTTGCGGGTCAACCGAGCGGAACCGGCCGAAACTGGACAGCCGCCCAAGTGTGCCGTACGAGGGCACATGCCTGTCATCCAGTTCGAGCCCCGACCGAAAAAGCCCATCAAGCCGCCACGCAAAACGATCAGCAGCGGGGTCTACGTCGCGGTGGGCTTTATCGTTATCGCGGTTGTCGCGTTCGCCTGGTTCTACGTCACGGGTCCAGGCTGACGGGGAGATGGCGCCAGAAGCGGCGCTCACCCCAGCAGGCGGTATCCAACGCCCGGTTCGGTGAGGATCAGCTTGGGGTCGGCGGCGGCGTCGCCGATCTTTTCGCGGATATGGCCGATTGCGATACGCAGGTAGTGGGCGTCCTCGACATGGGCAGGGCCCCAAACGGTCGTCAGCAGCTGCTTGTGCGTCACCAGCCGACCGGCATGGCGGCCGAGCAGCGCCAGCACGTCGAACTCCTTGCGCGTCAGTTTTACCTCGGCGCCGGCGCGCGAAACCGTGTGCGCCGAGAGATCGATGACCAGGTCGCCGAAGGTTAGGGTGGCCGGCTCGGCGCTGGGGAATTTGCGCGAGCGCATCAGCGCGCGCAGCCGGGCCAGCAGTTCGCCGGTTGCGAACGGCTTGGTCACGTAGTCGTCGGCGCCGGCATCGAGCGCGGCGACCTTTTCGGCTTCCGCGTCGCGCACCGAGAGGACCAGGATCGGCACCTGGCTCCACTCGCGGATCGCGGCAATCACCGCCTTGCCGTCCATGTCGGGCAGGCCGAGGTCGAGCACCACGACGTCGGGCGCTTCGGTCGCGGCGCGCTCGATGCCGAGGCGGCCGCGTTCGGCCTCGATCATCGCCATGCCGGCGCTCTCGATCGCAACGCGAAGGAACCGCCGGATCGGCGTTTCGTCTTCGACGACTAGGATGCGGGGCGCGCTCATGCCGATGCCGCAGGCAGCTCCATTTCGATCCGTGTGCCGCGCCCGTCCGGACCGGCGAGGGCGCGCACAACGCCACCGTGAGCTTCGACAAAACCCTTGACGATCGCAAGGCCCAGCCCCGTGCCGGTCGGGCGGCGATCGCCTTCGGTGACGCGATAGAAGAGATCGAACACCTTTTCGCGCTCGGCCGGCGGGATGCCGGGGCCCTCGTCGAGTACGGAGAGGTCGACAGTCGCGCCGCTGCGGCGCCCCTCGATCCGGATGGTCGATCCGGCGGGAGCGTATTTTGCGGCGTTCTCAAGCACGTTCACCAGCGCCTGGCCGATCAGCACCGGATCGACGTCGAGTCGCGGCAAGTCCGGCGCGAGGTCGACCTCGACGCGGTGCCCGGCAAGGTTCGTCCGCAGGCTTTCGCGCGCCGTCCCGACCAGTTCGGCGGCATCGACAGCGCTCCGCTTGGGCCTGAGTGCCCCATATTCGAGCCGCGTCATGTTGAGGAGATTTTGCACGTAGCGATCGAGCCGACGGGCCTCGTCGAGACCGGCATCGACCAGCGCGGCGCGGGCGGTATCCGAGATGTCTTCCTCGAGGCCGGTGAACGCGCCGATCACGGAGACCAGCGGCGTGCGCAGGTCATGGCTCAGCGAGTTGAGGAGTGCGTTGCGCAGTTTTTCGCCCTCGGCTTCGACCTTGAGGTTCTGGATGTCGGTTGCGAGACGCGTGCGCTCGACGGCGACGGCGACCTGGTCCTCCACGGCCTTCAGCAGGCGCCGAACCTCCGGATCGGCGCCGCGGCGCGGATCGGGAAACTGCAGTCCGACCACTCCGAGGGGCGTCGCCGTGGCAAGCGGCACGAACATCCACTGAGAGGTCGGCAGTGTGGGGGTGCCGGCGCCGGCCGGTTCGTTCTTTTCGAATGCCCAGCGTGCTGCCGCAGCGGCGCGGGGGTCGAGGTCTTCCTCGATCGCGGGATAGCCCTGGACCTGTTCGAGCGCGCCATTGACCTGCGGCATCAGGATCAGCGAGGCGCAGTTAAGCGTTGCAGCGATGTGGAACGCCCCCGCATAGAGCACGTCGTCGAGGTCGGACTTCGCCGCGATGCGCTTCGAGAAATCGTAAAGCATCTCGGTGCGCTTCTGGTTGGCGCGCATCGTCGTCACCTGTGCACGCAGCCGTCCCGCCAGCGTGCCGGTCACGAGCGCGCCCATCAGGAACAGCACGATCCCGACGACGTCTTCGGGGCGCTGGATGGTGAAGCTGTAGCGCGGCGTGGTGTAGAACCAGTTGTGCGCCAGAAAGCAGAGCAGGCTGGTGACGATCGCGGGCCACAGGCCATAGCGCGCGCCGACGAGCAGGACGGCGACCATGTAGATCACCACCAGAGACGGCGGCGAGACGAGGCTGAAGGCGTCGATCGGCCACGCGGCCAGGGTCGCGAGCGTGGCGCCGGCAACGCCGGCGAGCAGCGCCTCCCAGGTCAGGTCGAGCTTTGGCCATTGGAAGCCTGCTCGCGGGGCGGCCTGCGCTTCGCCGGCGATCAGGGTGACCTCGAAATCCTTGGCGGCGTCGAGCAACTGCTCGGCAACCGCCTCGCGGCCGACGCCCAGGATGCCGCGCGGACGTGGTCGGCCCATCAGGATGCGTGTTGCGTTCCGGGCCCGGGCAAAGTCGATCAGCGCCGCCGCAACGCCCGTATCGGCATGGAGCGTCGCGGTCTCGGCACCCAGCGCTTCGGCGAGCTGCATGGCGTCGGTCGTCATCCGGCGGGCACCTTCCGGAAGCGCCTCGTGCTTGATCGTCACGACTGTAACGACGATCCATGGAATATCGGCGCGGTCCGCCATGCGCTTGCCTGCGCGCACCAGTGCCTTGGCGACCGGCGCCTCGTTGATGCAGACGAGGATGCGCTCCTGGGTCGGCCATGGCCCTCGCACCGCTCCCTGCCGCATCAGCGTCAGCATCTGCTGGTCGACCCGCGACGCCGCGGCGCGCAGTGCGAGCTCGCGCAGCGCAGTGAGATTTGGCTTGGTGAAGAAGTTGTCGAGGGCGCGGCCGACGGTGCCGGCCCGATACACCTTGCCGTCGCGCAGGCGTCCGATCAGCTCCTCCGGCGGCAGGTCGATGAGCTCGATCTCGTCGGCCCGCGCCACCACCGCATCCGGCACGGTCTCCTGCACGCGCACGCCGGTGATCCGGGCGACGGCATCGTTGAGCGATTCGATGTGCTGGATGTTGAGGGCGGTGACGACGTCGATGCCGGCGTCGAGCACCTCGACCACATCCTGCCAGCGCTTCAGATGGCGCGAGCCGGGAACGTTGCTGTGCGCGAGTTCATCGATCAAGGCGAGCTGGGGACGCCGCGCGAGCAGCGCGTCGAGGTCGAACTCTTCGAGGGCCTGGCCGCGATGGTCGATCAGTTTGCGTGGCAGCAGTTCGAGACCAGCCAGTAGCGCTTCGGTCTCGGCCCGGCCGTGCGTCTCGACGAGGCCGACGACGACATCGATGCCGGCCTTCGCCCGGATCGAGGCCTCCTGCAGCATGGCATAGGTCTTGCCGACACCGGGCGAGGCGCCGAGGAAAATCTTCAGACGTCCCCGTCCCCCGCGCGTTGCTTCGGGCAGGAGCGATTCCGGGGATGGGCGGTCGGCATCGGTCGTGGCTATGGCTTCAGCGCATCCAGCGCAAGGTTGAGTTCGAGCACGTTGACGTGCGGCTCACCCAGTATACCAAGCTCCGGGCCTTGCGTATTGGCCGCAATGAGCTGGCGGACCCGGTCTTCGCTGATGTTGCGCGCCCTGGCGACGCGCGCCGCCTGGAACAACGCTCCGGCCGGCGAAATGTCGGGGTCGAGCCCCGACCCCGAGGCGGTCACCAGGTCGACCGGGATATTGCTGCCCCCGAGCGTCGCGGCATTGGCCGCAACCGCGGCGATCAGCGTCTTCGAACTCGGCCCGAGATTGGAACCGGAGGAGTTCGAGGCGTCGTACTTCACCGCCGACGGACGGCTGTGGAAGTATATGTCAGCCGCCCAGCCCTGGCCGATGAGCGCAGAGCCGACGAAGGCCCCGTTCGAGGTGAGCTGCGAACCGTTCGATTGGAACGGAAACATGATCTGCGCCGCGCCGGTGATGGCCAGCGGATAAGCGAGCCCGGTGAGCAGCAGGAAGAAGACAGACAGGGCGATGGCGGGACGAAGCAAAGCGAGCATATCCGTCTCCTTCAGGCGAGGTGCAGCAGGTCGACGAGGATGTCGATCGCCTTGATGCCGATGAACGGCGCGATGAGCCCACCGACCCCGTAGATCAAGAGGTTCCGGCTGAGGAGCGCAGAGGCCGAGCTCGGCACGTAGCGCACGCCGCGCAGCGCCACCGGGATCAGCGCCACGATCACCAGCGCATTGAAGATCAGCGCGCTGAGGATCGCAGCCGTCGGCCGGCCGAGGCCCATGATGTCGAGCACCCTGAGCCCGGGATAGGCAGTCACGAACAGCGCCGGCAGGATGGCGAAATACTTCGCGACGTCATTGGCGATCGAGAACGTCGTGAGTGCGCCGCGCGAGATCAGCAATTGCTTGCCCACCAGCACGATCTCGATGAGCTTGGTCGGATCGCTGTCGAGATCGACGAGGTTACCGGCCTCCTTGGCGGCGGGCGTCCCGGAGTTCATCGCGACGCCGACATCGGCCTGGGCAAGCGCCGGCGCATCGTTGGAGCCGTCGCCACACATGGCGACCAGCCGGCCTTCCGCCTGTGCGGCGCGGATCAGCTCGAGCTTTCGTTCCGGCGTGGCCTCGGCCAGGAAGTCGTCGACGCCGGCCTCGGCGGCGATGGAAGCGGCCGTGAGCGGGTTGTCGCCGGTGATCATCACAGTGCGGATGCCCATCTTGCGCAGCTCCGCGAAGCGCTCGCGGATGGCGGGCTTCACCACATCCTTCAAATGCACGACGCCGAGAATGCGGTTGTCCTCGGCGACGACCAGCGGGGTGCCGCCGGAGGAGGCGATGGCGCGCACGACGCGGTCGAGGTCCGGCGTCGCGATCTGGTTGACGTGGCGCAGGATGGCGTCCGACGCGCCTTTGCGGATGGCGGTGCCGTCGGCGAGGTTGGCGCCCGACATGCGGCTCTGCGCGGTGAACGGCACGAAGCTCGCGTCCCTCGCCGCGTCGCCGCGCAGCGCGAACTTGCGCTGGGCGAGCTCGACGATCGACTTGCCTTCCGGCGTCTCGTCGGCGAGCGAGGCGAGGTAAGCGGCCTCCGCGAGCTGATGCTCGGTGATCCCCGGCAGCGGCTCGAATGCATCGGCCATGCGGTTGCCGAAGGTGATGGTGCCAGTCTTGTCGAGCAGCAGCACGTCGATGTCGCCGGCCGCCTCCACCGCGCGCCCGGACTTGGCGATGACGTTGGCCTTCACCAGCCGGTCCATGCCGGCAATGCCGATCGCCGAAAGCAGCCCGCCGATGGTCGTCGGGATCAGCGTGATGAACAGCGCCGCGAGATAGATCACCGGAATCTGCGTGCCGCTCCAGCTCGCGAACACCGGCAGCGTCACCACGACGAACAGGAACACCAGCGTCAGCGCAGCGAGCAGGATATCGAGCGCGATCTCGTTGGGCGTCTTCTGCCGCTTGGCTCCCTCGACCAGCGCAATCATGCGGTCGAGGAACGTCTCGCCTCGCCGAGCCGTGACCTTGACCACCAGCCAGTCCGACACCAGCCGCGTTCCGCCTGTCACCGACGAGCGGTCGCCGCCGGACTCGCGGATCACCGGCGCGCTCTCACCGGTGATGGCGCTTTCGTCTACCGACGCGACGCCCTCAATCACCTCGCCATCGGTCGGCACGATGTCGCCGGCCTCGACGAGGATCACGTCGCCCGGCTCCAGCGACACCGCGTCCTTGGGATGGAAGATGTCGCGACGCCGCGGGTCAGCCAGTACCTTGGCCCGCGTCGTCACCCGCGTCGCGCGGAAGGCATCAGCACGGGCCTTGCCGCGTCCCTCGGCGATGGCTTCGGCGAAGTTCGCGAACAGCACGGTGAACCACAGCCAGATCGCGACCTGGAGCCCGACGCCGAATGTCGGCGCGCCGACCAGGCCGTCCCGGATGACGAGGAGGGTGACGAGGACCGAGGTGAGACCGGTGACGAAGATCACCGGGTTGCGCACCAGCCCGCGCGGGTTGAGCTTGAGCACGGCCTGTCCCGCGGCGCGGCGCAGGATGGCGCCGTCGAAGAGGCTGATGTCGGCCGTCGTGGCGGTGGTCTTGGGCATGATGAACCTCAGAAGCTCTGGCCAGCCGCGATCGAGACCTGCTCGGCGATGGGGCCGAGGGCGAGGACGGGCAGGAAGGTGAGTGCGCCGATAATGACGATGGTCGCGATCAACAGGGTCACGAACACCGGACCGTGCGTGGGGAAGGTGCCGGCGGAGGCCGGCGCGGTCTTCTTCATCCCGAGCCATCCCGCGATCGCGAGGATCGGAATGATGTAGCCGTAGCGGCCGAGCAGCATGGCGAGGGCGAGGAAGGTGTCGTGCCAGTCGGTGGCGGCAGTGAAGCCGGCGAAGGCCGAACCATTATTGCCGGTGGCCGAGCTGTAGGCATAGAGCAGCTCGGTGAGCCCATGCGGTCCGGGGTTCAGAATCGCGCTCTGGCCGGTGCCGACGATGATCGCGAGCGAGGACAGCACCAGGACGCCGATGGGCATGATGAGAAGGGTGAGTGCCGCGAGCTTGACCTCCCGCGCCTCGATCTTCTTGCCCAGATATTCCGGCGTTCGTCCCACCATCAGTCCGGCGAGAAACACCGTCACGATCACCAGCAGCAGCATGCCGGTGAGTCCGACACCGACGCCGCCGAACACCACCTCGCCGAGCTGGATGTTGAGCATGGCAATCATGCCGCCGAGCGGATTGAAGCTGTCGTGCATGGCATTGACGGAGCCATTCGAGGCGTCGGTCGTGGCCGTGGCCCAGAGCGCGGAATTGCCGACGCCGAAGCGGACCTCCTTGCCCTCCATATTGCCGGAATCGGTCGCGACCGTTGTCGGATAGAGACCGTTCGCCTGGACTTCGCTGGCGTAGATGCCGGCAAGTCCGATGACGAACAGGATGCCCATCGCCGCGAACAGCGCGATGCCCTGGCGGCGATCCTTCACCATCTTGCCGAAGGTGAAGCAGAAGGCCGCCGAGACGACGAGGATGCCGAGCATCGAGAGGAAGTTGCTGATCGCCGTCGGGTTTTCGAACGGATGCGCCGAGTTGACGTTGAAGAAGCCGCCGCCGTTGGTGCCGAGCTGCTTGATGGCGAGCTGGCTCGCAACCGGGCCGATGGCGATGGTCTGCTTGCCGCCTTCGAGCGTCGTCGCCGTCAGGGACGTCTGCAGCGTCTGGGGCATGCCTTGCCAGACAAAGACGATGGCGAGGACGATCGAGATCGGCAGCAGGATATAGAGCGTCGCTCTGACCATGTCGGCCCAGAAATTGCCGATGGTCTTTTGCTGCTTGCTCGCGAGCCCGCGCGCCACCGCTGCGGCGACGGCCATGCCGGTCGCCGACGACACGAAGTTCTGCGTCGTCAGCCCGGCCATCTGCGAGAAGTACGACATCGTCGTCTCGCCGCCATAGCTCTGCCAGTTGGTGTTGGTGACGAAGCTGATGGCGGTGTTGAAGGCGAGGTGCGCTGGCAGGCCCGGCAGTCCGAGCGGGTTCAGCGGCAGATGGTCCTGGAACAACAGGATCAGGAACAGCAGCACGAAGCCGGCGGCGTTGAAGACGATCAGTGCCAGCGCATAGGCGCTCCAGTGCTGGCCCTGCTCCGGCCTGATGCCGGCGAGCGCGAAGATCGGCCGTTCGGCCCAAGCGAGGAAGCCGGTCTCGCCGGCAAAAACCTTCGCCATGTAGAGCCCGAGCGGCACCGCCAGCGCGGTGAGGACGACGGCATAGAGGACGAACTGCGCGATATCCTGGGTCATCGCCGCCTCAGAACTTTTCGGGGCGGATGAGCGCCACGAGGCCGTAGACGAGGACGACCAGCGCGAAGAACAGGCCGAGGCCGATGTCGAGGCTCATCACAGCCTCCCGGCGAGGTCGACGGACAATGCAATCAGCGCAAAGGCTGCCACACCGCCCAGCAAATAGAGGATGTCCGCAAGCATGGCCCGCTCCATCGAAAACGATGCAGCGACGTAGGTCCCGTCAGCGTAAAGGCGCCATGATGAAGATCAAGATCGGCGTAATCGCCGCGTAAAGCGAGCGCTAGCCGGCGGAACGCTCGTGGTACGACTCGCGCATCTGGCGCGGCGTGATGCCATAGGCGCTCTTGAACTGCGCGTAGAACTGGCTCAGCGCCGGGAATCCGGATTCGAAGGCGACGTTCTCGATCGACATCGCTCCTTCGAACAGCAGCGAGCGCGCGCGAATGAGGCGCATCCGCACGACGAATTTGTGCAGCGGCATGTTCATGACCGACGTGAACAGGTTGAGCGCGTAATTGGGATGGAGACCGACCGTCTTGGCGACGTCCTCGGCGCGCAGCGGGCTCGAGAGATTTTCGAGGACATGGCGGATCATCGCCACCACGTAGCGCAAGGGCGTCGCGGCCTTGGTCGCCGGCGTCACGGCCTCGATCCAGGAGGGCAGCAATTCGTCCCATCCGGTCGAGGAGGCGCGCCGCAGCATCATCGCGATCTCGGATTTGAGGATATCGATGCGCTCGGCGTTACCGCTGCGGTAATCGTCGTACCAGCGCCGCAGGGTCTCGTTGCCGATGGTCCCGGCGGGCAGCGCGATGACGCCGCCGCCCATCATGGTGTCGAGGAGCTTGCCCAGATTGGGCATCAGGAGGAAGGTGTCGAGCGGCAGGTAGACGTTGCACTGCAGCCCCGCGCCCTCGCCGCCGCGATCGAGCCCGACGGTCTGGTGCGGAATGCCGGCCCAGAAGATGATGAGGCGCTCGGCCGGCACGTAGACCGGGTGGCCGTCGATCAAATAGTCCATGTGGCCGGCGGTCAGCCAGTTGAGCTCGATGTGACCATGCGAGTGCTGCTTGGGCATGGTGACCGGTTTGAACCAGCGCATCCCGAAGCGCCCAAAGGCGGCGCTGGATGAATAGAAGCGTCGATCCGTGCGCGGGAGCGGGCGCGGCGCGTGCTGCGCGGAAGTGAGCCCCTGGGCGATACTCTGTGCCATGGCACGATCTTAAGAAACCGGAACGCCTCAATCTGAATATCGCATTGTCGGTCGCGAGGCAACGGCTACGGTTCGCGGCGACGAGGCGGCACAGCGAGACACGTGATCCGGCCGACCTGTCGCTAGGGAGGTACTATGCGCATCAAGCTTCTGGCCCTTTCGGGGGCTGCCTTGCTGCTGGGCGTATCGTCGATCGTGGCTTACGGGCAATCCATTCCGACTGCGGATTTGCCCGACCCGCCGAAGTTCGACGCTCAGCAGCTGCCTAACTTCGTGTCGATCAACGACATCATGACCTACAAGGCGCTGCCGGAATATCACGAGCCGCAATGGGTCACCGATCAGTTCGTCAAGACCGGCAAGCTGCCGCCGGTCAAGGACCGCCTGCCCAAGGAGCCGCTGGTTTATCTGACCGCCAACGAGCCCGACGGCACCGGCGTCTATGGCGACGTCATGCGCCACGTCATCGGCGGCCGGCCGCAGGGCTGGAACTACGCCGCGGGCCAGATCCAGGGTTGGGGCGGCATCGATATCGGCATGTATGAGTGCCTCACCCGCACCGGTCCGCTGTTCGAGGTCAAAGCCGATCAGCTTGAGCCGATGCCGAACCTCGCCAAGAGCTGGGACTGGTCGCCTGACGGGCACGTGCTCACGATGCACCTCATCGAAGGCGCCAAGTGGAGCGACGGCGTGCCGTTCACGGCCGACGACGTGATGTTCTACTGGACCGACAACATCGAAGATCCGAACGTCAAGCCGCTGAACTCGGCAGGCCCCGACAGCTTCGGCGTCGGCACGACGCTCGAGAAGGTTGACGACTATACCGTCAAGTGGACCTTCAAGGACGCCTTCCCCAAGCAGTACCTCTACACCATGGCTTATGGTGGGTTCTGCCCGCTGCCGGCGCACATCCTCAAGCCGCAGCACCCGAAATACTCCAAGAACACCTACGACCAGTACCAGAATGCGTTCCCGCCGAACTATCTGAACTTCCCGGTGATGGGCGCCTGGGTGCCGGTGGCCTACCGGCCGGACGATATCGTCGTCCTCCGCCGCAACCCGTACTATTGGAAGGTCGACCAGGCGGGTAACCAGCTGCCCTATCTCGACGAGCTCGAGTACAAGCTCTCGACCTGGGCGGATCGCGACGTGCAGGCGGTTGCCGGCACGGGCGACTTCTCCAACCTCGAGCAGGCGGAGAGCTTCGTTGAAGCCCTCAAGCACTCGGCCGACCCTGCTGCTCCGGCGCGCCTTGCGTTCGGTGCCCGCACCATCGGCTACTCGATCTACATGAACATGTCGGCCAATGGATGGGGTCAGCCCGACGCGCGGGCCGAGGCCGTCCGCAATCTCGACCGCAACCTCGACTTCCGGCTTGCGATCACCTCGGCCATCGACCGGCAGCACCTGGGCGACTCGCTCGTCAAGGGGCCGTTTACCGCGATCTATCCGGGCGGCCTGTATGCCGGAACGGCATTCTACAACAAGGCGTCGACGGTCTACTATCCGTTCGACGTCGCGACCGCCAAGGCGGAGCTGGCGAAGGCCGGACTCAAGGACACGGACGGCAACGGCATCCTGAACTTCCCCGCCGACACGCCCGGCGTAGGTGGCCAGGACGTCTCGATCACGCTGCTCGCCAGCGCCGACTACCAGACCGACAAGGGCCTGGCAGAGGCGGTGACGGCGGCAATGGAAGCCATCGGCATCCACGTGATCATCAACGAGGTCGGCGGCACGAACATGACCGACCTGCAGAACTCGGGTAAGTGGGACTGGCAGATATTCCGCAATCAGTCGGAGCTGATCTCGGTGGTGCAGAACACCGCCAACCTCGCCCCGACCGGCCCGCAGACGAGCTTCTTCCACCGTGCCGGCACCGATGGCAGCGTCGATCTGCTGCCGTTCGAGAAGGACATGGTGGACGTCGTCAACAAGTTCATCGCCGAGCAGGATCCTGCAAAGCGCGTGGACCTGATGAAGCAGTACCAGAAGCTCTACACGCAGAACGTCTACACCGTCGGCCTCACCCAGTACCCGGGTGCGCTCATCATCAACAAGCGGTTTGCCAACATCCCGCCGGGCGCCCCGATCTTCATGTTCAACTGGGCCGAGGACAACATCATCCGCGAGCGGGTGTTCGTGCCGAAGGACAAGCAGCAGAACTTCGAGCTGTTCCCCAAGACCCTGCCCGGCGCGCCGGGTATTGGGAACGGTCCGGTTTCCTAGTAGCCTGCTATCGGCAATCGCTTAGCGAGGGGGCGCTGCCCCCTCGCATCCTCACCGAGGCTTCGTAAATGTTCAGGTTCGTGGCCACCCGCATCCTTGCGGCCATCCCGGTGCTGCTCATCCTGACGGTGGTCACCTTCGGCATCATTAAAGCGCAGCCGGGCGACTACGCCGACTATCTCAAATCCATGCTGATGAGCCAGGGCAACGTGTCCGATCAGGATGCGCAGAAGCAGGCCGACGCCTATCGCGTCGCGCATGGCCTCAACGCTCCGCTGCCCATCCAGTACGTCGACTGGATCGGGGGCATCGTCACCCGCTTCGATTTTGGACAGTCGCTCTACTACAACCGTCCCGTCGGCGACGTGGTGGCCGAACGCATGTCGCGAACGATCCTTCTGGCGCTGACCTGCCATATCCTCGCGTCGGTCATCGGGATCACGCTCGGCATCGTGGCGGCGACCCGACAATACAGCTGGGTCGATACGCTCTTCGGCATCGTCTCGTTCCTTGGGATGACGATTCCGCGGTTCCTCCTCGCCATCATCATCATCTATATTCTGGCGTTTCGCCTCAACGTGCAGGAGATCGGCAGCTTCTTTTCGGCCAAATACGGCGGCGCGCCATGGTCATGGGACAAGTTCACGGACCTTGTGCGACACGTCTGGCCGGTTGTGTTCATCGCGACCTTCGGCGGGCTCGCCTATAATATGCGCGTGATGCGCGCGAACCTGCTCGACGTTCTCAACGCGCAATATGTCGAGACGGCGCGCGCCAAGGGCCTCAGCCCGTCCGCAGTGGTGCTGCGGCACGCCGTGCCGAACGCCCTGCACCCGCTGGTTGCGTATCAGGGGGTCGTGCTCCCCTATATGCTGACCGGTGAAATCGAGGCGGCGATTGTCTTCGGGTTGCCCACGGTCGGGCCCGCCATCGTGGGCTCGCTGGGTGTCGGCGACGTCTGGGTCACCGCGACCTTCATGCTGGTGATCGCGGCGACGCTGCTGGTGGGCAACATCATCTCCGACGTGCTGCTGGCGCTGCTCGACCCGCGCATCCGGCTTGGCGGAGCGAACTGACGTGGCCGACCATACCGTCGATTCCGCTGTCCCCTTGCCGCCCGATGCGGCTGGCGGCGCCTTGCCCGCGGGAGCTGAGGACGTCTCGTCGATCCCGCCGGTCGCGCAGGGCCGGCTCGCGCAACGCGATGAAGGCTATCTGCGGCTCGCCTGGCGACGCTTCCGCCGCTCCTTCGTCGGGATGCTCGGCCTCGTGCTGGTTTGCGCGCTGCTGATCATGGCGATCTTCGCCGATTTCTTCGCGCCGATGGACCCCAAGGACCAGACTTTGTCCTTTGCAGCCCCCGACACGATCCTGTTTGAGCAGAGCGACGGCTCGTTCTCGCTGCTGCCCAAGGTGTATCCGATTGTCGAAAGCGACAAGCTCGACCCGATCACCTTCCAGCCGATCGACGGGCCAGACATGGCCCACCCGGTCGACCTCGGCTTCTTCGTGAAGGGCTACAGCTACAACATCTTCCGGGTGATCCCCTGGAACATCCATTTCTTCGGGGCAGTGAGCGGCGTCCCGATCCATTTCCTCGGCACCGACAAGCTTGGGCGCGACATCCTTTCGCGCGGCATCATCGGCTCGCGCATTTCGCTGACGATCGCGCTGGTGGTGGTGTTCCTGACGACGACGGTCGGCACGCTCGTCGGGATCACCTCGGGCTATCTCGGCGGACGCATCGACACCTGGGTGCAGCGTTTCGTCGAAATCGTCCTCGCCTTCCCGCAACTGCCGCTCTACCTGGCGCTGACGACGCTGATCCCGGTCACCGCGCCGTCGAACGTGTTCATCGCCTTCGTCGTTGCGGTGATGGCGGTGCTCGGCTGGGCGCAGCTGTCGCGGGAAGTCCGCTCGAAAACGATGGCGCTGGCGCGCATTGAATATGTCCGGGCCGCGATTGCCGTCGGGTCCGGCGATTTCCGTATCATCACCCGGCACATCCTGCCCAACGTGCTGAGCCACATCATCGTCGCCGTGACCTTGGCCATTCCGACAGTCGTGCTGCTCGAGAGCTTCCTCGGCTTCCTCGGCTTTGCGGTGAAGCCGCCGCTGATCTCGTGGGGCCTGATGCTGCAGGATACTGGCACGTTCTCGGTCATCGGCTCCTATCCGTGGATTCTGTCGCCGGTGGTCTTCGTGCTGATCACTGTCTTTGCCTTCAACGCGCTCGGCGACGGGCTGCGCGATGCGGTGGACCCCTATTGATGAGCGCCACCGATCTCGCTCCCGCTGAACGGCTCGACCTCGGGACCCACGGTCGTTCTCTGATCCTCGACGGCCGGAATATCGCGGTGCGCTTCAAGGTCGAGGGTGGTCTCGTCGAGGCGGTGCGCGACGTGTCGTTCCAGTTGCACAAGGGCGAGACGATCGCGCTCGTCGGCGAGTCCGGCTCCGGTAAATCGGTGACGGCGCGCACGGTGATGCGGCTGTTGACCAAGCGGGCGACAATCGACCCGAAATCGAAGGTCGTGCTTGATGGCACTGACATCCTGCGTCTCTCCGAGCCGCAGATGCGGGCGCTGCGCGGCAACAAGATCTCGATGATCTTCCAGGAACCGATGAGCTCGCTCAATCCGATCTACACGGTGGGCCAGCAGATCGTCGAGATTTTGCACCTCCACAATCGCATCTCGCGAGCCGAGGCGATGCGCAGGGCCGAAAAGCTGCTCGAGGAAGTGCAGATCCCCGAACCGGCTGCGCGGCTCAAATCCTATCCGCATCAACTGTCGGGCGGGCAGCGCCAGCGCGTCATGATCGCGATGGCGCTCGCCAACCGTCCCGAAATCCTCATTGCCGACGAGCCGACGACGGCGCTGGATGTCACTGTGCAGGCGCAGATCCTCAACCTGCTCAAGGACCTCAAAGCCAAGTACGGCATGGCGGTGATCCTGATCACCCATGACCTCACAATCGTGCGGCAATTCTCCGACTACGTCTATGTGATGCAGCACGGCGAAGTGAAGGAGCACAACCAGACCGAAGCGCTGTTCCAGTCACCGCAACACGCCTATACTCGCCATCTGCTGGCGTCCGAGCCCAAAGGCGTCGCCAATCCGCTGGCCGCCGGCGGGCAGACGGTGCTCGAAGGCAAGAAGGTGCGCGTCTCCTTCACGCTCAAGCGCGGCGGACTGTTCAAACCGGACTTCTTCGAGCTCGTGGCCGTCGATAGTCTCGACCTGCATCTACAGCGTCACGAAACGCTCGGCCTCGTCGGCGAATCCGGCTCGGGAAAGACGACGTTCGGACAAGCACTCATCCGGCTGATTCATACGCAGGCCGGCGAAGTCACGTTCGACGGCCAGCGCATCGACCAGTTCACCCGCAAGCAGATGCGTCCCCTGCGGCGGCGCATGCAGATCGTCTTCCAGGACCCCTTTGCCTCGCTCAACCCGCGCATGTCGATCCGGCAGATCATCGAGGAAGGCCTGATCGTCAACCATATCGGCCGCAATACCCGCGAGCGCGTCGAGCGGGTCCGGCAGGCGCTACGCGACGCCGGCATGCCCGACACCATCCTCAATCGCTTCCCGCACGAATTTTCTGGCGGGCAGCGGCAGCGCATCGCCATCGCACGGGCCATCGCGCTCGAGCCCGAATTCATTCTCCTAGACGAGCCCACCTCGGCGCTCGACCTGTCGGTGCAGGCGCAGATCATCGAGCTGTTGCGCAAGCTGCAGAACGAGAAGGGCCTGAGCTATCTCTTTATCTCGCACGATCTCAAGGTCGTGCGGGCCCTCTGCCACCGGGTCATGGTGATGCAGCACGGCAAGATCGTCGAGCAGGGCCCCGTGGCCGAAGTCCTGAACAATCCCCAGACCGACTACACACGCCGGCTTGTGCGAGCCGCATTCGAAATCGCCGCCTGAGCGGCAGACGTGGAGCAGAATTCTATGGCTACCCCGAAAATTACCTTCATCGGCGCCGGCTCGACCGTGTTCATGAAGAACATCGTCGGCGACGTGCTGCAGCGGACGGCTCTGTCCGGTGCCGAAATCCGCCTGATGGACATCAATCCGCAGCGTCTTGAAGAAAGCGCCACCATCGCGGGCAAGCTGGTGGACACGCTGGGCGTCAAGGCGACGGTCAAGCGCTATTCGTCGCAACGCGAGGCGCTCGACGGCACGCATTTCGTCGTCGTCTGCTTCCAGATCGGCGGCTTCGAGCCCTCGACAGTCGTCGATTTCGAGGTGCCCAAGAAATACAATCTGCGCCAGACCATTGCCGACACGCTCGGCATCGGCGGCATCATGCGCGGCCTGCGCACCGTGCCGCATCTCTGGTCGATCTGCGAGGATATGCTCGAGGTCTGCCCCAATGCGGTGATGCTGCAATACGTGAACCCGATGGCGATCAACACCTGGGCGATTTCGGAGAAATATCCGACGATCAAGCAGGTCGGGCTCTGCCACTCGGTGCAGGGCACGGCGATGGAGCTCGCCAAGGATCTCGATCTTCCGTACTCGGAAATCCGCTACCGCTCGGCCGGCATCAACCACATGGCGTTCTACCTCAATTTCGAGCACCGCCAGCCCGATGGCAGCTATCGCGATCTCTATCCCGATCTGGTCCGCGCCTATCGCGAGGGCCGCGCGCCCAAGCCGGGCTGGAATCCGCGCTGCCCCAACAAGGTGCGTTACGAGATGCTGACGCGGCTCGGCTATTTCGTCACCGAAAGCTCGGAGCATTTCGCGGAATACACGCCCTACTTCATCAAGGAGGGCCGCGAGGACCTGATCGAGAAATTCGGCATCCCGCTCGATGAATATCCCAAGCGCTGCGTCGAGCAGGTGGCCCGCTGGAAGCATGACTACGAGAGCTACAAGAGCTCGGGCAAAGTCGAGGTCAAGGAGAGCCGCGAGTATGCGTCCGACATCATGAACTCGGTGTGGACAGGCGAGCCGAGCGTGATCTACGGCAATGTGCGGAACACCGGGCTGATCACGTCGCTGCCCGAGGGCTGTGCCGTCGAGGTGCCGATGCTCGTCGACCACAACGGGCTGCAGCCGACCTTCATCGGTGACCTGCCGCCGCAGCTCACGGCCCTGATCCGCACCAATGTGAACGTGCAGGAGCTGACGGTCGCGGCGCTGATGACCGAGAACAAGCAGCACATCTACCACGCGGCGATGATGGATCCGCACACCGCAGCTGAGCTCGATCTCGACCAGATCTGGAACCTCGTCGACGATCTGCTGGCGGCGCACGGAACGTGGCTGCCGGAATGGGCCCGCCCGACTCCGAGCCGCGTCGCGGCAGAGTGAGCGGAGAGCCGGCGCGATGACCGATCCGATCGGGTTCGCGCTGGCTGCCTTCATCTTGCTCGCGGTGCCGGGGCCGACCAACACCGTGATGGCGACGGCCGGCGCGGTCAACCGTGGCGCGGCGCCGTGGCCTGTCCTCCTGGCTGAGCTCCTCGGCTACCTCGCGATCGTTCTCCTCGCGAAGCTGGCTTTGCTGCCGTTGATCGATGCCTATCCCTGGGTTGGCGTCGTGCTCAAATGCATCGTTGTCGCCTATCTGGGCTACGCCGCATTCCGGCTCTGGCACACACGTCTTGCAGCCGATGGCGCAACCGGTCGCGTCAACGCGCGGCTGGTGTTCGTCACGACCTTTCTCAATCCCAAGGGCCTGATCATCGCCATCGCGATCCTGCCGCGGAACGATCCGATGCTCGCCGGCTACTTCGTGGCGTTCGCCGTGCTGGTCCTTGTCACCGGCGGTGCGTGGTATGCGGCGGGCCGCACGCTGGGGGTGCTCGCCGGCAATCGCGCGAGCCTGCTGCCCCGCGCCGGCTCGCTGGTCCTTGCCGGTTTCGCCGGCTACCTCGCGACGACGCTCCTCGCCTAAGCCATTTCGCGCACGCGCTTCAGATAGTCGGCGTGGGTCAGCGCCTGCTTGGCGGCACCGCGATATTCCCTGACCAGCGAGTCATAGGTTTCGCGCGCGAACTGCCGGAGTTTGGGGTCGCGGGCCATCTCGGCGCGGGCCAGTGCGGGATCGAGCAGGCCGAGGCCGTCGAGCACCGGGTAGTGCAGCTGCGTCTGGATATGCGGCAGTCCGTCGAGGTAATCGGGGAAGTGCTCGTGCCGCGGCATCTCGTGTTTCCAGCGCTCGAGCCGCTCCTTCGTCTCGGGATGGATGCGATGCTCGCGCACCTCACGCCAGAACGGCGTGTCGTCGCGTTGCGTCAAATAGTGCGTGTTGACGAAAGTGCGGAAGTCGTCGACCTGCCGACCAATCCGCTGGTTGTAGTCCGCGCGATCATCGTCGTTCATCTCCGCTGGGCGCTTGAGGAAGCGGCGAGCGAACAGCATCATCTGGACGATGGTGCCGTGAATGGATGTCGATTCCAGCGGCTCTAGGAAGCTCGAGCTGAGACCGACGGCCAGCACGTTGGCCATCCACGGTGTCTCGATCCGCCCGATCTGGAAGCGGATGTCGCTGCGCACCTCGATTTCGTGGCCGAGCACGCGCTCGACCTCGAGCTTGGCTTGTTCGGGAGTGCAGAACTCGTCGGAATAGACGTAGCCGCAGCCGAACCGGGTCTGGGTCGGAATCTGCCACATCCAACCGCTCTCCTGCGCCCAGGCCCGCGTATAGTTCGGGATGCCTTTTTCTGGGTCGTGCTCGATCCAGAACGGCAGCGCGCGGTTGACCGGCAGCTCATGCGCATAGGACTTCCACGGCGCGCCGAGTTCCTTGACGATCAGCCGCTTGTGAAACCCGGTGCAGTCGAAAAAGAAATCGCCCTCGACCTTCAGGCCCGTATCGAGCGTGATCGAGCGGATGCCGCCATTTGTAGTATCCCGTTCTACCGATGCGACCACCCCATCGATGACCTCGACACCCTTCGATTTCGAATTGAGGAAGCGGCCGACCAGCGCCTGGTCGAAATGGAAGGCATAGTGGAACGGGCCCAGCGGGATCATGCTGCCATCCGGCCTCAGGGCGTAGGGCGCTTTCCACTCCTCCAGCAGGGGCTGGAATAGGTGCATGTCCTGCACCTTGCGGCCGGCAGCCACGGCATAAACGTTGAGATAGTCGCTCGGCGCGCCGGGTGGCGGCGCGATCACCTGGTGCGGATCGTCGATCGGCCCGTAATAGGTCACGCCCTTCTTCCGCCAGTCTTCGTGGCGGATGCCGAGCTTGAAGCTGGCCTCGGTCTTGCGCAGAAACTCCTGTTCGTCGATCTTGAACGATTGCAGGAAAACGCGGAACGCGGCGGTCGTCGCCTCACCCACGCCGACGGTCGGAATCTTTGATGGCTCGACGACGCTGACGCGTGCGGGGATCTTCTTCCGGCGCAATTCGTCCTGCACGATGAAGGCGGTGATCCAGCCGGCGGTACCGCCGCCGACGATGACGAAATGCGGGTCAGTCATGCTCGATTTCTCACTCCCCGCAAAACTCTAGCAGGTCGAGCGGAACGGGCGAGTGGAAATCCGGGCCGAATGGTCCGGTCGTCTCAGGCGTCGGGGCGACCGCTGCCCGCGCGGAACTCGCCCGGCGTCAGGCCATAGGCCCGGCGGAACACTTTGCCGAAATAGTTGGCGGTGGCGAAGCCCGATGCTTCGGCGACTCCCGCGACGCTGGTGTCGGTCGCAACCAGCAGGCGGCGCGCCAGTTCGAGCCTGCGGTTGAGCACATATCGCGAGGGCGAGACGCTGGTCGCCTCGGCGAAGCGACGCACGAAATGCGCCCGGCTCAATTGCGCGACGCCGGCAAGCGCCTCGATGCCGAGGTCGGCGTCGAGGTGGTCGTCGATGTAACGTCGAACCCGCAGCAGGAATGGGGGCGTCGCGATGTCAGACTGCGGCTCGCCGCTGCCGATCCCGTCATAGATCGCCATGATCGCGGCATAGGCGGCGGCCGAGGCTTCGCCCGCCCCCGTCTTGTCCGACGCCAGGAGGAGGCGGCAGCAGGCGGCCAGCCGGTCGATCGCGGGCTCGGCGAGGCGCAGCACCGGGCCGTGCGCATCGAGGATGGTGCGAACCAGCCGTAAGGCTTCCGAGCCGGTCAGGGTGAGCCAAAAATACTCCCAGCTCTGCCCGGTCTCGAGCCAGTAGCGATGCCGGTGGGGCAGCGACAGGATCATGGTCTGCCCCGGGCGGAGGACATGCTTGGTGCCGGCATAGTCCAACGCGCCGCGGCCGGCGACCGTGTGCTGCAGGACGGCGAAAGGCTTCGGCCCGCGGGTCGAGCCCTCCCAGGAGTAGACTTCGTTGGCACGCCGCTCGTAGCCGGCCGCCGTGGCCATCGAGTGGAGCGCGATTTCGGCTTTCGGAAGCTCGATACGGCGCACGCCCGGGCCGTGCCGGATCAACTCGGACAGCACAAAACTACTCTCCTTCGCATGTCCTTTCTCTAGCCTCCGCGAGGTGATCGGGCTAGAGAAAATCAACGAAAGGCATGAGGGAAGCGATGTCGTTCAAAGTTGCCATCATCGGCGCCGGTTCGGTCGGCTTCACCAAGACGCTGATCTGCGACCTGCTCAAGGTTCCTGAGTTCGCCGCTGTCGAATTCGCGCTCACCGATATCAATCCGCACAACCTCGACATGATCCGCCAGATCATCGCCGAGATCATCTCCGTCAACAAACTGCCGGCGAAGGTGACGGCCACCACGGTGCGGCGCGACGCGATCGCCGGCGCGCGCTACGTGATGAGTTGCGTGCGGGTGGGCGGGCTCGAGGCCTTCGCGACCGACATCAGCGTCCCGCTCAAGTACGGCGTCGACCAGTGCGTGGGCGATACGATCTGTGCCGGCGGCATTCTGTACGGCCAGCGCAACATCCCGGTGATCCTCGATTTCTGCAAGGACATCCGCGAGGTCGCCGAGCCGGGGGCGCTGTTCATCAACTATGCCAACCCGATGGCGATGAACACCTGGGCGGCGCTTGCGCATGGCGGGGTCAACACCGTCGGCCTCTGCCACGGCGTGCAGCACGGCGCGCACCAGATCGCGACCGTGCTCGGCGTCAGCGACCAGGACCTCGACTATGTCTGTTCGGGCATCAACCACCAGACCTGGTACATCGATCTCAAGGTCAAGGGCCGGACGATCGAGAAGGACGAGTTGATCGCCGCCTTCGAGCGCCACCCGGTCATCTCCAAGCAGGAGAAGGTCCGGATCGACGTTCTAAAGCGCTTCGGCGTCTATTCGACCGAGAGCAACGGGCATCTGTCCGAGTACCTGCCGTGGTACCGCAAGCGTCCCGACGAGATCAATCGCTGGATCGACATGAGCGACTGGATCCATGGCGAGACCGGCGGATACCTGCGCTATTCGACCGAGCGGCGGAACTGGTTCGAGACCGATTTCCCGCAGTTCAAGGCCGATGCGGCCAAGCCGCTCAGCGAGGTCAAGCGCACGCTGGAGCACGCCTCCTACATCATTGAAGGGCTTGAGACCGGCCGCGTCTATCGCGGGCATTTCAACGTCCGCAACAACGGTATCATCAGGAACCTCCCGGCCGACGCGATCATCGAAAGCCCCGGCTTCGTTGATCGTTTCGGTCTGAACATGGTCGAGGGCATCACGCTCCCGACGGCCTGCGCCGCCACCTGCTCGGTGTCGATCTCGGTGCAGCGCCTCAGCGTCGAAGCCGCCATGAGCGGCGACATCGACACGCTCAAGCTCGCGGTGCTGCACGATCCGCTGGTCGGCGCGGTCTGCACGCCCGACGAAGTGTGGCAGATGGTCGACGAGATGGTGGTCGCGCAGGCGCAATGGCTGCCGCAATACGCCGATGCCATCCCGGCGGCCAAGGCGCGGCTCGCCAAGTCGACGGTCAAAACCCGCGACTGGGAAGGCGCGGCCCGCAAGTCTGTCCGCTCGGTGGAAGAGCTGCGCCAGATGTCCGGGGCGCACCACTAGGTCGCACGGTGACGACAGCGTCGGCTCGACGCCCCGCTGAACGCCTCAGTAGGGCTTCGGCCGGTCGATCAGGCGCGCCGAAGCAAGCGCCCGTCGGAGCCGGGGGTCAGCCCGCTATCCGGAGCGGCAAGCGCCGCCTCGCTGGCGGCGATGAGGTCGGCCTGGAGCGCGAGGCTGTCGTCCCCCATCGTCTCGGGCGATAGCACCGATGCCTTGAGTAGCCGGGAATAGGGATGCTCGGGCGCATCGAGGATGGCGCGGGCCGGGCCCATCTCGACGATCCGGCCGCGCTGCATGATCATCAGGCGATCAGAGATGTAATAGGCGGTGGCGAGGTCGTGGGTGATGTAGATCACGCACACCCCCATCCGGTCGCGAAGCTCGCGCAGCAGATTGACGATCGCCATGCGCAGCGATGCGTCGACCATCGACACCGGCTCGTCGGCGATCAACAGTGCCGGATTTGGAATCAGCGCACGGGCGATGGCGACGCGCTGCAATTGCCCGCCCGACAGCTCGTGCGGATAGCGGCCGCGGATTTCGACAAGGCTGAGGCCGACCTTCTGCAGCGCCTCGTCCATCGCGGCTTCAATCGCTGCCTTGTCGCTAAGCTTGAGGAACTGGCGCGCCGTCGAGGCGAGGTAACGGTCGACTTGCTTCAGCGGATTGAAGGCCTCGAACGGGTTCTGAAACACCGGCTGCACCTTGGCCATGAAGGCGAGCCGTTCGCTCCGGTTGGCGTGGGTCACCGGCCGACCCTCGAACACGATATCGCCGCTGGTCGGCCGCTCGAGCCCGAGGATCATACGGGCCAGCGTCGTCTTGCCCGACCCCGACTCGCCGATGATGGTGAAGATCTCGGGCCCCGCCTCGCCGACGCTGAAGCTCGCATCGGCGACGGCGCGCGCCTCGCGACCGGACAGCACGCCCCCGATCGGGAAGCTCTTGCTGACGTTGCGGACCTCGAGCAGCGTACTCATCGAACGGCCTCCGCAACCTTGGCCGGCGCGGGCACGATCGGCCGCACGTCGGCCCAGCGCCAGCAGGCGCTGCGCTGGCCCGGTGCGACCAGCTCGAGCGGCGGCACCTCGGTCTTGCATTTGTCGAGCGCCAGCGGGCAGCGCGGGTGGAAGCGGCAGCCGGCCGGCGGATTGGCGAGGCTGGGCGGCCGGCCTTCGAGCGCCGGGCGCTGGCCGGTGTCACCGATGCGCGGCAGGCTCGCGACCAGATGGGCCGTGTAGGGGTGCTTGGGTGCGGCGAACAGCGTTCTGGTCGGGGCCTCCTCGACCAGCCGTCCAGCATAGATGATGCCGACGCGGTCGGCGATGCTCGCATGCACCGCCATGTCGTGGGTGACGAATACGATCGAGGAGCCGAACTCCGTCTGCAGCCGCTTGACGAGGCTCAGCACGTCCTTCTGCACCACCACGTCGAGCGCGGTAGTGGGCTCGTCGGCGATGATGAATTCGGGATTGCATACCGTCGCGAGCCCGATCGTGACGCGCTGGCGCATGCCGCCCGACAGCTCGTGCGGATAGGCGTTGAGCAGCTGCGGGCTGAGCTTCAGCCGCTCGAGGTGCTCCACCACGCGCTGGCGAAAGGCACCGCCCGACAGGCCGAGCGGGCGAGCGGCGAAATCCTCGAAGATGCGGCCCACCTTGCGCAGCGGGTTGAGCACGCTCATCGACCCCTGCATGATGTAGCTGAGGTTGCGCCAGCGGATGGCTTCGAGCTCGCGCTCGCTGGCCTTGGCGATATCGATGTCGCCGGACTTGAAGTGATAGAGCGCGCTGCCCCCGACGATCTTCAGCGGCGGGCGCGTCGCGGCGGCGAGCACCTTGATCAGGCTGGTCTTGCCGCTCGAGCTTTCCCCGGCGATGCCGTAGATCTCGTTGCGGGCGATCGACATGCTGATGCCGTCGACGGCGCGCACCTCGCGGTTCACGCCGAAATAGTTCATCAAATAGTAGGCCTTGAGGTCTTCGACGGTGAGGATATCGGTCATGCCGTCACGCCCCCATGCGGCGCAGGCGGCTGCGCGGATCGATATATTCGTTGAGCGAAACGGCCAGCAGGAACAGGCCGACGAACAGGATCACGACGATCGCGACCGGAACGGCGATCCACCACCAGGTGCCGACGACCAGCGCCGAGTGGTTGTTGGCCCAGTAAAGCGTCGTTCCGACCGTCGGGATGTTGAGGTTGGTGAAGCCGAGCACGGCGAGCGTCACCTCGAGGCCGATCGACCAGATCATGTTGGCAAGCGCGGTCGAAAAGATGATCGGCATCACGTAGGGCAGGTGCTCCTCGAACATGATCTTGACCGGCGACATGCCGGCAAACAGCGCCTGCCGGCTGAACTCGCGGTAGCGCAGGCCAAGGGCCACCGAGCGGATGAGGCGCGCGTCATACGGCCAGCCGAAGCAGGCCATCAGCAGTGCCAGCGACAGCCCGTTGGCGTTGGTCTTCAGCACGAAATAGAACAGGATCAGGATCGGAAAGATCGGGATGGCGACGAAGATATCGGTCACGAACATCAGCGAGCGGTCGATCCAGCCGCCGAGATAGCCGGCGAGCAGGCCGACGGCGATGGCGATGATGCGCGAGAAGAACGCGACGGTCAGCCCGAAGGTCAGCGTGTTGCGGAAGGCGAAGGCCAGTTGCCAGAACATGTCCTGGCCGCGCGAATTGGTGCCGAAGATGTAGTCGAGGCTGGGCGCCATGTCCGGGGCGACGCGCGAGACCGCGGTGGGATCGACCGGCGACACGAAGCTCAGCAGCGAGAACAGGATCACGAGGCCGACGAGCACGAGGCCGATGGCAAACTCGGCGTTGTAGCGGATGAGGTCGCGGAGAACTGAGAACATCGCCTACTCGGAGCGCACGCGGGGATCGATCAGGGGATGCAGCAGGTCGATGATGAAGATCGCGCTGGCCACCGACATGATCGAAATGCAGGAGATGGCCAGCACCACACCGGTGTCGCCGCCGTTGACGGCGCGGACCAGCAGCGAGCCGAGGCCGGGATAGGTGAAGACCTGCTCGGTGATGACGGTGCCCGAAAAGATGCTGCCCAGCGTCAGCGCCAGCGCGGTGAGTTGCGGCACCAGCGCGTTGCGAATGACGTAGGAGCCGACGATGCGCCCCTGGCGCACGCCGGCGAGCTCGGCATAGGTCACGTAGTCTTCGGTGATGATGTTGCTCACCAGCGCGCGCATGCCGAGGAACCAGGTTCCGATGCCGACGATGATCAGCGCGCTCGCCGGCAGGATCGAATAGTAGATCACCGACAGCGCGAACTGCAGCGTCCAGCCCTCGGCCACGTCCATGGCGAAGCCGCCCGAGATCGGCAGCACCGGCCAGAGGAAGCCGAAGATGATCACGAGCAGGAAAGCGACGATGTAGTAGGGGATCGGCTGGATGCCGATGGCGACGATGCCGAAGGCCTTGAGCAGTCGGGAATTCTGGAAGTAGCCGGCAAGGCCGCCGGCGATGTTGCCGACCGTCCAGGTGATGACCGTCGCGACCAGCAGGAGCCCGAAGGTCCAGGGCAGGGCCAGCATCACGAGGTTCATGGCGGGGGTCGGGAAGGCGATCAGCGCCGGACCGAAATCGAGCACGAACAGATGCCGGATGAAATTGAGGTATTGCTGCCAGAGCGGCACGTTGAGCCCGAATTCCTCGGTCAGCACGGCGCGCAGCGTCTTGATCGCTTCCGGGCTCGAGGCAGAGCGGCCCGTCACCTGCATGATGATGGTGTCGACCGGGCTGATCGGCGACAGGTGCGCGACCAGGAAGGCGATGGAACAGCCGCAGAAGACGACGGCAACGAGCTGGATGAACCGCTTGAGGGCGAAGAGCAGATAGGCCTTCATCGTCGTCCCCGGAGTGAAGGGGCGCCCCGTGAGCGGGCGCCCCTTTTGGAATGTTGCCCTACTTGCCGGTCGGCTTCAACTGGGTGAGCATGAACTTGGAGTTCGCCCAGTTGGGAACCGGATCGGTGTAGGGATCGGACTCGGCGGCCGGGAAGCCGGTCCAGTGCCGCTGATCATACGCCGTGAACACGTTGAACGACATGATCGGGATCACCGGCATTTCGTCGATCATCAGCTTCAGGAACTGAATGCCGAGCTTTACGTTCGCGTCGTGATCATTGAAGTCGGTCTTGCGGACCGTCTCGATGATCTTGTCGAGATCCGGGTTGCTCCAGCGCTGCCAGTTGCGGGCCGTCTGCACCTCGCCGGGCTTGGCGAGGAACTGGCTGTGCCAGCTGTCGAGGAAGAAGCTGAGGTCGGGGTTACCGCCCCAGGTTTCGATCGACCAGGCCGTTGCGGCCTCGTAGGTGCCGTTGGGCAGGTTCTGCGTATAGATGTTCGGGTCGGCGAAGGCCGTCACATCGATACCCGCCTGCGTCCACTGCTGGGCGATGTCGGTGCCCAGCCGGTTGATCACGCCGTCGGTGAAGGTGTTCAGCGTGAACTTGAACGGCGTGCCGTCGGGCT
>Ga0265313_10000384_pt1 | contig 47624 bp, 38 predicted proteins | sample 4123metaG_FD_203122 | JGI IMG/M metagenome (GOLD analysis project Ga0265313, IMG submission 203122) | Rhizosphere microbial communities from Carex aquatilis grown in University of Washington, Seatle, WA, United States - 4-1-23 metaG | ecosystem: Host-associated > Plants > Roots > Rhizosphere >... | reverse complement strand
CTCGGGCGTTCGTATCTCCACTGGCTCTGCTCGCGTGACACGCTTGCCCCGCTGCGCTAAGGCGCCGCCAGAATGACGATCGCGTGGCTTTTTCCAGGGCAGGGTTCTCAATCGGTGGGGATGGGCTCAGACGTGCTCGCCGCGTCTCCGGCGGCGCGTGCGGTCTTCCAGCGCGTCGACGCCGCGCTCGACGAGCCCCTCTCGAAGCTCATTCTCGAGGGGCCCGAGGCCGATCTCACGGTCACGGCCAACGCGCAACCGGCCATCGTGGCGACGAGCTGCGCCGTGCTGGCGGCGATCCGCGAGCGCGTGCCCGACCTTGCCCCGCCCGCTCTGGCCGCGGGACATTCGCTCGGGGAGTACTCCGCGTTGGTCGCGGCGGGAGCGCTCGAACTCGAGGACGCCGTGCGTCTCGTGCGGGCGCGCGGGCGGGCCATGCAAGAGGCTGTTGCGGCCGGGGTGGGCGCGATGAGCGCGATCATGGGCGTCGAGCCCGAGCGCCTAGAAGCATTCTGCGTCGAGGCGGCGCAGGGGGAAGTCGTCTCTCCCGCGAACTTCAACGCGCCTGGTCAAATCGTCATCGCCGGACACGCGGGGGCGGTGGCGCGTGTCAGCGAGCTGGTCGTCGCGGCGAAGGGGCGAGCCATCGCGCTCAAGGTAAGCGCGCCGTTTCACTGCGCTCTCATGGCCCCGGCGGCGCGCGTGGTCGAGCGCGAGCTCACGCGCGTCCCGATCGCGAGGCCCGCGTTCCCCATCGTCGCCAACGTCGATGCCCGACCGAACGCCGATCCCGCGCGTGTCAAAGAATTGCTCGTCCGACAGGTCGACGGCGTGGTCCGATGGGAAGAGAGCGTGCGAGCGATGGTGGCCGCGGGTGTGACGCACGCGCTCGAGATCGGGCCGGGGAAAGTGCTCGCCGGCCTCGTGAAGCGAATCGCGAAAGACCTGAAGGTCTTGAGCGTGGGCGACGCGGCGGCGGTGGAACAGGTGGCGGGGTTTGTCGGGGGGTGAAGCCCGCCGGTAGTCTCACCCCAAGAGCCGCTCCGCGATCTGAATCGCATTGAGCGCCGCACCCTTGCGCAGCTGATCTCCGCAAACGAAGAGATTCAGTCCGCGACCCCCCGGCACGGACGCGTCGTTGCGAATGCGGCCCACGTACACCGCGTCCTTGCCCGACGCGTGGAGGGGCATGGGGAACGTGTTGTGCTTCCGGTCGTCGATGATCTCCACGCCGGCAGCCTCGGCGAGGATCTCTCTCGCGCGCGACTCGTCGAGCGCGTCGCGCAGCGTGAGGTTGATCGACTCGGTGTGCGCTCGCATCACCGGGACGCGAACGCAGGTGGCTGTGATGCCGAGCTCGGGGGCACCGAGGATCTTTCGCGTCTCGTGCATCACCTTCGTTTCTTCACCGTTGTACCCATCCGCGCCGATCGCCGTGTTGTGCGAAAACACGTTGAACGCGATCGGGTGCGGGAGAGCGACCGGGACTGGCGCCTCTCCGGCGAGAACGGCGCGCGTTTGTTGCTCGAGCTCCTGCATCGCCGCGAGGCCGGCGCCGCTCGCGGACTGGTAGGTGGTGACGACGATACGCTCGACGCCCACCGCGCGATGGATCGGAGCGACAGCAACGCACAGGATGATCGCCACGCAGTTGGGATTGGCGATAATCCCACGGTGCCCGGCAATTTTTTCGGCGTTCACCTCGGGGACGACCAGCGGAACGTGGGGATCCATCCGAAACGCGCTCGAATTGTCGACGAGGACCGCGCCGCTCGCCGTGATGGCTGGCGCGAGTTCGCGCGTGGCCGCCGCCCCCGCGCTCGCGAGCACGAGATCGACGCCGCGAAAGCTCGACGGTAGGGCCGCTTCGACCGGAATGTCCTCACCTCGGAAACGGACCATTTTTCCCGCCGATCGCGCCGAGGCAAGCGCCTTCAGCGAACTGACGGGGAACTTGCGCTGTTCGAGGATTGCAAGGATTTCCCGACCTACGACTCCGGTAGCCCCCAAGACCGCAACACTTCGCCCGCGCATTGAACCTCCGATGAGCGCGCCAGTGTAACGCGACGTGCGCGGGGGAAAAAGTGCGGAGACGCCCGCCTTCAGTTCCGATAGAAGCGGATCTCCTTTTCGCCGCACACATCCACGGCGCTCGGCTGCCCTACGAGAGGACCCACGCGATGACGTTTCGAGCCGCAACGGCCGTCCTCCTACTCGCCGTTGCCCCCACGGTCGGCTGCACGCCCTGCAGCGTCTTCGGTCCGCTCCAGCACCAGAGAGACGAACGAGAGCAGATTCTCGCCCGCGCGCGCGCCTCGTCCGTGCCCGTCGACGTCGTGAACGTCCTCGCGCCGCCGCTGACTCCCGCTGAGCTTCAGGAGGTCGATCGCCAGAACCGGTCGTGCCGGGCGACGTACCTGTGGAAGAACGCACTCTCGTGGACCGGGGCCGTGCTCGTCGTCGTCGCGAGCGGCGTCGTCGTGGTCGGCGGCGCCTATGCGTCGGAGTTCAACCATCTGAGCGGCGCGATTGCGTTCGGGGTGAGCGCCGGTTCTCTCGCGACCTTGGGCTCGCTGCTCGGGCTCGGCGGGGACCTCGTGCATCAATCCTTCACGGAGCGCGGGTGCGTCTTGAAATGATCGCGGCGGGGCGGCCGTGTCGAGACATCGTGCGGTCGAGCTATCCTCGGTCCCCATGATCGCGATGGTCGGGGTTGCCAAGCGCTACGGCGACAAGTTCGCCGTAGCGCCCACGACGCTCCACGTCGCCGATCGACGGTCTCTCGCGCTGGTCGGTCCGAGCGGGTGCGGAAAGTCCACCATTCTGCGGCTCGTGCTAGGCCTGCTCGCGCCCGACGCCGGCAGCGTACGCGTCGGCGGCGTCTCGGTCACTCCGGCGACGGTGATCTCCATTCGCCGGCGAATCGGATACGTGATTCAAGACGGCGGCCTCTTTCCTCACCTCTCGGCGCACGACAACGTGGCCCTCCTCGCGCGCCGGCTGCAATGGCCCTCGGGTCGCATTTCGGCGCGCGTCGATGAGTTGGCCGCGCTCGTGGGGCTCGATTCGACCACGCTTCGGCGCTATCCGGCGGAGCTCAGCGGCGGACAGCGGCAGCGCGTCGGAATCATGCGCGCCCTGATGCTCGACCCGGAGCTCCTCTTGATGGACGAGCCGATGGGCGCTCTCGACCCGATCGTTCGGGCGCGGCTTCAGCAAGATCTCAAACACATCTTCTCGGGTCTCGGAAAGACGGTGCTCCTCGTCACGCATAGCCTCGACGAGGCAGCGTACCTCGGGGACGAAGTCGTCTTGATGCGCGAGGGGCGGGTGGTGCAGCGCGGGACGCTCCGCGAGCTCGTCGACGCCCCCGCCGAGCCGTTCGTGCGCGAATTCGTCGAGGCGCAGCGTGCCCCGTGCGCGTAGCCCTCGCGATCGCCGCGGCCGCACTCCTGACGGCGGCGAGCGCAACCGCCGCGGGCGGCGAGAGAATGCACCTCCGAATCGGATCGAAGCGGTTCACCGAATCCTACATTTTGGCCGAGATCGCCGCTGCGATCGCGCGTGGCACCGACCCCGACCTCGATGTCTCGCACGAGCAGGGGCTCGGCGGAACGGCGCTCGTGTACCGAGCGCTGAAAGAAGGCTCCATCGACGCGTATCCCGAATACACGGGCACGATCGCCGAAGCCGTTCTTCACGTTCCCGGGCGCGCCGACGTGGCCGGTCTGCGAAGCGCGCTCGCCAGGGAGGGTGTCGGAATCACCGATCCGCTTGGCTTCGAGAATACTTATGGAATCGCGGTGGCGGCGAAATTCGCGCTCGGGCGCCACCTCGAGACGATCTCCGATCTGGCCGCCCAAGCCGGCATGAAGCTCGGTTTCAGTCACGAGTTTCTGGGTCGCAGCGACGGGTTCCCGGCGCTGGCCGCGCGCTACGGCATCCCGACGGCGCACGTGCAGGCGCTGGATCACGGTCTGGCCTACGAGGCGCTCGCGCGCGGGGCGATCGACGTCACGGACGTCTATTCCACCGACGCGCAGATCGAGCGCTACAAGCTCAAAGTCCTCGACGACGACCGGGGATTTTTCCCTTCGTATCAGGCCGTTTTCTTGTATCGCGAAGATGCCTCGCGCCGGATGCCAGCCGCCATTCGCGCCATCGCCGGACTCGCGGGGGCCATCGACAATCGCACGATGATTCGACTCAACGCGCGTGCCGAAGTGGACAACCGAACGTTCGTCTCGGTCGCCGCCGAGTTCTTGCAGTCGCGTGCGGGCGGCGGCGAGCGGACCGCCGAGCTCAGGCCGTCGCTCGGGCGCGGCATTCTGGACACCGTTCGCAACGAGGGACCTCGACACGTGCGCCTCGTGGTGCTTTCGGTCCTGCTCGCGACTCTCGTCGGAATTCCGCTGGGGGTATGGGCGCGCTGGACGCGCAACGCCGGACGCTTCGTCCTCGCGGCGACGAGCGTCGTCCAGACGGTCCCTTCGCTCGCGCTCCTCTGCTTCTTCATCCCGCTCTTCGGTACGGGACCGATCGCCGCGCTGGCCGCGCTATTTCTCTACGCGCTCCTACCCATTACGCGAAATACGGTCGCCGGGCTCGACGCCATTCCGCCGGCGCTTCGCGAGTCGGCGGCGGCGCTCGGCCTGGGCCGCTGGGCGCAGCTTTTTCGCGTCGAGCTGCCGCTTGCGTCGAGGACAATCTTGGCTGGAATTCGGACGAGCGCCGTAATCTCGGTGGGCACGGCAACGCTCGCGGCGTTCATCGGAGCAGGCGGGTTCGGAGCGCCGATCAGCACCGGGCTCGACCTCGACGACACGCGACTGATCCTCGAAGGCGCCATTCCGGCGGCGCTGCTGGCCCTGCTCGTGGAGGGGCTCTTCGCGGTGCTTGACCGGACGATCATTCCAAGAGGGCTGAGGCTGGGGGACGGCGGGCGCGCGGGGGAGTAGGGTCTCACTTCGGCGTGCAGCCGCCTTCGTTGCACTTGGACCCGGTCAGCGCCGAGATCGGCCACACGTTCTGGCAGCTCAAGTCGAGGGAAACGTCCTGGCCGCCGGTGCACGTGACGTGATTTCTCAAGTTGTCATTGGCGTCCATCCGCACGCTCGCGACGGCATTGCCGGACGCATCCACGACCGCGATCGAGCCTGTGCCGCTCCACGCCTTGACGTAGTTGAAGGTCGTGGAAAAGCAGGTCGTCGTGTTCTGCTTGATCGTCAGCGTGGTGTTGCCCGACGTCTGATCGATGACGGCGCTCTCGATCACTCCGTTGGGAAAGCACGTATTGTAGTTGTCGGTGTCCAGGTTCGTCATCGTCGCGCAAGTTCCGGTTCCGACGCAGCTCGGGGCGAGGTTCTTCAGGCAGCTCGGCAAGACGCAGGCGCTCCCGCCGTCGCCTCCGGCGCCGCTTGCGCTCGCGTCGCCGTTCGCCGGGCTCGCGTCGCCCGAAGCCTGACTTCCGCTCGAACCGCCGGCGTTGCCGGTCGCCTGCCCACCGCTCGATCCCCCCGCGTCCGCGCCGCCGCCGGGCGAGGCCTTGCCGGCATTGAGCCCAGTCCCGGAGTTCGTGCTGCTACAGCCGACCGAGACCGCAAGAATACCGACCGTGACTGAGATGCGTGAGTTCCTCATGTGCGTTCCTGAACGTCGGGCGCCCGTGCGAAGCGCGATTCGAACTAGCGCAGATAGCACACGAGCGGATAGATGTTTTGCTTCACGATCTCGGCCTTGATGAGACCAGCCACGATGTTCGCCCCGACGGTGCTGAGGTGCGTTGTCGGGTCCGCGTAATAAGCGGCCGCCTTGGCTTCGCCCGCGGCGCTGAACGCGGCGAGCGTCTCCGCCAGAATATCGATGACCGGGACCTTCGCGGCGGCGCCGACGCTCCGGATGGAGGCGGGGAGATCGGCGCCGACGTCGTTGACGAGCTGATTCGGATTCATCATCGTCGCGCTCGACCAGTTGTTGCGCGGGATAGGGGTCGCGAGGATCGGGATAGCGCCCGCCGCTTTCGTCTCGCTGATGTAGGTGTTCAGATTGGCCTCGAACTGAGCCTTCGGCGTGATCTTGTCGTTGTGGGCGAACTCGATGAGAACGACGTCCCCCGGTTTGAGGAGTGGCTTGATTGCCGGCCACATCTTCACATTGTCGTAAAAGCTGTAATAGGGAGCGCTGGTTTGGCACGCCGTGGTCGCGGCGGAGCACTCCGACAACGCGCCGGAGTTGCCATAATTCGCGACGGAGAGCCCATAGCCGAAGAATTGGGGGAGCCACTGCCCCCATCCCGCTGTCGTTGGCCCCTCTTGATCGCACCCGGTCGAATCGGTGGCGATATACAGCACGACGTCGCTCGCGGCGGCAGGCGCGAAGGCGATCGACGTCAGCTCCGGGGATGGCCCAATGAAGTACATGTCCAATCCTGGAGTCCCGTCCGCCGCCATCGCCCAGTCGGGTTGTCCCTCGGGTTGGCGGACGTTGACCGACATCGAGTAAAGGGGCATCTGCCCCGCGGCGGTGTCCACTTCGGCCAACATCTCGCGCACCCGCTCGGCCTGCACGACGGTTTTCCCGGCCGCCGCGCCGCCGAGGGTGAAGGAGACGTCGTAGTTTCCTGGATTGCCGCCGAAGTGGCAGGCGATGCCACCGCTCGTGGCGTCGGGCTGACACATCTGTCGGGTCATCGTGCTCGGCGTCGGGGGGACGCCGAGAGCGGGGCAGCTACCGCCATCGTAGGTGCGAGGCACGCCGGCTTCGTTCCCACCCGAACCACCCGCTGAGGATGGAGCGCCGGAGTCTTCGCCACCGCCCGAAGGAGGAACGGTTGCGCTGCCCCCGTCCGAGCTCTTCGTCCCTCCGCTCGATCCGGGAGGCTTGCCCGACCCTTGCGCTCCTCCCGAGCCCGAGCCACCGGCGCCGCTCGACGACGCGCCGCCGGACCCCTGCGCGCCGCTGGACCCTTGCGCGCCGCTCGACGACGCGCCGCCGGACCCCTGCGCGCCGCTGGACCCTTGCGCGCCGCTCGACGACGCCTGCGCGCCGCCGGCCCCTTGCGCGCCGCCGGACCCTTGCGCTGCACCGGCACCTGCAGCGCCTGGGCTCGTGGACGACGAACAGGACGAGAGGAGTGCCAACGACGAAGCCAGCGCCAGAACTGAGAAGTCCTTCATGGTGCCCTCAAAGGTGGCGCATTTTTACCCCGAATGGGTGCGACTTCGAGTCACGCGTTCGTCCGTTCAAACGAGTCGAGCTGTCGCGGGAAATTTCCGTCGAGCGCGTATGAATGGTTGCGCCCTCACTTCAGTCGCGCGGTCCTATCGGCACCGACGCGTCGCCGGTCGCGCTCTTCTTCAGTTGCATTTCGCAATATTCGCGAGCCGTCCGAACCTTTTCCTCGTTCTCGCCGTCGGGATCGACGGCGCGCGCCTTGTTCAAGTATTCAAGGGTCTCCGCGTAGCGGTCGTCCTCGTACGCGATGAACGCCCGATGCCGAAGATCGCGCGCGGTTCGCTGGTTCGGCGACAAGGCGCTCGAAGACGGCGCGGCGCTCGGAGGCGGCGGCGTGATCGGAGTCGAAGGGGCGGTCGAGGGGCTCGTCGGGCGAGAGACGATCGGGTCTTCGCGACGCCATACGAGCGTGAACGCGACCACGAGCAAGAGGGCGGCATACGAAGCGAGGGCCAGGGGATTGGCGCGCGCCGTTCGATTCGATGATTTCGACGGGTCGTGTTGGGGTGGGCGGGCCGCGGTGTCATCGGTCGGCATGTGGGCGGAGATCGAAGTAACTTCCTTCCGGCCCTCGGGCAACTGGCGAACGTGGTCCGGCGTCCCCAGCCCCGCGAAATCGGCTAAAGCGTGACGGTCGGGCACCCGGCCACGATGCGGACATCGAGCACGTCGCCGTCGAGGATCTTCTGACAGCTCGCGCCGGCAATCGTGACGGTGGTGCCGTCCAGAGACCAGCCGTCGGGTCCAGATTGCGGCAATGCTTGCTCGTCGAAAAAAACGTTCACGAGTCCCGGGTCGGGCGGGGCATTGCCCAAACTCAGCGTACAGCTGCCGGTTATCTTCGCCGCGATGCTCGAGAGCGCGCCGGCGAGCGCGCCCTGGTCTGCCGTGTCGATCGCATAGTACTGAGGTTCGCTCCCGCGTCCCGTGCCGCCGGCAATGGCCAGTTCGTCGAGCAAACTCGCGTAGGGCGCGCTGCCCGGGACACCGACGACGTAAACGGGAATGCCCGCGGCAGCGATCGACTGTACGGCCTGAATCGTGGGCCCTTCGTCGAGGCACGCGAGGGCGCCCCCGTTCGGGTCGGCGCAGCAGTTGGGCGAGCCGCCGGCCGGACACCCCACGTCGTTTTCGATGTTGAACGTGCACAGGTCGACGTCGCAGGCCGCGTTTGCGTTGCAGTTCGGACCGCCGTCGGTTGCGAGAATGACGTACGTCTTTCCACGCAGCGACGAGAGCCTCGGAAGGAGCGACGAAAAGGTCGCGCCGGTCGGTGTGCCGCCGCTCGCTGGTATTTGGCTGAGCACCGTGATGAGCGCAGCTTCAGTCGGTCCGGGCGAACCCGCGGGCCGGTCCCCCACCGTCGGAGGAAAGATTTCAATTCCAGGGGAGCATCCGTCGAACGCCGGACTGGGAAATACGGCCGCGCCAAACGATGCCCGCGGACCCAGTCCGATGGTCAGACGCTCGAGCACGAGCTGGACGTTGGTCCACTTGTTCAATTCGTTCATGCTGCCCGAACGGTCGAGCACGAAGTAGATATTGGGCGGATCGATCGCCAGCGGCTCGTCGGCGCACGCGCACACACCACCCTCGGGGCCGAGACTGCACATCGGCACACGCGGCGATCCGCCGAGATCGAAGCCGGAAGTCGAACCGCCGTCCGCGCCGAGCGCTGGGCGAGGGACGAAACCCGCGTAGTCCGGCGGCGCCTCGGGCGAGCCGCACCCGGCCACGAGCGCGAGTGCGCACGCGGCGAGGTGCGCCCAGGGCGAGAGGCGAGGGCGGAATGCCACGAGCGTTCATGGTAGCAGCGGCCCCCGCCGCGGCTTCGAACATATCGGCAGGCTACACTGCCCTACTCCCCCGCGCGCTTTGCGCCCAAGATGGTCCTTTCGCCTTTCTCCGCTCGACGAGCCGCTGACTTCGTGAGGGCGACGATGGCCGCCTGCGCCGTGGTCCTCGCCTTCGGGGGAATTCCAGGTGCGAGACTGCGGGAAGTCGTCGTCGACGCCGCCGCTGCACCGCCGCCGCCGGTCGACGCGCAAGTCCGCGACGGAGTCATCGACCTGGTCGTCCACGCCGGCGCCGGGGGGCCGCCCCTCGTCGGAGCCCATGTCCGAGCCCTGTCGCTCATCGATGATCTCGCGAGCGTCGAGGGCGTCATCGATACCGGTCAGGGGGGACACGCGCTCCTCGAGAAGCTACCGCACGGGACGATTTGGATCCTTGTCGATGCGCCCGGGCGGGCGCGCGGCTCGACGCGCCTGGTGGTCGACTCGCAGCGGCGCTCGGTCACGATCGATCTCGATCCGGAACACGGGATCGATGTTTCGGTGAAAGACGAAGGGGGATTGCCGATTGCAGGGGCGGAAATCGAGGTTTCCGCGCCCGCGGACCTATTGCCGATTGGCGCGCGGACGGCAGCCGACGGCCGAGCGCACGTCGGGAGGCTCGGCGCTGGACCCTGGCGCGTGACCGCACGCGCCGCCGGTTACGAAGAAGAAGGAGCGCGCGCCTCGAACGACGGCGACGCGGTGACGGTCGTCCTCCACAAGCTCGGTTCGCTCACCGTGCACGTCGTCGCAGGCGGGGCCGCCGGTTCCTCCATTTCAGGGGCGCGTGTCTCCGTGGCCGGCGCGATGCTCTGGCCGGCGCGGGAAGCGCAGACGGACCTCGGCGGCGACGTGCGCATCGGAGGACTCTCGGAAGGCGAATACGCGCTGCGAGCAAGTCGCGGCGATCTCGTGTCGAGCATCGAGCTCGGCATCGCGCTCAAGCGCGGCGAAGACAAATCGGTGGTCCTGCGAATGGTGCCCGGGCGCTGGGTAGGGGTGCGCGTCACCGACGGCGAAGCCTCGGACGCCCCCGCGATCGCAGCAGCCCGCGTCGTACTGGCGGAAGGCGGCCTTTCGCCATTTCCCGTCGAGGCGACGACCGACGCGAACGGAAAGGCGCGTCTTGGTCCGATTTCCGTCGGACCTGCCACGATAAGCGTGCGGGCCAACGGATTCGTCCCGCGCGCGGCCATCCTGCTCGCCGAGTCGCCTCCTCCCGAGACGCACGTCGCGCTCGTTCGCTCGGGTGCGGTGAGCGGGCGCGTCGTCGACGACCGCGGCTTTCCGATCGATGGCGCGACCATCGAGATCGCGGGTACCGATCCGAGCGGCGCTCCCATCCTCGACGATCCGCGTCGGGCTTCCTTTCAATCAGCCCACTTCGACGCGATGCTCGGGGGTCCGGCGGCCCTCGTCGCCGCCGGAGAACTCGGCGTCATGCCTGGCGCGGTGCCCGCGATTCCACGGTCGGCGATGTTCGTCCCGAGCGCGAACGCCATCGCGTCGCCCGTCGTCGAGCCGTGGGTGACACGCGCCGACGGGACATTTCTCCTCTCGCCGGCGTCCCCCGGCCGATTGCGCGTCATCGTGCACCATCCGCAGTTCGTAGATATGGAGAGCGACACGGTCACTCTCGTGCCGGGAGGCGCGGCCGAGGTCGAGATCGTGATGCACGCGGGGGGCTCGCTGGAAGGACGCGTGGTCGACGCGCACAATCGCCCGGTCGAAGGCGCGCGTGTCTTCGTCTCCGCCACGCGTGGCTCGCTCGAACGCACGACCCGAACGGCGAGCGACGGCACGTTCGCGTTCGCGGGGTTGCCCGGCGCCGTGACCCTGACCGCCAGCACCGATGCCGACGATCAGCCAGCCGTGCGGATGTCGGTCGATGTCCCGGAAGGTTCGCGCAAAGAGGTCACGGTCCAGTTGGCCGAAACGCGCGGGTCGGTCGCCGTGACGGTCGTCGACGATCACGGCTGGCCGGTGGCCGCGGCCCAAGTGACGGCGAGCGCGCTCTCCGCCGATTCGCAGCTACGCACGACATCGTTCACCGACGCGCACGGGGACGCCGCGCTCAAGCAAGCGCTGGGCTTGCCGCTGCGGATCGAAGTAAGCGCGCCCGGGCATGCGCCGCGGGCCGTCACGTCCGATGGCAGCGTCGACGCCGTTCGGATCGAGCTCGCGGCCGCCGAGACCGCGACCGGTGAAGTCGTGGCGGCGCGCGACGGCGAGGTCATTGCAGGGGCGGACGTGACCCTATACACCGACCTCGGCGTGCGCCGCACGCGCACGGGCCCGCGCGGGACATTCGCCTTGAGGGAACTTCCTGCCGGTGGGGGCCGTCTCCACGTTCGGGCTTCCGGCTTCGCGAGCGTGTCCGTCCCTGTTGTGCTTCCCGACAGCGCGGGGCAGCGCGTCTTCGAGCTCCCGCGCGTCGAGCTCGCGGCCGAAGGCGTGATCGAAGGCGACGTGGTGGACGCACGGGGCGACCCGGTGGCCGGGGCGCGCGTCGCGCGGGATCACGCGCCTACATGGCTCGTGGTGGGGATGCGCCCCGAGGGAGTCGCGGTCACCGACGCGAGGGGCCGGTTCTCGGTAAACGAACTCCCCGAAGGAACGGTGGATCTCGAAGCGTACGCTCCGGACCTCGGTCGCGGGCGGGTCGGGGCAGTACGGGTGGTGGCGCAGCGAACGACGTCGGGGGTGCACATCGCCCTGACCGAGCCGGAGGAAAAACGGGATCGGGGACCGGCCGCGCCAGGCAGCATCGCCGTCACGCTGGGCGAAACGGACGCGCCAACGCAGGTCGTCGTCGTGTCCGTCGGAGCGGCGAGCGAAGCGGAGCGAGCGGGGCTCGCCCCGGGCGATGTTCTCCTCCGGGTCAACGACGCGCAGGTCCATTCGATCGAGGAGGCGCGCGACAAGTTGAGCGGGCCGCTTTCGGACGACGTCGTGCTGAGCGTCAAGCGGGGGGACGAGAACCTCGCCGTGAGGGTCGCCCGGGAGCCCTTGCGGCGCTAGGCAATCAGAGGTGCTCCCCTCGCTCGAGCACTTCGATCATCTCCGCGCTCAATCGGCGGAGCACGCCGCGGTCGTCCACGCACGCCAGCCGGGTCGAGCCCTCGGCGCGCAGGGCTGCATCGGCGGCGCCGACGATCCGGTAGCCAAAGCGCAAGCTTGCCGCCCGAACTTCGAGGATGCACGTCTCGACATCCAGCTCGTCGTCGAATCGCGCCGGCGCGCGGTAAAGAATCGAGAGTTCGACCACGGGAAGGTGAAGGCCGCGCGCCGCCCAAGACGCGTAGGTCACTCCGCGCCGACGGAGCCATTCGACCCGGCCCACCTCCATGTAGCTCGCGTAGCTCGCGTGATGGGCGATCCCCATCAGGTCGGTCTCGCCGAAGCGCACGCGAACCCGGGCCGTGCTCCGGCCGATGGACTCGCGCGTCTCTTCTGCCATGCGGGCGCTTCGCGCATAACACGGGGACCCGAGGGCGAGCTAGCCGCGCTAGCCTCTGGGCCGTGCCCAAGCGCCGACTTCCCGTGCTCCAGAACACGCCCGACGACTCCGACGAGCCGCCGCGTCCGGCCTGGCAATGGGTCGGCTTTGGTGCGCTGGCGATTGTCGCGCTCTGGGTGCCGCTGTCCGCGCTCGTTGGGGCGGTCGCCGCACGCTCCCTCGCCCCGACGAGCGACGAAGCGGCGCTTGCCCGTGCGGCATTTCTCACGTCGGCCGCGTACTTGGCCGAGCTCGCACTCGGTGCCGTCGCCGGGGGCTACCTGATCGGAAAGTGGGGGCCGGCTGGTGTGGGAGTGCGTCAAGCGGCGCTTGCCGGGCTGGCTGCCGCGACGGTGCTGGCTGTAGGGACGTGCGCGTCGCTGGGACCTACGGCCGGCGGTGTGCTCGCCATCTTGCTCGTGTCTCCGGCGATGGCTGCCCTCGGCGGCCGGATGGGAGCGCGCCGCCGGCCCGCCTGAGATTTGCTAACGTGCAATCGTAAAGCAATGGAAGGCGCCCGCTCTGGTGTCGTGCGCTCGCTCCGAGGCAGCAAGAACGCGCCTGCGTTTGCGACGGCGATCACGCTCTTCGCGCTCAGTTGCTCGTCGGCCGGTCGCCCGTCGGCTCCGAACTCTTCGGCCCTGGATTCGGCGGCCCCCGACTCGGCCGCCTCCGCCTCGGCTCCTCCCGGCGAGGCGGGCACCGACGATGCGGGCACCGACGATGCGGGTGCAGACGATGCGGGCACCGACGATGCGGGTCGGGACTCTCCGGCGGACGAAGGTTTCGCGATGGCTCCTCACACCGCGTATCCGAACATCTCGTCGGAGGGAGGCGTGACGCTCGCGTCCGTGCAAGTCGTCAGCGTCTCGTTTCAGGGCGACCGCAACACCCCGGACCTCGTCGGGTTCCTGGACTGGATGGTGCAGTCGAATTGGCTTTCCAGGGTCGCCGGCGAGTACGGCGTGCTCGGAATCACGCAGCACGTTCACGTCGATCTCCCGGGGCCCGCACCGGCCGCTTTGGCCGACGGCGATGTCCGCGCGCTGCTCGCCGCGAAAATCGCCGACGGGACCATTCCCGGCGCACGGCCGCCGGCCTCCCCCCTCCTTTACGTCATGTTTTTTCCGAATGGTTCGTCGGTAGCGGGGCTCACGGACGGCGACGCCTGCACCGATATCCCCGGCAACGGCTATCACAACGCCACGAACAGCACGCCTCCCGGACCGCCGTACATCGTCATGCCGGCTTGCGACCCGCGGTTTTCGGCCATCCTGTCGCAAATCCAGGGCATGGAGCTCGAAACGGCGCGGCTCCTGGTCGACGTCTTCACCGATCCCAATCCGGCCGGCAGCCCGGCGTACAGGCTCACCGACGACTCGAATCCGTGGACCGCAATCGGGCCGGAGCTGGGCGACTTTTGCTGGGGACGCCTCACCAAGGATGGCTCGTACACGCTTCAGCGGGTCTTTTCGAACCAAGCGGCCGCAAGCGGAGCCGACCCCTGCGTTCCCGCGCCGGCTGGCAGCGTGGCCTTCGGCATGACCACGTCGCCCGCGGGTCTGCAGACGCTTCAAGTAGGCGTCCCGTTTGCGTTCACGGTCACCGGATGGTCCGCGCAAGCGGTGCCCGACTGGTCGTTCCAGGCCACCCCTTGGGTGGGCGACTACGCGGTTGAAGCCACGGTGGACAAGAGCACTCTCAACAACGGGCAGACGGCCACACTTCAAGTGACCGTGCCGTACACGGTTCCGCTGGGCACGTATGGAACCGTACGACTCGAGGCCCTCACCGGGTCGGATTCGCCGTCTTGGCCGGTCGCCTTCGTGGTCCGCTGATTCGCGGTCCGCTGAGAGGAGGCCAGGATGCTGTGTAGCGGGTCAACCAGTGGTAATGGTCGGGGCGATGTTTTGCCTCAAACAGCCGACCGACGGCGCGTGGGCGGCCGAAGCTGTGCGCGAGATCGACGCGGTCTTGGTCGACCACGCTCACTGCGAGATGAAAGCGGCGTCGAACGCGCTCTCGCTGGCGGCGCGGAACCCGGGTGACGTCGATTTGGTCCGCGGGTTGACCGACCTCGCGCGAGAAGAGATCGAGCATTTCCAGCGCGTGCTCTCCATGCTCGCGGCGCGGGGAGTCTCGATGGGCCCGCCTCCGGTCGATATCTACGCTGCCGAGCTCCGGCGCGCCGCGCGCGACGCTGCCTGCCGGCCTTCCCTGCCGGCAATCGTCGACCGGTTGCTCGTGGGCGCGCTCATCGAGGCGCGCTCTTGCGAACGCTTCAAACTCTTGGCCGACGAGACCGCGCGCGACCCCGTCCATGCCGGCGAGCACGTCCTCTGGAGCGATCTGCTGGCGGTCGAAGCCCGGCACTACCGTACGTTCGTGGACCTGGCCGCGCGCGCGGCGGGGGGTTCGCGCGAACGCGTCGTGGAGAGGCTGGATCGACTGGCCGTACTCGAGGGGGCGATTGTCGGGGAGCTCGGTCGTGCAGCCGCCGGGCATTCTCGCGCGACGATCCATGGGTGACCTTCGGGCGCAGGATCTGGTCTCGCTCGACCGCGACGTCGCCAGGGGCTGGAGGTCGCTCGTCGCGTGGCGGGCTGGGCTCGCCGTCGACCCGGAGGCGCACGCCTCTGAACGCCCGCTGGAGCCTGTGCGGCACATCGCGGGCAAATCCATGTGGGACTCGCTCGCGGGCCTCACACCCAGCGCCGTCGATGTGCCGCTGCGCGATGCGCTTCAGCGCTGGGTGTTCGCCCTGACGCAGGCGCGCATCGGGGCGCCCGACGAAGTGGCCTTTGCGCGCGCTGCATTCGAGCCAAGAGGCAAGTTCAACGGACATCGGCCGCAGCTCGTGAGCTGGAACGACGCCTGGCGGGGGCTGGTGGCTGCGAAGACGCCGAAAGAGGCTTCCCTTTGGCTCGAGGCCGCAGCCGAGGGGGCGCCGCCGCTCGCCGCCACGGCCATCCGGAGCGCGGCACGACGCGTGGAGGTGGCGCGCCGGTTCGGAGCGGAGCATCCGTGGGCGCCGCTCTTGGCGGTCGAGCGAGCCGTCCTTCGCGACGCCGCAAAGCGGCTGCTCGACGGCACCGACGATCTCTCTCTCTCCGTTTGGAAGCCCGAGGCCGCCGCCGACATGGCCTCGATGATCCACGCGTCGGTGGCTCGCGAGGCGGGCGACGGTTGGCCCGCGCAGATGACGGCGCGATGGCTGGAAGACACGTTTCGGGGCGGTCGCCACGGCCTGCGCGTCGAGCTGGGCCTCCTGCCGCCGGCGCTCGGCGCGGCCAGCTTCGTGCGCGCGCTCTATGCGTTCGGTTTCGCCGTACGCGTGGCGACGGCGAGTTCGTCGATGCCCTTTTCACTCACGCGAGAGCCGGCATTCGTCGGCGCGCACCGACTCGGGTTCGTCTTCGGCGCCCTCGCGTCGAACCCCGAATGGCAAGAGCGAACGCTCGGCATCGGCCGGCGAAGGGCGCTCGGGCAGGCCCGTGTGCTCGCCCGCAGTGCCCTTCTCGACGCCCGCCTGCACGCGGCGAGGCTGCTCGCCGGCGACGACCTGGAGATCGCGCTCCCCGATGCTTTCGACGAGATCGGGGGCCGGCTCTTCGAGCGCGGGATCGTCCCTGGATTGCGTGGGGCCTGGCCCCGGGCCCGAGAGGACGAGCCTGCGCGCTTCGTCGGTCTTCTCGAATCGCTGCACTTCGCGGAAAACTTGCGGGATCGCTTCGACTCCGATTGGTACCGAAACCCCGGGGCCTGGGCGCATCTCCGTGCCGTGGGCGTCGCGCCTGCGAACGAACCGGTCGACGTACAGATGCTTGCTACCCGGGCGGACGCGGTCGCCCACGCCTTCGAGAGGGCGCTGGGATGAGAGGCGCACCAGGCGCTTTTTGCCCGGGGCTCGCATCCGTGCTCGCGTTCGTCGCCGTGGCGCACGCGAAGCCGCCCGTTGCGAAGCCGGCCCGCACCGCGACGCCACCCGTACATGTGGAGGTACGCCTGGCGGCGCCGCTGCCCATGCTCCCGAGCGTGGCGCGCGTTCGCGTCGAAGCCGCTCGGGATCGAGTCGTCGTCGTCGAAGACGTCAATCTTCCGCGCGGCGACTGGCGCGCGGGAGGACTCGACCTCTACGTGGCGTTTGGCGCACCAGGCACACCGACGGCCATCGACGCGCGCCTTCTCGCGGTGCCGGCCGACGCGGTCGACTCACGAGGAGACAGCGTTCCGTCGGCGCGTGGACAAGGCTCGGAAGACGTGGGCGAGGCGCTGGTCGTGGAGCCCGCGGTTCGGCGAATGCCGAGCGCGCAGCTGCTTCTCGGTCGTCCCCAAATGGCGGGCGCGATCGTACACATCAAGGAAGCGGATCTCCGCCATGCCTACGCGGCGACCGATCTCGCCGCGGTTCGCATCCGGACGTTGCTGTCGCCGCTGGCGGCGGATCCCCGGGGAGAACGCGACGTCGTCGTGCGGCTCGGGATTGTGGGCGATCTCCCGCTGACGCTGGGACGCGTTCAGGTCGTGTCTCTCGAAGGGCCAGGATGGATCACACGCGCCGAGGCGAATCTCTGCGGTCCGGAGGCCGAGGGCTTGCCGCTGTCCGTGAGCGTCATTCCGAAAGCGGAGCGACCGATCGGCCCCGGGCCGGGGTGGGGCGGTGGGGTCGGACCCATTCCGCCGGCAATGGCGGTGCGCCACTCGAGCGATGATTTGTGTATCCGCTGGTGGGCCTCCCCCTAGAAGTCTGGCGCTTTTCGCCGATAGCTTCGCGATCCCGGCGTCGAGCGTGCTCGCCTACGGAAGTAGGCTCCGCGCGCTCGCCGCCGGCCTCGCTTGCTCTCGTCGAAAATCGCCAGACTTCTAGACCATCCCAACGTTGGAAATAGATGGCTTCGATTGCGGTTCGGCCATCGCGCGTGCGAGGCGTCATCTCCTGGCGAACACCGCCCATGCCCCGATGACGAGCGCGGCTGCCAGGGCGATGAAGAGAAGGGCAGACGCGGCTTTCGATATGCTGCGCGGTCGGACCTTCGGCGCGTCGCTGCCCGACTTGGCCGGGGGTCCGACGATGGTCGTCTGAAGATGAAGGGCGCCGAGAACCTGCTTGGCAAAGGCCACGAACCCATCGTAGGCGGCGCGGTCGAGATCGAGTGGACGGCCGTAGCGCTGGAGATACACGGTAGCGACATACTCGTAGTCCCGAAGCTCTGCTTTTCCTTCGGCGTGATTCGCGTAACCGACGACGATGGTGGGCTTGCCGTCTTGCGCGGGCACCAAGCGCAGGTGCTGCATGGCTTGAACCCCTCCCGCGGTGGACGGTCCTTCCGGGGCCATCAGTTCGGGCGCGTAGTCGCCCGGAGCGATCCGGATCTTCTGGAGCGCCTCATTCATGGCAGCTGCGAGATCCGACGCTTGAAGGGCGTGGAACGTCTGCAGCGAGGCCCTGGAACGCCGAGGCTTCATCCGATCTCGAGTGTACTACGGCGGGGCCTCCAGCCCTATTTTCTTGCCATTGCCCGCCCTCCTCGTGGCTTCTTGGCCGGGCGCTGCTACGACCCTCGAAACCTTACACGGAGGTCGTCACCATGTTGACGGTTCGACGCGCGGAAGATCGAGGCCACGAAGACCACGGGTGGCTCGACACGAGGCACACGTTCTCGTTCGCCGACTATTACGACCCGAAGCACATGGGATTTCGCACACTCCGCGTCATCAACGAAGACCGGGTGCAGCCCGGGCGCGGATTCGGCACACACGCCCACCGCGACATGGAAATCGTCTCCTACGTGCTCGATGGAGCGCTCGAGCACAAGGACTCGATGGGCACCGGCTCGGTGATACGTCCGGGCGACGTGCAGCGGATGAGCGCGGGTACGGGGGTGCTGCACAGCGAGTTCAACGCGTCGAAGACCGACAACGTACATTTTTTGCAAATTTGGATTGTTCCGGCCAAAGCTGGAATCGCCCCGAGCTACGAGCAGAAAACGTTCTCGAGGGAGGAAAGGCGGGGGCGTCTGCGGCTCATCGCGTCCCCGGAAGGGCAAGACGAGAGCGTGACGATTCACTCCGACGCCAGCATTCTCGCCGCCGTGCTCGAGCGCGGGGACAGGGTCGAGCACATGGTGCGCCCGGGAAGGCATGTCTGGATTCACGTCGCACGCGGGCGGGTGAAGGCCAATGGCATCGAGCTGAAGGGCGGGGACGGGGCGTCGGGCAGCGATCAGGGAACGATCTCGATCGAAGGGCTCGATGCGGGCCAACCCGACGAGGCACTACCCAGTGCGGCAGGGTCGGAGGTCTTGGTGTTCGACTTACCGTGATGCGTGACGTTCTCCGCCGACAGAACCGCCTCGCGCAGTCTGCGCGCCGAGGCGGTCGCTCCGCTCGCGGCCGACCCCGCACGCGGACTCGTCCGCGCCGCTTTGGCGCGGTTGGAGCTTCCGCTGCGCGACGATCTCATCGAGCTCGGTGCCTTGCTGTGTGTGGCTTACCCCGCCCTCGCAAGCCTCATCCATGCTCATCCCGAGGACCTCGTTTCGGTCGCCCCAGGCTTGCGACATGCGCGCGACGCGCGCGCCTACCGTCGCCTGGCTCAGGCGGCGGGTGGTGACGACGCGGACTGTGCAGCCGTTCGGCGCGCCTTGCGCCGCTTCGCTGCGCGCGAAAAGCTGAGAGTGGCCGCGCGCGAGCTCTTGCCTCACCCGGGACAAGACATCGACGTCACGGCGCGCGAACTGGCCGATTTGGCGGACGTTTGCTGCGAGGTCGCCCTCGCGGAGGCGCTTGCCTGGGCGTCGGGGCGCTTTGGTGCGCCGCGAACGGCCAAGGGCGAGCCGTGTCCGTTCGTCGTCGTAGGAATGGGCAAACTGGGAGGGCGGGAGCTCAACGCGGGCAGCGATATCGACGTCACGCTCTTTTACGAGACCGACGACGGCGGCGCCGACGGCTGCACTTTGCACGAATACTTCACGCGTGTGGCGCAGCGCTTCGTGGCTACGCTCGACGAATCCACATCCGACGGCGCGGTATGGCGCGTCGATCTGCGCTTGCGCCCGGAGGGAACTCGTGGCCCGCTGGTCAACGCGCTCGCGTCCGCGGAGCGCTATTACGAGACGTGGGGCCGCACCTGGGAGCGCGCTGCCCTCGTCCGTGCTCGTCCGGTAGCCGGCGACCTGGCTTTTGGCGAGCAGCTGCTCGATACCCTGTCGCCTTTCGTGTGGCGGCGAACGGTCGATCCTCGTCTGGCCGACGAGATGGCCGCTCTTTTGGGCCGGGCGCGCGCCGAAGCCACCGATGGCGAAGGCGACTTGAAGCTCGGTTCGGGGGGTATCCGCGAAGTCGAGTTCTTCGCTCAGTCGCTTCAGCTCATCTGGGGCGGCCGCGAGCCCAGGGTGCGCGGAGCGAATACCCTCGACGCATTGCGACGCCTCCGCGCGTGCGGCTTCGTCAGCGAGCGCGAGGAGTTCGAGCTGAAGGCGAGCTACCTTCTGTTGCGCCGCCTCGAGCATCGGACGCAGTTTGCGACCGGGTTGCAAACCCACGCTCTGCCCCGGGATCGGGATCTCCTGCTGCGCATCGCACGCTCGCTCGGCTACGCCGATGAGGCCGCGCTGACCCGCGAGCTCGCATCGGCCCGGGCGCGCGTGTCTCGGCGCTTCGCTTCTCTCGGACGGGAGGCGCCGATGGACGCTTCTCTCGCTCGGCTCTGGGCCGCGCTGGACGATCTCGACGAGGCCGCGGTGGCTGCGGCGGCCGTCGGGCGATTCGGCGCGGCTGCGTCGACGGATTTGCCGAGGCACCTCATCGCGCTCGCACGCCCGGCTGACCGGCCGCTCGGCGCGACGACTCGCGACCGCGACCCCGCGTTCGCCCGCCGCCTCGTCGACGGCCTGGCCGACGCCGCCGACCCCGAGCAGTCTGCGCGCCTGCTCGCTTCGTTCTTCGGTCGCCTGACGACTCCGGGAGTTTACGTGCGAGCCTTGGTCGAAGAGCCACGTTTGGTCCGCGCGCTCTGCTCGCTGCTGGGCGCCAGCACGTTTCTCGGCGAGGCGATCATCGCGCATCCCGAGCTCGTCGATCGGGTCGTCTACGCACGAGGCGTCCCGACTCCCGACGTGGCGCAAGCGCAAGTCGCGGAAGAAGTGGCCGCCCTCACGCGCGACGAGGCCACCGACGTGGACGCGTTCGTCGGAGCCCTTCGCCGCACGAAGCGACGCGTGACCTTCGAGGCCGGCCTGGCGGACCTCTCCGGCGAAATCGGGACCCGTGCGGTCGCGCAGGTTCTCACCGCTCTTGCGGATGCCACCCTCGAACAGGCGTGTCGCTTCTCCATGTGCGAGCGCGGCCTGGACCCGTCGCGCGGGCTTGCACTCATCGCCGTCGGCAAGCTTGGTGGGCGCGAGATCGGCTACGGTTCCGACCTGGACCTTCTCTTCGTTTACGAATCCGTCGACGACGACGCGCCCGAACGCTTCGCGAGGATCGCCCAGCGGGTATTGCGTCTCGTGGGCACGCCGCACGGCGAAGGGCCCGGATACGATCTCGACACGCGCCTGCGTCCGTCCGGCAAAAGCGGCCTGCTGGTGGTCTCGCTCGAGGCCTTCGCTCGCTATCAGGGGGAAGGTGCGGAAGCCTGGGAGCATCAAGCGCTCGTGAAAGCTCGTGTCTGCGCCGGCGACCGGCAACTCGGCGCGCGGGTCATCGAGGTCGCGTCGGCGGCCGCGTACGAGAGCGACGTGCCTCCGCCCGATCGAATGCACCGCCTCCGCCTACGAATGGAGCGGGAGCTCGGCCACGAGCGCCCACCCGCGCGCTACGACCTGAAGGTCGGGCGCGGTGGCCTCGTCGACGTCGAGTTCGCGGTTCAGTGGTTGCAGATGCGGCACGGGAGAGACCGTCGCGTTCGGACCACGGAGACCGAGGCTGCTTTGGCCGCTCTCGAGGCGAACGGCTATCTCGACCCAACCGACGCCGATCCGCTGCGCGAAGGGTGGCGTTTTCTCCGCCGGCTCGAGCAGCGCTTGCGCATCGCGCACGGCACGGGAGCCACGTTGATCGAGGAAGGTGCGCCCGGGCTGGTCACGCTCGCTCGGAGCATGGGAATGCACGACCTGCCACCCGCGCGCGCCGAGGAGGCGCTGCTCGAGCGATACGAGGAAGTGACGCGCGAAGTGAGAGCGGCCTACCTCCGGGTGCTCGGCCTGCAAGCGTGAGGCCCCGGCGTCCGTTCCAGAGGAGCGTCATCCTCGCTTCAGCAGTCCTCCCAAGGAGCGCGAAGGGGGCTGGGGATCGGGGTCGTTGTCGCGCAAGAACCGCAAGTTCCCGTGGTTTATCGCGGCGTGCGCCACCAGCGGGCCGACGAGACTTCCGGTCGCCATGAAGAGGAGCCCAAAGAGCAGCCCCATGAGCGCGGCCCACCCGATCCACCCCCAACGCCCTGGCCCGCGGATCTGATGAAGGGCACCGAAGACCAGCGACGACGCGAGCACTCCGATCGTGGGGACCAAGAGCCCACGAAAGAGTAGCTCCTCGCCCGTGGCGCTCGCGACGGCGAGAGCCAGCAGCATCCCGTCGCTCGCTCCATAGACGGCGGGACGGAGCGCCGCGTGGAGGGCGCGTGCCCACTCCGCGCGTCGCACGAGCGCGCGGGTGGCTCCGATCGTGACCGCCCCGATGCATACGCCGAGTCCCAGGCTGAGGAGCACGGACGCCGCAGCCGGTATGTGGAGCCAGCCGTCGCAGGCGATCGGGTCGATTCCGAGGGCGAAGGCGATGCCCGAGGACAGCCCCCCGATGACGGCGTATCCGCCGAGGACGCGTGCTGCCGCCGACGGCGGGACCGACCTTCGGCGACTGCGCGGCAGGCTTTCACCGGCGTATGGCCACCCCAACCATCTCGGGATCCGCCTGGACGCCATTGCCTGCTCGAACGTTTCACGCGCGCGAGCTCCGCGCAAGGCGCGGGTCTTCTGGTAGCATCGCCGACGATCGGCCCTGCATGTCGACCTCCTTCGCATCCGACGAACGCCCCCGCGTGCTCATCGTCGACGACGAGAAGTTCATCCGCGACATCCTCGCGGACTTTCTCGGGATGGAGGGATACATCGTGCGCACCGCCGAGGATGGTGCGGCCGCGCTGGAAGAGCTCAACAACTCTCACTACGACCTCATCATCAGCGACTTGAAGATGCCGCGGATGGGGGGGATCGAACTCCTCGACGCGATCGGTACCGCGGCGCCGAATGCGCTCACCGTCATCATGACCGGGTTCGGAACCGTCGAAACGGCGATCGACGCCATGAAGCGCGGCGCCTACGACTACATCCTCAAGCCGTTCAAGGTCGAGGAAGTCATCCGCGTCGTTCAACGCGGAATCGACAAGCAGCGGCTCTCCGCGGAGAACCTGCGACTACGAGAAGCCGTCTCGCTCTACGCCGTGAGCGAAGCCATCGCGGCGAGTCTGTCGCTCGAAGAGGTGCTGGCGACGATCGGCGACACCGCTCTCGACGAGCTTAAAGGGGACCTCGTCTCCACCTGGCTCGACAACGGCGAGGGTGGGTATTTCGAGCGTCAGCGTCTTGTACGACGACCCGGCGACAACGGCGGCCCCGGAAGCGGAGCTAGACCGACCGCTTTGGGAACGCCGGCGGCTGGGGACGAATCGAACGAGCGGGTCGCGCACGTCGGCGCCGAGTATGGGGCGCTCGGGCCGCAAGCGTTCATCGAGCATTACGCCGCGTTCTCGGCGCTTCTCGAACAGGGTACCAAAGGCGGACGCTTCTTCGCCTCCGCGCCCTCCGTACCGCTCGTGTCGCTGGTGTCGGTGCCGTTGAGGATGAAGACCCGGCTGCTCGGTTGGATTGGCGTCGCGAGCTTCACGAAGCAAAAGCGATTCAACGAAGGGCACCGAAAGCTTCTCTCCATCGTCGGTTCGCGGGCTGCAGCGGCGATCGAGAACGCCCGCCTCTACGAGGACCTGCGCGCCACTTTCCAGCAGACGATTCAAGGACTCGCACGCGCGATCGACAAGATGGACCGTTACACCGCGGGGCACTCGGAGCGCGTAGCAATGTACGCGACGCAGCTCGCCCAGCGGCTCGGGCTGTCCCCCGACGTGGTCGAGATCGTCCGCCAGAGCGCCCTGATGCACGATATCGGCAAAATCGGCTGCGTCATGAACCTCAACAAGCCCGGCAAACTGACGCAAGAGGAGTACGAGATATTCAAGCGCCACCCGACCTACGGGAGGGACATCCTCGATCCCATCAAGTTCTTGCATCCTCTGATTCCAGGCGTGCACCTGCACCATGAACGCTGGGATGGCCGAGGGTATCCGCTCGGCCTGAAGGGCAACGACGTCCCGCTGATCGCGCGCATCATCTCGGTGGCCGATACCTATGACGCCATGACGAGCGATCGGGCCTACCGGCGGGCGCTGCCCCACGAGGTTGCGGTCGGCGAGATCGAGCGCTGCAGCAGCACCCAGTTCGACCCGGAGGTCGCGCAATCCTTCACGGTGCGGATCGAGGAGTTTCGGGAGGAGCAGACCGCGGCCGGAAAAAAGATCCCCGACTGAGCGGGCACTGTCCGTCGACCGTCCCGGTCACCGCCACATCGTGACCTTCGCGCGGAAAACGTTCGCGTCGTTCGGGTCGACGGCGCGCTGGGGACGGGCACTAGTCCCCGCACAAGCACCGAGCTATATAGCGACATGATCGACGACAAGCTTCGCGAATGCCTGACGTTCGACGACGTCCTGCTCGTTCCTGCCTATAGCGAAGTCCTGCCGAAGGACGTCGACGTCCGGACTCGGCTCTGCCGCGGTCTCGACCTCGGTATTCCCGTCCTCAGCGCGGCAATGGACTCGGTCACCGAGAGCCGTACCGCGGTCACGATGGCGCGCGAAGGGGGCATCGGTATCATCCACAAGAATCTGACCATCGCGGATCAGGCCCGCGAGGTCGAGCGCGTCAAGCGCGCGGAGAGCGGCATGATCGTGGGGCCAGTGACGGCGCGGCCGTCGCAGTCGCTACGAGCCGCGCTGGAGGTCATGCGCGAGCACGACATCAGCGGCGTTCCCGTGGTGGAAGGCGAGCGCCCGGTCGGCATCTTGACGGCGCGCGACATCCGGTTCGAGCAGAATCTAGACCAGCCGGTCAGTGCGCTCATGACGCGCGACCTCGTGACCGTGCCTCCGGGAGTCAGCGTCGACGAGGCAAAGCGCTTGCTCCACAAGCACCGCATCGAAAAGCTGCTCGTCGTCGACGGGAACGGCAAGTTGGTAGGCCTCATCACGATCAAAGACATCCTACAAGCCGACAAATACCCGCAGGCGGTCAAGGACGAGCAGCGGCGACTTCGGGTCGGCGCCGCGATTGGTCCGGGACCGGATCGGCACGAGCGCACCGCCGCGCTCGTTGCCGCCGGTGTCGACGTCATCGCGATCGACACCGCGCACGGCCACCACAAGAACGTGATCGACGCCGTTCGCGCGACGAAAAAGGAGTTCCCGGGCGTGAAGGTGATTGCCGGAAACGTGGCCACCGCCGAGGCGACCGAGGCGCTCATCGACGCGGGGACCGACGCGGTCAAAGTCGGAATAGGCCCGGGAAGCATATGCACGACGCGCGTGGTCGCCGGAGTCGGCGTGCCCCAGATAAGCGCCGTGAGTGACTGCGCGAGCGTCGCCGATCGACACGGAATCGCGCTCATCGCCGACGGTGGCGTCAAGCACTCCGGCGACTTGGTCAAGGCCATCGCGGCGGGGGCGAGCAGCGTGATGATCGGATCTCTGTTCGCGGGTACAGACGAATCGCCCGGCGATCTCGTGCTCTATCAGGGCCGAACCTACAAGGCGTACCGAGGAATGGGGAGCATCGGCGCGATGAAGAAGGGGAGTCGGGACCGCTACGGCCAAGCGGGCGCGGCCGACGAGAAGCTCGTGCCCGAGGGAATCGAGGGACGAGTTCCCCATCGAGGGTCGCTCGCCTCGATCCTCTATCAACTCGTCGGCGGGTTGCGGAGCGGCATGGGATACTCGGGGTGCAAGAACATCCAGGAGCTGCGGACCAAGGCGCGATTCGTGCGAATCACCTCCCAGGGTTTGCGCGAAAGCCACGTGCACGACGTCATCGTCACCGAAGAGGCGCCGAACTACTTTCGATCATGACGGCCGTAGCCACGACTTGCCGCGCTCGGGCTCTATGCGCGACTTCGTAGCCCATTGGGTCGGCCGCGTCGGCTACGGCGAGGCACACACGCTCCAGGAGCAATTGCTCGAAGCCCGCCTCCGGGGCGAAGTCGGCGACACTCTCCTTCTTCTGGAGCACCCCCCGGTCGTCACCCTCGGCCGCGGCGCGCACGAAGAAAACGTCTTGGCGCCGCGCTCGCGGCTGAACGAGCTCGGCGTCGGAGTCCACGAGACCGCGCGGGGAGGGGACGTGACCTTCCATGGTCCGGGGCAACTCGTGGCGTATCCGATCTTCGATCTACGACCCGATCGATGCGACGTGCGCCGCTACGTGCGAGACCTCGCGAAAGTCATGATCGCGCTCTCCCGCCGGTACGGCGTCGATGCGGGCTTCATCGAGGGCGACCCGAAGCTCGTCGGCGTTTGGGCCGACGAGGCCAGCCCCGCGAAATGGCGTGGCGATCCGCGCGTGGAGGGAGGTGCTTCCCGACCGGCCAAAATCGGCGCCATCGGCGTTCGCATTTCCCGCTGGGTGACGATGCACGGTTTTGCGCTCAACCTTTCGACGGACCTCGGTGGCTTTCGCCTGATCGTGCCGTGCGGCATCGGCCAATACGGAGTCGCATCGCTCGAGAGCCTGGGCGCCGAGTCCCCGACCGTGGAGGACGCAGCGCGCGCGTGCGTCGCGTCCTTCGAGGCGGTCTTCGAAGCACGCGGAACGATGGCGGCGGCGCAGGATGTTCAGCTCACCCGGTTGCCGGCTCGATCTCCGGCGATGCCGCGGCAATGATCCGCAGGTACATTTTGGCGCGTACATTGTGCGGGTCGACCTCCAGCACCCTGCGCCACTGGTCGGCAGCTCCGTCGGTGTCCCCCAGCGCAAGCAGGGTCACGCCGAGCTGGATCCGGGCAGGCACGTAGGTGGGGCGCGCCTCCACCGCCGCCTCGTATTGCTCTCTGGCGCGCGCCAGGTCGTTGACTTCGCGCAGCAGCGATCCGAGCCGCGCGCGAAGATCGGCGAACTGTGGGCAAAGTGCCACCGCCTTCTCGTATTCGGCGATCGCCTCGCGAACGAGTCCCGCGTCCCCGTACGCCTGTCCTACTTCGGCGTGCATGTTGGCGATCTTGCCCCGCGCGAACGGGTCGAGAGCCTGCAAAGGCCCGCTCGGCGTTCCCTTGATGCGAGCGTAGACCTGCCTGGCCGCTTCGTATTTTCCGCGGTCGTTGTACGTGACCGCGAGGTTGAGCGCCGCCTCGGTGTAACTGGGATTGATCGAGAGAGCGCGCTCGAAGTGGTGCTCCGCCTGCGGCAAGTTGCCGCGTGCGTGGCAGATGACCCCGAGCATGTCGTGCACGTCGGCCAGGCGATCGTTCTTGGTGACAACTTGCACGAGGGCGTCTTCGGCCTTGTCGAACTCGCGCTTTTGATAATGCTCGCGCCCGAGGAGTAAGAGCTGCTTGGTGTGCTCGTCCATCGTGCGTACGGGCCCGAAATGGAGGTTACGACGAAATGCGCGAAGAAAGCGAGGGCGGGATTAATGCGTGCAGCGTGCACGCGCGGTTGCATGCGGCCGCCCTTGGCACTAAGGCGGGGTACGGTGGACGCAGACCGCAAGACGCCGGCCGATCGCACGGACCCATCCGTGATGGACGACCGCGAAGCGAATGCGCCGGCCGCCGCCGAGAGCGCGGCGGACGTCTCGCGCTTTCAGCCCGGGGCCGGGCCGAGCGCGCCTTCGCTCGGCTCCCCGGACAAGGACAGCGCGCGGAGAGCGAAGGACTCTCTCCCGAAGGCCCGGGTCGCCCTCGCGATCGCGGGCGGAGCTGCGCTCCTCGGGGCGTTCGCCGTTCTTCTCGCGACGGGGGCCGCGCCCCGATCTTCGACGCGCGCGACCGCGGCGTCGATCGCGGGGTCGATATCGGGCAGCGGGGCGCTCCTCGACGACGCGGGAGTCGACTCGCCGGGCGACGCGCAAGCCGATGCGCCTACAGATGCGCCGAGCCCGCGGCCTGCGTTGTGGCGAGTATCCCAATTGGCCGACGATGCGAATGTCGCGGTCCTCGACGGCGTGTTGGGACGCAGGCCGATGTCGTTGGCGTTCGCCGCCGCGGGCGTGTCGCACGCCGAGGCGGAGCGCGTCGTACGTTCCATCGCTGAAGTGCACAGCGTCGACCACTTTGGGCCGAAGGACGCTTTTCTGCTCGCGCGCGACAAGGCCAGTGGCCGCGTCGTCGCTTACGAGATCCAGAGCTCGCCTCTCGACGTGTGGCAAGGGCGCGAAGAGATCCAACCCGACGGAGCTCCCAAACTCATTGGTCGCAAGCTCGGACTGTCAACCGAGCCCGTGAGGGTGTGCAAGGCCGTCCTCGTCGGACCCGACCTGCGCGCGTCGCTCGCCGAGGCAGGGCTCGGCCCCGTCGACGACGTGCTCACAATGCTGGACGACGCCCTTGAAGGACACGCCGAGCTTTCGGACATCCGCCCCGGAGCGCGCATCCGCATCGTCGCGACGCAAGAGCGCGTCGACGGGGCGTTCGTCCGCTGGGTTTCTCTCGACGCAGTCGAGTATTTTCCGGCCACGCCGAATGCACCATCGGTGCGCGTCTACTGGTTCGGTGACGACGAAGCGACGAAGAAGCACCACGGCTGGTACGACGCAAAAGGTAGACAGCCCGTGCACGGCGGCTGGCGGCTACCGGTTCCGCTCGCGCGCATCGCTTCACGGTTCAACCCTCACCGAATGCATCCCGTGCTCCATGTCGTCATGCCGCACAACGGCGTCGACCTCGCCGCGCCCACCGGCGCACCGGTGTACGCGACGGCTGGGGGCGTCGTCTCGAGGGTCGGCTTCGACGGACCGTGCGGCAACAAGGTCGAGATCGAGCATCCGCACGGTATCACCAGCGTCTATTGCCACTTGTCGCGGTTTGCGCCTGGACTGCACGTCGGACAGCACGTCGAGCAAAGACAGCTCATCGCATACGTGGGGCAAACCGGGCGTGTCACCGGACCGCACCTGCATTTTGGCATTCGACGGGGCGACGTCTTCATCGATCCCCTGACGCTCCGGCTCGACGGCGTGCGCGTCGTCCCGCGAGCGCGCCGGGACGACTTCGATCGCCTTCGGGGCGAACTCGACGCGGTGCTCGATTCGATTGCCCTGCCGGCTCCGGCGGGGCCCCCAGCCGAGCCTCCGGAGAACGAGACGTTTTACGAAGAGGCTCAGTAATGTGCAGCCTCCACGCGCGTCAGCCCCGAGCCGAGCCCGAAATGATTGAAACGAAGGCCAGGCTGGAGGAGCGAAGCGGAGATTGCTCGAGACCGCGGCGCAGCGGAGGCTGCACTCGGGTCAAATGACGCGGCCCACCCAGGCGGCCAAAGTGGGGCTCTTCGTGGCTCTGGCCGGAGCTGCCGCGTATGGCATCTATCGCTACGTCAGCCCCCAAGTGAGCGGCACGGGAGGCTACACGGTCCACGCATTCATTCACGACGCGACCGGGCTGGCGACGCATTCGCGCGTGACGATTGCAGGAATCCCCGTGGCGTCCCTCGAGGCAATCAAACTGGAGAATGGAGAGGCGCGCCTCGAAGTGAAAGTGCGCAACGACGTCACGCTTTACGACAACGCGACGCTCGGCAAGAAGAGCACATCGCTTCTCGGTGAATCGGCGGTCGTCTTGACCCCCGGCACCCCAGACCATCCCAAGCTGCACAACGGCGACGAGATCTTGGTCATCGTCCAGGAAACGACGCCCGGCGATTTGCTCGAGGAGGTGAAGCAGATTGCGGACGACGTCAAACAAGTGACGGGGCAGCTCGCGAAGTCGGTGGGCACCGACCAGGGAGGTCAAAATATGAAGGCCATCCTGCAGAACTTGGCGGACGCCACCGATGCCGTCAATCGAACGATTCGGGAGAATCGCGAGACCATTCGCGAATCGCTCTACAACGTTCAGCAAATTACGAGGAACGCGAACCCCGAAATCTCGAAGATCCTCGAAAACGTGCGTGTCGTGACTCAGGACGTGCGCGAAATGATGGCCGCGACGAACCAGAGTCCGACAGGGCAAAAGGGTGAGCTGCGCGATGTCGTCGAACACCTCGATCGCTCGAGCAAGAGCCTGGAGAGCGCGCTCGGTCACATCGACAACGTCAGCGGCCGCATCGACCGTGGCGAGGGGACCATCGGGAAGCTGACCAAAGACGAACAGCTGGTCAACGAAGTTCAGGGCGTGGCCGAGGGGGTGAACGACTACGTCCAGAATATCGCCCGTCTGCAGACGATCGTGGGCCTGCGTAGCGATTACAACTTTCTTTCGAACACGATCAAGACGTACGTCCAGCTTCGCCTACAGCCCACGGAAGACAAGTATTACCTCGTCGAGATCATCAACGATCCACGCGGAGCCGTGTCGCTGACGCAGCAGGACGTCACGACGACCAACCTCACCCAGCCCGCAAAGTCGACCACGAATACGATCACCCACAGCACGGGCTTCGTCTTCTCCCTGGAATTTGCGAAGCGAATCGGCCCGTTCACGGGGAGATTCGGCATCATCGAATCGAGCGGTGGCGCTGGACTCGATATTCACCTCTTGCAAGATCGATTCGAGATCCGAAATGACCTCTTCGGTTTCGCCGAATACTTCCAGCCGCGTTACCGGGTCTCGCTTTCATATGAGTTCATCAAGCACCTCTGGCTCCTCGGGGGCGTCGATCACGTATTCGATCCCGAAGGCGGCGCCGACGGGCGCGACTATTTCTTCGGGCTGCAGCTGCGGTTCACGGACGACGACCTGAAGACAATTTTGCCTTTCTCGGGCGGCGCATCGTCGATCGCTCGCTAGTCTAGAAGCCAGGTGCTTTTCGCCGATCCCTTCGCGATCCCGGCGTGACGTCGAGGTCCACGTCCACGACCGCCCTCGATAGGCCAGCGGATACCGAGGAACGTCTTAGTCTATAGTCTAGAACCCTGGTGATTTTCGCCGAGAGCGAGCGAGCCCGGCGGCGAGCGCGCGGAGCGTACGACCGTACGCGAGCACGCTCGCTGCCGGGATCGCGAAGCTATCGGCGAAAAGCGCCAGGGTTCTAGTGGACCGTGTACCAGCGACCCTCGTGCTCGACGACCGGGACGCTCGGGCCCGGGCGCGCGGGAATCTCGTCCTCGCCGGGACTCGCCGGGGGTTTCTCGGCACGCGCGCGATCGGCCGCCGCGAGAGCCGCCTCCATCTCCGCCTCTTCGACGGCCCAACGCGCGAGCTTCTCTTTGGCGCGCCGGCGGCGCTTGATCCAAGCCGCTGCGGCCAGTCCGACGATGAGGACCCACAGAAGGCCTCCGCCGGTCAGGGCGGGGATGATTCCGAACCGGCGGCCGAGCTCCGTGCGCCACTCGTACTCGAGCTTTCGAATGTCGGTTCCGTAGGCGTCTTCGAGAGCTCGGTCGAACGCGGCACCGGCCCGGACCCGTTCGACCAGCGATCCAAAGCGCGCGCGGTCGGCGGTGCGCAAGAGAAAGCTGACGAAGTCGGCCGACTCCGCGTAGGCGACGTTTACGTCATAGCGATCCGACGGAAAGCCGCGATCGAGCTCGGCGAACGGGAGGAGATGGTTGCCGAGCGAAGCGTCCGCTAGCGCGACGCGGCGCGCCCACGGGAGCTCGCCCGACTCGTGGATGGCCAGTCCCTCGTCGAACCAACGGGGAACGTGGTGGCCGGCGACGGCGTCGTACAGCGCCACGTGTGCAAGCTCGTGACGGAGCAGCTCGGTCAGGTCGGGCGCCTCCCAGGTGCCAGGCGCTTGGAGCGCGAGGATGGCCAAGTGTGCGGCCGGATAGGCGACCCCCGCCGCGTACGCAGGGGGAGGCGCGTCCTCTGGCGCGAGCTCGGCCATTTGGTCCGGCGTTCGGGCGATGCGGATGAGCACCTTTTCGAGAACCTCTTGTCCGAACTCGCCGGAGAGGCCGCTCCGAAACTCTTGGGCCTCCCGCACGAGCCCTTCGGCGCGGTCGCCGACGCTCGTTGGCAACTCCAACGTGAGCCAGCCGCGCTCGATGCGCTGAAAGTCGGCCGGACGGCCCGGAAGGGTGGCGGCCGACGGCTGCACGAGAATCGCGACGTCGCGCGGGGGCATCGACGGAGAGTCCGAGTCGGCCTGGGCGGTCATCGCGCTTCCCGCCAGGAGGGCGGCGAGCGCGACCGACACGGCGACGGCTCGTCCGAAGCGCCGTCGAAGAGTCGTCCAGGATTGGCCAACGCTTGCAAGCAGCCGGACCATTTAGTGAGGCACCTCCAGTTGAAGATGGATCACCGATGGGCCCGTGTCTCGTGTCGCCAAGTAGACGGCACCTGCCCCGAACGCGGCCGCGCCGATCGCGCCCCAAAACCAGCCGGATTCGTAGAATGCCCGCCGCGGCGCGGGGGCGATCTCGACCTTCGGCTCCTCGTGGGTCGCGAGGCCCGGGGCACGCGTGAGGCTCGACGGGGCTCCGGCTGCCTCCGCAGTCGCCGAGCCGGCCGAGCCGAATGCCCGGACGAGCGAGCGGGTGGCCGCCCCCCAGGACAAGGGGGAGCCCTCGTCGGGCGTGTAGGTGGCTGCGTCGAACGAGGTCGTGTCGGCAAGAAACACACGCGCGCTCGGTCCCGTACCCTCGGCGCGGACCACGACGATGGCGCGCACCGAGAAGCGACGCGCGATGTCGCCGAGGATCGCCCGGGACGGCGCATCATCGCCGTGCACGGCCGCGACCGTGTCGGCCAGATCTCGCAGCTCGCCCGGTGCGCTCCCCGGGGCCGCTTCCCCACAGAGGACGTGCGCGTGCGCCTCGTCGAGGCGGATCGAACGGAGGGAGACCGCCGCGTAGACCGAGCTCGCGAGCGGCCAGGCGGCGTCGGTCGCTCCCGGCAATGCAAGGACCACAAGGCCCTCGGCCGCGGAGGGTGGCGCGTTCGGGGCCGCTGCCGGGCGGGGCGAAAGCGCAGGCTCGGCGAGCGCGACGGACGGGTGCACCGAAGCCGCGAATGCAAGGCCGGCCACGAGGGTCACTCGGCAGAAACTCGTTTCGACGAACACCGGGGGCTCCCGCGAGCCACCGGCTTAGCACGACCGCGCGCGGCGGGCTCCGCCGGGCGCCCCTCTATTGACCCGATATCAGATTCGCGATGGGTACGAAGGTCGTGGCGTGCTCGGCGACCGCTTGGCGGACCGGAGGGTCGAGGAGCGTCGTTATCCCGAGAGCGGCGACGAAGACGGCGAAGGGCGGGCCGAGGAGGGCCAGCGGCCGCACGGCTCCCCGCCAATCGCGCGAGACCAAGAGGGCCGTGAGCAAGAACGCGAACACGTCGACCACGGTCGCCGCGGCTCCGGCCGACGACGGGGCGGCGGAGACGGCGCTCACGAATCGCTGGAGGACGTAGGCGACCAAGGCGAAGGCTGCACCGGCGAGCGAGAACACGACGAATCGCTGCGCCCCCAGCGAGAGGCCTCGCAAGATCGCGACGATGCGCGCGCACACCAACCCCCAGATCACGGCGAACGCGAGCGAGCCGCAACCGTACGTGACCCCCGCGAGAGCACGATGGTGAGTCGCCGCACGAAGGACGCCTCCGAACAGCGCGAGCGTGACGAACAGCAGAGCAAACCAAAGACCCATCCCGAACCAGCGCAGCTGCGCCTGGGCCGGCGGTCCGACGAGGGCGCGCACCCCGCGGCCCGCCCCGCGCAAGACCACGATCGACAGCCCCATCGGTGCGAGCGCTGCCGCGCCGAGCGCGGCCCAGGCACGCACGACCGGCGCTCCCCCTGCGAGCGCGGCCGATACGCGGAACATCGCCGGCACCGAGCAGAGGAGCGCCCCGGCCGCGGCCAGCCCGACCCATGCGCCGAATTGCAGGAGGAGCGAGCCGTTCTCTTCCACGCGGGCGGACGGCGGCGGAACCGACTCGGAGATCACCCCCTGCAGCATATAACGTGTGGCCTCGGGTCCGCCGCTCCGGCGTGGACGCTCCACCCTCTTCACCCTCCGCCTGCACTTTGCAGCCTTGTCGTGCTACGGGCGAGAGTGAAATGCCGACCGCCGCATCCGGCGCAAATGACAACGACGGGGGAAAAGTCGGCGGCGCCCGCGCCGACTTCGTGGCTTCGTTGGGGCGCAAGGTGAACGATGCCCGAGAGCTTGTCGGGCTGCTCGGGCAGGAGCCGACCTCGAAAGCGGTGAGAGACGAGCTCCGGCGACGCCTCCACGCGCTCGGCGCGGGGGCGCGGCTGCTCCGATTCGAGGCGATGACGCAGGCGCTTCAGGAGCTCCTGGCCGTGCTCGACCGCGGGGCGCAAACGGGGTCGATGCGCGAGCTCGACGTCGGCTTCGTCGCACGCGTGCTCGACGACCTGCCCGCGCTCGCCTGGGCGGAAGTGCCGTCTCGCGACGCGGCCGCGCGCGCGGCGGGCGAGCCGGGGGTGGAAGGGGCCGGACCGATCCCCATCGCGGCAATGGTGGTCGGAAGCCAGTCGCTCGTGCACGCGCTCGGCGAAAGCGGCCCTATTCCGACGCGGGCGTTCGAGTGCGAACGCATCGAAGACGTCGACAAGGCGCTCGAGCTGGCCCGCGCGCACGCACCCGATCTCGTGGTGGTCGACGTCGATTTGCCGCGGGCCTCGCACCTCGTCGAGGCGCTGCTCGACGATCCGCTCACCGACCCCGTTCCGGTGGTCGTTCTCGGGACATTTCGCTCCCCGGAGGAGGTCGCGCGCTTCGTGGCGCTGGGCGTCACGCGGACACTGGCCAAGCCGGTCTCGCCCGAGCTTTTGCGCGCCACGTGCGACGAGATCGTGGACACCCACGACGAGCGGACGATGCGCGTGACGCTCGGAGAGCCAACGCTCGAGCAGCTCGGCAACCGGCTCGCCGAAGAGCTGCGGCGAGCGCTGGTCGACAGCGTGGACGGGGCCTCGCGCTCCCAGCGCATCCCGCTCGGAGAAGGCGCCGACGTGCTCGCCGCGCTGTGGGGAACGATCGCGCGCGTCCAGGAAATCGTGGTTCGAAAGACCGGCGGCGCGATTCGATTCGGCAGCGAAACGCCCGAGGGGGCGATCGCGCTCGCTCCTTGGCTTCATCAGGATCTCCCCGCGACCGACCGCATCGCGGGGCGTACGCGCGGCGAGGCTGTGGACGTCCGGCTCAACGGCCGGCGTGTGCTCGTCGCCGACGACGACCCTGGGGTGACCTGGTTCATCTCCGACCTCTTGCGAACCGCCGGATGCGTCGTTCACGAAGCGCTCGACGGAACGACGGCGCTCGATCTGGCGTTTCGCGTCCAACCCGAGCTCGTGGTGAGCGACATCCTCATGCCCGGGATCGACGGCTTCGCGCTTTGCCGCGCGCTGCGCCGGGACGTCGCGCTCCGCGATACGCCGGTCATCCTCCTTTCTTGGAAGGAGGACTTGCTTCAGCGCGTGCGCGAGCTCGGCGCCAGCGCGGCCGCATACCTGCGCAAGGAGAGCGGCTCGCGCGCGATCTTGGCGCGGGTGCGCGAAGTCCTTCGTCCACGTGCGCGAATCGAGCTCCGCCTCCGCGGAGACGGGGAGGTCCGCGGCCGGTTGGACGGTCTGACGCCTCGGCTGCTGCTCGAGCTCGTTTGCCTGATCCGCAAGGACGCACGGGTCTCGGTGCGCGATGCGACGCACCTCTACGAGTTGGAGGTCCGCGCGGGGGCGCCTCGCAGGGCAACACGCACCGCGAGCGACGGGAGTTTTCGGAGCGGCGAGCGCGCACTCGCCAGCTTGCTGGGCGTCGGCGCCGGCCGTTTCGTGGTCGCGCCTGGCAGCGAGCCAATCCACGGGGAGCTCTCCGGGACGCTCTTCGAGCAGCTCGCCGGCCCGATCGCCCTCGCACGCGGAGCCCTTTCGGCCACGACGGGGGCTCGGATGATTGGAGTCGAGCGCATCGTCTTCGATCATCACGCCCTGGACGCTTACTTGAAGGCGACGCCCGAACCGACGCGTTCGCTCATCCGACGCCTGGCCCACGGCGCGACGCCCCGGCAGATGCTGCTCGAAGGCCAGGCATCGCCCAGCCTGATCGAAGACTTGCTCTCCGACCTCGCGGCGCGCGGCGCCATCCAGGCCGTCCAAGGAGTGGACGGCGTCGATGTCCTTACCCCCGCGGTCGAGGCGGCGCGGGCCGTCCTCCACGGCTCCGCCGAGCCGAAGCGGTCGGCTCCGCCGAACGCGCGCGCAAGCGCTCCGTCTCCACCCGCTCGGACGGTCGCGCCGGACGAGGGAGCTGCGCTCTCCCCGCCGGCGATCGGGCACGACCAGGAAGGCCAGTCGGCCCTGTCGATGCCTGTGGAAAGGGAGGCGGGCTCGCCGGCGTCGCGCGCGACGATCGAGCGGTCGCCTTCTTCGCTCGAGGATGCCGTGATGCGCGAAATCAGTGACCGAGGGATGGATGCGCCGACCTCGCGTCCGGCGACCGATCCGCCGCCGATCATTTTGCCGAGCGAGCTCCGGCCGCGTTCGTCGAATCCGCCAGAATACGGGCCTGCGTCGCAGGAGGAAGCCTCGACGCCTGCCCTCGCATCGCTGCCGCCCGACGCGGTCGTGCCCGGGGATGTTCCCCCCGCGAACGAGGCGCCCGAGGTCCGCCCGGCACCCGCGCCCGACGAGTCACCCGCGTCGGGACCACTCCCGTCCCGGTCCCAAGAGCGATGGCCACTGGTGCTGGCGACCGCCCTGCTCCTGGTCGTTGTCGCGGTGGTCGTTTACTGGACGCGGCCGGAGCCGGCGTCGAGTCCCGCCCCGGTAGGAGCCGAAAGCGTGGCCACGTCCGTCACCGTGGCCCGCACGGCGCCGACCGCCGGCGCCTTCGTCCCGAGCTCGCCGGCCGCGTCGAGCTCCGAAGAAGACCTTCCCCCCGGAGCCGAGGTGCCCGCCGGCTACGGCCTGCTCGAGGTCCACGCGCCGGAGAACGCGACCGTTCGCATCGACGGGGCCGTTGCCGGGTTGGGCCCGTTCGTCGCGCGCACGGCGGCGCCCGGGTCGCACGAAGTGCGCGTCGACCGCGGCGGTCTCGAGTCCACGCAGGTCATCGAAGTGCACAAGGGCAAGGCCACGCGCGTAAGGTCTCCGCTGCCGCCTTGAAACGTGTCGCCCCCGCTTTGATCGTATCGCTTGGAATCGCACCGGTCTGGGGCTGCCGGCGTTCGGGCGATCCGGCTCCCTCGGCCTCCACGCCGGCCCCGACGGCGACGGTCGACGTTCCCGACAGCGCTCGACTTGCGGTGCTCGACGTGGTGCGCGACCTGGACTCGTGTGCGCTCGGACACCGTGGGGTTCTGCTCGACTTCGGCGACCGATCGATGCACGGCCGGCTTCGACCCGGCTTCATCCCGCGCGGGGCCGAAGCCCCGTCCTCGGACCGGACGGGCGGGGGGGACCCGATCGTAGAGCACGGCGGGGCGACTTGGCTTCGGGTGCGGTCGCGGACCGTTTCGGCCAGCTTTTATTGGCCCGCTGTCGCGACCGAGGTCACCGACGCGAGCACGTACGTGGAAGGCCGCATCCGCGGCCTCGGCGCGCGCGCGGTTGCCGTGGCCGTCGACGGCAAGCCCGTCGGGACGTGGACGCTCACAAAGGGCGAGACCACCACGGTCGCCGCTCGCGCCACGACGCCAATCACGTTGAGTCCAGGCGGCCACGAGCTCACGCTGCGCTTCGTCGGGGGTTCTCGCGGAGGGGACGCGCTCGCCGAAATCGACTGGGCCCACGTAGGAAGCGGCGAGCCGAGCCCCACCTACGCTGCGCCGACCCGCTCCGATGTGCTGATCGACGCGAGCGTCGGGGAGACGTCGATGCGGTCGATCTCGCTCCGTGCTCCCGGCTTCGTCCGCTGCTCCGGATGGATACCGGCGAATGCGACGTTGGAGACGTCGCTGGCCGCCGCGGGCGGCGGCGAGGCAGACGTCGAAGCTCAGCTCCTCCGCGACCGACGCGCGCCGATCGTGTTGGGAACGGCGCACGTGACCGGAGGCGCGGTCGGTTGGACGCCCTGGTCGGTACCCATAACCGGGCTCGAAGGCGACGGGGCCCTCGCGTCCGTCATGCTCGTCGCGAAGCGCGCGAGCGCGTCCACGCGCGTTCTCTTCGGGGCGCCGAAGATCGTCGCCGCCCGTTCCAGAGTCGCGCCCGCGCCGCCTCCGGCGCGCGGCGTGGTCCTCGTCGTGCTCGGAAGCACGTCGGCCAGATCGCTCGGCCCGTGGGGAGGTGCGCACGCGGTGCCGGAGCTGTCGCGCTTGACGTCGACGGGAACGACCTTCACGGCCAATCGCGCGTCGAGCTCGCTCTCGACCGCGGTCGTCGGGGCCATGGTCACCGGATTACCTCCAAACGTGTTGAACCTCGAAGACCCGGACGCTCGCCTTCCACAAGGATCGACGACCATCGCCGAAGCGTGCCGTCAGGCAGGGATGGCGACCGCGATGTTCACGGCCAACCCCGCGACGGGAGCGGCGTTCGGCTTCGACCGCGGCTGGGACTCGTTCGTCAGTCACGATCCGCTCGAAGACGTCGCCGCGACCAGAGTGTTCGACGACGCCGCGGCTTGGATCGAAGCGCACAATCGGGATTCGTTCCTGGTGGTCGTGGACGCTCGAGGCGGGCATCCACCTTGGGACGCGAGTGCCGACGAGCTGAAGGCGATGCCGCCCGCAGGGTACTTCGGGCTCCTCGAGCCGCACCGCGCCGCCGAGGCCCTCACCAAAGCCCGCAAACGACCGGCGCACTTCAAGGAAGAAGACCGCGTGCGCGCTTGGGCTCTCTACGACCGGGCCGTCGACGCACACGACGAGGCGCTCGGGCGTCTCCTTGCGGCGATGAACGCGGCCGGTCGAGAGAACGACACCGCGGTCATCGTCACCGGCGACGTCGCGGCCAGCGAGGCGCTGTCGGTTCCTTTCGTCGACTCCGACACGCTCGACGAACCCCTCTTGGCGACGCCGCTCGTCGTGCGCTGGCCGGGTGCGAGTGCGTTCTCGGGGCGTCGCGTCGACGCGCCCACGGGACCCGAGGACGTGGCTCGCACGGTGCTCGCCGCGCTCGGACTCGCGGCTCCGCCCATGTTTCAGGGAGTGGACTTGGCCCGGGTGGCGGGGGGAGCGCTCCAACCGGCAGAGCGACCGCTGACCGCTACGTCCGGGGCTCATTTCGCGTTGCGCTGGGGACCGTTCGTGCTCGTGGGAATGCGCGACCGCGAGACGCGCATGTGCGATCTGTCGCTCGACCCCAGCTGCGTCGCGGACGTCCGCGCGACTTCTCCGCTGGCCCTGGAGCCGTTGCATCGCTGGGCGATGGACGCGCTAGCCCCGACCGCGCCGCCTCCGTTCCCTCGGGAGGGGGCAGTCTTGGATCAGCACGCGACCGCCGCGCTGGTCCGGTGGGGCCGACCGACTGACGAGCGAGAGGCAGAGGGGTTCTAGAGAGGATGCTTCGGTTCCCCCGCGCGCTCTGGCTGGTCGCGTTCCTCGCGGTGGCGCTGGCGCTGCCGTCCGCGTCGGCCGACTTCTACTGCGACGATCTGGGAATGGTGCTGCGCTTCGACGGCGTGGCCCCCTCGCCCATCCCGGGCCCCCTCCACGCGTACACGTTCGCATCGGGGGTTCCTGGGGAGCGTCACGCGCTCGTGGATCACGGCCCGCTCCCTTGGTGGACCTCCGACGGTCTGCGCCTCTCGTTCTTTCGGCCGCTTTCGAGCGCGCTGCTGGCCATCGATCACGCGGTCGCCGGCCGACACCCGCTCCTCTACCACCTGCACTCGATCGCCTGGTACGTCGCGGCCGTCGTCGCCGCGGCGATGCTCCTTCGCCGCCTCTTACCGGAGCGGGAAGCCGCGCTGGCCGCGCTCCTCTTCGCGGCCTCGCCCGCTCACTGGATGCTGGCCGCGTGGCCGGCGGCGCGGCACGCGGCGGTCTCGGGGACCTTCGCCATCGCGGCGATCGCGCTGCATCTTCGTTCACGGGAGGGAAGCGACGGCCCTGCGCGTTCCGTCTCGCCCGCGGCGATCGCCAGCGCGGCGCTGGGTCTCGCCGCGGGCGAGAGCGCCCTGGGTGCTTTCGCGTTCGTCGTCGCCTACGAGGTGCTCGGACGACGAGACCCCATCGCCGGACGGCTCCGCGCGCTCGCTCCCTGGGGAGCGCTGTTCGCCGTGTATGCGATCCTCTACAACCGGCTGGCCTTCGGTGTCCGCGGCTCGGGCACGTACGTCGATCCGATCGCGCAGCCCGGGGAGTACCTCGCGCTGCTCCCGTCCAGGCTCGCAGTCTTCGCCGAGGCGGCGCTGCTCGGCGTGCCGTCGGAGCTCTCCGTCCTCGCCCCCCGCGCGGTTCCCGTCCTGGCGGCCTTGGGCATCGCCGCTGGCCTCGCGCTCGCGCTCCTCCTTCGCCGCGCGCTCCGCGCCCTACCGGAGCACCGCCGCACGATGACGTGGCTGCTCGCCGGATCCGCAATGGCGACCCTCCCCGGCGCCGCGGGCATTCCAGGAGACCGAGTCCTGTTCCTGCCGAACATCGGCATCGCCGCGGCTCTGGCGATCGTCCTTCTCCACGCGGGCGGGGATCGTGGCGCGGCGGTCCGCGCGTCCTTGCCTACGCGGGCGGGAGTCGCGCTCTTCGCGCTCGTTCACGTCGTGCTCGGGCCGCTTGCGTTCGCGCTGGGCGGCGCCAACCTCGCCGCGACGTCGCACCAGGCGCTGACTCTGGCATCCAAAGCGGAGATCCCGGCGCGGGAAGACATCGACGTCGTCTGCATCGGGCTGTCGGATCCGCTGGTCGGGATGTACTTGGGCCCGGCGCTCTGGATCGCGCCGCGCCCGGAGCCACGGCCGCGCAACGTGAACCTGCTGTCGATGTCGTCGTACGACCATCGCGTCCGTCGAACCGACGACCGAACGCTCGAGATTGCGATCCTGGGAGGAACGTTGCTCGACGGCCCCTTCGCAAGGGTGGTTCGGCCGGCCAGCGCGCTCCTGCGGGCGGGCGACGTCGTTCCGCTAGGCGCGTGGACCGTTCGCGTTCTAGCCGACGACGCGGGGCAGCCCACCCGCTTCTCGGTGACGTTCGATCGCTCCGTCGACGCGCCTTCGCTCGCGTTCGTAGTATGGCGAGACGGCGCGCTCCGAGCGCTCGTGCCTCCTGCGAGTGGGCAGGAGGTGCTCCTACGGCACGAGCGCGGGCCGATGGGAATCTGAGGCGATCCGTGCAACCGCCCCAAGACCTCTCGCATCGAAGGCGCCATAGGTCGCTTCTCTTTCGGAAGCGACGAGCCGAAAGGATGCACTTCCATGGCCCTCGAGAACTGGAACATCGACGTTACCCACTCCACGGTCGGATTCACCGTTCGGCACCTCATGGTGTCCAAGGTTCATGGGCAGTTCACGAAATGGAAGGGGACATTCGCGTTCGACGAGGCGAACGTCGCGAACTCTCACGTCGAGGCGGAGATCGAGGTCGCTAGCGTCGACACGCGTGACGCGCAACGCGACGCGCACCTTCGGACGGGTGACTTCTTCGATGCAGAGAAGTTCCCACTGATGACGTTCAAAAGCACCTCGGTCTCCGGCGAGAAGGGTAAGTTCAAGGTTACCGGCGACCTCTCGCTGCGCGGCGTCTCGAAGCCCGTCGTGCTGGACGTCGAGTACACCGGCCGCATGAAGCACCCGCGCGGCGGCGAGCGCGTCGGCTTTTCAGCGCAGACGAGCATCAACCGAAAAGACTTCGGCGTGAGTTTCAACATGCTCCTCGAGGCCGGCGGCGTCGGGGTCAGTGAGAAAGTGGATATTCAGCTCGACGTGCAAGGATCGTCCGCGACCTGAGGGCGCTTTGACGCGCGGATCCGCGAAGTGGCCACCTCAGCTCTTCGAGCGCGTGAAGCGCCGGATCGAGGCGACCGCTCTCAGCACTCACCCGGCGGTGGTCGACGTGCTGATATCACGCACGCCATGAGCGCTTCACGCCGCTTCTCCAGGAACCGAACCTCGGCCAGGTTGGCTGTGAGCCGGAGCGCCGAATCATAGGCGGCGAGCGCCTCCTGCTGACGGCCTACTCTCCGAAGCAGATCGGCACGCGTCGCGTGAAACAGGTGGTAGAAGGACAGTGGAAGGGCGTCGACGAGCGCGAGGGCTTCGGAAACCCGTCCAAGCTCGGCGATCGCGATCGCTCGGTTGAGCGCCACAACGGGTGTCGGCGTCAGAGACAACAGGTGATCGTAGAGCGTCACGATCTGCGGCCAGTCCGTCTCCTCGACCCGTTGCGCGTCGCTATGCACGGCGTTGATCGCCGCCTGCAGCTGGTATGGCCCGGGCCGATTCATGCGCAGGCACGCGCGCACGTGCGCCTGTCCCTCGGCGACGAGGGCCGGCACCCACAGGGCTCGATCCTGCTCCGTGAGCGAGACCATGGATCCGTCGGCGGCCGTGCGTGCCGGGCGTCGCGATTCGATGAGGAGAAGCAGCCCAAGAAGGCCGAGCGCCTCCGGCTCCCTCGGCAACAGCACGATCACGTGGCGGGCCAATCGGATGGCCTCGCTCGACAACTCGGCCCGCCCGAGATCGTCGCCACCCATCGCGACGTACCCTTCGTTGAAAATCAGGTAGATCGCAGCGAGCACCCACTTGAGGCGTGAAGGCAGCTCCTCGTCCGAGGGCACGCGGTAGGGGATCTTGGCGTCGCGAATCTTGTTCTTCGCGCGCACCAGGCGCTGCGCCATCGTAGCCTCGGGTACCAGAAACGCTCGCGCGATTTCCCGGGTCTGAAGCCCCGCGATGAGGCGCAACGTGAGGGCCACCTGCGCGGCGGGCGCGAGGGAGGGGTGGCAGCACGTGAACATCAGTCGCAACTGATCGTCGAGCACAGGACCCTCTTCGGGAACGTAGGACTCATCGGGCCTGTAGAGCGCTTGGCTTTCGCGATGTCGCTGATCGCGAGTGGACTCCCGGCGCTTGCGGTCGAGTGCGCGGCGCATCGCCGTCGTGATGATCCAGCCCGCAGGGCTGGGAGGGATGCCCTCGCTGGGCCAATGAGCGAGCGCTTGCACGAAAGCCTCCTGGACCATCTCCTCGGCGAGGCCCAGGTCCCGGAAGCGACGCGCGAGCGTGGCTACCGCACGACCCGAGCACTCGCGGAAGACGCGTTCGACGTGCGACTCCTCGATGCTCTCCATCGGGGCCCGGAGCTAAGCGGCCGGCTCCTGGAAGGGGCGCACTTCGACTGGAGCGCGGCACGCGACCGCCGCCTTCTTCGCCCACGCCAGGGCGGCGTCGAGGTCGGGGGCCTTGACGACCCAGAACCCTCCGATGTGCTCCTTGGCCTCCAAGAACGGGCCGTCGGTGAGGAGAAAATCACCCCCCTCCTGGGGCCGGACCACGGTCGCGCTCGACGGCGGGTGCAGACCGCCTCCGAAGACCCACGCCCCCTTCTCCAGCAGCGTCTTGTTGAACGCATCGACGTCCGCAAACATCTTCGTCATCACTTCCTGCGAGGGCATGGGTTGGCCGTCCACGCCGTGCACCGCGAGCAGATACTGGTTCATTGTCGGTTCTCCATTGTCCCGGTCGAGATTACTCGCAGCGACCCCGGGTTGGTCGCAGGGGGCGGCGCCGCCGGTGCGTCGCCTTCCATCCCCAGACGAACGGCAACGGTCTTGAATCGACAGGGCGAGTTTTTTTCGTGGCCCCAACGACGCAGCGCGACATGTCGATAGACGGGCTTCCCGGTGATTCTTCACCGTCGCTTCGGCGGTGCCGAGTGCGACGGAGCCCCCTCGGAGAACTCTGGGCTCGCTTCCGGTGGGCGAAATGGAAATGACGCGGGCTTTGGCAATATTTCGGGCCCCGCTTGATACGCAAGGAAAGTGTCCGCATCCCGGGAAGAAGCGGTGGGCGATGGAAACCACTACGAGACGGACGGATCATGTGTGCCACCCATTTTGGCGCAGGTGCTCGCGAGGAATTCTCGGCAATCGGCCTGCGAGCGAACGGAACGGGGTTTGCCCTTCCCTCCCCCAATGAGGACTGCACGACCCGACTACGAGCGACTTCTCTTCGCGCTCATCGGCGCAGCGACCACGGCGGCCGCTTCTGGCGGTTGCTCGGAAGATCGTGCCGCTGCCGTGTCGCCCGAAAGCGGGGCTGCCGTGTCGCCCGAAAGTGGGAAAAGTTCCACCGCTTGCGTGGACACCGCTACGCTCTTCGGCCCGGGCGGTTCGTCGTCGGGCGGTTCGTCGTCGGGCGGTTCGTCGTCGGGCGGTTCGTCGTCGGGCGGTTCGAGCTTCACGAAGGTTCCCTGCGACTTGACGACCTATTGCACCGACCCGTCCCGCTGCGAGCCGCAGCTAGCGAGCACTACGATGTCGTGCTGCAGCTTTCCCGGGATGGGTGGCGAGTTCTCCTGGACGGTGGAGCTGCCCACCTGCGGGTCGAATGCCGGCGACGCGGCGAGCCCCGGAGCGGACTGCAGGGCCGTTTGCTTTGGCGTCCTTTGGGACGCACCCAGCGTGGGCTTTACATGTTCTACGCAGGGTACGACCGTGTCGTGCGGGGCTCCCCTCTGCACGGGAAGGCCGCCAAGAGGCTTCGTCGCGACCCACGTCGGAGCACCGAACGTCGTGGCGGAGACACTCGCAACGATGGCTCAGTGCGAGGCGGCATCCGTCGACGCGTTCGAGAGTCTCCACGCCGACTTGGCTCGGCTTGGCGCATCACGCAGTCTCCTTCGCGCCGTATCCGCCGCGAGAAACGACGAAATCCGTCACGCGCGGGTGGTCGGGAAGATGGCAGAACGCTTCGGGGCACGTCTTCCGCGCAAACAGGCCGGAGGCACGGGCTCGCGCTCGCTCCAGGACCTTGCGGTCGAGAACGCGGAAGAGGGCTGCGTTCGGGAGACCTTCGGGGCAGCGCTCGCGTCGGTGCAAGCGAGCCGTGCTCGCGACCCGGACATACGCCGCATGATGATCGCAATCGCGAAAGACGAAGGCAAACACGCAGCGCTTGCCTGGCGCATTGCCGACTGGCTGGAGACGCGCATGGAGCCTGAAGAACGCTTGTGCGTCAAAAACGCCCGGCTGGCAGCGATGGCGGCGCTCGAGCGCGAGCTGTCCGGCCAGGACCAGGAGAACGAGAGGCTAGGCCTGCCCGACCGGCGCGGTCAGCTTGCCGCCCTCGAAGCCATGCGCGAAGCCATCGAGACGGGAGACTTGAAGCAACGCCCCTCGGCCGCGAGCCCTACCCAGGCGGCCACGCTATCGGCCGGCCGCCGAGCACGTGGCGGCGCAGGTGGAGCAGCCGCCGACGCCGGTCCGACCGGCCACCGCTCCAGCGTCATGATCAATCGCTTTAGGCGCGCCGCTCGCACGTGGGCCGAGCTCCGGATGGGGCCCCTCTCGCCCCTCGACGACGCTATCCCCGAGCTTCGATCGCCCCACGACGGGCCCTCGGAAGAGGGGGAGAGGGGGCCTACCTTCGCGGAGAGAGAGGGATTCGAACCCTCGGTACCCTTGCGGGTACACATGATTTCCAAGCGGGACGGGAACCGGCCGGATCCTCGGGAGATCGAGAAAAGAAGCTCGATCCACGATCCGAGTAAGCCCGAGATCGAGGGTCTTCGCACCGATCTGGGGCAATCGAGGGGCAATCCGCGGGCCTCTGCACTCGCTGGCCTGTACCGCCACGCCGCCGCTCTTGTGGACGCTGGCGACATCGCCGGCGCACGTGCGCTGCACGAGGCCATCGGGCGGCTGCTTGGGGACGAGCGAGCGATCCGGGCCGACGTTGTCGACCTGAACGAGAAGAGGCGTCCGTAACCGAGGGAGGCGCGGCTCACGAGGGCAACCCTCGTCGGACTTTGGGCTCGCTTCCGCCGGGTGAATGGAAATGACGCGCGGATCCGCGAAGCAGCGACCTCAGGACGCCTTGATCCGCGAGCTCGATCGGCAGCAGCGCAAGGCGCGCCGCGAGCTCCGGCGTCCGCCGCCGCGCCCGAAGTACACGCCGGAGCAGCTCGCAGAGGTGCCGTTTTGAGCGTCCATGGTAGATTCTCCGGCATGAACGGGCGCGGCCTCAATGGGACGAATGGCTCGCGGCGCAAGCGCGCCAAGGCTCCGAAGCGCCGAAACCGCAACGAGGCGACGAAGGCTCAGGTCGCCGCGCGGCGGAAGTTTCTACGAGAGCACCCGCCTTCTCCCGAGGCGTTGGAGATAGCAGACCGCGAGCTGCGCGAGCTCTTGGGCGAATGAGGGGCGTCGGCGTCACGGCCGACACCGGCTTCCTCATCGGGTTGGAGCGCAACAAGGACCGCGCGCTTGGCGTGCTCGCGCGGCTTGGCAAGCAGCGCGTCTCCGTGCCGGTGGCCATTGTAGCCGAGTGGTGGCGTGGTTCTGCGCGCCAAGTCCACGTGCTCCGCCTGCTCGACAAGCCCGAGCCGATGACTGAGGCGATCGCGAAGAGAGCGGGAGAGGCGATCGCTCGGGTTCCGGGAGCGACGACGATCGATGCCATCGTCATGGCGTCGGCGGCTGCGCGCGGCGACGTGGTCTACACGAGCGACTTCGGCGATCTCGAACGGCTTCGCCTCGAGCACTTCCGGGCCGTTCCGCGCGTTTTCTCCGTCTGAGCAAAGACACGGGAGCCTGGACAACCTGGGGACCTGTGCATGCGCCCGCTCGATGGGAAAGGGCACGTGATCCTGGTCAGCTTTTCTCTGGGACGCGTGAACGCACTGAGCGACGCGGAGCTGGAGGTCGCTCGCTGGGCGAGTGCCAGCGCCACGAACGCAGACATCGCGCGAGCTCGCCAAACGTCGACCAATACGGTCGCGCGGCAGATGTCGAGCGTCCTGTCGAAGCTTGGCATCGGTGCGCGCCTGGGGCTTCCGACGTTCCCCGAGCTGAGCGCGTGGGCACCCCCCGACCATTCGGAGCCATGCGACGGTGCGGCCCTCGACTCTCTCCTTCGTACGACCGGCCCGGAGCTCGGGCCGGATCGCGTCGTGGCGATCTGGAGAGAGGTCGCCTCTGGGCGCTGGAAAACGCTGGCCGGAGTCGATGCGGGGCGGATGCGGCACGCCACGATGAGGCGCGACCCCGGAGCAGCCGGTCGACTGGCTCGCGCTCGACCGGATCCATTGGGCCGTGCTGGCTCTGTTAGCGGATGGCCTTCCGCGGAAGGTCGTCGCCATGAAGCTCGGCTTGGCTCCCTCCACCGTATCGTCGGCGCTCGCCGCAGCGCGCCAGCGACTTGGCTTTGCATCAGCGGGGCACCTCTTGCGGGCGTACTGCGCGGCGGCACCCCCGGGTGAGGAGCTCGCCAGCGTCGCGTCCCGCGTGCGTGAACGTACGGTCGCATGTCTGGCTCGCAAGGGGTAACTCGAATCGACAGGTTCCGAGGTCCACTCCCGAGAACTGGCCGCGCAGACAGCCATCGAGGCCTGCGCCTCGATCGCCACGCAGCACGCAGCTTTGCGCGCGCTTCCCGACGGCCCCGATGGCGAGCCCCAAGCCCACGATGGCGTCCGCGCCCCTTCCGCGGAGCAGAATGCCGTTGAGCGCGATGGGTTCAACGTGCACGCCAGGTCGGCCGTTCCACCCAGAGCGGACGGGTTCTCCTCCGCTCATGACACGAGTCGAACCGCGCGCACTTGCGCGGCTTCGAGCGACGGTGAGACCCGTCCTTCCTCGACACGGGGGACATCGCTGCACTGCTCGGCCAAAGCGAACGACACCAGACAGAGCCGGTCGGTCGAGTCGATCCGTGCCGCCAGCTGACACAGTGTTGACCACAAACCAGGGCTTACGAAGCTCCGAGGGCCCGGGCAACTAGCCGCCGGTTGC
>Ga0265313_10000383_pt1 | contig 47643 bp, 43 predicted proteins | sample 4123metaG_FD_203122 | JGI IMG/M metagenome (GOLD analysis project Ga0265313, IMG submission 203122) | Rhizosphere microbial communities from Carex aquatilis grown in University of Washington, Seatle, WA, United States - 4-1-23 metaG | ecosystem: Host-associated > Plants > Roots > Rhizosphere >... | reverse complement strand
CTTGCGATCCCCCAGCCTGAGCCAACGTGAACGCGACTCGCTCTTGCGCTAGCCCCGGAGTGCTACCTCGACGGTCCCCCGGTACTCGCAGCCATCCGCACCCAAGTTGGCGACGTGGAGGTTGACCGTGCTCACGGTGGTCTGGTCGAAGTAGATGAACTGTCCGGCCTCGCCACTTGTCAGTGCCCCGAACTGCAAGCTGACGGTCGGGACGATGGTCTGCTCACCAACCTGGGGAGAAGCATCGCCCACACCGTCGACCTCGTAGCCGAGCGTTACCGGCGCTGCTGTTTGGTTTGCGAAGAACAGGTGCGACTCCATGCCATTGCCACTGCATGCGAACGTGACGCTCAACGACGATGGCGGAAACGCCACGACGCTCTGCCCTCCCGGCGCGGCTTGCGTATCGATGGGAAGCACCACCGAAGTGTTACAAGACGTGAGGCCGTTCGGGGCGATGGAACTGATCGCCGTGCCGTTCGGACATGCCTTCGATGTCGCACCTTGGAACGTCGTCGCATCCCGGCCGTCGAGTAGGTCGGCGTTGAGGTTCTTCACCTTCGTCGACGAGTTCACCACCAACGGAGCGTTCGCCGCCGGAACATCGATCGAGACACCACTCGCCGACGACGACTTTTCCGAGTTCGTGACGTTCAACACTGCGCTCGGTGTTGCTCCTTGGAGTTGGGAGCGGGCGTTGACCCGATTGCTCTCGCCGAGATTGAACACGGCGGCGCTCATGATGGTCTCTGCACACCAGGGACATGCGCGGGTCGTACGACTGACGCTCTCAGCTCGTGCGAGCGTCTCGGCACGGACCTGCTCGCGCCGCGGTGCGTACCGCTTGGCTCGGTCCGATCGTGGCGACGATGAGCAGCCCGATGGGACCGCCGAAGCTGCCGAGCAGAATGCCTGCCGCACCCCGACCTTTCGGTTCGCCGATGACATAGCCGCCAGCCGTGAAGAGCAGCCACGCAACGAAGACGAGCGTCACGATTGGGGACGCTGCCCATAGGACAACTCCGACGATGGCGACCGTGAGAACGACGAAGAGATGATGCAAACCGTTCACCTTCCCGTGCCCGTCACCACGCACCCAGCGTAGGAGCCGAGGCCTCTTGCTCTTACGGCGCGCATTGGGTACCTCGTCGGCGGTGCGTCGGATCGCTTGACGCTCGTTGCTGGGCTCTCCTCTGCGGCTGAAGATTCCTCGTGCGGGTGCCACCGTCTTCAGGGCGTATGCTCAGTATCTCAGGAAGTCGTGACCGACCGAGTCGACGCAACACGGATGCGCTGGCCCCTCCTTCGCCGTCTCCTGGAAACGGGGGAAGCCGACGTGATCGTTCCGGTGTTCACACCTCCAGCGCGGATCGACGCCGGAAACGTCGCCGGGTTCGCGCGCACGGTCGGCGAGTTCGTCGACCGCTACGGGTGCGTGGTGATCGACTGCTCCGAGGTCGTGTGGATCGCAACCGTGGGCGTATGCGCTCTTGATCGGGCAGCGAACAGCGCAACGATCACATTGGTGAATCCGAACCCGACGGTCCACCTGATGGTGGCGACCTTCGCTCCCGAGGTTCGGATTCGACACGACCAAGTGTCGCCCTCGGCGTCCGGGGTCGGATCGCGGAGTGGGAGTTTGGTGTCGGTACCTCCGTGCAACAAGGTCGCTGGGTGAGGTCCCAACCTGCAGCGCGCGATCACGCGAAGTCCTATTGTGCCCTGTTCCGGCGCGTGCTGAACACGGACCGAGACGTTGCGACCCGTTGCTCGACTCGGGTGCTTCCCGTTCCACAACGTCGTGATGTTCGACGATGCTCATCGAGATCCTCCTCGAGAACAACCTGAACGAATCAGGTGGTTGTCTCGGACCTACCCCGATCGCGTCGGCCCAAGCACCCGCAGAACTTTCGCCTACGGTCACGCGCGTGATTCGTCGAGAGCGATACCGGGTAACTCTTCCTCGTATGAGTTACTGGACTCGCCTCAAGGGGAAATTCGTGCGCCCGATCGCCGAGGCCGCCGGCGACCGGCACGCGGAGGCCAAGGCCCATCTCGAGGCCTCGACCGGCACCGAGCCCGAGCCGGCAGCCGTCGACGAGGCGCAGGACGACGTTCGGAAACGGCACCACGACATCCCCGAGCCATAACGACAACGAACTCGACGACGAGAGACGACCTCCCCGGATCGCACGCGCCCGAGCCGCCGACTCGGTATATCCCTACGGACACTTCGTCGGCGCAATCGTTCAGTGCAGGAAGAGTCGGATCCCGGTCGTGGTGATCACGATGTCGTGTTCGGCGCAGGCGGCCTCCACTTCGTCGTTGCGCGCGGAGCCGCCGGGGTCGGCGATGTAGCGGACTCCGTGCCGGGCGGCCTGGTCGATGTTGTCGCGGAACGGGATGTACCCGTCGGAGGCGAGCGCGACGTCGTCGAGCCGACCTAGCCAAGCTTGGCGTTCGTCCGGTCGCAGCGCGGGCGCGCCGTCGCCGAGCGCGGAACGGAAGCGTTCGAGCTCGCGCCGGTCCATGTCGCCCTCGATGTAGCGGATCTCCCAGTTGATGCGTTCCTGGCGACGGACCTCGTCGACGAACGGCAGTGCCCGCACCTTCGGGTGCCGGCGGAGCCACCATGTGTCGACCTTGGCGCCCGCCAGCTTGGTGCAGTCGACGCGCGACTGCTGCCCGGCGCCGATGCCGAGGACCATGCCGGCCCGCGCGTACGTGACAGTGTTCGACTGCGTGTGCCGGGCGGCCACGATCGCGAGCATGAGATCCGAGACCGCCGAGTCGGAGAGTGGCCGCGTCGTGCCCGACCGCACGACCGACGTAGTGATCTCCCTCGTCGGTCGCTGTTGCTCGAGGCGAACTCCGCCGAGCTCTCTGGTCTCCCATGCCGGAGGTTCGAACGCGGCGTCGGCCTCCAATACCAGGTATTGGCCGTTCTTCTTCGCGGCGAGCGCCTCGACCGTTCCGGGTTCGTATCCGGGTGCGATGATCCCGTCGGACACGACGCCCCGCAGGACTCGAGCGAGCGATTGGTCGACCGGCTCGGAGACCGCAACGAAGTCGCCGAACGACGACTTCGGGTCGCAGTCCCGAGCTCGGATGTATGCCGTCGCAATGCCGGAAAGGTCACCACCATCCGGCGACCAGGTGGCGCGCATCACTTCGTCGAGATCGGCGGCAGTCGCAACTCCTGCGGGCGAGACGTGCTTGAACGTCGTCGCTACCGGAACGGAAAGCGCCGCCGCGGCCTCCCGCACCAACTCCCACGCGCCGAGCGCGTCGAGCACGTTGATGTACGACGGCTGCCCGGCGATCACCCGAACCGGAGCTCCGGCATCGCCGACCGTCGCGCGTGCCAACTGGTCGGGGTTCGAGCCGTATCGCAGGTCCATGGTCCTCCTCGATCAGATCGATGAGGACCCAGGCGGACGGCCCCGTTTTGCAGCTCCCTGGTGGTACTCCACCTTCGCCAGTCGCTGCCCCATCCTACGGCCGCATCGACCACGACCGCAGAAGTGAACGAGGCGCGTCGCAGCCGCTATGCGTCTCTGGTCATCATCCGCCAGGCACCGAGGACGGTCCAACCCACGAGCCACGCGGCGATCACGCAAATTGCGACCGTGGTCGATTCGGGCAGCAGGTCGACTCCGCGCGCGCCACCGAGCGCCAACGGCAGCGCTTTCGGCTCGAGATGCGCGGTGGCGAGCCCGACGACGGCGCGTTGCAGGTTCGAGAAGTGCGGGATGCGTGCCCGCGCGAAGATCGGCGTGAGGATGATCTCGAGCACGATCATCATGACCACGGAAATGGTGCGCTGGCCCAGGAGCGACGCGAGCCCGAGACCGACGACGAATCCGATGACCGCTTCGAGCTCGATCCACAACCCGGCCTTCACCATCAGCGAGTTCGACGGATACAGGAAGAACCGCGAGTAATCGGAGTAATCCTCGTTCGCGATCTGGATGGCCGCTGATTTGAGCTGCGCGGGTGTCGATGGCGCGGGAATTCCCTGCGCGGGAGTTCCGCTGACGACCGGACCGTTGGGACCAGGACCCTTGATGATCCGGTCGGGGCCGGGCCCGTTGCCGCAGTCGGGGTTCACCCGGATCGGTCCCGTGTCGAATCGGCACACGACTTCATTGACATGGTCGGCGGCCCAGTTCTCGAGGCCGGTCCGCGACAGTCCGGCGGGCACGCTCACGCCTTGGTAGTTGAGCGTTGTCGGTGCCGCGAACACACATACGCCGCACACGATCGTGAACCCGATCGCGACCAGCGGCACGATGATCGCCAATCCGGCGGGGATGCGAGCGAAATACAGCGCCAGTCGGGACCGACCGGTGACGACGAGGTGGCGGAACATCCCGTCGGTGAGGTCGACGGATCCGGCGGCGCAGCCCAACGTTGCCGCGACGATGAACCCGAACACGTAGAGCACGCCGGCGACGAGCGCGGTGAAGATGTCGTAGCCGCCGGCGGGCCCGTACGTCTTGGGCGCGACCGCGTGCAGCACGAGTCGGATGACGAGGAAGACGGCGGGGATGCCGATCGTCACGCCGATCAGGGCCGCCATGAGCCCGCGCCGTTTGCGCAGCTCCATGAACCTGGTCGTGATCATGCCCACAGTGGGGATCCACGATCCGCGGCGGTCACCGGCGCCACCCACCGGTATCGGCGCTTTCGCAGGTGCTGTGGAAACGGACGTGGTCGTCACTCCGAAGCTCCCAGCCGGCTCGTGACCTGCAAGAACCATGATTCGAGCGACGCGTGCACCGGTTGCAGCCGGTAGAGGGCGATGCCGCTCTCGACGAGCACGCGCGCGACCTCGGCGATTTCGCCGTTGGCCGCGCCGGTCGGCAGCGTGATCCGCAACCCGTCGGGCCCGACCTCGGTGTGCGCTCCGATCGAGGTGCGCTCGACAAGGTCGCGAGCGCGACTCGGGTCGGAGCACTCGACCTCCAACTCCACCGACGCTCCCGCCAGCAGTTGCGCGATCGGTCCCTGGCGGATGATCCGGCCCTGGTCGACGATCGCGACCGCGTCGCAGGTCCGCTCTACTTCGTCGAGAAGGTGCGACGACAACACCACCGTGCGGCCCTCGGCCACCAACGACAGGATCATCGTGCGCATCTCCTGCATCCCGGCCGGATCGAGTCCGTTCATCGGCTCGTCGAGGATCAGCAACTGCGGATCGCCGAGCAGACACGCGGCGACGCCGAGACGCTGGCGCATGCCCATCGAGTACTTCTGCACTCGGTCATCTGCACGATGGCCCATGCCGACCCGCTCGAGGGCCGGTCCGATGCGATCCTGGGCCGCAGGCTCGCGCGCCGCGGCGAGCACCTGCAGGTTCTCGCGTCCGGTCAGGTGGGCATGGAAACGCGGTTCGTCCACGATCGCACCGACGCGTGCCAACGCGACGTCTCGATGTTTCGGGACGGCATAGCCGAGCAACGACATCGTGCCGCCATCCGCGTGCGTGAGTCCCAGCAACACCCGGATGAGCGTCGTCTTCCCGGCGCCGTTCGGACCGAGATAGCCGAACGCGCAACCGCGTGGCACGAGGAGCTCGACGTCGTTCACCGCGACGTTGTCGCCGAACCGTTTCGTCAACCCGTGGGTCTCGACCGCCCAGCGTTGCTCGACCTGTGTGTTCACGAGTCCACTGTCGGCCTTCCCGCTCCCTCCGACCATCAGGAACTTCCCGCACTCGACCCTGAGGGATCGTCGAAGGATTCAGGGTATGTCCGTGGACCGAGCCGCCATCGGCAGGCCGCCGCGGTCACCAGATGAAGGGCACCAGCCGTTTGTGCGTTGCCGCATAGTTGCGGTAGCCGTCACCGAGGTCGTGCACCAATGCCCGCTCCTCCACTCGGATACGGAACACGAGGGCGCCCGCAACGGCGACGCTGAGGAACGCGAGCGACAGCCAGTTCCCGATGAACAGGCCCACAGCCATGACGACGAGCAGCAGCCCGCAGTAGCCGGGGTGACGGATCAACCGATAGGGCCCGTCGGCGATTACCGGTTGATCACTGCTCGTTTGGACGGTGAAGGTGAAGTACCGGCCCAGTGTGTGAAAGCTCCACAGCCGCAGGGAGATGCCGCCCCAGAGCAGCCCGAGCCCGATCCAGTCGGCGACCGCGGCCGGCCGGATCGTCGCCGAGTTCGCCGCTCTGTCGAGCACGCCCGCGCCAACCGCGCCGGCCCCGACGATGCACCGAAAGAGAACCTCGCTACGCCAGCCGGCCTTCAGCGCATCGGGCCGACGCGTCACGCTCTGGCGCAGCTCGAGCACAACCCAGAGCGCAGCCGTCGCCAGGAGGATCCAGCGCATCACCGAACACTACGGCGGACTCTTCACCGCGCCGTTCCACCGACTGCGAGCCCTCGCGCTTCCGCATGCGCGATCAAGCGCACGCGCACGGGGTCTGGCGGCAGTGCGGGCAACCGTTCATGAACCGCGCCGCGCACTCCTCCAACCCGATCTCGAGTTGCGACGCCAACGACGCGACCCATGCGAGCACGTCGCCCAGCTCGTGTACCTGCTGCTCGCGTGAGCCCTTGCGCACGGCCTGGGCCAGCTCGCCGACTTCCTCGGCGATCCACGCGACCGTGGCCGCGACTCCTCGCGCGTTGTCGCGATCGCCGTACGTCGCCTCGATGACCCGCTGCAGCTCGCGCAGCTCCACGGCAACGCTGTCCGACGTCGGCAAGTCCACGTGCTCACCCGGTTCGCAACCGACGGCCGGGCCGAGATCCTTCTCCATGAGCACTCGGCCGGGGTCTTCGGTGTACCGCTCGTAGTCGTGGTCGGTCGCGCGCACGGTCGTGCGATATCCGTTCCGTTCGTACAGGCGGACCGCCGCACTCGTCGAGTCGGCGAGCAGCGCCATCCTCGGCGCGTCGAGCCGCCGCGCTTCGTCTTCGGCCCAGTCGAGCAACTGCGTGGCGATTCCCCGGCACCGGAACGCGATGTCGACTTGCAGATTGAAGACGCGAAACGCGTCGGCCGGGACCGGTATCTTCACGCGCTCACGGGCCCGCAGCACGGGAAGGCGGCGAACGAGGCCGAGCGGACCCAGCAGCGAGAACAGCAGCCGCGCGTGATCGAATCCGGCTCGAGGCGCGTCGCTGCCGAACGTGTACTGCAGGACGCCCTCGACGGTGCCGTCGACCTCGGCGACGACCGTGACCTTCGCGGCGTTCGGGATCCGGTCGAGCTTGGTTCGCCCCGACGAGTAACGCATCGCGCGATCATCGCTTCCCATCAACGCGAGGTGACCCGGGTATACGTGCTGCAGCCTGATCTGCTCGATCCTCGGGATGTCGTCGGCGGTCGCCGGGCGGATCGAGACCTCGGACATGGCGCAATAATGCCGCGGAACGCGACCGTCCGCACCCTGAGTGGCTGCGCGCATCGCAGCGCGTCGGCCCGTCTGGTTCGCTACGGGTATGTGACAGTGATGCGAGCGGCGCCGAGGAGCGAGATCGTGTCGACGCCCTCCGGGTGCGGATTGCCGATGTAGCACGTCTCCTTCGTGGCCGGTCCCGATCCCGTGGTGGAGCGCGGGCACAGCTCGACCTTGAACTTGTGGGTGAATCGTCCGTGTGCGTCGGTGACGACGGTGATCTTGTTGTCGGCTACACACGGATGCTGCGCGACGACGACCCAGCCCCGGCTCGAGCACTCCACGATCGAGAGCTTCGCCCGGGCCGCGAAGCCACTCCCGGTCAGCGTGATCTTGGTGTTGACCATCACGTTGTCAGGTTTGGCGACGATCCTGGGGGGCGTCGACGACACCGCGCTCGCCTCGGCCGTGAGGGCAGCAACGGCAAGAACCGTGACCAAGAGGACGAAAACGACGGCACCGAACGTTCGGGTACGCGACATCGGGCACCTCCTTCGAGCTGTGAGCTCTCGCCGGTTCATGATCCCAGGTCACGAGCCGATTCGGCTCCCGGCCGCAATTGTCATCGTTCGACCCTCCGGAAAGGAAACGGCCGCGGGTCGGAACGGGCGGGTCGAATAGCCTCCCGAGCGATGGAGCGGGTCGTCAGGGTTCTCGACCACGAGGTGCACCTGACCGGCGCCGACGGCGACTCGTTCATCGAGGATCTTCCCGGGGTCGTGCGCGAGCCGGCCCTCGACTACGCCCAGCTCGCGCTCGCCGACGACGCGGTCGTGATCGACGCCGGAGCGAGCCTGGGGGTGCTCAGCCTCGGGTTCTCGTTCATCGCGCCGCGCGGACGGATTGTCGCGATCGAGGCATCGCCTGACACCTACGTCCGGCTCGTCGAGAACATCGCCGCCGCGCACGCGACCAACATCGAGACGATCAACGTCGCGGTCGGCGAGTCGGCCGGCACGCTGGAATTCTTCTCCAGCCCGTGGTTCTCGGCCGGCAGCTTCGTGAAGAAGCAGACGTTCGGCGCTTCGTTGCATCAGGGATCGACGAAGGTGCCGGCCGAGCGCATCGACGACATCGTGGAGCAACTCGCGCTCGACCGCCTCGACTTCGTCAAGATCGACATCGAAGGGCACGAGCTCCCGGCGCTCCGCGGCGCGCAAGAAACCCTGCGCCGGTTCGAGCCCGCGATAGTCGTGGAGATGAACTTCTTCACGATCACGTCGCTCGCGAACACCATGCCCACCGACTTCCTGGCCGAGATCCGCGCGCGGTTCCCCTACGTGTACGACTACGCGCCCGGCGAAGGCCTCTTCCCCATCGCCGAAGACCTCGACGTCTACACGAGTGTGAGGCGCCAGTTCCGCACGGGCCGGCCGAGCGACCTGATCTGCCGGTTCGAACCGCTTCCCGGAGCGATCGAGTCCGAGCTCGCACGGCGCGCGATCGCCGCAGTCGACGACCCGGCAACACATCGCATCAAAGGGCTGGAAGCAGAAGTCGTCGAGTTGCGAGCAGAAGTCGAGACGGGCCGACGCGCGCTCGAGACATCGTCGGCACACGTGCACGCCCTCGAGGCATCCAAGTCGTGGCGGGTGACTGCGCCGCTACGCGATCTCGGCGAGCGACTGCGAACGTTGAGCCGGCCGCGCTGAACGGCGCGCTCAGTCCGGGTCGACCGGCCAGAGCAACGGGTTGATCTCGGTGGCGGCGACATCGCCCGGACGGAGCCCGGGAAGCCAGACACCGAGATCGAACTGCTGGTACACGGAGTCGGGTTCCGAGACGCGCGCACCGTCGGCGAAGTAGATCACGGTCATCACCGGCCGCATCCGATCCGTGGGATTCGAGCCGGCCCGGTGCAGTGTCCAGCCCGCGTGAAACGTCGCGTCGCCGGCGCGGATCACACCGTAGGTGTGCTCGGGGAGATGCTCGGAGCGCACCAGACGCTCGAACTCCTCCTCGCTCTCGTCGGAGATCGCGTGGCCGCGCAACTTGCCCGAGGTGTGACTCCCCGTCGCGAACGTCATCGACCCGACGCGCGGGTCGAGATCGGCGAGCGGCATCCACATCGTGATGGTCTTCTCGGTGTCGAACGGCCAGTAGAACTGGTCCTGGTGCCACGGCGTGTGACCACCACCGGGCTCCTTGAACAGCGCCTGGTCGTGGTAGAGGCGCACGCCGCGCACACCGAGCAGATCGGCGGCCGCCTTCGCAAACCTCGGCGAGAACACGAAGCGGCGGCACGCGTCGTTGACACGCCAGAGGTTGAAGCTCTGGAGGAACGCGGCCGAATACGTGTCGCGCTCGCTGATCGGCCGCCGCTCGCGGTTGGAGCTCGCGGCGGCGGCCTCGAGGTACGGCCGGTACGCGGACACTTCGTGCGCGCTCGCGAGGCCGGGCAGCAGCGTGTGGCCGTCGCTCGCGAATCGCGCGGCCGCGTCGGACGGCATCGCGTACAACGCATGGAGGTCGGGTAGCGGCGCGCGATCGACGGCGCCCACGTCCGGACGTTCAGAGGGGACGATGACCGCCACCCGGTCCGGGAGTGATGTGCACCATGCGGCTCGGCTCACGCACTTCCACCCGGTGCCACACGCCCTTGGGCACGACGATCGCCTGGCCCGCGCGAACCGGCTCGACGCGCTCGACGCCGGCGTTGTGCTCGTCGCCGCCCTCCTCGAGGATCACGTCGACGCGGCCGCTGATGACGAAGAGGAGCTCGTCACCGTCGGGGTGCAGCTCGCCTCGATGCGGCGCGCTGCGCGTCATGCGCGGCGCGCCGACCGTGAAGCCGTCGATGCGCACGGGTGGCCCCGAGCTCTCGATGATCGCCGACGAACCGTCGCGTCGCAACTCGACCACGCCTTCGAACTCGAACGCGCCCACGACGGTGATCTTGTCTCACGCGCGCCCCGCCGCCAACCCGCCCCTTCATCACATGAAGCATTTGAGCTCCCCCCGTGAGCCCCAGACCTTCATCACATGAAGCATTTGAGCTCACCTCGTGAGCCCCAGACCTTCATCAGATGAAGCGATTTGCACGCGGGCGGGTTGACACCTACTCGCCGGGTATGCATACTCGGTATGTATCGAGGAGGCGAGACGATGGCGGTGCGTGAGGGGTTGCTGGCGCTGCTCGATCGCCGGTCCGCGTACGGGTATCAGCTGAAGACCGAGTTCGAGTCGGCCACGGGCGGGGTGTGGCCGCTCAACGTCGGCCAGGTCTACGCGACGCTCGACCGCTTGACCCGGGACGGCTTCGTGGTGTCGGAGGAGCACGACGGGCAGCGTTCCTACCGGCTCACCGAGGCTGGCATCGACGAGCTCGGCGCGTGGTGGGAGACCGTGCCCGGCGACGAGCCACCACCGCGCGACGAGCTCACCGTGAAAGTGCTCCTCGCGATCACACACAGCAACGACCGCGGGCTCGAAGTGATCACCCAACAACGCGACGCACTGCTGGTGCTCCTCCAGCGCCGCCAACGCGCGACGACGCGCAAGGCCGTGTCCGGTGACGGGTCGATCGTCGAGGAGCTCGTGCGCGACGCGTTGATCGTGCGCGCCGAAGCCGACCTGCGCTGGCTCGATCTGTGCGAAGAGCGGGTGCTGGCCCGCGCGAAACAAGGCGCCGAGGAACCGCAACACGCTACGCGCGGGCGAACTCGCGCTCGCAGCAACCGGAAGGGTCGAGCATGAGTGCACTGCTGGAGTTCGTCGACATCGTCAAGAGCTACGGCCGCGGTCCCACCGAAGTGCGCGCGCTCACCGACGTGTCACTCGCGGTCGCTCCGGCCGAGTTCCTCGCCGTACGCGGTCCTTCGGGATGCGGAAAATCCACGCTCCTCCACCTCGCGGGCGGTCTCGAAGATCCCTCGGCCGGACGGGTGCTGGTTGACGGTCGTGACGTCGGCACGATGTCGGCCGCGGATCGGGCGACGTTGCGCCGCCGCGATGTCGGCTATGTGTTCCAACAGCTCAATCTCGTCGCCGGCCTCACCGCGATCGAGAATGTGATGCTGCCGTTGGAGCTCGACGGCGCCGGCCGTCGCGAAGCTCGTGCGCAGGCCGTCGACGCGCTGCACACCGTCGGCCTCGAGAAGACCCTCGATCGCTATCCCGACGACTTCTCCGGCGGTCAGCGGCAACGCATCGCGATCGCGCGGGCGGTCGTCGGCACCCGGAAGCTGCTGCTCGCCGACGAGCCCACCGGCTCACTCGACACAACGACGGGCGACGCAGTCATCCAGCTGCTCGCCGCGCTTCCCGCCGAACGGGGCACCGCAGTCGTGCTCGTGACCCACGAGCCCCGGTACGCGGCGTGGGCCGATCGCGTCGTGTCGATGCGCGACGGGCGCATCGTCGGCGTCGCGGTGGCCCCCGACACCGAAGGACCGGCACCCCACGACCTTGCCGTTCCGACCGGTGCGCGATGAACCGCGATCGTCACCGCGGCTCCGTCGCGTTCCGCCTGTCGGCCCGGTTGGCGCGACGCGAGGTGCTCCGGCGTCCGGGGCGCACGCTGCTGGTCGCGCTGCTCGTTGCCGTTCCGGTCGCGGCGATGGTGGTCGGCGACGTGATGGTGCGCACCGATCACGAAACGCCGCTCCAGGTCTGGCAACAACAATACGGACAAGCCGACTTCGCACTGACGACGGTGACGCCGATGGCCGCCGACAACCCATTGTTGAAGCTGCTCCCGAAGAGTCACGTGGTCGACGGCGCGCGTGGAGACGTCGAGACCCGCCTGCTGCGCAGTGTCGGCGACCGCCGCAGCATGGCGGCGATCACGACGATGGCGCTGGCCGATCCGACGCTGCGCGGGATCGTGCAGATCACGTCGGGGCGCGCTCCGGTGGCCGCCAACGAAGTGTTCCTGACTCGCACCGCCGCGCGACAACTCGGCGTGAAGGTCGGTGAGACCCTGCATCTCGTACGCCCGGCCCGGCGATCGTTCGTGGTGACCGGAGTCGGCGAGCTCGCACAGAACTGGGGCGAAACCGAGATGGTGCTCCCGCCCGCGGCGCCTTACCCGTGGCCGAGAAGCCCCGGCGGAGGGCAGAACGTCACGCACCTGATCGACTTCCCCGGACGGCTCTCCCCCGCCCAGTACCAACGGCTGGCGGCGAGCCCCGCCATAAGGAACCCGAACCTTCAGGTTTCCCCCGCAGTCGTTTCGTCACCCCTGGTCAGCAACCCGTTCGACCAGTCACAGTTCGGCAGCAACCCGACGGACACCACGAGGAAGATCCTGTGGAGCTGGGTGATCGGCGCCGTCGTGCTGACGGTCGCCGCCATCGTGATCGCATCCGCGTTCGCAACCGGCGCCCGCCGGCAGCTGGTGACACTCGGCCAGCTCGCCGGCAACGGCGCCTCGCCGGCGGTGTTGCGGCGCGTGCTGTTCCTACAGGGAACGTTCACCGGGATCATCGGCGCGCTCGGTGGCGTCGGCCTCGGCGCGGCCGCGCTCGCGGCACTCGCGCCCCACGCCGACTCGCTCTTCCGCAAAGACGTGCATCCCTACATCGTGCGTGCGACCGACGTCGTGCCGATCGTGGTGCTGGGCATCACGGCCGCGACCGTGGCGGCACTCGTGCCCGCGCGCACTGCGAGCCGCGTTCCGGTGCTGGCCGCGCTCAGCGGACGGCGCCCACTCGCGCGCGTCCCCCGTTGGTTGCCGATCACCGGGTTGCTCGCGGCAGCCGGCGGCCTGGCCCTGCTCGGCCTCGCCGCGCTCGGCGGGCGCGGCGAGACGGGGCCGCACCAGCAGGTCTGGGCGCTCACCGCGATCGTCGGCGGCGTGTCGGTGTTGCTCGGTGCGTGCGCGGTCGCACCCTTCTACGTGAGCGTGCTCGAGCCCGTCGCCTCTCGCTCGCGCGGTCCGTGGCGCGTCGCGACGAGGAGCCTGGCGCGCCAGCGCACGCGAACCAGCGCGGTGGTGTCGGCGATCGCCGCCGCGGCCGCGCTCGCCATCGCCGCGTCGTCGCTCGTACTCGCGGCCCACGCCAACGCCAACTCCGGCGCCGACTTCATGCGCAAGACCGACGTGCAGCTCTCCACATCGACACTCCAGGGCGGACCGGATGCGGCGCCGCCGCGCAATTACGTAGCCGCCGTCGCGAAGGTCCTGGAGCACAGCACCCGATTCCAGCTGCTGCAGCCGGATCGCAAGAACGTGTCCTTCGGCATCACCGCCGCGGTGCTCGACCGGCCGGTTGGCGGTTCGTTCGTCGAGTTGCTGACCGGAGGCGAGATCGACATCCCCGACAACACGACCGGCTCCTACTTCACGGTCGCGATCGCCAACCGGGCGTTGATCGACTACTACGGCCTGAGTGAGTCGGACCAACAACAACTCGCGGCGCACGGCGCGCTCTTGATCGGCACCGACGCCGCCAGCCGGGGCCGAGCGACACTCGAGGCGATCACCCATGTCGCGCCGCGCGCCGTTCCCCCGCCCCCGCGCCGCATGATCGCACCCATCGTCGACGGGAGCCGCTACCACATCGGAACGCTGCCGAGCGTCCTGCTGACGCCGGCCGCGGCGACGGCACTCGACATGGCGACCCGACGGACCGACGTCGTGCTCCGTGCGCGACACTCGCTCACGTCGAAGCAGCGCGACCAGATCGGCGGCATCACGGAAGATCAACAGGATCTCATTCCGGCGAGCGCGAGCGTCGTGTTGAACTACCAGTTCACGCAACCGTCGACCGCGGTCGACCCGCTGTTGCTCGAGTGGCTGCTCGTGGGGCTCGCGCTCGCACTCACGCTTTTCGTCGTCGCCGTGAACCTCGCGCTCTCGGCAACCGAGACCCGCGACGAACGCGACGTGTTGACCGTGGCCGGCGCGGGGCCGGGAGCGATGAGCCGCACCAACGGCTACAAGGCCGCATTGCTCACGGCGATGGGCGCACTGCTGGCCGTACCGGTCGGGTTGCTCCCGGTCGCGGTGTTCCTGGCCGCGAGCGATCGCGCGCACTTCGCGCTCCCCGTGTGGGTGATCGCCGTGCTCGTGCTCGCGCTGCCGGTCGCGGCCGGTGCGGTCACCGTGGCGGCCAGCGCGCTGGCCCTGCGCATACGCCCCGTGCGCATCTCCACGATGGCATTCGATTGACACCCGACAGCCGGCCGCCTCGTTAGGATCCGACGCGGTCGGCGTCAGCCGGCGCCGAGGGGGGCACATGCAGCCGTTTCGTTCCACACGATCCGTTCGCGCGGGCGTCGCGTTCAGCGCCTGCGTGCTCGCAGTAACCGCGCTCGCCGCGTGCGGATCGTCGGCGCCGAAGGCCGCGAGCACCACCACGTCGGCGGCGGCGCCTCGCGACACCGCGCGGGTGCTTCTCGTGGGCACGTTCCACGGGCACGCCGGCCAGTACCAGACGATCCAATCCGCGGTCGACGCGGCCAAGCCCGGCGACTGGATCCTCGTCGCGCCCGGCGACTACCACGAGAACGCCGACACAACGGGACCCGAGTCGGAATACGTGGCATCGGGCGGCTTCGGCGGCGTCTACATCGACAAGTCGAGCATCCACCTGCGCGGCATGAGCCGCACCTCCGTGATCGTCGACGGCACCAAGGCCGGCGCGCCGGCCTGCAGCGCGAGTCCCGACGATCAGACGTACGGACGCGTCGGCACCGACGGCAAGGCCGAGGGCCGCAACGGCATCCTCATCTGGAAGGCCAACGGCGTGAGCGTCGACAACCTCACCGTGTGCAACTTCCTCGCCGGCTCGCGCCCGGCCGGCAACGAGATCTGGTGGAACGGCGGCGCGGACTCCGCCAAGATCGGCCTGCACGGATACTCGGGCAGCTACCTGACCGCGACCTCGACCTTCCTCGGCACCGACCAGACCGGCGCGCAGTACGGCATCTTCTCCTCGAACTCCGCCGGACCGGCCAGCTGGGTCACCACGTACGCGAGCAACTTCAACGATTCCGGGATGTACGTGGGCGCGTGCCTGCAGGTGTGCAACATCAAGATCGATCATGCGTGGATGGAGTACAACGCGCTCGGCTACTCCGGCACCAACTCCGGCGGCGCGATCGTGATCGAGCACTCGCAGTTCGACAACAACGAAGACGGGCTCGACACGAACACCCAGCTCGCGGGCGACCCGCCGCCGCCGCAGAACGGCGCGTGCCCGAAGGGTGCGATCAGCCCGATCACACACACGCACTCGTGCTGGGTGTTCGAGCACAACAACGTGCACGACAACAACAATCCCAACGTGCCCGCTGCGGGCAGCGCCGCGGCAGGCCCGGTCGGCACCGGCATGACGCTCTCGGGCGGGCGCAACGACACGGTCATGAACAACACGTTCGCCAACAACGGCGCCTGGGGCATCCTGTTCGTGCCCTATCCCGACAGCGGCACCCCCGACCCCGGCACGACGTGCAGTGGGAGCGGCGGAGTGCAAACCACGGGGTTGGGCTGCGTCTACGACCCCGAGAACGACGCGCTGCTGCACAACACCTTCAAGCACAACGGGTTCTTCGGGAACCCGAGCAACAGCGACTACGGGCAGATCACCACCAACGCGCACCAGCCGCAGAACTGCTACGCCGGCAACATCGCGCCCGACGGCAGCGCGCCCGCGAACCTCGAGAAGATCCAACCCACCTGCGGGAAGCTCACGACCGCCGCGAACACCGGCGGTCCGCTCCTCGGCCAGGTGCTGTGCGACACCGGATTCGGCAGTTGTCCGGCCGGTGCGAAATATCCCAAGACGACGAGCGTCGTGATGCACCCGTTGCCGAAGACGCTGGCCTCCATGCCCAACCCGTGCGCCGGCGTGCCGGCCAACGCGTGGTGCGTCGGCGGCAAGCCCGTGTGAACCCGGAGGCGGCCGGTTCAGGCGCGGAAGTGCTCGAACCAGACCGGCACGTACTTCGGATCGACACACAGCACGTGCAGGAACCCCGAAGCGAGCGCGCTCGCGTCGATGCCTTCGCCCTCACCGCCGGGGTGCCCCAGCTTCGCGACGAGCGCGACCCGGCCGGTGCGTAGGTCGACTCGGTACACGCCCTTCTGCGCATCGTCGGTCGAGATCCAGATCGCGCCGCCGTACACGTCGGCGCCCTGCGTGTGGTGCAAGACCTCGCTCATGCGAAACGGTGCGAGCGGCTTCCATCCGCGCGCGACGTCGTATCGGAGCAGTGATCCACCGTCGAACTCGTCCATCGAATACGCGGTCATCGTGGCCGGGTCGACGGTAACGAACGAGTTCTGGTGCTGGGGAAGCACGACCGCGTCGACGAACCGGAGCGTGTCGCGGTCGTAGCGCGCGGTCGCCTGGTGACCCTTCGAGTAGTCGGGTTCCTCGAACGGCGCGTAGATGTACTTCCCCACCACGTCGATGTCACCGATGTGGTCGTAGCCCTTGGCCTTCCACGCATCCGGTATCGCCGGGCCGACGTGCACGATCTCCTGCAAGGAGTTGTCAGTGCGCGACAGGCTGTTGGTGCCCGAGAAGACCCAGCCACCGGGTATCCGCGCGACTCCCTGCGCGTACACCGGCGAGAGCCGCTGCTGGCTCGTGCGCACGACCGGGCCCGCCACCGCCGGCGGCCGCGTCGTCGTGGTCGCCGCCGCCCGACCGCCGGTCGAGGTGGTGCGGGAGCTCGCCGGCTCGGCCGAGCTCGAGCACGCCGAGAGCGCGAGCACCGCGACCCCGAACGTCGCGAGCAGCAACGCGGTGGGCGATCCCGGCGACCGACAACCCGCACGCACGGCCGCGCACGCTACAAGCTCCCCGAGATCGTTGCCCCTGCTTGGTACGTTTTGACCCGTGAGCTCGGCCAATCGCAAACGCAGAGAGCAGAACCGCTCGGCTCGCATGGTCGCAGTCGAGGAAGCCCGGCGCCGAACCCAGCGCCAGCGGCTCACCTTCGCCGCAGTCGGGCTGGCGCTCGCGCTCGTCGTCGCGATCGTGCTCGTCGCGCGGGCGACGAACAACAACGGGAACAGCGCATCCAGTACGTCGACGACCTCGAGCGGGCCCACCACGTCGTCGGGGCCGACCACCTCGGGACCGAGCACGACGGTTCCCGGATCGGTGGCCGGTAAGCCGTGCGTCGCGATGACGGGCACACTCCCGCCGGGCGCACCGGCAGTCCTGATTCCCGTCGGGCCGCCGCCGAAGAAGCTCGTGAAGGTCGACTACAAGGTCGGAACCGGCGCGGTCGTGAAGCCGCACGCAACCGTGTCCGTCAACTACGTCGGCGTCGCGTGCTCCACCGGCAAGATCTTCGACGCCTCGTACTCGCACAGCCCGCCGGGGCCGTACACAACGTCGCTCGACGCAGTCGTACCCGGTTGGGGTCAAGGCATCCCGGGTATGCGCGTCGGCGGCGAGCGCCTCTTGGGCATCCCGCCCGCGTTGGGCTACGGCTCGCAGAGCCCCGGCGCCGGCATCGCACCCGACGAGACGTTGTGGTTCGTCGTGCAGGTCGTGAGCACGAAGTAACGAGCCGCGGCGGTCGGCACGCGCGGCTCAGAACGTGTACGTGCCGCCGGTCACGACGCGGCTGTGGCCCGGCACCTTCACCACGACGATCGCGTTCGGCGGCACGGTCAAGCGGAGCGAGACATGGCCGCCACTGCGCTGCCAGCGCACATCAACCGGTCCGGCGATCGTCGGGACCCGACCCTCCACGAACGCGGGACCGCTGCTCGGCTCGGTCACGTCGAGGAGCGGTCCCGATGCCTGCGATCCCATCGGTCGGGGCGTCACGCCGAGCAGTGCGGTCTGGAACGCGACCAGCGCGCTCGAGCCCCAACCGTGCGACATGCTGTCGCCCTCGAAGTCGCTCAGGATCCAGCTCTCCCACGAGAAGGTGCCGCCGGCGGCCACGACGTGGGCCCAGCCCGGGTCGTGCGTGTCGGTCAACACCTTCACGACGTCGCCGGGGAGGCCGGCGCTCTGGAGCCCGTCGAGGAGATACAGACCGTCCATCGGGCCGGTCTTGATGCCGAGGCCCGCGACGTACTTCCCCACCGCCGCGACCGCCGCCGGCGGCACGATGCCGAACGACAGCGCGAACTCGCTCGCTTGTTGCGCGGCGTGCGCGCTCGGTGAACCGTCGGCTTCGAGCCCGTCGACGTACACACCGTCGGGCCGCCTGAGCTTGGCGTTGACGGCCGCAACGAGCTTGTCGCGGCGGGCCTGCTCGACCTTCGCGTCGGCGACCTTGCCGAGGATGGTGGCCATCTGCGACGCGCGCGCGAAGTCGTCGGCCGCGAGCACGTTCGTGGTGGTGCGCGCGACCGTGTTCATGTCGTAGCCGTAGAGCATCGCGGGCGGGTAGTCGACCAGGTCGGCACCGTCAGTCGCGGTATAGGTGACGAGCCCGGTGCGCGCGTTCACGAGCGACTCCACGTAGCCGGTTACGCGCTGCACGACGGGATACAGCTGTTCGAGCGTCGCGAGGTCGCCGGTCTCGAGGTAGTACTGCCACAGCCACTCGGGGTATCGCTCCGTGGAGTCGAGGAACGCGCGCTTGCCGTCGCCGTTCGGATACACGGCATTGAGATTCCCGTCGGGGAAGTAGCGCGCCTGCGACTGCGCGAAGTCCTCGAGCGCCTGCCACGTGAGATTCTGCTCGCCGAACGCGTGCATCGTCGCCTGCGAGTCGTTGAACGAGTCGGTGAGGAACTGACCCTTCTCACGCGTCGGCGTGTCGACGAACTGCTCCTGCGCCACGTAGAGCGCCGTGTGCCGCACGAGCTCCCACACCTTGCCGAGGATCGGCGACGACGACGTGAACGTCGCTGCATTCTCGTCGGGCATCGCGGAGTGCCGCGCCCACGCGACGAGCTGCCCGGGGCCGAGCGGCTCGCCCGGAGCATCGACTTCGAGGTAGCGAAACCCCAGATACGTGAACGCCGCGAACGTCTGCGCGCCGTCTCGTTCGGTGTAGGCGAAGCTCAGGTCGGTGCCCTGAGTCGCGACAGTGGTCGAGACCCGGCCGTCGGGATCGAGCACGTAGCCCACGTGCATCGCGACCGGCCGGCCGGCGACCCCGTGGGCGAAGACCACCGACGGGCGGGCCGCGATCACGGCGCCGTAGTCGGCGATCACCGCGCCCGAAGGCAGCGTCTTCACCGACACCGGCCGCACGGCGTGCTCGACGATGTGCGTGCGTTGCGCGACCAGGTGCGTGAACGGCTTGGTGCCGGCGGGGCCGATCACCGCGACGCGCGCCCAACCGCGGGCGTCGAATCCCGGTTGGTCCCAACCTTGTGGTTGGAGCCGGGCGTCGACCCGTTCGGTGAACCCGCCTTCGTCGTTGCGCGGCGCGGCCGGCAGCCACTCGGCCGCATGCTCCTGCCACGACCCGTCGGTGCCGATCACCTCGCGCGTGCCGTTCGCGTGCTCGACCGAGATCTGCACGAGCAGACCGGGCTCGGCCGCGGGCCGGCCCTGGCCCGGCCCGTACCAGTGGTGCAGCACCCCGATCGCGTTCACCGCGCCGGCCCGCAACGCGCGCGTGACGTCGGTGGCTTCGTAGTAGGAGTCGTCGGGATACGAGAACGACGGGCCCGCCGCGACCTTCGCGCCGTCGACGAACAACTGGTACTGGTGCGCGGCCGCGACGTACGCCGTCGCGCGCACGATCGGACTCGAGTCGAGGCGCACCTCCTCGCGGACGTACGTGTACTCCTCGGCGCCGGGATCGGCCGGTCCGGGCCGCACCCATTGCGCCTTCCAGTCGGCATCGCGCAACCCGGTGACGAACGGCTGCGCGACCGCGAACGCACTGACCGTTGCCGCGCTCGCGGCCGGGTCGACCGCGGGCGGCTCGATCGTCTGGAGCACGGTGGTCGTCTGCACCGTCCACCAGTACCGCGTGTCGGATGCGAGCCGCGGACCGCGGTACGCCACGAACGCCTGGGCGCCGGTTCGAGCGGAGGAGTCCCAGACCACGTCGGATGAACCCGGCTCCGGATGCGGGCTCCGCGACACGAGCAACCGGTACGCGCTCTCGTTCGCGCCGCGGCGCGGATCGGTCACGTGCCACGCGAAGTCGACGAGATCGGGATCCACACCCACGGGCGCGACGTTGCCGTCGACGGTCAACGCATCGGGCGCGCCCCGCGCGGTAACCGCCTTCGACCCGTTGTCGCGCGTCGCCGCGAAGATCCCCAGACCGCCCGCGATGATCGCGACCACGACCGCGACCACGACCACCGCGCGGCCCGGACGTCGACGATCTCCCAAGCTTCATCCCTCGTTTGCAATGGCGTAGGGTCGGCTCGATGAGGAGCGCGGCGAAGCTTGGCACGCGGGTTGTCGTCGCCGCCACGATTGCGACGACCGCGACGCTCGCGATCGCGACCACCGCAACCCGGGCGTCGGGCGCGGCCCGGGTGGAAGCGTTCACCCACGCCGGCGCACCCGCATTCGCCGGCGACGGCGGCCCGGCGCGCGCCGCCACACTCGCGAGCCCGGCCGGCGTCGCGGTCGACACGGCCGGCGACGTCGCGATCGCCGACACCGGCAACTGCCGCGTGCGATACGTACCGGCCACGCCGGGGCGGAGGTACGGGGTCGAGATGCGGAGCGGCGACATCTACACGATCGCGGGCTCGACGTGCGGGTACTCCGGCGACAGCGGCCGCGCGACGAGCGCGCGGCTCTCCTTCCCGACCGATGTCGCGTTCGACGCCGCCGGCAACGTCTTCGTGTCCGACACGGGCAACAACGAGATCCGGATGATCTCTCCCGCGGGCGAGATCTCGAGCGCGGCGGGCTCCGGGACGCAGGGGTTCTCGGGCGATCACGGGCTGTCGACCGCCGCCGCGCTCAACGGACCGTCAGGCATCACCGTCGACCCGGCCGGGGACCTCTACATCGCCGACACGAACAACTGCCGCGTACGCGAAGTCCCGACGCGCAACGGGATCACCGCGCTCGCCCCGATCGCCGGCGACATCTCCACCGTCGCCGGCGACGGTACTTGCGGCGACGCCGGCGCCGGTGGCGCCGCGACGCACGCGGAGCTGTTCACGCCCGACGACGTCGCGCTCGACGCGCGTGGCGACCTCTTCGTCGCCGACACCGGGAACCGGGTGGTGCGTGAGGTCGCGGCGAGCGCGGGCACCAACTTCGGGATCGCGATGACGCCCGGCCGCATCTACACCGTCGCGGGCTCGGGCACGTACAACCCCTACTTCGGCGACGGGCTCGCCGCCGTGGGCGACGCGAGCTCGCTGAGCTATCCGACCGGGATCGCGCTCGACGCGGCGGGCGACCTGTTCGTCGCCGACACGTACGCGCGCGGCGTGCGCGAGATCCCCGCCGCGGCCGGCGCCGCGTTCGGTACCGTCATGCAGCCCGACACCCTCTACACGCTCGCGGGCGCCGGGCGCGGAGAGACGCCGACCGCGGGTGGGACTGCGCACGATCCCGTCGTGTACCCGTCGCGAATCGCGCTCAGCGCGTCGGGCGCGGTGTTCGTCGCCGACATCGGGAACAACCGCGTCGAGCTACTCCGGAGCCCGCCGGGCTGAACGCCCGTGCACCTGGGCGGTCAGCCGCCGGTTGCGAGCGCCGCGGCCCCGCCGCCACCACCACCGAAGCCGCCGGCCGCCCTCGGGGTGATGCTCGTCGCCGCGATCGACGTGCCGTCGCTGCTGGCCGTTCCCAGCACGACGACCGTCGCACCGGGAGTGAGATCGCTGATCTTGCCGGGCTTGCTGACCGTCACCTGCGTGCTCGGACTCGTGGTGACCTTGATGTCGTCGCCGGCGGTGTCCTGCACGTACACGTTGGTTCCGTCGACGAGCTTCACCGTCCCGACGGTCGCGCCACCACCGGCGCCGCCGCCCGCGCCGCCGAAGAGCGCGGCCGCACCACCGCCCGCCGCACCCGATCCCCCGGACCCGCCGCGTCCGGCCCGCCGGAACTGGCTCAGCGCCGACGCCAAGCTGCTCGAGCTCGACGACGGCCGCTGCCACCGGTCGACCAGGGCCCCGCCGAGGAAGCCGACACTCAACACGATGAGCACCAGCAGCGCGCGCGTGAACGGGGTCGTGATGCGCGTCTTGCGCAAGTCGGCGAGCAGTGACGCGTCGGGCTCGATCGCGTCGATGTCGACGAGCGGAGCCGGCGCAGCTCCACTGGGCTTCTGTGGATCGAGAACGCTCACGATTACCTGCCCTTGTCGTTCGGAATCATCACTCGTACCGCAGCGCGTCGATCGGGCGGAGCTTGGCCGCCCGGTTCGCGGGATAGCTGCCGAAGAACAAGCCGATCGCGACCGCGAAGCCGAGTGCGAGGAACACGGAATACGGTTCGACCACCGGCTTGACATTCTCGATCTTCACGAACGCGCTCAGCGCGATGCCACCGGCCGCGCCGACCACCCCTCCGATGCCCGCGAGGAGCGTCGCCTCGACGAGGAACTGGGTGAGGATGTGACTGTGGCGGGCGCCGACCGCCTTGCGAATACCGATCTCACGCGTCCGCTCGGTGACCGTCACGAGCATGATGTTCATCACGCCGATGCCACCCACGATCAGCGAGATCGACGCAACGATCGCGAGCAGCACCGTGAAGGTGCGGTTGTTCGTCGACACCGCCTGCAACGCCGAAGCCTGGTTCAAGACGCTGAAGTCGGTCGTGCTCGAGCCCGGGTGCTGGGCGACCAGCACGTCGGTCACTTCGGTCTGGGCCGCGGTTGCCCGGCTGGAGCTCTTGGCCTGAACGGTCACGCCGTCGACGGTTCCCGAGTTGCCGACGAACGTGTCGCGCGCGGTCGTAAGCGGCATGATCGCGATGCTGTCCTGATCTTGGAACCCGTTGGTTCCCTTCGACTTGAACACGCCAATCACGTCGAACGACTTGCCGCCGATGAGCACCTGCTGCCCGACGAGCGCGGAACCGGTTGCGGTTTGGCCGACGAGGTCCTTCACGTCGGTCAAGCCGAGCACCACGACGTTGGCGTGGGTGTCGTACTGCTGCTGGGTGAACCACGAACCCCACTGGACCGGATAGTTTCGCACCGAGCTGAAATTCGTCGTCGTGCCGGAGATCGTGCTCGGCGTGTCGGTGGCGCCGTTGTACACGACGGTCTCGCTGCTCACGTTCACCGCCGGCACGACCGCGCCGACGTCGGGCGCGTTGTCCTTGTTCTGGAGCGCGGTCACGTCGCTGTCGGTGATCGAGTAGCGCCGGCTCTGCGTGCCGGCGCGTGCGCCGAAACCGAACCCGCCGGTTCGTACCGTCAACAGATTCGAACCGAGTGCCTCCAGGCTCTGGCGGCTCGCGACCGCCGAGCCGCTTCCGACCGCGACCAGCACGATCACCGAGCCGACACCGATCGCGATGCCGAGCGTCGTCAGCGCCGACCGGAGCTTGTTGGCAACAATGCCCCGTAACGCGATCCGGACGCTGGAGAAGCTCACGGCACCGGTTCTTGAGTGGCGCCGAACCCCGCGACAACCGCGGTGTGCCTCGTGTCCTCGACCACGAGTCCGTCACGGAGCCGGATGAGCCGGCCCGCCCGCGCGGCGACGTCGGGCTCGTGGGTGATCACGATCACCGTGCGGCCCTCGGCGTTCAGGCCTTCGAACAATTCCAACACTTCGGCGGTCGACTGGCTGTCGAGCGCGCCGGTCGGTTCGTCGGCGAGGATCATCGCGGGGTTCGTCGCGATCGCACGCGCCACCGCGACGCGCTGTTGCTGGCCACCCGAGAGCTGGTTCGGGAACGCCCCGCCGCGGTTGCCGAGCCCGACCTTCTCGAGCGCGGCGAGCGCGCGCTGCTGGCGCTCGGCTTTGGGCACGTCGGCGTAGACCATCGGCAGCTCGACGTTCGCGATCGCCGAAGTGCGCGGGATGAGGTTGAAGCTCTGGAACACGAAACCGATCTTGCGATTGCGAACGACCGACAGCGCGAAGTCATCGAGCCTCGACACGTCCATGCCGTCGAGCAGGTACCGGCCCGACGTGGGCACGTCCAGGCAGCCGAGGATGTGCATCAACGTGCTCTTGCCACTTCCGGATGCGCCCATGATCGCGACGTACTCACCGGGTGCGATGTCGAGGCTCACGCCGCGCAGCGCGCGCACTTCGGTGTCGCCCTCTCCGTAGACCTTGGTGATGTCACGGATGGCGATGACCGGATGCCCGGCGGTTGCCGTCATCCGCCGCGGCGGCCGCCACCGCCACCGCCGCCCACGACGAGGCCGCCACCGCCGCCCAGACCGCCACCGAGACCACCGCCGAGACCACCGGCCCCACCCAGCCGCCCGCCGAGCGTGCCCGCGCCCGTCGATGCGGTCGAGGTCTCCACCACCTGGTCGCCGACGCTGAGACCGCTCTTGATCTCGACTGCGTTGTCACCTCGCAGGCCGATGGTGATCTGCTTCGAGCTCTGGCTTCCGTTCGCGGCCTTGACGGTCACGGTCTCGGTGGTACCGGTCGTCGACACGGCTGACGTCGGCAACGTGATCGCGTCGTCCACCTTCTGGAGCACGACGTTGACCGACGCCGTCATGCCGGGCTTCACGCCCGTTGGCGGCGAGTCGAACGCGACCTTGGCGTAGTAGGTCACGACGTTGCTCACGAGCGTCGAGTTGGTGTCGAGATCGATCACGTGGCCGGTGAACGTCTGATTCGGGAGCGCGTCGAGCGTGATCGTCGCCGCTTGCCCGACGTGCACGTTCGGTGCATCGGTCTCGGTGAAGCCGACGCTGACGTCGAGCAGGTTCACGTTGGTCAGCTCGATGAACCCCGAGCCCGACGAGGAAGAAGACGAAGAGGACGACGCCGAGGAAGCCGAAGACGACGAGCTTCCCGACGACGAGGAGCCGCCGCCACTCCCCGACTGCTGGCCGACGAGGCCGCTGACCGACGCGACGACGCCGGCGACCGGCGCGGTCAGTGTCGTCTCACTCTCGTTCTTCATGGCGGTCTGCAATTGCGCCTGCGCCGAGATGATCGACGACTGCGCCTGTGCGAGCTGCTCCGGCTTGGGCGGCTCTTCCTTCACGGCGTTGTTCACGAGGGTCGACTGGTATTGCGTCTGCGCCGAGGTGAGCTGACCCTGCGCGCTCTGGATCTGCTGCTGGTCCTGCGCCTCGCCGCTCGTCTGCGCTTGCTGCGCGCTCGTGAGCCCGTCCTGGGCCTGGGTCACGCCGGCTTGCGCCTGACTCAAGCTCGACTGCGCCGACTGCACGTTCTTCACGAAGTTGAGGAGGTTGGAGACCTGCGCGCACGCGACACCGTTCGCCGAAGTGCCAGTGGGCGGAGTGCCGCACTGCGCCTGCGCGAGCTGGTATCGGGTCGTGATCGAGTCGAGCGATGCTCCGGCCGGGTGGCCGGGGTCGGCAGACGCCTGCAGGCTCGCGAGCGCGCTCTCCGACTGGCCGACGTCGCTCTGGGCCGACGTGACTGCGGCGTTGGCCGACGCGAGCGATTGGCGCGCCTGGTCGATCGCGGACTGGTACTTGGCGCGGTTGCTCGCCGCGCTCTGCTGCGCGTTGGCGACGCCCTGCTGCGCTTGCGTGATGTTCTGCTGGGCCGACACGACGGACATCTGGTCGGCTTGCCGTTCGATCGGGGTCTCGCCGCGCTCCAACGCCGCGAAGCTCGCCTGCGCCGACGTCAGCCCGGCTTGCGCCGACGCGAGTGCCAGCTTCTGGGCGGTGTCGTCGATCGTGGCGAGCGCCTGGCCGGCGGTGACGTGCGCGCCGGGAGACACGAGGATCGCCGTGACCTGACCCGACTGCTGGAACGACAGCGAGAGGTCGGTCGGCGCCTCGACGTTGCCGGTCGAGGTCACGCTCGACAACACGACGCCCCGCTTCGCGGTCGCCAGCGTCTCCGTGGTCGAAGCCGAGCTCGACTTCGAGTGCACCGTGAAGTACGCCCCGACTGCGGCGCCGATCACGACGAGCGCGAGGAACCCGTTCAGGAAGAGCCGTTTGCGCATGTCATGTCACCGATTTCTCTTGCGCTGATTCGATTGGAGCTCGCGCCGCGTGCGGCCGATCGACGCTTCAGCCGGCGGCCGGCGAAGTCGGCGGGCGCGTGCCGCGCGCGGGGAGCAGCGGGGCACACTTCTTGCTCGCCGCGGCGAAGTGCGGATCGTTGCGCAGTCCGCCGATCGCGCTCCCGAAGCCCCGGAACCCCGAGCCACCGGCGGGAGCCGAAGTCGTGGTCGGCACCTTCACGCCGTTGTCGCTGAGGCACGACAGGTAGGCCTTCAGCTGCGTCGCGCTGGCGCCGCCGGCGAACCCACGTCCGCCGCCGAACTGGCCACCGTTGGGGAGTTTCGAGCGGCAGGCCGAGAACGCGGCCTGCTGCGCCGTCGAGAGTCCGGCGCCGCCACCGCCGAAGAAGCCGCCGCGCCCGCCGCTGCCGCCGAGCCGGCCCGGTCCGCCGGCTCCACCAGGAGCGCCGCCGGGTGCGCCACTTCCGCCGCGCCGGCGGCCGCCGCCGAACCCGGCGGGCAAGGTGACACCGTGCTGCTTCAAGCAGGTGGTGAACGCCGCGTTCTGGAGGCCGCCGCCACCCGCCGTCGTCGTCGAGGGCGTCGTGCCCGACGCGCTCGCTTTCGCCGAGCCTCCACCGCCGCAGGCCGCGAGGCCCAGGGTGGCAACCAGCGCAATCATGGGAACAGACAGTTTTCGCACAACGGTCAGCTGACCATGCCAATCTCGGAGCGCGCGGGGTTTTGCATGTGCATCACCTGTGAACCGATCGCGATTCCTCGCGCTCCGCGATCTGGCGTCACCCGGAGCGGTAGGCCGAGAACGTCGGAGTGGTCACGACGGCGCCGGCGTCGGTAATCCCGAGGGCCGCCACGTCGGGCCGGCCGGCCAACCAGGGCTCGGCGATCGATCCGTGCGCGACGGCCGCCGTCGCCAGCGCGTCCGCGATGCCGAGATCGGCGGCCACGACCGTCGCCGAGACCAGCCCGCGCGCCGGACGCCGGGTCCGGGGATCGATCACGTGATCGCCGCGCTCGGCTCGCCCCGACGTCGCGACCGCCCCGGTCCGAACGAGCACGACCTCGGCGACTTTGTCGCGCTCCCACGGATGCTGGATGCCGACGCGCCACGGGTCGGGGTCGCCGGCGCGCGACCGCACCACGACGTCGCCGCCGGCATTGATGCAACAACGCCGGGCGCCGCCCGACACGAGTCGTTCGACCGCGCGTTCGAGCGCCCAGCCCTTCACGAAACCCGACGGGTCGAGGGGCGCGAGCCCCGGCCGCGGCGCGACCTCGGCCCGCTCGCCGACGGTGACGTCGAACGCGCCGCCGGTCTCTCTTCGCATTCGCTCGCACCGCGCCAGCACTTCGCGCACCTCCGCGCTCGCCCGCTCGAGCGACAACTCGCCGCGACCGATGCGGCTGATCTCGGTGTCGGCGCGCCAGGTGCTGAAGAGGTCGTCGACACGCCGGAACCAGGCGAACACGCCGTCGACGACGCGTTGATCGATCGGGTCGCGCACGTCGACGGTGATCACGGTGCCCCACATCGGCTCGACGCGCCGTGTTCCCCGAGCCGTCGCGGCCGGCATCACAGTCCGGCCTGATCGAGGGCGCTCTGCAGCGACTGTGCGTAGCTCTCGCTCGTGTACGTGGCGCCGGTGATCACGTCGATGTTCGCGCTGCGCGCTTGCAACGCCTCCTGCCGCAGGTCGGGGCCGGCGATGCTGTTGATGTACCGCGATCGGTCGCGGTCGGAGGGCAGCTCGAGCGCCTCGACGTCGGCCAGCTGACCGCCCTGCACGATGACCTCGACCTGCACGTCTCCGTAACGGTTCGACACGACCGGCCCGACGACCGTTCGCGACGCTCCGGCGCCGGTTGTGGGTGGTGTGCTGCCCGAGCCCGGCGTAGTCCCCGAGCGCGGCGTCGTCGTCGCCGGTGTGCTCGCCGACGGCGACGGATCCGTCCGGGCGGGAGGCGCGCCGCCGGCCGGCGGTTGCAGCGCCGAGCGGCCCCGTCCCAGCGAACGCGTCGCGACACCGGGAGTGGTGTGGAACGACAGGACGAGCGCGAGGCCGCCGATCGTGGCAACGATCACCGAGACAATTCGTCGCACGGCGCGTGTCCTCCTCAGAACTCGAAGCGCTCGAAGTGAATCTGCCCGGGCGGCACGCCGAGCAACCGCAGCCGGTGCCGCACCGCGTCGACCAACCCCGGTGGCCCGCACACGAACACGTCGCGCGACTCAACGTCGGGGACGAGCTTCTTGATGGCCGGCACGCCCAGCTGGTCGGTCTGGTCGTCGCCGATCTCGGCACCGAGGAGCGCGTGGAGGACGATCCCGCGGCGTTCGCTGAGCTGCGCGATCTCGTCGCGGAAGATCACGTCGTCGGCCGACACGGCGCGATAGAGCAACGTGACGTCGCCGGGCACGGCCGGCAGCGTCGCGAGCAATGCCCGCAACGGCGTGATCCCGATCCCGCCCGCGATCAGGACGACCTTGCGCCGCGTGCGCAAGTCGGCGGTGAACGTCCCGTACGGCCCCTCGGCGAACACCCGGGTACCGGGCCGGATGCGCTGCAGGGTCGTGGTGTCGTCGCCGAGTTGCTTCACCGTGATCCGCAAGCCGCGCTTGGTCGGAGCGGCCGACAACGAGAACGGGTGCGCCTTCCACCACCGGTCGGGAGTGAGGAACCGCCAGAGAAAGAACTGACCGGATCGAGCCTCGAGCTCGTCGAGGCGACGGCCGGTCAGGTAGATCGACACGACTCCCGGCGCCTCGGGGGTGACCTCGCGCACGCGCAACGCGTGCCGTGCGTTGAAGAGCAACGGCCATCCGACCCGCCAGCCGAGGATCGCTCCGAACACGGCGACGTACAGCGCGACCCACCAGATGCGCGCGACGCGGTCACCGCTGAAGTCGGTGCCGACGGCGAGCTGATGCGCGAACGAGAGTGCGACCGCGAGGTACGCGTAGAGGTGGATCGAGTACCACGTCTCCCGCCGCAGCGATTGGCGCGCCGCACGCACCGACGTGACTCCGACCGCGACGAACAGCGCGAACCCGACGATCGCCATCAGCACGTCGGGGTAATGGGCAATCAGGTCGCGAGTCTCCGCGACCACCGACACGTTGCTGCTCTGTGCGTACCCCAGCGTCGTGAACACCGCGTGCCCCGACAAGAGCCACACCGCGGCGAAGCCGTTCCAGCGGTGCCACACGGCGAGCCGGTCGAGCCCTACCTGCCGCTCGAGCCACGGGACGCGCGCCATCAGCAGGAGTTGGACCAACACCGCGTACGTACCGGCGAGCGCCGTCAGCTGCCCCACCGCCGTGGCCACGCCGCCCGGGCCGCTGATCGCGTGGAGATCGCCGTGACGGAGCCACAGCGCGAACGTGACCGCCGCGTTCACGACGATCACCGCCACCACGAAGAACGCACGGTCGGAGGTGACCGCCCGCGCCGCCGATCTCGTTTCGGGCGCGAACCGGCGCGGCTGCACAGGGGCAGTGGTTGTCACGCCCCTGATTCTCGGCGCTGGGGTTAAGAGAACCCTAAGAGCCCGTGTCCCGGGGCTCCTGGGAGTCCTCGAAGCGGTAGCCCATGCCCGGCTCGGTGATGAAGTACCGAGGCCGGGCCGGGTCGGGCTCGAGCTTGCGCCGGATGTGCGCCATGTAGACGCGGAGATAGTTGGTCTCGCTCCCGTATTCCGGCCCCCACACCTCCCGGAGCAGCGTGGCCTGGGTCACGAGCTTGCCGGCGTTGCGGACGAGTACCTCCACGAGATGCCATTCGGTCGGCGTGAGGCGCACCTCGCCGCTCGCGTTCGTGATCCGCTTGGCCGCGAGGTCGATGATGAACGCCTCGGTCGTGACCATCGCCTCCTCGGTCGCGGGTACGCCGCGGCGGAGCGCGGCGCGAACGCGCGCCAGCAACTCGCCCATCCCGAACGGCTTGGTCACATAATCGTCGGCGCCCGCGTCGAGCGCGGCGATCTTGTCGCGCTCCGCGTCGCGCGCCGAGAGCACGATGATCGGCACGTCGGTCCAGCCCCGCAGCCCGTGGATCACGTCGATGCCGCTCAACACCGGCAGGCCGAGATCGAGCACGACCACGTCGGGATGATGGCGCGCGGCCATCTCGAGGGCGATCTCGCCCGTCGTGGCCCCGTCGACCTCGTAGCCGCGGGCACGGAGGTTCGTGATCAGCGCCCGCAGGAGCTGCGGCTCGTCATCGACCGCGAGCACGAGGGTCACGGCGCGACCTCGAGACTGACCACTGCGGTGGTACCTCCGTCGGGGGTGTCCTCGATCAGCAACTCCCCGTCCATCGCGCGCACGAAACCGCGCGCGACCGCAAGCCCGAGCCCCACGCCGGTGCCGCCGCGGTCGCCGAGCCGCTGGAACGGCTGGAACACCTGCTCCCGCGAGCCGGGCGCGATCCCGGGGCCGTGGTCGATGACCCGCAGGTCGACCCGGTCGTGCACCCGGCCGGCAGTGACGCGAGCGGGACGGTCGTCGGGCGACCACCGCATCGCGTTCTCCACGAGGTTGGCCACGACCCGTTCGAGGAGCGCGGCGTCGGCGCGCACCGGGCTCAACGTCTCCGGCACGTCGTAGACGACGCCGTAGGCGCGCTCACCCAGGCTCGCGATCGCGGCGGGCACGACCTCGTCGAGATTCACCGGCCGTAGCGTCGGATGGAGCACTCCCGCCTGGAGCCGGCTCATGTCGAGCAGGTTCGACACCAGCGCGGTGAGCCGGTCGGTCTCTTCCTCGATGGTTTCCAGGAACTCGGCCTGATCGTGCGGCGACCACTCGATGTCGGTCTGGCGCAGGCTCGACGCCGACGCCTTGATCGACGCGAGCGGCGTGCGCAGATCGTGGGAGACGGCCTGCAGCAACGCTGTGCGCAGCTCGTTCGCCTCGGTCAGCTCGGTTGCCTGCGCCGCCGCCTCAGAGAGCCGTGCCCGTTCCCGGGCGGCCGTGAGCTGCGCGGCGAACGCGTTCAGCACTTGCCGATCGGCGCCCGTGAGCCGGCCGCCGACGAGCGCGAGCACCACGTCTTCGCCGAGCGGCAGCGTGAGGTCGGCATCCGCGGCCGACGCCGGCGGGCGCGAACCGGCGGCGGCCTCGGTGTGCCAGTCACCGTCGGCGAGCGCGAGCACACTTGCACCCTCGAGGCCGAACGACGACCGCACGAACACGACGAGATCGGCGAGCGGATCGTCCTGCTGCACGTTGGCCGCGAGCCGCGCGAGGGTCTCCGCGTCGGCGCGCGCCCGCGCCGCGTCGCGCGCACGTCGCGCGGCCGCGTCGACGAACGCGCTCACGACTGCGGCGACCACGAGGAACACGATCAGCGCGAGGACGTTCTCGTGCTCCTCGATCGTGAACCGGTGCAGCGGTGGCGTGAAGTAGTAGTTCGCACACAAGAACGCCGCCACGGCCGCGAGGATCGCGAGCAGCGGACCGCCGGTTGCGGCGGTGGCGACCACCAACAGCAAGAAGAGCAACAGCACCGACGCGAGCGTGAGATCACCGCGGGCGTGCGAGAGCGACACCGTCAGCACCGGTAGGCCCAACGCGGCAATCGCGAGACCCGTGAGCCGCCGGCGCGGCGAGAGCGCCGACGCGCGTCCGACGAAGCGCCGCCGTGCGTGGTCGTCGCGGCTGCGCGCGCCCTCCTTGTCCTGGGAGATCACGTGCAGGTCGATGGGGCCCGACAGCCGGATGACGCGGTTGATCACCGAACCGCGCGTCAGCTCGGCCCAACGGGAGCGACCACTGGCTCCGAGCACGAGCTGCGTGCAGTTCTCGACCCGGGCGAGCTCGGCGAGCGCGGCCGCGATGTCGGACGCGATCACCTCGTGGTACTCGCCGCCGAGGTCGGTGAGCAGTAGCCGGTGGCGCTCGACCGCGTCGGAGCGACCGGTGCCCGTCAGCCCGTCGTCGTTGCGCACGTGCACGCCGAGCAACTCGCCGTGCGAGCGTTGCGCCATGCGCGACGCCCGCCGGATGAGTGCTTCCGTTCCCGGAGCGCCGGTGATCGCGACCAGCACCCGTTCCCGCGTCTCCCACGGCTCGGTGATGTTGTGACGCTCGCGGTAGCTCTCGAGTCCTTCGTCGACGCGGTCGGCGAGCCACAACAGCGCGAGTTCGCGCAACGCCGCCAGGTTGCCCGGACGGAAGTAGTTCGCGAGCGCGGCGTCGATCCGGTCGGACTTGTACACGTTGCCGTGCGCCATGCGCCGCCGCAGCGCTTCCGGCGTCATGTCGACGAGCTCGATCTGGTCCGCGCGGCGGACGATCCCGTCGGGGATCGTCTCCCGTTGCTTCACGCCGGTGATGCGCTCCACCACGTCGTTGACCGATTCGAGATGCTGGATGTTCAGCGTCGAGATGACGTCGAGCCCGGCGTCGAGCAGCTGCTCCACGTCCTGCCACCGCTTCTCGTGAACGGACCCCGGAACGTTCGTGTGGGCCAGCTCGTCGACCAGCACGACGTCGGGATGGCGTGCGAGCACGGCGTCGACGTCCATCTCCTCGAACTCGGTGTCGCGGTACTGGATCTTGCGCCGCGGGACGATCTCGAGGTCGCCGAGCTGCTCGGCCGTGCGCAGGCGCCCGTGCGTCTCGACGACGCCGATGACCACGTCGGTACCGCGGTCGTGCCGCCGGCGGCCCTCGTTGAGCATCGCGAAGGTCTTGCCCACGCCCGGGGCCGCGCCCAGATACAAACGAAGTTGGCCCCGCGCCATCCAACCAGTGTGTCTTAACGCGCGGCGAACGCGGGTATTTCAGAGGATCGGCCTCAGTACCCGTTCCCGCCGCCGCCCGAGGAGGTCGTGGGTGCGCCCGTGGCGGGTGGGGGCGACTGGGTACCGGAGGGGCTTCCCGCCGATCCGTTGCTCCCGCACGCCGAGAGCGCCGCCGCGGCGATCGCGACCATCACGACAGTAATGAGCTTGTGTCTTGCCATGCCTCGGAATACGAGGCGACGCGCGTACGAGTTCAGTCGCCCTCGTGTCGGCTACCGGAGCGGGCTCAGCGCGCGGGCCTCGTCACGGACGGCAACCGGCACCGGTCGGATGTCGCGCACGATGCCGACGAAGCTGAACAGCCGCAGCACGTAGTAAGTGACGTCGATCTGCCACCAACGGAAGCCCTGGCGCGCCGCCCACGGGTAGCGGTGATGGTTGTTGTGCCATCCCTCGCCGCTCGTGATGAGCGCGACGACCAGCGAATTGCGGCTCGTGTCGGTGGTCTCGTACACGCGGCGACCGAACACGTGCGCGAGCGAATTCACGCAGAAGGTCGCGTGCCACAGCACGATCGTGGAGGCGAAGAAGCCGATGATCAGCCCGCTCCAGCCCGCATAGAGGTAGCAGGCGGCGCCGAGCGTCCACGGCCCGATCCAGTCGTGCTTGTCGAGCCAGACCAGCTCCGGGTACTTCGTGAAGTCCTTGATCGCGTCGGAGTCGGTCTTGCTGTACTTGTCGCAGAGGATCCAGCCGACGTGACTCCACCAGAACCCGCGGATCGGCGAGTGGATGTCGCGCTCGGTGTCGGAGTTCTTGTGGTGCGCACGATGGTGCGCGGCCCACCAGAGCGGACCCTTTTGCGCCGCGGTGAGCCCGACGAACGCGAGCACGAACTGCGGCACCCGCCCGAGCTTGTAGCTGCGATGCGAGAAGTAGCGGTGGTAGCCGCCCGTGATCGCGAGCATGCGCACGAAGTAGAGCGCGACCGCGAGCCAGACCGCCTTCCAGGTCACCCCCGTGACGAAGGCCAGCAGCGGCAAGAAGTGGAGCGCGATGAACGGGATCGAGGTCTTGCGGTTGATGCGCTCGTTCGGGGCCCAGGTGGCGGGATCACGGGAGCCGAGCGGCGCCGGGGTCTCGGTGGCCTCCTGCGGACGCGCGCTCGCAGGATCGATCACTACCGACATGCCGGGACTCCTGACGCCGAGGGCCGCCCCACCGGCGGTCCCGCCACCCTACCTCCCAGTAGGTAGGGAGCCCGAACGTCGCCGACTACACCATCAGATGGTGCAGTTCACGTCACCTGGGCGCAGCGAAGTGCACCATCAGATGGTGCGGTTCAGGACAGCATCGCGCGGAGGGTGCTGGCGAGAATGCCGCCGGCGCGGAACACGTGGCGCTCGAAAGGGGTGTCGATCCGGACGCGCATCGTGAAGGTCCGGTCGTCGGCGCTCACGCGCACGTCGAGCGGGAGCGGCGTGTCGGCGGCCAACGCCTCCACTCCTTCGATGCGGTACACCTCGTGACCGGTGAGGCCGAGGGACGCCGCGGACTCGCCCGGCGCGAACTCCAGCGGGAGCACGCCCATGCCGACCAGGTTCGAGCGGTGGATGCGCTCGTAGCTCTCGGCCAGCACCGCCCGCACGCCGAGCAACAGCGAGCCTTTCGCCGCCCAGTCGCGCGACGAGCCCGAGCCGTACTCCTTGCCCGCGATCACCACGAGCGGCACACCCTCCCGGGCGTACTGCATCGCGGCGTCGTAGATGGTGGTGGGCGCGCCGTCGGGGAGGTGCAGCGTGAAGCCGCCCTCGGTGCCCGGCGCGAGCTGGTTGCGCAGGCGCACGTTCGCGAAGGTGCCGCGCACCATCACCTCGTGGTTGCCACGGCGCGCGCCGTACGAGTTGAAGTCGCGTGCCTCCACGCCGTGCTCGATGAGCCACTGCCCCGCCGGTGTGGACGCGCGGATGTTGCCCGCCGGCGAGATGTGGTCGGTCGTGACGCTGTCGCCGAGCAGCGCGAGCACGCGCGCACCGACGACATCCGTGATGGGCAGATCGTCGCCGTTTACATCGTCGAGGAACGGCGGCCGGCGGATGTACGTGGAGTCCGTGTCCCACTCGTACACGTCTCCGGTGGGCGCGGGAAGTGCGCGCCAACGCTCGTCGCCTTCGAGGAACGAGCCGTATCGCTCCTCGAACATGCTGCGATCGAGCACCGACTCGACCACGCTCGTGATCTCCGCGTCCGACGGCCACAGGTCTCGCAGATACACGGGATTCTCGTCGGCGTCGTAGCCGATGGGATCAACGTTCAGATCGATGTCCATCGTGCCCGCCAACGCGTACGCGACGACGAGCGGCGGCGACGCGAGATAGTTCATGCGGACGTCGGGATGGATGCGGCCCTCGAAGTTGCGGTTGCCGGAGAGCACCGAGCACATCGAGAGGTCGTTGTCGGTGATCGCCTTCGAGATCTCCGGCGCCAGGGGACCCGAGTTGCCGATACAGGTGGTGCAGCCGTAGCCGACGAGGTCGAAGCCGAGCGCGGCCAGCGGCTCGAGCAGCCCCGCCTTCGTGTAGTAGTCGGTGACCACGAGTGATCCCGGCGCGAGGGTCGTCTTCACCCAGGGCGGGGTGCGGAGGCCACGGGCGACGGCGTTGCGGGCGAGCAAGCCCGCCGCGATCATCACCGACGGGTTCGACGTGTTGGTGCACGACGTGATCGCCGCGATCACGACCGCGCCGTCGGCGAGATCGAACGCGCGCCCGTCGGCCAACGCGACCGGCGCCTTCTGCAGCTGCAAGGTGGCGCCCTCGTTGCGGCGCACGCCGGCCAGCGCCTCCGCGAAGCCCGCCTTCGCGTTCGACAGCGAGACGCGGTCCTGCGGACGGGCCGGACCTGCGAGCGACGGCACCACGGTCGTGAGGTCGAGCTCGAGCATCTCGTCGTACTGGGGCACCACCGCCGGGTCGTGCCACAGGCCCTGCTCCTTGGCGTACGTCTCGACCAGCGCGACGAGATCGTCGGGGCGACCAGTCGCCCGGAGGTAGCGCAGCGTCTCGTCGTCGACCGGGAAGAGTGTGGCGGTCGAGCCGTACTCCGGCGACATGTTGCCGATCGTGGCGCGGTTCTCGAGCGGGATCCGGCCCACACCCTCGCCGTAGAACTCGACCAGCTTGCCGACCACGCCGTGCTCGCGCAGCCGCTGCGCGACCGTGAGCACGAGGTCGGTGGCGGTGACGCCGGGCGAAAGCGCGCCGACGAGCTTGATGCCGACGATGCGGGGCAACAACATCGAGATGGCCTGGCCGAGCATCGCCGCCTCGGCCTCGATGCCGCCGACGCCCCAGCCGAGCACCCCGAGCCCGTTGACCATGGGCGTGTGCGAGTCGGTGCCGACGAGCGTGTCGGGATAGGCCATCCCGTTCGAATCACGGAACACGACTTGCGAGAGGTACTCGAGGTTCACCTGGTGGCAGATGCCGCGGTCGGGTGGGAACACGCGCAGCGTCTTGAACGCCTGCTGGGCCCACCGCAGGAAGGTGTACCGCTCGCGGTTGCGCTCGAACTCCAGCTCCGCGTTGCGCGCCAACGCGTCGGAGGTCCCGGCGAAGTCGGCGATGATCGAGTGGTCGATCACGAGGTCGACGGGGATGCCGGGCTCGACGTTCGCGGTGTTGCCCCCGAGCCGGGCGACCGCGTCGCGCAGCGCCGCGAGGTCGGCGATCGCCGGGACACCCGTGAGGTCCTGCATCAACACGCGTGCCGGCATGAACTGCAGCTCGCGATGGCCGGCCTCCTGCGCCGAGCGACTGCGGTCGGCCACGGCGCGGATGTCGTCGGCGACGACGTCGACGCCGTCTTCGCGGCGCAAGAGGTTCTCAACGAGCACGCGGAGCGAATACGGCAGCTGAAACGGATCGCTGACGATCGCGTCGAGCCGGAATATGTCGTACGTGCGGTCGCCGACGGACAAACGTGAGCGCGCACCGAAGCTGTCGAGAGTCACGGATTCGAGGCTACCCTCCGCAAAATGACCGACGTCATAGCGGTCGACGTCGGGGGCACGAAGCTCGCGGCCGGCGTCGTACGAGACGACGGCACGCTCGTGCAGCGGGCCGAGACCCCGACCCCGCTCGATGTCGACGGCGACGCGCTGTTCGCGGTGTTGGCGGGCCTCCTCGACCGACTCGACGCGCACGAAGCCGTCGCGGTCGGCGTGGGCTGCGGCGGTCCGATGGCCCCGCATGGCGAACACGTGTCACCGCTGAACATCCCGGCATGGCGTGGCTTTCCCCTGCGCGAACGGCTCGCGACCCACACCGCGAGGCCCGTGTGGGTCGACAACGACGCCAAGGCTCTCGCACTCGGTGAAGGATGGCTCGGCGCGGCGGCCGGCGCTGCGAACTACATCGGCATGGTCGTGTCGACCGGGGTCGGCGGCGGCATCGTCCTCGACGGGCGGCTCCTCGACGGCGCGGCCGGGAACGCCGGGCACATCGGCCACCTGATCGTCGAGCCGGGCGGAAGCGAGTGCCCGTGCGGCGCGCGCGGCTGCCTCGAGGCAGAGGCGTCGGGCTCGGCGATCGCCCGCCGCACCGGCGCACCCGCCGCGCGGGCCCCACTCGAAGTGCGAGAGCGCACCGGGATGCTGGTGGGGCGGGCCGTCGGATCGGTGGTCAACCTGCTCGACCTTCCCCTCGCAGTCGTGAGCGGCTCGGTCGCGCTCGGGTTCGGCGAGCCGTTCTTCGGCGCCGCGCAACGCGAGCTCGACGCCGTCTGCCGCCTCGACTTCTCACGGGGCGCGGTGATCGTCCCCGGCGCGTTGGGCGCCGACGGCCCCCTGATCGGCGCCGCGAAAGTCGCGTTCAACCAGCTCTGAGCTGCGCCCGGCGAAGAATCGAACCGGCGTGAGCAAGCGGTCTGCGGGATCGCTCGCTCACGCCGGAACGGGAGTTGGGGGAGAGATGGTGCTCTATTCGTATTCGAAGACGCCGCCGTCGATCACGACAGTGCCCTCCTGGGTCGCGGTCTGGAACAGTGCGCGCCCCGTGCCGTCGGCCCACATACGAACGGTGAGTGCGTCGCCAGGGTAGACGGGCTTGGAGAATCGCGCATCCATAACTTTGAATTTTCCCGGGTCTGATCCGCAGAGCGTGTGGAGCAACGCACGACCCGTCACGCCGTACGTGCACAAGCCGTGCAGGATCGGCTTCGGGAAGCCCGCCATCTTCGCGAACGCGGGGTCGGAGTGCAACGGGTTGCGGTCGCCCGAGAGCCGGTAGAGCAGGGCTTGGTCGTCGCGCGTCGCGTACGTCACTTCGTGATCGGGCGCGCGCTCGGGGATCTTCGGCCGCTCGGGCAGCGCGTCGCCGCGACTGTCGCCGAAACCGCCTTCACCCCTGATGAACGCTCCGAAGCGGGTGTTGAACGCCGGCTGGCCGGAGTCCTTGTACTTCGATTCGGTCTCCATCACCGCGAGCGCGCCGGAGCCCTTGTCGTAGATGCCGACGATGCGAGTGGTCGACACGACGGTGCCGTCGGTCGGGATCGGGCCGAACACCTCGACCCTCTGCTCGCCGTGCACGAGCATCGCCCAGTTGATGTCGCCGAAGCTCGGCATCTTGCCGGCGCCCATGCCGACGATCACCGGGAAGGTCGGCAGCACGACCTGGGTGATGCCGCCCGCGGTGGAGTTCTCGGTCGTGAATTCGAGCTCGAAGCCCGTGGGGTCGAGCTGGCCCGCGCCGACGCCGAGGGCGTAGAGCAACGCGTCCTTGCTGTCCCAGGAGCGTTCACCGGGCTCCGAGACGGCGCCAACCGCTTCGAGGTTCATGGGCATGGTTCAGGTCCTCCGCGTTCAACCGTTAGGCCAGGTCAGACCCGATGCGTCTCGAACCCACACAGCGTGTGGTGCAGAGACGCACCGGGCAATGTCACGACGCCATCGTGGAGTTGGGCTGGGCTTTCGCGACGAGGTCGGGCACGACCTTGGTGAGCTGAGCGGGCTCCCAGCGCATCCCGTCGTTGCGGGCGGTCGGGCCGCGCCGCCAGCCCTCGGCCACCGACACGCGGTCGCCGTCGACGAGGAACACGCGCCCGGTGACGTCGACGTTGTCGTTCGAGCCGAGCCACACGACGAGCGGCGAGATGTTGGCCGGGTCGAGCGCGTCGAACCCCTCGGCCGGCGCGCCACCGCCTCCCATCAGCTGCTCGGTCATCCGGGTGCGCGCCACCGGAGCGATCGCGTTCGCGAGCACGCCGTAGCGGCCGAGCTCGAGACCGCAGATGATCGTGAACGCCGCGATGCCGGCCTTGGCCGCGCCGTAGTTGGTCTGGCCCGCGTTGCCGAACACACCCGACGGCGACGACGTGTTGACGATGCGAGCGTTCACGGACTTCCCGGCCTTCGCCTGCTCGCGCCAGTAGGCCGCGGCGTGGCGGGTCGGGCCGAACGCACCCTTGAGGTGCACCGCGATCACCGCGTCCCACTCGGACTCTTCCATGTTGGTGAGCATGCGGTCGCGCAGGATGCCCGCGTTGTTGACGATCGTGTCGACACTGCCGAAGGTGTCGATGGCGCGTTGCACCATGCGGCCCGCGCCGGCGAAGTCGGCGACGTTCTCGCCGTCGGCGACCGCCTCGCCGCCCATGCCCTTGATCTCCTCGACGACTTCCATCGCGGGGCTCAGCGACCCGCCGTCGCCGTGCATGTCGCCGCCGAGGTCGTTCACGACGACCTTGGCGCCCTCGGCCGCGTACGCGAGCGCGTGCTCGCGGCCGATCCCGCGCCCTGATCCGGTCACGATGACCACTCGGCCGTCGCAGATGCCCATGCTGGTCCCTTACTTGGTCCGGAGCTGCTCGCGCAGCTGGTGCTTGTAGAGCTTCCCGTTGTCGTGCCGGGGCAGGGCCTCGGTGAATTCGACGCGGCGGGGACACTTGTAGTGCGCGATGCGGTCGCGACACCACTCGACGAGCTCCGCGGCCAGGGCATCCGACGGCTCGACCCCGGGTTGGGGCTCCACCACGGCCACCACGATCTCGCCCCATTCCTCGTCGGGAACGCCGACCACGCCCACGTCGCCGACGGCCGGATGGCCGATCAGCACCGCCTCCACCTCGGCCGGATAGATGTTCACTCCCCCGCTGATCACGAGGTGCGCGCTTCGGTCGGTGAGGAAGAGATAGCCGTCGGCGTCGACGTAGCCGACGTCGCCGAGCGTGAAGTAGTCGCCGGCGTAGGCGCCGGCGGTCTTGTCGGGCGCCTTGTAGTACTCGAAGCGGCTGCCCTCGGGCCCGGGCGCCTTCAGATACACGGTGCCGACCTCACGGGCCGCGACCTCGACACCCGCTGAGTCGAGGATGCGGACGTGGTCGGGCGGGTCGCCCTTGCCGACGGTGCCCGGACGGTGGAGCCAGGTGAAGGGGCTCACCAGCGTGCCCGCGCCCTCGGTCGCGGCGTAGTACTCCCACACGATCGGTCCGAGCCAGTCCATCAACCGCTGCTTCACCTCGACCGGGCACGGCGCCGCGCCGTGCAGGATGAAGATCAGCGACGAGATGTCGTGCGCGGCCTTCACGGCGTCGGGCAACGACAGCAGCCGGTGGAACATCGTCGGGACCATGTGCGTGTGCGTGATGCGGTGCTGCTCGACGAGGCGCAGCGTCTCCTCCGCCGACCAACCGTCCATCAGCACGATCGGCACCCCGAGCGCGGCCGGCGCCGACCACGAGAACGCCAGCGGCGCGGCGTGATAGAGCGGACCCGTGCACAGGTGCACGTGCACGTCGGGGTCGTACTGCGTCAGCAGGCCGACGGCCAGGTCGCCGCGCGGGTCGGACGGACGGTGCACGCCCTTCGGCCGACCGGTCGTGCCCGAGGTGTACAGCATCGTGCGACCGGCTTCCGGATCGTCGAGCGCGTCGCCGGGCTGCTCGCCGAGCACGTCGGTCCATTCCCCGAACCCGGGGATCGGGCCACCCACGGAGATTCGGGCCCGCAGCTCGGGCGCCAGCTCCGCGGCGCCGGCCGCCACGCGGGCGAAGCGCGCGTGCGCGACGAATGCCGTCGCGTCGCAATCGTCGACGATGTAGCCGGCCTCCTCGGCCGTGAGGTGCCAGTTGATCGTGGTCAGCCGCAGGCCCGCCCGCCGCACGGCGACGACGGTCTCGAGGAACTCCGGCCGGTTCGCGCACAGCAGCGCGACGCCGTCGCCCGCCCGCACTCCGCGAGCACGCAACGCCCGCACGAGACGGTTCGCGTTCGCGTCGACCTCGGCGAACGTCCGGTTGCCGACCTCGGAGTACACCGCGATGCGGTCGGGTTGACGCGCCGCCCAGTACGACGCGAGCAGCCCCCGATCAGCCGCCGCTCCGAGCGCCTCGCGATCGATCTCCATGCGGCTACGACCTCCGGCCCTCGAACGCCCGTGCCAACAGCGTCAACGGTCCGGGCCTCCGGATCTGCGCCTGGTCGGCCACGGTCCCCCCGGATCTGCGCCTGGTTACGCGACGGCAGCTTCGCGGTCCTTGGAGACTTCGTCGAGCGCGGCGTACTCCTCGCCCGTGTCGGCCAGGTTCTCGAACTCGATCACGCCGATCTCGGTGAACCGCTCGCGCAACCAACCGCCCGAAGCGTCGATCAGGCCCAGCTTCTTGCAGTTCGGGACGATCTTCGAGAACAGCAGCTGCTGGAAGATCTGTTGCTGAGGCGGGTTCACGCGGTCCATCGTGCGGTACACCGCGTCGGGATCGACGCCCATGCGGGCCCACATCTCGGCGTGCGCGAACCGGCGCTGGAGCCGGCACGCGACATCGAACGCGAACTCCTGCCGCTCGCGCATCTCCGCGTCGGTCAGCTCCGTGTAGAACTCCTGGAGCGAGAGCACGCCGAACGCGACATGGCGCGCCTCGTCGCTCATCACGTAGCGGAGCAGCTTCTTCAGCAGCGGCTCGGTCGTGATCTGGTGCAGCATGCCGAACGCGGCCAACGCGAGACCCTCGACCATGATCTGCATCCCGAGGTACGCGATGTCCCAGCGGGGGTCGCGCAAGATGTCGTCGAGGATGCCCCTCAGGTTCTCGTTGATGCCGTACTGGCTGCCGAGCTTCTCGTCGAGGTAGCGCGCGAACACCTCGACGTGCCGGGCCTCGTCCATCACCTGCGTGGCCGCGTAGTACTTCGCGTCGATCCACGGGACGGTCTCGACGATGCGCGCGGTGCACAACAGCGCGCCCTGCTCGCCGTGCATGAACTGCGACAGCAGCGAGTTCTGGATCTCGACCGATACCTTGCGCCATTCTTTCTCGCCGAAGTGCTTCACCGGCGAGTTCTCGGCGTCTTGCAGCGCCTGGAACCGCATGGTCCCGCCGCCTCCGAGCTCGCGGCCGATCTTCTCGGGGTCGACGTCGATCGACCAGTCGAGGTCGGTGGTCGCGTTCCACTGCGAGGTCTTGGCCTTCTCGTAGAGCTTCACGAGAGCGCCGCGCGTGCGCGCGTAGTCCCACGTGAAGATGGTGTCGAAGTCGGCCGCCACGGAATGGATCGTCTCGAGTACCTCGCGCATGGCCGAATGCTACCGACGCGGCGGCTCGTCGGTCCTGACGACTTGGGGGCCGGCGGCCTATCGTTGTGCACCCCCCCGAGAAGGACCCCCCCCATGCGCAAATTCGCCGTCATCGGAATGACGATCGCGATCGTGGCCGGCTTGTCGGCTTGCGGAAGCAGCAGCAAGCCCGCGTCGTCGTCGACCACACCGACCACGACGACACCGGGCGCGACGACCACCCCGACCTCGTGCGGGCCGGTTCCCGCCGCGGCCGCGAACTTCAAGCCCATCGTGGCCGGGACGCTGTCGGTCGTCACGAGCCTCCCCGGCCCGGGCTTCTGGGAGGGCAGCGACACCGACCCGACGAAGGTCACCTCGGGATACGAGTTCGACATCGCCAAGTGCCTCGAGGCCGACTTCGGGCTCGCCAAGATGAAGGTCCGCAACGTCGGCTTCGACGCGATCGTCGCCGGCTCGATCACGAAGTACGACCTCGCACTCTCGCAGATCTCGATCACACCTGACCGGGCGAAGGTCGTCTCGTTCTCCACGCCGTACTTCCAGTCGAACCAGGGCATCCTGATGAAGGCGGGCAAGACGATCAGCACTCTGGCGGAGGCCAAGAAGCTCACGTGGGGTGTGCAAACGGGCACCACCGCGATCGACCTGCTGAAGAAGATCGGCGTCAAGAGCCCCCACGCTTACGAGCAGCTCACGGACGCCTACACCGCGCTCGAAGCCGGGCAGGTCGACGCGATCCTCATCGACACCGCGATCAACCTCGGCGAGGCGGCCCGCTCGAAGGGCGCGTTCCACGTCGTGGCGCAGTTCAATCAGCCGGGCGGACCCGACGAGTACGGCGCGATCCTCCCGAAGGGTTCCGTGAACGTCGGTCCGATCGACGCCGTGTTCGCCAGCATGAAGAGCGCCGGTGAGTTCAAGAAGCTGGCCGACAAGGACCTCACCGCTGATCCCGGCACGATTCCCGTGATCCAAGTGCCGTCTTCCTAGGCGCACGTGAGCCCGGAGCTCCCAGATTCGTTCGCACCGCCCGGCGTCTCCCGCCGGGCGGTGTCGCGACTCCGACACCACCTCGGGCTCGCGGTCGTCGCGCAAGTCGGCGCGATCGCGATCACGATCATCACGTGGGTGCAGCTGCGCTCGTTCGATCAGTCGCTTCGCATCGGCGCGCCCGGACCTGCGATCGCGCGGGCCATCGAGATCGTGGTCGGCGTCGCCGCGCTCGTCGTTCCCGCCTACGGCACACGCGCACTCGTACGAAGCCTGCGTTCACGTCGCCTCGGCGCCGAGGGACAACGGCTCGAAGCGCGCGTCGCGGCCGAAGACGCGGGTCACGACCTGCTGTACGTGCTCGGGCTCGGGCTCTTCACCGCGATCATCGCGTTCGGAGCCTTCTTCCTCGCCGGCCACCATGCCCGCGTTCGTTCTGCGATGTTCAACTGGGACATCATCTGGACCAGCCGCACCGCGCTGATCCACGGGTTCTTGTGGAACATCAAGATCTTCGTGGTCGCGCAGATCCTCGTGCTCGCGTGGGCACTGCTCGTGGCGGTGGTGCGTCAGCTGCCCGGACGCGCGTTCGCGCCCGTGCGCCTCCTCGCGACGATCTACACCGACGTGTTCCGGGGTGTGCCCGCGATCATCGTGATCTACCTCATCGGATTCGGGTTCCCGCTCGCAGGCGTCGAACCCTTCTCGTCGCATCTCACCGGCAACGTCGCCTTGTTCTGGCTCACCGTGTTCGCGCTCGTGCTCGTGTACGGCGCGTACGTGGCGGAGGTGTACCGGGCCGGCCTCGAAAGCATTCACTGGAGTCAGGTTGCCGCCGCTCGCTCGCTCGGATTCTCACAATGGCAGACGCTCCGCTACGTCGTGATCCCGCAAGCCGTGCGGCGGATCCTGCCCCCGCTTCTGAACGACTTCGTGGCCTTGCAGAAGGACACCGCGCTCGCATCCGTGATCGCGATGCCCGAGATCCTCACCAACGCCGAGCTCCTCAAGAGCCACTATTTCAATCTCTCACCGGTCACGGGTGCGGCGATGTTCTTCCTCGTGATCACGATCCCGTTCACGCGTCTGGTCGACTACCTGATCCGGCGCGACAAGGCGAGGACCCAGGCGCATTGACCGGCTTCATCGAGCTCCGAGACGTGCACAAGCGGTTCGGCGCCAACGAGGTGCTTCGCGGCGTGAGTCTCAACGTCGACGAGCATCAGGTGGTCTGTCTCATCGGACCATCGGGGTGTGGCAAGTCGACTTTGTTGCGCTGCGTGAACGCGCTGGAGTCCATCGAAGGCGGTGAGATCTTCATCGACGACGAACGGGTCTCGGGGCGCGGGGTCGATCTCAACGCACTGCGCCAAGACGTCGGCATCGTGTTCCAGAGCTTCAACCTCTTCCCCCACATGAGCGTGCTCGAAAACGTGACCCTCGCGCCGACAAAGGTCCTGAAGCTCTCGAAGGCCGAGGCGATCGACCGCGGCCACGCGCTGCTCGACCGCATCGGCATGTGGGAAAAGCGCGACGACTACCCCGATCGCCTCTCGGGCGGGCAACAGCAACGCGTCGCGATCGTGCGGGCACTCGCGATGCAACCTCGCGTCATGTTGCTCGACGAGGTCACGAGCGCGCTCGATCCCGAGCTCGTCGCCGAGGTGCTCACGCTCGTGGGCGAGCTCGCACGCGAAGGTATGACGATGCTGATCGCGACCCACGAGATGGGGTTCGCGCGTGACGTCGCGAGCAAGGTGGTGTTCCTCTACGCGGGCCAGGTCGAAGAGCAGGGTCCTCCCGACCAGCTCTTCCGCGACCCCCACAGCGAGCGCACTCGCACGTTCCTGCGCAGCATCATCGAAGCCAAGCGGATGTGACGTCGAGCGCTACTCGACGATCTCGCTGGTTTGGAGCACCGGGGCGATCGTCGTGTAGTTCGCGACGTCGGCCAGCACGTCGGCGGTGCCCGCCGCGCCCATCGCCGCGCCCAGCGCGTCGAGCGACGCGAACTTGAAGTGCACCGCGGCGACGCTCGGGCCGTCGATGCCCTTGTCGATCTCGGCGCCGGCGAGCCCCCACGTCTTCACCGCGAGCGGCACGTGCTTTTCGCGGTAGTAGTCGTGGTCGAACGTGGCACCCTCGGTGACGGGGTAAGAGACGGTGAGACGGATCATCGCGGGTCGTCCTCTCGTTGCGATCGAACCCGCAGTCTGTCGCGACCCACGCTCGCTGCGCCATGCTGGAGCGGTCGGAGGGAAGCACATGAGCAACGGCGGCGCCCCGCCCGGGTGGTATCCGGACCCGAGCGGCAGCGGTATGCAGCGGTACTTCGACGGAAACGCGTGGACCGGGCACACGGCGCCGATGACGCCGCCCACCACCGGCTGGAGCGCGCAACCCTGGAAGGGTGCTCGCTACGGCCGGCCCCAATACGGGGCCGGCTCCCTGGCCGAACCCGGAAGCCGATTGGGCGCGCGACTCCTCGACGCGCTCGTGACGTTGCCGGTCTCCATCGTGGTCATTGCCACCACGATCGCAGTGGTCGCGCCGCATTTCGGGCCGCTCTTCCCCCCGGACAACCCGGATTCGAACGCGACCGTGCCGACCCCCGGCTTCGTGTGGCTGTACCTGACCATCCTCGGCGCGTCGTTGTTCTGCGGGTTGCTGTTCCTTCTCTATGAAGCCGTCGCGACCGGACGCTACGGACGCACGTTGGGGAAGCGTTGGATGCACATCCGGCCCGTCACGATCGAAGGCAACCCGCTCGGATGGGGTCGGTCGTTCGCCCGGGCGGCTACCTACACAATCGCCGGCTATCTGAGCTGGCTCGGGATCATCGACTACCTGTGGTGCCTCTGGGACGCCGACGCGCAGTGCCTGCACGACAAGGTCGCGGGAACGCTCGTCGTTCGCGACTGACGTCGTAAACGTTCACGGCTCGAGGATCGTGTCGAAGAGCGAACCGAGGTTCGCCAGCTGGGCCGCGGTCAGCCGGCCGGTGAGATGTGCCCTGACCACGTCGTTGTGGGTCGGGCGTGCATCGCGCAGGCGACGATGGCCTTCGCGCGTGATCGCCGCGAAGAAGCTGCGGCGATCCTCCTCGTCGACGACGCGGCTCACCAGTCCGTCGCGCTCGAGACGGGTCACCAGGTGCGTGACTCCGCTCGGGGTCAGCACCACGCGTTCCGAGAGCTCGGTCATGCGGAGCCGCCCGTCGCGCGCGTTGAACAGCGTGATCAACACGTCGAACTCCTTCAGCGAAATGCGGTGCGCGGCCTGAAGCGCCGCGTCGAGCTCGCGCATCACGGTGTTGGTGAACCGGAGGCACCCGTGCCATGCATGGAACTCCGGGTCGGTCAGGAATTCACCCGCTCGGTTTTTGCTTGACACGAGGCCGCTCCCGATTTACTTTCCTACCGAAGTAAAGTTACTCTAACACAGGAGGACAGTTATGGCGTTCGCGGTCGTGCATCATTTTCCGGGCGGCACGAAGGAGAACTACGAGGCGTCGATCGGCGCCGTGCACCCCGGCGGCGGCGGTTTGCCCGCCGGGCAGGTCTTCCACGCGGCCGGAGCATCTCCGGGGGGCTGGACGATCATGGCCGTGCACGAATCGAAGGAGAGCTGGGAGCAGTTCCGCGACGGCATCCTCCTCCCGCGGATGCAAGCGGGCATCGAAGGCGGATTCCCGACCCCGCCCCAGGAGATCGAGATCGACGTGTACAACCTCACGCCGTGACCCCTGCCAACAGGCTCTGACAACTCTCTACCTCGAAGGGAAACCAACATGGTTGGCAACAACCGGATCTCCGCGGTACTCGTCTCGACCGATTTGGAGAAGAGCCGGGACTTCTACGAGCACAAGGTCGGGCTCACGTTGTCGCCGGAGACGATCAAGAACCACCTCGTCTTCGACTGCGGTAACGGCACGACGCTGCTGATCTA
>Ga0265313_10000381_pt1 | contig 47834 bp, 32 predicted proteins | sample 4123metaG_FD_203122 | JGI IMG/M metagenome (GOLD analysis project Ga0265313, IMG submission 203122) | Rhizosphere microbial communities from Carex aquatilis grown in University of Washington, Seatle, WA, United States - 4-1-23 metaG | ecosystem: Host-associated > Plants > Roots > Rhizosphere >... | reverse complement strand
TAGTGCCAAACGAAGATGTAGAGAAGGATGTTCTGGGGTGGCTGCCGCGCCCCGACCAGCTGCTTGCCCTTGGCAACCTCCTGCGGCACGACGACCCACATGAAGTAGAGCTGGTAGATGGGAACGATGAGCGGCCACCACGCGAGTTCCCCGCTCCGCGTGACCGACTTCAGCTCGCTCACCATCTGAACAGCCAGCAGCAGGTACCAAACGCCGCCTCCGAGCGCGAAGAGCGACGCCAGCGAACCGAGCGCGGGGCTGATGACGAAGGCCAGAAGGACGCTGAGGAAAACACCTCCGAAGACGACGGCGGCCGGGAGAAGCAACGTCAGAAGGGCGTTGCGCCGCGTGGGCGCGACCTGTTTTGCCTCGAGAGACTTCAAGGTCCCGACCATTGGACCGGCGGCCTGGTAAGGCCCGGACAAGGCGTTTTGGGGTCCGCCGTAGGAGGGTGCTCCCGGCGGTGGCGGCACCGCGAACGGCACGAAGCCCGGCGGGGGCTGCGGCGCGCCGGGCGGCGGTGCTCCGAAGGGATAGGTTGGGTTCCCCGCTGCCGGGCCGCCGGGCGGAGGCGGCACCCCCACGGGCAGTCCTGGCGGCAGGCCCTGGGGAGGCGCAGCGCCCGCTCCGGCCGCCTGCTGGTGTGCCGCAAACGCACCCATGATTCCGGCGTCCGCGGCCAACGTTCCGCCCAGTGGATTGACGCCCGGTTGCGGGACGGGGGGGGAAAACGCCGACGCGGCCTCGCCCATCGGCGCGCCGGGCGACGGCGGCAGGCCGAACGGAGGTGGGGGCGGGGCCGGCGCGTTGCCGGGTGGGGGCGGGAACGGAAGGCCGCCCGCCATGGGCGCGACGCCGACCATCGTGCCTTTGAGCCGGCTCGGCACGGAGCCTGCCCCGGGGGGCGGCGCCGCCCCGGGTGCTCCTGGACGGCCCGGCGGCGGGACAAGCGGACCCCCAAGAGGTGCCCCGGGCTGATTCACCATGAGCATCGTCCCCTTGAACTTGGGCGCCGCCGCGCTCTTGAGGTGAAAGCTGCACTTGGAGCACGTCTGAGCCGCGTCGGGATTTTGCGTGCCACAATTCGGACAGAACACGAATGGACCTCCGTCGGGCGGGCGGCAAAAGGGCACCGGCTGGCGCGGCCACTGCCGCCACCTCGGGTGCGCCAACGAGAAAGAAGCGCTCATCCATCATAGCGGTTGCCGATCCGGGTGCTCAAGCGAATTGTCAGCGGCGGTCCGGCCGAGATCGGCGGACCACCTGGTACGTCCGGCGCGGCTTGACACCCGTGCTCGCTCGCCACTAGTTTCGCGCCGCTTTCTGCCGCGTGCGCTCGGCGCCTTTCGCGCGGCGGGGCGCTGGTCTGCCCCTCGTCCCATCCTCCTCCGAGCGCGACCGTCCTCCCCGGATCACAAGGACCGCCCAGCGATGCCCTTCGCTTTGACACCAGAACGCGAGCGCAAGCTTCAGGAGCTCCTCGAACGATATCCGACAAAAATGGCGGCGACGCTGCCTCTTTTGCACCTTTGCCAGGAGCAAGCCGGATACATCTCCGAGGAAACGATGGAGTACGTCGCCAAGCGGCTCGATGTGTCTCCAGCCCACGTCAAGGGCGTCGTTACGTTCTACACCCTCTTCAATCAGCACCCGGTCGGCAAGCACCAGGTCTGGGTGTGCCGCACGCTGCCCTGCGCGCTGCGGGGCGCCTACGACGTCATCGAGCATTGCGAGAAGCGGCTCGGCATCAAGTGCGGCGAAACGACGCCCGACGGAAAGGTGACGCTGCGGTCGGCCGAATGCCTCGCGAGCTGCGCGACCGCGCCCATGATGCAGGTCGACAAGGAGTACTACGAGAACCTCACCCAGGCCCGCCTCGACCAGATCTTGACCAAGCTCTTGGCCTAAGCCGCCGGGCCTGCGCTGCACACGCGAACCCACTCGCCGGAACCCAACCATGCTCAAGCGGACCGACTACCTGACCCGCGTGTACGGCAAGCCCGAAGGCTGGTCGCTGGCGACCTACGAGCGCGAGGTGGCGGGCTACCAAGTCGCGAAGCGCGTGCTCACGACGATGACCCGCGAGCAGGTGGTCGACGAGGCCAAGAAGGCCAACATTCGCGGCCGTGGGGGCGCCGGTTTTCCGATGGGCGTCAAGTGGAGCTTCATGCCGAAGGCGACGCCTGGAGCGACCGCCAAGCCGCACTACCTCGTCGTCAACGCCGACGAGAGCGAGCCGGGCACGCACAAGGATCGCACGCTGATGGAGCTCAATCCGCACGCGTGCATCGAAGGGGCCATCGTCGCCTGCTTCGGAATCGGCGCGCACGTCGCGTACATTTACGTGCGCGGTGAGCTCGACCTGTCGATGGCCCGCTTGGAAGGTGCCATCCGGGAGGCGCGCGCGAAGGGATACCTAGGCAAGTCGCCCTTCGGCACGGACTATCCGGTGGAGATTTACGTGCACTCGGGCGCAGGTGCGTACATCTGCGGCGAGGAGACCTCGATGCTCAATTCGATCGAGGGTCGCCGCGGCGAGCCGCGCAACAAGCCGCCGTTCCCGGCGAACGCGGGCGTCTTCGGGTGCCCGACGACGGTCAACAACCTCGAGTCGATCGCCAGCGTGCCGGCGGCCTTCGCCATGGGGGGCGAGGCGTTCAGCAAGCTATCGGCGCTCCACCACATCAACGACGGGGGGGTGCGCCTCTACGGCCTCAACGGCCACGTGAAGAAGCCGGGCGTCGTCGAGCTCGCGGTCGGGCCTACGCTGAACGAGCTCATTTTCGACGTGGGCGGCGGCGTTCTCGGCGGTCGCGGGGTGCTCGCCGCAATCCCCGGCGGTTCCTCGACGCCCGTGCTCCGCCCGCAGGAGAAGGTGAACGCCCCGGATCCCAAGTCGCCGCTGCACGCGTGGAACGGCAAGAGCGTGTTCGATCTTCCGCTGGGCGTCGACACGATGCGCGGAGTCGGGACGATGCTCGGCACGTGCTGCGTGACGGTCATTGCCGAGGGCACCGACCCGGTCTGGTGCATGCAGAACCTGATGCAATTCTACCGCCACGAATCGTGCGGGCAGTGCACGCCGTGCCGCGAGGGCAGCGGCTGGCTCGAGCGCGTTTGCGCCAAGATTCTGGACGGCAAGGCATCGATGCAGGAGCTCGACGGTCTCAACGAGATCGCCAACGGCATCATGGGCAACACCATCTGCGCGTTCGGCGAGGGAACCGCGATGCCGGCGCTCGCCTTCCTGCAGAAGTTCCGCCCCGAGTTCGAGGCGTACGTACGCGGCGAGCGCACGCGCGCCGACGCGAAGCTCAACGCGGAGCCTTGGAGGTGACATGAATCCGCTCGAGCTGGGCTACTTCTACGGGTGCGCCGGCCTCGCGGTCGCGGGCGCCCTTTCGGTCGTCATTGCCAAGAACCCGATCCGGGGGGCCATGGGGCTGCTCCTCCTCATTCTCAGTGTCGCGGGCCTGTTTCTCGAGCTCCACGCGCAGTTTCTCGCGGCGATCCAGCTCATCGTCTACGCGGGCGCGATCGTCGTGCTGTTTCTCTTCGTCATCATGCTCCTCGGCCCAAGCGCCTCGACGCCCAACGACCATCGCGGATGGCTGGTGCGAGCGGCCAGCGGGACGCTCTTCGCGGTTGCGGGGTTCGCCACGCTCGCCGCCGTTGTGCGCGCCGCGACGGTTTCCCACCGGACGATGCCGATGCCCGTTCCCGACGCGGGCTTCGGAGGGATCGACACGTTCGGGACCGTGCTTTTCTCCGACGCGATCGTCCCCTTCGAGCTTTCGAGCGCTCTCTTGATGGTCGCCGTCGTCGGGGCCATCGCCGTCGCGCGCGGCCGTCAAGGCGTCCACTCGATGTCGCGTGGCGAGCAAGAGATCGCCGATCGAACGACGCCTTCGCCCCTCCTGCCCGCCGATCACTCCGGGGTCTTCAGCCACGAAATCGAGGGCGCCGCTTCGAAGGAGAAATCGGCATGATCGGCGTCGAGCATTTCGTGGTTCTGAGCGCGGTTCTCTTCATCATCGGAAGCGTCGGCTTCCTCGTGCGGCGCAACGTGCTGGTGACCCTGATGAGCATCGAAGTGATGCTCAACTCGGTCAACATCGCCCTCGTCGCCTTCAACCGCTCGCGCATGGCGCCTGGCGCGTTGCAAACCTACGCCGGGCAGAGCCACACGGGACAGGTGTTCGCGTTTTTCATCATCGCGGCCGAAGCGGCGGAGGTGGCCGTGGGACTCGCGATCGTGCTCGCGCTCTATCGCCTGAGGCAGACGGTCCGCTCGGACGAAGCCGACCTCCTGAGGAACTGAGGAACACCACACGCCATGCTCTCGCTCTTCCCCCCCAGCGACTACGCGCTCATCGCGGTCATCCTCGGGATGCCGCTCCTCGGCGCATTCGTGAACGGCGTCTGGGGCAGGCGGCTCGGCAACCAAGCCGTGCGGGCGATGGCGCTCAGCGCCGTGGGGGTCAGCTTCCTCGCCGCTCTCTTCGCCTTCGTCGACCTGGCGCACCTCGTCGGCGACGAGAAGGAGGCGCACGGCAAGCTCGTGTGGAACGCGTGGGAGTGGATGCACACCACCGGCGGACACGAGGGCGCGAGCGTCCCCATCGAAGTGAAGTTCAGCATCGACCAGCTGAGCGGGGTGATGATGCTCATCGTCACCGGCGTCGGCTTTCTCATTCACCTGTACGCGACTTCGTACATGGAGAATGACGACGGGTTCGCGCGCTTCTTCTCGTACTTGAACCTCTTCATCTTCTCGATGCTCGTCCTCATCCTCGGGGACAACCTGCCGCTGCTCTTCGTCGGCTGGGAAGGCGTGGGGCTCTGCTCCTACCTCCTCATCGGCTTCTGGTACGAGAACGCGGCGAACGGCGCCGCAGGCAAGAAAGCGTTCATCGCGAATCGCGTGGGCGACTTCGGTCTTCTGTGCGCGATGTTCCTGCTCGTTCACTATACGGGGGCCCTCGACTGGAACGGGATCGCCAACGGCGCCGCCAGCCTGGTTCACCCCGGCGAGCAATGGCGTGTGCACGTGTGGCCGCCAGGCGGCGAGCAGTACACGGGGGTTCTCCACTTCTTGCAGCCGGCGCGCCCCTTCACGATCAGCGCCGCGACCGCGATCGGGCTCTTGCTCCTCCTCGGTTGCACCGGCAAGAGCGCGCAGATTCCGCTGTACGTCTGGCTTCCGGACGCGATGGCGGGCCCGACTCCGGTCTCCGCCCTCATTCACGCCGCTACGATGGTCACAGCGGGCATCTACCTCATTTGCCGGCTGTCGTTCGTCTTCGTCTTGTCGCCGTTCACGATGATGATGACTGCGGTCATCGGTGTCTCGACGGCCCTTCTGGCGGCGTCGATCGCGCTCGTGCAGAACGACATCAAGAAAGTGCTCGCGTATTCGACCATCAGCCAGCTCGGCTTCATGTTCTTGGGGGTCGGCGTCGGGGCCTTCACCGCAGGGTTCTTCCACGTGTTCACGCATGCCTTCTTCAAGGCGTGCCTCTTTCTTTGCGCCGGATCGGTCATCCACGCGATGCACGGCCGCATCCACGACGACGACACGGCGCAGGACATCCGTCACATGGGTGGCCTCCGCAAGTGGCTCCCGCTGACCCACGCGACGTTCGCGGTGGCAACGGCCGCCATCATCGGCGTTCCGCTGACCAGCGGCTTCTTCTCGAAAGACGAAATCCTCTTTCGCGCGTTCGTCAACCACACGGTAAACCCGATGGCAGGCAGCGCGATGCTCCGGAGGTTTCGTCTCTACGAGCCTCCGATGTGGCTCGGCCCGGTGCTCTACGGGGCGGCGGTCTTGGCGGCCACGCTGACGGCCTTCTACATGTGCAGGCTTTATTTCGTGACCTTCTGGGGAGACTTTCGCGGTTGGAAAGTCGGCCGGCCCTCGCTGCTGGCGACCCACGAGACCGCGGCGGACGGCCACGAGCACGACGATCTGACCCAGCCGGGGTACCCGCCGCACGAGTCGGCCTGGCAAATGACGGTGCCGCTCATCATCCTCGCGGCTTTCTCCGCGTTTGCGGGATTTCTCAATCCCGGTTTTCACCTGATGAAGGAGCCTCCGATGGAGCACTGGCTCGGCCCGGTGTTCGACGCGGCGACCGACGGGGCGATCAAGGTGAAATCGGGCGCCGAGCACATGGAGTGGACGCTCGCCCTCGGCGGGATCTCCGCCTTCGCGTTCGGGACCGCCCTCGCCTGGTGGATGTACATCCAGAAGAAGGGAGAGCCCGCGCGACGCGCGGCCGAGGCCGCGCCGGCGCTCTACCAGTTCTTGCTCGACAAGTGGCGCATCGACGAGCTGTACGAGGAAACCGTGATTGGCGCGATGAGCTCACTCGCCGAGACCAGTGCTCTCTTCGACCGTTGGGTCGTCGACGGAATCGTGGCGCGCCTGACGTCGCTGCTCGTCGCCGCGGCCGGGACGGTGCTCCGTGCGTTCCAGACCGGAGTCGTTCACGTGTACGCCGGCCTGATGGTGGTCGGGCTGGCGGCGGCCGGATGGTTCTTCACGGTTCCCCACCCGAACGCAACGGTGGCCGACGCCGGAAACAGCGATTACCTCCTCACCGCCGCTCCCGGCGTGGGCTACGCCTATCGGTGGGACGCCGACGGCGACGGAAAGCCGGAGAAGCCCGATTTCGCGGGAGACCCGACCTTGAAGGTGCACGTCGAGCCCGGAAAGAGCACGACGGTCAACCTCGAAGTGAGAAACTCGTTCGGGTTCACGAGAACGAAGAGCATCCGCGTCGCGCGGCCAAACGAGCCGATGTCGTCGCTTTGACGGCCTGTCCCGGCTTTACCCGGGGCCGGGAATACAGACTCGAGGATCAACGATGGGCACTGCCGATACGGTCAATGCAAAGCACGACGGGCGCACCTCTTTGGGCGTTCCGCAGTTCGCCGGCATGGCCCTCGTCGCGTTGGCCGCCGCCATCGGCGCGTTCTATCTGGGGCGCGCGGTCCCGGTCATCGCGGCGGTGGTCGTCGCGGGACTGATGCCCAAAGACCGAGGGTGGAACGTTCGTGGTGCCGTCGCCGCAATTGCGGGCCTGTTGGCCCTCTTCACGGTGCGCATGTGGCCGGGCGCCGCCACGGCCCAACCGGTCGTCGCCGAGCCGGGCCATCTCCTCAGTTGGATCGTTTGGCTTCCGTTCGCGGGGGCCGTCGCGATTCTCTTCATGCCCCGCCAGGCACACGGCGCGCTTCGCGCGACCACTCTGATCCTGATGGTCGCCACGCTCTTGGCGGCCCTTCCGCTTCTCCGTGTTCCGATGGGCGCCGCCTACCACTTCCACGAAGACGTCGCGTGGGTCCCGCAATTCGGCATCCACTATCACATCGCCATCGACGGCATCTCACTCTGGCTCGTCCTTCTCACGTTGCTCATTACGCCCATCGCCGCGTTCGCGTCGTTCGGATCCATCCAAACGAGGATCAAGGACTGGTGCTTCGCGCTCCTCCTTCTCGAGGCCGCGATGCTCGGCGCCTTCGTCGCGCTCGACCTTTTTCTATTTTACGTATTCTGGGAGCTCATGCTCATTCCCATGTACGTCATGATCGGCGTCTGGGGCGGCGCCAACCGGATCCGCAGCGCGGTTAAATTCTTTCTCTACACGATGTTCGGCTCGGTATTGATGCTCGGCGCCATCCTCTACCTGGCGTACCAGTATTCGAGGGTCACCGGGGGACAGCCCAGCTTCGACTACTTCGAATTGCAGCGGATGGTGATTCCCCGACACGTACAATTCTGGCTCTGGGCCGCGTTTACCCTCGCGTTCATCATCAAAGTGCCCATGTTTCCGCTCCACACGTGGCTGCCCGACGCGCACACCGAAGCGCCGACGGCGGGTTCCGTGATCCTCGCCGCGATCCTCCTCAAGATGGGGACGTACGGGTACCTCCGCTTTTCGATGGGCCTCTTTCCGGAGGCGAGCGTCGAGCTCGCGCCGAAGCTGGCGGGTGTCGCCGTGATCGGCGGCATAATCTACGGCGCCCTCTGCGCGTGGAAGCAGGAAGACGTCAAGCGCCTCATCGCCTATTCGTCGGTCGCCCACCTCGGTTACGTCATGCTCGGCCTCTTCGCGATGACCCCGGCTTCACTCGAAGGGGGCGTCCTTCAGATGGTCAACCACGGCGTTTCGACCGGGATGCTCTTCCTCCTGTTCGGGGTCATCTACGATCGCCGGCACACCCGTCATATCGAGGATTTCGGCGGTCTGGCGAAGCCGATGCCCATCTACGCGGCGCTCTTCGTCGTGGCAACGCTCGCCAGCGTGGGCCTTCCGGGCACGAACGGATTCATCGGTGAGTTCATGGTGATCACCGGAACGTTCGCGTCGCGCACGCTCGGACACTTCGCTGGAGTGCAGGCGGCCGGCGCCGCCGCAGGCGTCATCCTCGGGGCCATATACATGCTGATGGTCGTGCAGAAGATGTTCTTCGGCCCGATCAAGCACGAAGAGAACAGGCACCTTTCCGACGTCACCGATCGGGAAATGGTGAGTTTGGCGCCGCTCGCCATCTTGGTATTCGTGATTGGACTTTTCCCGAACATATTTCTCACGCAAATCAAAGGTGCGGCCGAGCGCGTCCAGCGCGACGTCGAGTCGCGAATCGAGTCGAACCCTCCACCCAAGTTCTACGAGGGGCCTATCAAGCTGACGCCGCGGCGACCCGAAGCGCCGCCCGTTGCGGCCCCAGCGAACCAGTGAGCTAGAGGCCCCATGTCCATCGCTCTCGCTCTTTCCCCGCTCGTCATTGTCGGCGTAGCGACGTTGCTCCTGATGCTTGCCGAGGCGCTCTTTCCAAGGAAGGGGGGCCTCGCGCTCGGCGCGGCGGCAATCCTGCTCACCGCGGCATCGTTCGCGGGGGCGCTGTGGATGGCCGGACCCGACAGTGTGGGCGATGTGTCGTCGGTCGCTCCATGGCTGATTCTCGATCGTCTGACGCTCTTCTTCGACATGGTGCTCTGCCTCGGCGCCGCGATCGCCGCGCTGCTCGCGGGCGGCTACCTACCGGAGCACCACATCGAGCGAGGCGAGTTCTATTCGCTCCTGCTCTTCGCCACGTTCGGCGCGATGATGCTGGCCGCGTCGGGGGACGCGCTGACGCTCTTTCTCGGGCTCGAGACGATGAGCATCGGCGCCTACGCGATGACGGCGTTTCGGCGCGCGAGCCCGCGGTCCGCGGAGGGAGCGCTCAAGTACTTTCTTCTCGGCTCGTTCGCCGCCGCCATCCTGCTTTACGGGTTTGCGCTCCTCTACGGTGCGACCGGGCACACGGACCTCGCCGGGATCGGCGCCGCGGCCCACTCGGGGGCAGCTCGCAATCCGCTTCTCGTCGTCGGGACCCTGCTCGTGCTCGTGGGGGTCCTCTTCAAAGTGAGCGCCGTGCCGTTTCATGCGTGGGCCCCGGACGCGTACGAAGGCGCGCCGACCCCGGCGACTACCTTCATGGCGGTGGCGGTCAAGGCTGGAGCGTTCGCGATGCTCCTGCGCGTGCTGACACTGTCGCTGGGCGACGAAGCGTGGACTTCGTGGGGCAGCGGGTGGCCCCCCTTGATGGCCGGGCTCGCCGCGCTGACGATGACCGTCGCCAACCTCGTCGCGGGCAGGCAGGAGTCCGTCAAGCGGATGCTCGCCTACTCCAGCATTGCGCACGCGGGATATTTGCTCGTCGGCGTCACGGCATTGGCCCGGAGCCCCAGCCAGGCCGGCGCAAGCGTTCTTTACTATCTGCTCGCCTATACGGTTTCGACGGCGGGAGCCTTCGGCACACTGATTCTTTGTGGAAGCCGCGGTCGTGAGGCGGTGAGCTACGAAGACCTTTCGGGGCTCGGAAAGCGCCATCCCGCGACGGCCCTCGCCTTTTCGCTCTTTCTCCTTTCGCTCGCCGGAATCCCGCCCACCGCCGGCTTCTTCGGCAAGTGGTTCATTTTCAAGGCGGCGATCGAAGGCGGGTTTTACTGGCTCGCGATCATCGCTTTGCTGAACAGCGTCATCGCCGCTTACTACTATCTGCGCGTGCTCGTTTACATGTACATGCGCGAGCCGGCGGCCGGTGCGGCGGTCGCCCTTCCGATGCGCTCCGGATACGTCGCTGCGGCGCTCATCGTGAGCGCCGTTCTCGTCCTCGTGCTCGGCGTTACGCCCGGCCGGTACCTCCACATGGCGGTGACCGCCGCGTCTTTCGGCACGGGCTGACGGGACTCCACGCAGATGGGCTGGTGGCATCCGGCGCTCGCAACCATTTGTGTCTGCGTCGCCGGTTGTCGATCCCACGCGACTCCGGCGCCTGCCGCCGAGCCCGAGCCCGAGCGCGAGGCGGGCGCCGCGCCGGCCCCGGCGGGTCCGCCCAACGCGGTCGGGCTGCCGAGCTCCGTCGTCGCCGCGGTGGTCAATCCGATGAACCTCAAGCCGTATTCCGGTCCGACCGGCAGCATCGTGGGGACGGTGCTCGTTCGCGGACCGGAAGCGCCCCCAGTACCCAACCTGGAGGTCCAGGCGTGTCCGGGAGCCCTCGATACGTACGGCAAGCTCTTTCGCGCCGGGCCCCTCCGATCCGACGGCGCGCGACCGCTGGCCGACGCCCTCGTCCTCGTAACTGGCTACGGCGGCTACGTACCGGAGAAGAACGAAGTCCAGCGGGTCGTGATCGGCACGAACTGTGGATACCCGTCGCGCTCGATCGCGCTCACCTTCGGACAGCGCCTCGACATCGCGAACGACTCGACGCTCCCGTTCGCGCCGTATCTCGAAGGAGCCCCGGGGCTGACGGTCATGATCGCGCCGCCGCAGCAGCGCGGCGAGCCCGTGAAGATCTTCCCGGTCCGGGCCGACTTTTTCCCGCTGCGCGACCAGCTTCAGAAGTTCGTCCACGTGGACGTCTACGTACTCCGCCAGCCGCTTCACGCCGTGACCGACCTCCAGGGCCACTTTCGAATCGACGGCGTGCCGGCCGGGAGGGTCAGGGTCAGCGCACGGCTCGGGGGACTGCTGGGTGAAGTGGACGAGGACGTGAACGTGCGAGCCGACGCTCCGCAGACTGTCGAGCTTTCGCTGAAATACGCCCCGGCGGGCGCGGCTAGTCCGCTCCGGCCCGCGACGGCGCGCCCATCGCCCTGAGCGCCTCGCGCGCTCGCCGGGCGGTTTCCTGGTCTCCCGACTTCTTCGCGAGCCCGAGCGCGGCCACGGCCAGGAAGGGATCGGCCCCATCTCGGGAGAGCATCGCTTTTGGCTCGTCGGGCGCGACCGACCCGCCCGTCGCCAGCAGAATCAGTGCCGATGCCGCCGCAACGACCGAGTCAGTCGAGCCTCGCAGACGTGCCGCCAGCACACGCGCGCGCGCCGACGCCGGGCGAGCGATCGCCAGGGCGAGGTACTCGTGGCGCGCGTCCAGCACGCGCTGGCCCTCTGCCGTCAGCGCGTCGGCGAGCGCCTCGCCTCGGAGCGCCGCGAGCTCGACCTCGCCTTCCGGCGGCAGCGCTTCCGCCGGGAAGGAGCCGCGCCAGGCGAGCAAGACGGCGGGACGGATCACTCGGTCGTCCCCGCCCACGATCGGCCGGTGCGGAACTTTGGAAAGAACGGCTCGCGACTGTTGTGGCGAGGTCGTGTGGGCAAAGGCCAATGCGAACGCGACAAGCGCCGCCGCCGACGCCTCGCCATCCGCCGGCGACACGTGCGAAACTGCGATGAGCAGGTCTCCCCCGCCGCTGGCCGCTGCCACGAGCCGGGCTCCCGTTGCAGCGGGGTCGGCGCTCGCGGCCTCGGATGCAATCGCGTGGGCCATCGAACGATCGCCCGCCAGAAATGCCCGACCCGCAGCCTCGTCGAGCGGCAGCCGGACACGCGTCGCGCGCTGGCTCACGGCGCTCGGGTCGCCGCGCGCGATGGCCTCGTCGAGTGCCAGCCTGGCAGCGAGCGGATGACTCCCCGATAGCGGTCGTTCGTCGTCCTGAGCGGCGGCGGCCGCGACTTGCCGGGCTTCCCACGCCTCCCCTGCCCCGGCCAGCTCCTCCGCCGCGCCGGCAATCTCGTCGCGCCGGGCGGGTGCGACCCGCGCGAGCTCGACGAGCGCTCGCGACCACAGGCCCAGATCGCCGGCTGCCTTCGCCCAGGTAGCAAGCGCGTCCCAGGCCGTCGCCGGATCGCTCGCCGTGAGGGTCAGGGCCATGAGCGATTGCCGCGTCGTCGCGTCAGCGGGCGCCGTTCGCGCGAGGAGGACATTCGCCCCGTCGGCGGTGGGATCCGTCCGTGACGCGCGCTCGGCCGCCGCTCGCGCACCGGCGGCGTCGCCGCGAGCAAGAGCGCACCGCGCCTTCGCGCCCCACGCGCGGGCGTAGGTCGGGTCGAGCGCCAGGGCACGCGCGAAGTCCCGATCGGCGTGCTCGTCCCGGGCATTCGAACGACATCGCACGTCTCCCATGCGCGTCCAGACCTCCGCGGAGGTCGGATCGAGCCGGGCGGCTTCGTCGAACGCATCGAGGGCCCCCTTCGGGTCGCCTTGGGCGCTGGCGATCGTGCCCCGTAGAAAAGCGGCGTACGCCTGCGGCGCGATGTACCGCCCGTCCACGACATGCCCATCGTAAGCTCGCTCGATCCGCGACTCGTGGGCGCACGCAGACAGGATCGCAACGAGACTTCCGAGAAAGAGCGCGCGGTTCGTCGTCACGGGACAGGGGCTTCCTATTACGCACCCATCGGGAGGCCAACACCGGCTTCTCGCCCGGCGCCGCGGAGTTCGGACCGGACTTCGTCGCGCACCACGCGCCCGCCCTCGAGGATGACAATCCGGTCGGCGGCGTCGAGCAGCTCGGGCGTGTGGGCGGCAAGGACGACTGTCTTGGTCGTCGCCAGCTCGCGCACCAGGCTAGCGACGAGGTGGATGCCCGCGCGATCGAGGTTCGCGTCGGGCTCGTCGAGAACGTAAAGCGACGCGTCGCGGCAGAGCACCCGGGCGAGAGCGACCCGTTGACGCTGGCCGACTGAGAGCGTTTCGACGGAAGAATCGAGCGAAGCGCCATGGAGCCCAACCCGCTCGAGCACGCCCTTCATCCTTTCTTCCGAAGCATCGGGCGCGAGAAACCGGATTGCCCGGCGCACGTCGGCCCGCGGCGGGAAGTAGGGCCGCTGCGGCAAGAATGCGATTCGGCCGCGCCAATCCTCGACGTCGATGTCTTGGAGTCGCACCCCACCCACGCGCACGGCGCCCGCGAGGGGCGACGCCAGCGCCAGAAGGAGCCTGAGGCACGTACTCTTGCCTGACCCGTTTCCTCCACCCAAGGCCAGCGCCCCACCGCTCCAGCCGAACGTCACTTCTTGGAGCGCGTTCGGAGCGTCCGGCACGTCGTACCGAAACGACACGCGGTCGAACGCGACGGTCGTCGGCAGCAGCGGAGCGGCGCGCGCGTTCGACACCGCGGGGATTTGCTCTTGCAGCACTCGCGCGACCAAGCGAACCCACGGCTCCGAGCGGGTGAGGGCATGCATTCCCTGCGCCACCCCGGCAAAAGCCGGCGTGACGCTCGCAAAGAGGGCCACGTCGACGAGGCTCCCGGGCAGCCAACCGCGCCAGCTGGAGCCCGCGGCCACGACGAAGCCGACCCCGCCGGCCATCGCGAGCAAGGGCAGTCGGCCGGACAAGGCCGTTGCGGTGGCCACATTCACACCGGCCGCGCCCCAAGCGCGAGTGCGCGCCTGCGATTCGTTCACGAAGCGGCCGCGGAGCCCACTGGCCACGAGTTCGAGTCTGCCGTCGAGCGCGTCGACGAATGCCTCCAGCACTCGCCCTTGCGAGATCCACGCCCGGGAAAGCGCACGGTGCACGCGGTCACGCGACCAGAAGAGAGCGAGGGCGGAAACGAGCATCAGCGCAATCGCGGCGACCACCAGTCGCGGCGGCTCCTCGGAGAGAACGACGATAGAAAGGAGAGCGCACGCAACGAGGTCGGCCACGAGATTCGGGAGCTCTTGAGAGACCGCGATCGCGGCATGATAGACGCCCTGCCCGAGCTCGACCGAGGCATCCTGATCCGGCAGGACGCTCTCGCGCAGCACGTGGCCGCCGAGGAGGGCACGAATGACGCGGTCGAAGAGATCCGCCTCGGTGCGCGCCCAAGCGGCGCGCTGCGTGAACGTGCGAAGCAGGAACGCGGCGGCGAGGGTGACGGCGACCGCGATCTTGTCGCGAAGCGACTGCTGGAAGAACAGCCATGCCACCAACGGCGCAAGCAGGCGTTCGACGAGCCCTACGAAAGCAACGAGCGCGCCCCGCCTGACCGCCCCCCGGCTCGAGAGGACCACGAACGCACGGTGCACCTCGCGAAGCGCCATGGCAGCTCGTGAAGCGTAGTCGTTCGATTCCACGAAATGAAATGGAGCCGAAATCGAGTGCCCGTCGCCCTACGACGGGTTAGCGTCAGGCGTGGCCAGAGTCCTTTTCGCGCACGGTCACCTGCTATGCCGCGACGCCAAGCAGTTCGCGATCGGCAAGCCGTACCCGCCTCTTGCGACCCTCTTCGCCGCGGCGCAGGCTCGCAAGCTCGGCCACGAGGTCGCCCTGTTCGACCCGATGCTCGACGCCGATACCTCGGGGTTCGCCGCGGCGATCGAGCGCGAGCGTCCGGACGTCGTGGTTCTCTACGACGACTCGTTCAACTGGTTTACAAAAATGTGCTTGTCCAAAATGCGGACAGCCGCCTTTGGGATGATTGGCCACGCGAAGGCGCGAGGCCTGCCGGTCATCGTGTCCGGACACGACGCTGCGGAAGAGCCGGAGGCGTACCTCCGGTCGGGTGCGGCGTTCGTCATCCTCGGGGAGGGCGAGGTAACGCTCGGCGAACTGCTCGGCGCGTTCGACCGCACCGGAGGCGACCTCGGGCCCCTGCGCGATGGGCCCGCCTTGCAGATTCCCGGTCTCGCTCTCCAACATCACGGCATGACGCGCCGCACCGCTTCCCGGAAGCTCCTCCAAGACCTGGACGCGCTTCCGCTTCCGGCGTGGGATCTGGTGGACATGGAGCGCTACCGGTCCTTTTGGCGGCAGCGCCACGGGTACTTTTCGCTGAACGTCGTAACTACGCGCGGGTGCCCTTATCTGTGCAATTGGTGCGCAAAACCCGTCTACGGCGGCACGTACCACAGCCGCTCGCCGGCCCACGTCGTCGCAGAGCTGCGGCACTTGCGCGATCGCTACGCGCCGGACCATTTGTGGTTCTGCGACGACATATTGGGGCTGAAGTCGCGCTGGCTCGTGGCTTGGTCGAACGCGGTGGCAGAGGCCGGAGTTCGCACGCCGTTTCTCTGCCAAACGCGCGCCGACCTCATGACCGAAGAGAATGTTCAAGGCCTCCGGCGGGCCGGTGCAAGCGAAGTCTGGTTGGGGGCCGAGTCCGGCTCGCAGCGAATCCTCGACGCGATGGAAAAGGGAATTTCGGTCGACCAAACGCGCGCGGCGGTGCAGAGGCTTCGGTCGCACGGCGTGCGGGTCGGGCTTTTCTTGCAATTCGGCTACGCCGGCGAGGGTTGGGAGGAAGTGCAGGCCACCCGTGCGCTCGTTCGCGAGCTCCTTCCGGACGATATCGGCATTTCCGTGAGCTACCCGCTACCCGGCACGCGCTATCACGCGCAGACGCTCTCCCGCCTCGGGACCAAGCGCAATTGGAGCGAAAGCAGCGATCTCGATCCGCTGGTGCCCGGCCGGTTCTCGCCGCAGTTCTACCGAACGCTGTCGCGCGTCGTGCACGCCGAACTCCGCTTCCTTCGGGGCGCCAAGGCGGTTCGGTCCCTGGTCCGGCGTCCGCTGCCCCTCGAGCGGAGCCGTCTTCGGCGCGCCGCCGAGCTGCGTCACGCGGGCGTGTGGGCGCTCGGTCGGATGCGGCTCGAGGCCGAGCGCCGAAGATCACATTGACGCCACCTCAGGCGGTGCGTATGGTTTCTCAAAGGAGCAAAAGACAATGCTGCGACTTTCGGATCATCGGGTTTGGCTCCTGCTTGCGAGTCTGACCATCGCCGTCTTCGTTTGGGCGTGCAGCAGCGACACTTCGAGCGGACCCGCGGATTCGGGCGGCTCGAATACGATGAGCGGGGGCTGAAACTCGCGGCTAGCGGGCGAGGGTCCTTCGGCGTCCTCGCCTAGTTCGTTAGAAGCAACGCGCGTGCGGTTCGGGTCGTGTCGTCGTTGTCGAGACGAGCTGCGATCTCCCCCAAGCGCTTGCGATCGGACGTGGCCTGCTGCATGTCACCAAGTCGCTCCGCAGCGCGCGCTCGCACGTGGAGCGCCAGCGGATAGTCGTTCAGCAGCGTAAGGGCTTGCGTAGCGTCGCCCAACGCGGCCTCAAAGGCCTCGGAATTGAGATCCGCGCCGGCCAGGGCGGCCCACAAGTTTGGCGAATAGGGCTCGATGACCAGGGCTTGGCGCGCGGCATCCGCAGCCTCCGCGGGGCGGCCATCGCGCGTGAGCGCCTGCGCGAAGTCCAGTCGCGCGCGAAAGTTGTCCGGCTGCGCATGAAGCGCGCACTGTAGGGCTTCGAGGGCGTCTACAGTTCCCCCGGGCCCTTTGCGGTCACGGGCCATGGCACGCTCCGCGGATCCCAGGCATGCGCTGCTTCGCACGCTGCGTTCCGCGCGAACCACAGCGAGCGCCGCGAGAGCCACGCTGACGATCGCGGTGGCCCGGTCCAGCGCGTGCCTTCCCGTGCGCGGGGACCCGGGGGCCATTTGGCTTGCCTCCGCGTCGGGCCTCGGCGTCGCGCGATCGCCTTTGGCTGCAATCATTCCGAGCGCTAGCCCCGCGAGTGCAATGGTGGCGGGCATCTCGAGCGGAAAGCTCGTCAGCGAAAGAACGGCGAGCGCCACGAGAGCGCCCCCGGCGCCTGCCGCGCTCACGCGGGTTTCTTCGTTCGTACTCTGCAGGCGCCGCCGGACGGCGCTCGTGGCCGCCGCGGAGAGGAGTCCGAGCGCGGCCAGCCCCAAAAAACCGGTCTCCGCGGCCCGCTCGAGAAAGTCGTTGTGGGCCTCGCGCGGTGCGAGCGTGGGGCTGAGCACCCCGTCGCGCGTGGCACCCGGCTCTGCATACCGTGGAAATACGACTGGCCAGTTACCGGGCCCAATGCCCACGATGGGGTGCTCGCGTACCATGGCCAGCGAGCGACGCCACAACCCGAGCCGCGTCTTGAGAGCCGTCGAGCGCGCGTCGAACCCCTCCTCCAGCACCTGGAGCACTGCAGAGGTTCGCTTGCGGTCCCCGACGTCGTACGAATTGACGCGCCCGGGTATGGCCGCGGCCAGCCCCGCCACGGCAACCGCACCGACGGCCGTGACAATCGACAGGCGCGACCATCGCGGCCTGATCAAGATGACCGCCGCGGTCAACCCGCACGCCCCACCGAGCCATGCGCCGCGCGTACGCGTGACCGCGAGGAGCACGAGCTCGAGCGCGACCGACCCCAACATCGCCGCCCGCACAGTGCCCGGCCGCGCGCCGATGGCTGCCGACAGGCCGAACGGCAGCGCCATTGCCATCGCCTCGGCGGCTTGATTTCGATTTCCGAAGGTTGAGCCCGGCCTGCTCAGGACGGGAATGAAGAGCGGCATCCGGTCGATGTGCTGCAAGAGGCCAATCGCGGCGACGGCTGCAGCGGCGGTCGTGATCGTCTCGAGCACGCGCTGCCGCTCGTCCGGAACGTCGTCGAGAACGCTCACGGCGCACGCCAGGCCGAAGAGACAGCCCCAGCGAGCCAGGGCCGCCGCCCCATACGGTGCCCCAAGGGGTCGGAACGTCGCCGCGAGGGCGGCTAGGGCGGTGGTGGCGACGACCAGCGCGACCCCCGCGGTCATCCCGACCGTCCACGTCGGACGACCCGTTGTCGCGCGCCGTAGCGCGAAGGCCAGGAAGCCCAAAGACGCGGTGACCTCGAGCGCGGCGAACTTCGGCACGAGAAACGGTGCCTGCAGCGAGGCTTTGAAAATCAGCAGCACGACCAACACGGCGCCGCAGCAGGCCAGCATCGCCAACCGCCTGGCCAAAGCGATCACGTACCGACGGGCTCCAGACTGGCGCCCATGGCGGGTACGCCCGAATCGAGCCGCGCGCGGAAAAGTTGCAGTCTTTCGGCGAAGCGATCCATCACGACGCGGCGATAGTCGGACAAGTGCAACTTGAGAATACCGTCGGCGAGCACGACGTCCGAGTGAATCGCAGCGGCCGCGCGGCGCCGCAGGCGGAAACGCCAGGCCCAGCGAAGCGACTTCTCCAGCGCGGGCGCGATGAGCCAAAGGGTGAGCTCTGCAGGCAGCTGCCAGGAAGCCGCCGGCGGGGAGTCGGTGGCCGGACGCGCGGCGAAGGCCGGGAAGAACCGGCGAACCCAACCCTCGTTCGTGCGGCACAGGGCCTCGTAGGTGCCCTGTCCGGAAAACGGTAGCGACGAGACCAACTGATGTGCCGTGAAAAGGTCGCGGTGATACGCGATCGCGAGCTCATTTTCGTCGAGCAAGTAGTTGGGACAGACGAGGTGGCGGCGGCCCGTCATTTTCGTTGCCAGAAACATCATGGTGTACGCGGTGTACGCGCGCCCCGCGGCTGCGACGATGAAGAGGTCGACGTCCGGCTTCCTCCCGGGGTTGCGGTGCGCGACGCCACCGGAGATCATCAAGGAGCGGACGAAGGGCATCGCGGCCAAGAGGGACAAGGACTTGCGGTTGCGATCGAGCAGCGCGCGCGTAAGCGCCTCGCGCTCCGGCATGGCATCGACCAGGTGCGAGCGCTCGGTCAGGGCCAGATACCCGCCGGGATGAACCGTGATGAGCCGCGAGAGTTGGGGGCCTCTGATCAACCGGTGGATCTCGGCTTCGTCGAACGCGAAGCCAAGCGATGCCGTGAGCGCTTGTTTGACCGGAAGTGGCGAGTCGAAGAGGTCGGCGTAGACCACGGTCGCGAGCAGCGCCCACTCGCGCGCCCCGAATCCCGTCGGCGGGGGGAACAAGGGAGGCGGAAGGGGCGACGCTGGGTCGGACCGGACTTCCGCGCCGCTTGCACGCGCACGAACCCGCGTCGGGCCGGCGCGGCGAGCCCGCGACCAGAGCGCCTCGGCGGTGCGCGTCCACGAAAACTGTTCTGCGCGCGCGAGACCGGCCGCTCGTCGGGCGGGCACGCCGTCGCGATCGCGAAGTGCCTCCTCGATGGCGCGTGCAAGCGATGCGTCGTCATTGGGCCGTACGAACCGCGGGACATCGCCGCCGACCTCGCGCAGAGCGGAAATGTCCGAGGCGACGACGGGCGCACCGCACGCCATGGCCTCGAGTACCGGAAGCCCGAACCCTTCGAGCGCCGAGGCGAGCACGAAAAGCTCGGCGCCGGTGTAGAGCGCCACGAGATCGGCCTCGGACACGTAGCCGAGCCAGTGCACCCTGCGGCTTCCCGCTCGCGCTTCGAGCGCCCGGACGAGCTGTCGGTCTTGCCATCCCCGTCCCCCGACGACCACGAGGTCGTACGGATCGGCAGTCGGCCCGAGCCGGTCGAACGCATGCAGAAGCGTGAGCAAGTTCTTGCGCGGCTCGAGCGTGCCGACCGTCAAGACGTATGGCCTTTGCAGCCCATGCCGGCGACGCGCTTCGGCCACGACGTCCGCCGGGGCCGGGCGGCACGAGGGGTGAGCCGCGCACGGAAGCAGGGCAATTCGCTCCGGACGCACTCCGAGCAGCGAAATGATGTCCTGGCGGGCCGCCTCGGAGACGGTCGCGATCACAGACGCCGCGGCGACCGACTGCCGCAACATGGGCTGGAGCAAAATGCGCTTGCGAAGGGTGAAGTGCTGCGGAAGCCGCAAGATCGCCAGGTCGTGCACGACGACCACGGTGGGGCACGGCGAGGCGAGCGGCATCGTGTAGTTTGGGAATACGGCCACGTCCGCGCCGGCTTCGGTCAAGAGACGGGGCACTTCGGACTGCATCCACAACGCGCGCAAGCTCGGACCGCGCACGTGGAGATGCTGCGACCAGCGCGCCGCCAGTTCGGGCGCGGGCGGCCGATTCGACAAGAGCACGAGATCGTCGCCGGGACCGCGCGTCTCGAAGAGAGCATCCACGAGATGCTCGGTGTAATAGCCAACACCCGTCCGCAACGGCGTGCATGTCGTGACTTCGATGCCCAGTCTCATTCTGTGCGGCCCGGAGGGATGATCCATGGTCCCACGGCCAGCGACAAGATGCCTTCGCCGAAATAACTTTGCACGCGCTTCACGGCTCGGACGGTGGCGCATGACGCCATGGCTGATGCATCATCGCCGCATGCACGCGGGAGCTCGGCCGTCCCCGAACGCGCCTCGGAAGGCGAATCCCGAGCCACGCGCCCTGCGGGTCGCCCGCGGCCTGCTCATCGTCCTCGCCTGGACGCTGCCTTTCGAGATGCCGCTCTTTCGCGTCGGCCCGCTTCAGATCACGACCGTCGAATTGTCTCTCTACACGATGCTGGCGGCATGGGGCTCGGCCGTTGCCGGCGGTATCTTGCGCGGGCGACGCACTGCTGTGCGAGAGGCGCTCGCCGCGGTGCGGCGAGAAGCGCTCGGGAGCGCGGCGGTTCTCTGGGGCGCCGTCCTTTTTGCGTCGACCGCTTGCGCTCCCACGGATCGCACCGCGGCACTGAAGTTCGCGCTCCGAAGTTCCAGCGGAATCCTCGCTTTTTTCGCGTGCCGGACGCTCGCACGACCGGCGTGGGTAGGCCGCCGCGTGCTCTATGCCTTGGTCGCGGGAGCCTTGGTGTCGGCCGTAACCGCAATGCTCGACTCCTGGGTACCGGCTACGGAGCCGGCGTGGAAGCTCTTTCGCGAAGGTCAGTTCGACACGTTCGGGCTCCCCCGGGCGAGCGGCGTCTTCGCGTACCCGACCATGGGAGCGATGTACTGGGAGGCGGCGGTGCCGCTGCTCGTCGTTGCACCGTTTCTCGGAGCCTGGTCGCGGGGCAACCTCGGCGCCAGGAGGGGCGTCCTCCTCGCCATGCTCGGCGGGGTCGTCCTCGTCGAGGCACTTCTCGCGAGCGCGACGCGTTCCGGACTGGCGGGATCGGCCGTGGTCTGCGCTGCCCTCGCGGGACTCGTCTGGCGATCGGGGACTGGCGTGCGTCGCGCGGCGGTCGGCGTCCTCTCGGTGATCGCCGGCCTGTCCGCGGTCACGCTGGCCGCAACCAACTCCGAATCTCTTCTCGGGCAGCGGCTGCACTGGTGGCGAGACGCACGCTGGTTCGGCGTCGAATACGTGGCCGATACGACCCCTCGCGCAATCCACGTCGAGGAGCACTTCCAGGTGCCCGTCACGCTTCGGAACACCGGCACGATCGCCTGGCACCGGGGCGGGACCAGGCCCACGTACCTGTCGTACCACTGGCAGCCGATCGGCCGGGCGATCACCAACGCTGACTTCGAGGGCCAGCGCACCGAGTTGCCCTCCGATGTTCCACCCGGGGCAACGCTGCAGCTCCTGGCCGAAGTCAGCGGTCCGACCACGGAGGGGAGCTATCGCTTGGAATGGGACGTCGTCGAGGAGCACGTCACCTGGTTCAGCGAACGCGGTAACCCGATGGCGGAACAGGCATTCGAAGTAACGCCGTCCGTCGAAGGTGCACCGGCGTGGACCGGCGACCAGTCGGCGCCGGTGTTCGACACGCCGGCCCCGCCGCGGATCGCGCTGTGGCGAGCCGCGATCGTGCTCTGGCGACAGAGGCCTGTCTTGGGCGTCGGACCCGACAACTTCCGGCGGCGCTACGAAGGGGTGATCCCGCCGGCGCCTACCGGCCTGCCCTACACAGACACCCGCATCCACGCCAACAGTCTCTATCTCGAGACTTTGGCAGACTTGGGCATTGGTGGCATTCTTTCGCTGGCCTTCCTCGGGTGGACCTGGCTTGGAACGCTGCGCCGTCACCACGCGGCCGGGCGGCTGGCCGGTCTCGGCAGCGGCGTCGCGGCGGCGGCCTTCTTCGTCCACGGCGCACTCGACTATTTCTTCGAGTTCACGCCGCTCTTCGGTCTCTTCTGGGTTCTTCTGGGGTTGACGGCAGCCTGTGAGCCCGAGACCTCTTCATCGTGAGGCAGAGGACACAACCGGCGGTGAGGGCCACTTCGGACAGCACGGTTGCGAGAGCCGCGCCGGGCCCCGACCCGCGCGGGACGAGCGCAAGGTCGAGTGCCACGTTGAGCACCAGCATCATGAGCGCGAGCCAGAGCGTCGCCTGCCCCAAGTCGCGCGCGACCAAGAAGTGGGTCAGCCCGAAGTTGAGGTAAAGAAGCGGGAGGCCGAACGCGAGCACTCGCAGCGAGAACACCGCGCGCCCGAACGCGGGGCCGCAGCCCAGACGCACGAGCGGCGCGGCGCCGAGGAAGCACGACGCCCCCGCGCAAAGTCCGAGCGCCAGCAGCACGAGGCCGAGTCGCAGCTCGAGCAGCCGCTGGGCGTCACGATCCCCGATGTGGGCGCGCGCGAGGCGCGGGAACGCGACCGCGAGGAGAACGGCGGGGACGATCATGGAGCCTTCGAAGAACTTGAATGCCGCCGCGTAGGCTCCGAGTTCGGCGTTGCCGGAAAACGATCGCACGAAGAACGTGTCGACCTTGAAGTAGAGAAGCGAGACGAGCCCGGCGAACCAAACTGGCAACGACTGTGCGAGAGCAGCTCTCGCGAGCGCCCGTTCATTCTGCGCGTCCGCGCGCAAGGGGCGACCGCGTAGCGGGTGCAAGCGCACCAGAATCGTCAATCCGTAGACCAAGCTACCGAGGCCAGAAACCGCGAAGCCGGTGCACAGGGCTGTGATGGACCGGCCGAACATCAGAGCGGCGAATCCGGCGGCGCCGAGGAAGCCTGCCCGGGAGGCGTTGAGCCGAGCTTCGTCTCCGAAACGCTCGTAGCCGCGAAGGATGGCGCCGAAGTGGTCCACGAAGGCGTTGGCCAGCGCCGCGACGCCGAGAAGAACGACGGCAATGCGCTCCTCACCCCGGAAGAGCAGCCAGGCCGCGCCCGCCACGGCGAGCCCGTACGGGAACGATGCGAGACCGCGGAGCGCGAGCCCGACCCGCACGACGCGATCGCCATCTTCGCGGCTGCGGGCGAGCGCCCGGGTCGTCCAAACGCCCAACCCGAGATCCGAACCCACCGCCAGAAGCGCGGTCGCGGTCGAGACGTAGGCGAATCGCCCGAAGGCCGCTTCGCCCAAGACGCGAGCCGCCGCGAACGTGACGAGCAGGCGGCACGCGCGCTCGAGGCCCAGCGAAACGCCCTTCAGCGACACGTTGCGCAAGGTGTCGCGAAAGTCGCGGCCGATGGCCATTGGAGAGTTCAGCCCCGGAGATCGCGGATCGTGTCGCCGAGCACCGTCGAGACAGTGCGGAGAAGGATGCGGCCGTCGAGACCGAAATTCCACTCGCGCAGGTACTGGATGTCGAACTCCAGCCGCTTGGCGATCGAGACGTTGCCGCGCAGGCCGTTGACTTGCGCCCAGCCCGTGATCCCAGGCCGCATGAGGTGACGCGTTCGGTAGCCCGGGAGCTCGTACTCATAGCGTTTGGCGCGCTCGAGAACCTCCGGGCGGGGCCCGATGAGACTCATGTCGCCTTTGAGCACGTTCCAAAGCTGGGGAAGCTCATCGAGACCCAGCGGACGCAAGACTCGACCCAAACGAGTCACCCGGCCCTGCGCGTCCATGGTCCGAAGCTTGACGAGGGTAAAGGGACGCTGATGAAGTCCGGGCCGACGTTGGTAAAAGAGCGCCGGACCTGGCGAATCGAGCGGAATCAGAACGGCAAGGGAAGCAAGGAACGGGGCCGTGAGCGCAAGGCCGGACGCCGCAAGCGCGATGTCCGCGAACCGCTTGGCGGCGACACCCACCCGCGAGTGATTGGCTACCGGTCCCGCTGTGAAAATGGGATCCACCGGATGGTGCCGGCCGTTCGCGTGGCCGTTGGACGCCGAGCCTCCGTTGGCGCCGTTGCTCCCATTGGCCAGCGGCTGTCGATCCGCATTGGGGACGAGGTGTTGGCCGCCGTCGTGCCCTCCGTTGACCTTTGCGCCGCGATGCGGACACCGAGCCTCTTCGACGGCTTGCACGAATCGCCGCTCGAAGTGCGCCCGGTCGAAGCGCCGCGCAAAGCGCTGAAGCGCGGCCGGTTCGAAGGGTTCGTCCATCCGGGCGAACCGATCGAGCGCCGCGCGGACCGCTTCGACGGTGGGCGCGTGGATGAGCAGCCCATTGTGGCCGTCGTCGACGATGTCGAGGGCGCCCCCCTCGGCGCAGGCGAGCACCGGCTTGCCCGCCGCCAGCGCCTCCACCATGACCATCCCGAAGTCGTCGATGCCCGTATGCAGCAGCGCCCTGCATTTCGCGTACAGTTCGCTCAGCTGGGCTTCGTCGACGCGAGATAGAAGGGTCACGTTGGGACCGGCGAGTCGCTCGAGACGAGCGCGCTCGGGACCCTCGCCTACGACCAGCAACCGCTCCGGTCGCCCGCGAAACGCGGTCAGCGCGAGGTCCACACGCTTGTTGGGAACCAATGCCGACACCACGAGGAACGGAGCGGCCGGGTCCGTTCGTGCGCTGCCCGACGCGCGCTCGAAGCGACTCGTGTCGATGGGCGGCGGGATCACCAGCGCGTCGCGCTGGAAATAGGTCCGGATACGCTCGCGGGTATACGTGCTGTTGGCAATGAGAAGCTGAGGCCGCGCCGCCGCCGCAGCCTCCCAGCGACGAAGGTAGTGCGCGGTCCCGCGCAAAGCGGCACGACCGAGCAGACCGCCCGGCACACTCGACTCGTAAGCTTCCTGAGCCTCGCGGGCGTATCGGAGCGGCGAATGGACGTACGCCACGTGAAGCGCGTTGGGCGGCGCGATCGCACCAATGGCCACGCAATGACTGCTCGAGATGACTAGGGAATACCGATCGAGGTTGAAAGACTCCACCGCGAGCGGAAAAAAGGGGAGCAACGCCCGAAAGCGGCCGTTCACGAACGGCGCGCGCGCCACGCGATCGATAACGGAGGTAGTCGTTCGCCGGTGGGCGAGCGCGGGAGACAGACGCGACGGATCCCGCGTGAGCGTAAAGAGATCCGCCTGGGGAAACACCTGGCAGAGAACTTCGGCGACACGCTCGCCGCCCCGCATGGACGTAAGCCAGTCGTGGACGATCGCCACACGCTCGGACATCGCTTCGAGGACACCGTACCACGGAGCGCCGCCGGGGCTCGAGTCTCGCGCTTCGCGTGGACGGACGGCGCGTAGTACTACTCCTCCGGGCCCCCGGTAACCTGGCCCGAACCCATGAAAGTTCTCCTCACGCACGCGTACTTCCTTGGCGAGGACCGCAAGGAACAGGAGATCATGCGGCCGTACGCGCCGCTCGGGATCCTGTATGTCGCGGCCTACCTCGAGGAGCGGGGCGTGCAGGTGGAGGTCTTCGACACCACGTTTTCGACGTGGTCCGCGCTCGAGGCCCGTCTTCTCGAGACCCGGCCCGACGTCGTGGGCATTTATACGAACCTCATGACCAAGCGCAACGTGCTGCGACTCATGCAGCGGGTTCGCAGCCATCGGGCACTCTCGGGCGCCCGCCTCGTCCTCGGCGGACCCGAGGTGACCCACCACGCCGAGAAATTCCTCGAGCATGGCGCCGATGTCATCGTCGTCGGCGAAGGCGAGGAGACGATGCACGCGCTCGTGAGCGTGTGGGCGCAGGAGCCGCCGCAGGCGGTCGCCGGCGCGGCCCTCGCCGACGTAGCGGGGATCGTGTTTCGCGATCGCGAGGGTCGCGTCGTGCGGACCGCACCGCGGGCGCTGATGCGCAACCTGGACGACTTGCCGGTACCGAAGCGCGAGGCGATCGACCTGCATCCGTACCTGGAGGCGTGGCGCCGACGACACGGATCGAACGCGGTTTCCATCAGCACGATGCGCGGCTGCCCCTACAGCTGTCGCTGGTGCAGCCGCGCAGTGTACGGGGCGAGTTACCGCAGGCGCTCTCCGGTCAAGGTCGCCGATGAAATGGAGGCCGTCGTCGCGCGGTACCACCCCGATACCCTCTGGTTCGTGGATGACGTCTTCACGATAAACCACCGATGGCTCGAGGAGCTCACCGTCGAGGTCGAGCGGCGCGGCCTACGCATCCCGTACGAATGCATCACGCGCGCCGATCGGCTCGACGAACGCTCCGTGGCGCTTCTTCGCCGATCCGGGTGTTTTCGCGTGTGGATTGGCGCGGAAAGCGGATCCCAGAAAGTGCTCGACGCGATGGATCGCCGGGTCAAAGTCGAGCGCGTTCGCGACATGATTCAGCTCAGCAAGAAGCACGGCATCGAAACCGGCACCTTCATCATGCTGGGATACCCGGGGGAGACAGAAGCCGACATCGACGCGACCATCGAGCACCTGAAGCGCTCGAACCCCGACCAGTTCACGATCACGGTGGCCTACCCCATCAAGGGAACGCCGTTCTACGAAGAAGTGCGGGACGACATCATCGACACGCGACCGTGGGAGGAGAGTACCGACCGCGATCTGGCGCTCCGACGCCCGCGTTCGTCCCTCTATTACAAGCTCGCGGTGGCCCGCGTCGTCCACGAGGTGCGCGCATTCCAGCTGTCGCGCGGCGGCGCCGCGCAGCCGTCGCTCGCTGCGGCAAAACACGGCGCCAAAGCGCTTGCAGCCCGCGTCGGAATGCGCGCCGAGCCGGCTCTGCGTGCGCTCGACGCGCGTGCCCGCCGTGCGCTCTCACGCCCGTAGTGTACCCGTCGTGGACGGGACAGAAGCCTGGTGATTTTCGTCGAGAGCAAGCGAGGCCGGCGGCGAGCGCGCGGAGCCTACTTCTGTAGGCGAGCACGCTCGACGCCGGGATCGCGCAGCTATCGGCGAAAAGCACCAGGCTTCTGTAGGCGAGCACGCTCGACGCCGGGATCGCGCAGCTATCGGCGAAAAGCACCAGGCTTCTGTCGCAGCTATCGGCGAAAAGCACCAGGCTTCTGACGCGCCTTGCGGCCCTCAATCCCGTCGCCGGCGTTCGCCTCCTCCATGGTGTCCGGCGCCTCGGCCGCGTAGTGCCCCTCGGCCTCGCGCAGCTTCTCTGCGATTTCGATGATGCGCCGCTCGACGCGCCCGAAGACACTCGCCGCCGGAAACCGGCCGCTTGCGTCGCGCTCGCCGGCTGGAACGCCCGTGAGAATTTCGATCCCCTGCGCCGCCGTGTCGACCGCGTAGAGGTGAAACTGTCCGCGTGCGATCGCGTCGGCCACGTCGTCGCGCAACACGAGATGGGGTCGGTTGGGGCGAGGAATGAGCACGCCCTGGGTTCCGCTCAGGCCGCGGGCTTTGCACAGATCGAAGAACCCCTCGATCTTCGCGCAGACGCCACCAATCGCCTGGAGCTCTCCCAGCTGATTGACGCTGCCCGTGACGGCGATTCCCTGATCGATTCCGACGTCGGCGAGCGCGCTCAGGACCGCGAAGAGTTCGCTCGAACTCGCGCTGTCACCGTCGATCTCGCCATAGCTCTGCTCGAACGCGAGCTGCGCGCGCAAACTTAGAGGCCGCTCCTGCCCGAACATCCGCGCGAGATAGCCGCGTAAGATGGCGACCCCTTTGGTGTGGATGCTGCCCCCGAGTTGGGCCTCGCGCTCGACGTCGATAATCCCCTCGCGCCCGATGCCCACGACCGCCGTGATGCGCATCGGTTGTCCGAACTCCACGTCGCCGGCGCTGAACACCGAAAGACCGTTGGCGACCCCGACCCGCCATCCGCCCGTGTCGAGCGCCACTTCCCCTCGAAGCGTGATCTCGCGAATGTGGCGCTCGGCACTGCCGGCGCGTTCTCGGCGCTCGAGCCATGCGGACTGAATGTCTTCGGCGACGACCACACTGAGTTCGGGCGGCGTGATCGACGCACGAAACGGTCGTACGGCGGGCTCGAAGTCTTGGCCGTCGCTCGCCGCCGCTCCCGCCCCCTGGTCCCCGGACATCGCCTTGCCTGCCGAGAGGGCGCTGGCAAAGGCCATCGTCTCCTCGAGGGGCGACAGAATGAGCGCGAGCTTTTCTCGGTCGCCCGACAGCCGAGTCGCGAGGTCCAAGAGCTGTGCGCGCGCGCCGCGCTCGAACTTGCCCCACTCGCGCTCTCGCGCCATGGCCATCAAGTACGCGTCGAGCGCCACAAGGCTCTTCGGCGTCCGAGGGATGATTGGGTCGACCTCGACTTTGACTCGAAAGAGCGACGCAAAATCGGGATCCGCGTCGAGCAGGTGCGCGTAAAGCTCCGGCGACCCCACGAGAACGACCCGCACCCGCAGCGGCACCGGCATCGGACGGAGCGATGTCGCGTAGAGGCCGAGCGGTCCGAGCGGATCCTCGGCGCCGATGCGCTGTTCGCGGAGGACCCGCTTGATTCGCTCCCAGATGATCGGATCGGTCAGGAGATCCGCCGCCCGCACGACGAGCACGCCGCCGCTCGCGCGGTGCAACGAACCTGCGCGGATACGCGTGAAATCGGTGAGCAGCGCGCCGAACCTCGCGCGCCGCTCCAGGTAACCGAAGAGACTCGGATACGTGGGGTTCGTATCGTAGACCACCGGCGCCGGCGAACCCGGCTCGTGCGAAACGAGCAGGTTCACCTTGAACCGGGCGAGACGCGTGGCGAGCTCCGGATCTTCGCGTTCGCGCTCTTCGCGGGAGCGCTCCTCCCGGTCGTCTTCGTCGAGCTCGACCAAGTCGTCCCAGTCTTCGACCAGCGCCTGATGGACCCGCTCGAGCCACGCGGCGACGTCGTTGCCGACGCCGCCGAACTGACGCCCGAGCTCCTTCATGGCTTTGCCGATGACCGTAGTCGCGGCCTTCGAGAATGCGGCCTCGCGCGCCGCTTCGAATCCGGCGCTCTGCGCGTGCACGAGACGTGCGGACTTTTCGACCTCGCGGGTGAGCTTCTCTTCCGACTCCGTCAGCGCGCGCTTGGTCGACTCGTCGAGCACGTCGAACTGCTCGGCGCTCACGGGCTTTCCGTGGAGGATTGGAAATGTCTGGACGCCGCCGTGCACGGCGCGCACGCCGAAGCCGAGTGTCTTCGCGAGGGACTCGAGCTCGTGGATGATCGCGCGGTTCTTGGTCTCGAGGTCCCCCGTGAGGTGGGCGTGCTCGCGCTTGAACTCATCACCCTCGACGACTTCCGGGATCTCGCTTTTCAGCCCTTCGATAAACGCATCCATAGCCCGAACGAGCGCTGGACCAACGCCGGGGGGCAGACAAAGCGGTCGCGGCGCCTCGGGATGATCGAAGTCGTGAACGTAGACGATGTCGCCCGGGGTGGGCCGTTCGCTGGCGAATCGAGCCGCGTACCGGACGATGTCGTCCTCGATCATGACTTCGGGCTCGGCCGCGACGAACACGTGAAAGCTCGGGTCGCGCGCCGAAAGCCCGAGCTCGAGCGCGCGGCGCGCCACGTTCGGAACGAGTTCGAGCAAGCCGCGGCTCTCCCGGGGAAGCTCGGGCAGCATGGCCGGATCCGTCCTCACGACCACGTCTTCCGGTCGAACGCGGTACGTGGAGAGCGAGCGCGCCGCCGCGGCGGGAGCGCCGTCGCGCGCCTCGCTCCAAGCCTTCAGTCGCTCTCCGTGGACCGGTCGCGAGGGGGAGCGTTCGATCCGCTGCGGGCTACGCCCCGGCAGCGCGGGTAGCGAGCTTTCTCGGAGACCACCCGAGGGACTCGCGGGCTCTCGTTTCGTGCGGGCTCTTGTTCGACGGTTGGGCATCGGAGGCATGGCCACCAAGACGCACTTGGTGTCCAGCAACCCTTAGCACTTGTCTCCGCCCACAGCCGCGCGCGGAAGCGTCTGTCGCCACGGAGCGAGCCTCGCGCTAGCATGGGGCTCGCGCATGGCAAAGCTGATCCTCGCGACCGCCGAAGGACAGCAGGCAATCGATCTTCGGCCCGTCAACAGCCTCGGGCGCCACCCCAACAACACGATCCAGCTCCTCGACAAAATCGTCTCGAAGGAGCACTGCATCGTCGAGCAGCGCGAAGGCCGGTTCGTCCTTCGAGACCTCGGCAGCTTGAACGGGACATACGTCAACGGGGAGCGCGTCCGCGGGGAGACCGCGCTCAAACACGGCGACGAGATTGCGCTCGGTTCGACCCGCGCGCGCTACGACGACGGGTCCGGCGCCTCTCCGCCTCCTCCTCCTGCCCTCGGACCGGGCGCCGTCCAGCACGCGACCCCAGCCGGACGGCCGCAGCCCCTGCCGGCGCGCCCGCTTCCTTCGACGGCGGGGATGTCGAGCGCGAGCCAACCGACTCCGCCGATGGGCGACCCTCCGTATCGTTCTTCTTCCCCCCTTCCGATGCCCGTCGCACCGACTGCGGCAGCGAGCCGTCCGCCCAACTTTGGAGGAACACGGGTCGACGTGCTCGACGCCGCAAGGTCCATTGGGGCCCAGATCACGGCCCAGACGAAGGGGTTTCTTCCGTTCGACGCCGTCGGCCACGATCCGCAGCAACTCCGGCTCGACTACGAACGATTGCGCATCACCTGGGAGCTGACGCGCGACATCGGCCTCGAGCGCGACCTCGACCGGCTGCTCGACAAGATCCTTCTCGCGCTCTTCAAGTTCACGAAGGCCGACCGCGGTGTCATCCTGCTGCGCGAAAACGACGGAACGCTGCACCCGCGTGCCGCTCGCCGTCGCGACGGCAGCGACGCGGCCATTCCGATTAGCTCCACCATTCTGAACCATGTCATGAGCGAGCGGGCGGGAGTGCTCACGCACGACGCATCGATGGACTTCGCTGCGTCGAAAGGCAAATCGATGATCCTGAACCGGATCTCGAGCGCGATGGTGGTGCCGCTGCTGCACGAGAGCGAGAAGGAAGTGCTCGGCGTTCTCTGGCTCGACTCGGAGTCCGTGGCACAATTTCAGCCCAAGGATCTCGAGGTCATCACGTCGGTCGCCGGGCAGGCCGCGATGTTCATCGAGAACACGATTCTCGCGAAGAAGGTCGAGCAAGAGATCGTGCTCCGCGATCGATTCATGCGGCTGGTCGCGCCCAACGTCGCCGAGCTGATGATCAGCGGAAAGCTCGAGGTGAAGAAAGGCGGCCTACTCGTTCCCGAGCTCACCATCTTCAACAGCGACATCCGCGGCTTCACCCAGATGAGCGAAGGAACCGCCGCCGAGGTGATCGTCGAGATGCTCAACGAGTATTTCGAGCTGATGGTCGAAACCGTCTTCAAGTACGAAGGAACGCTCGACAAGTTCATGGGCGACGGCATCATGGCGTTTTGGGGCGCGCCCCTCGCCCACAGAGACGACCCGGTGCGGTGCGTCCAATGCGCGCTCGATCAGATGCAGGTCCTCGGGCGCTTCAACCGCCAGCGGGTCGTCGAAGGCAAGGCCCCGCTCGCCGTCGGCGTGGGGATCCACTCGGGGCCGGGGGTCGTCGGTTACGTCGGCAGCTCGAAAGCGCTGTCGTACACGGTCGTCGGGGACACGGCGAACACGAGCGCCCGACTCTGCGCGAGCGCCCTGCCCGGACAGATCGTCGTCAGCGAGGCGACGCTCGCCTTGTTGGGCGGTCGCTTCGAGCTCGAAGAAATCGAGGCCCGCTCTCTGAAGGGGAAGGAGAAGCCGGTTCGCCGTTTCAACGTCGTACGAGAAAAGGCAAGCGCCGTGGCCAAAGTAGGCTAAAAGACTCCCGTTCTTCAGCATGCGTGCGGCGTCCTACGTCCTGCCCTTCGAGAAGCCGGTCGTCGAGCTCGTCACCCGGGTGCGCGAGCTGCGCCAGCTCGCGAGAAGCGACCGCGCGCTCGAACCGGAGCTCCGGCGCCTCGAAGACAAAGCGAGCAAGCTCGCGCGCGAGCTCTTCGCAGACTTGACGCCCTGGCAGAAGGTGCAGCTTTCCCGGCACCCGAACCGGCCCTACATGCTCGACTACGTCGATCGCATTCTGACGGACTTCGTCGAGCTTCACGGCGACCGGCGCTTTGGCGACGATGCGGCCATCGTCGCCGGTCTCGCCCGCTTTCATGGGCGGTCCGTCGTCGTCGTGGGGCAGCAGAAGGGGCGGACCACGAAAGACAAGATCACGCGCAATTTCGGGCAAGCGAACCCGGAAGGGTATCGGAAGGCCCTGCGCCTGTACGAGATGGCAGCCCGGTTCGGGCTCCCCATCCTCACGTTCATCGACACGGCGGGCGCCTATCCCGGCATCGGCGCCGAAGAGCGCGGTCAAAGCGAGGCCATCGGGGTGTGCTTGTCCGCGATGGCTCGGGCGCGGGTTCCGATCGTGGCCACGATCATCGGCGAAGGGGGCAGCGGGGGCGCCCTCGCCCTCGGCGTCGCCAACCGGGTGCACGTGCTCGAATACGGGACCTATAGCGTGATCTCGCCGGAGGGGTGCGCCTCCATCCTATGGAAGGACGGCAGCCGGGCAGACGAAGCGGCCACCCGACTGAAGATCACCGCGCCCGATCTCCTGCGCCTCGGCGTGGTCGACCGAATCGTCGAAGAGCCCGCGGGTGGGGCCCATCAAGACCACGACGCGGCTGCGGTCCTGGTCGAGGTGGCGCTTGCGGACGCGCTGCGCGCCCTCGAAGGGGCGAACGGCGACGATCTCGCGGAAGATCGCTACCAACGCTTTCGCCGGATGGGCGCCTACGTCGCCTAGGTGGGACATACTCTGACTGTATTTTCTCGAATGGTCACACACCCGTCTCGTGGGAGAAATGACAATAGGGTAGGAAAGAGGCAGCGCTCGGGTTGGGCGGGGTACAGGGTGATGGAGACGGGTCAGACGATCGCCGGAAAATATCGCCTAAAACGCCTGCTGGGAACGGGTGGGATGGCGTCCGTCTGGTCGGCGACCAACGTTTTCACCGAGCGCGATTTCGCCATCAAGTTCATGCTGCCTCAAATCGCGCGCACCCCCGAGGCCGCGCAGCGGTTCCTCCTCGAGGCGAAAGTCAGCGCCCGCATCGATCACCCGAACATCATCGAGGTCATCGACGTGGGCCAAGCGGAGGACGGCTCGCTCTTTCTCGTGATGGAACTCTTGAGCGGCACCTCGCTCGAAGTGGCCATCCGCCGCCAGCGCCAGCCGATGAGCGTCCACGAGTTCTTGGGCTTCATGCGGGACGTCGCCGTCGCGCTGGCGGCGGCGCACCGCAGCGGCGTGGTGCACCGAGACCTCAAGCCGACGAACGTCTTCTTGCACAAAGATCGCGACGGGCGGCCGGTGCCCAAAGTGCTCGACTTCGGCGTGAGCAAGATCCTCGAGGAGGAACAGAACACCGCGCTGACCATCGCGGGGACCGTGCTCGGCTCCCCGCACTACATGAGCCCGGAACAGGCCATGGGCGCCGCAGGCATCGACGGTCGCACCGACGTCTTTGCCTTCGGCGGCATCCTGTTCGAGGGGCTGACGGGTCGGCGCGCCTACGATGCGCCCAATTTCAACGCGCTCATCGTCACCATCGCCACCAAACAGCCGGCGCGAATCGACGAACTCGCACCCCAGCTGCCCGAGTCCGTGCGAGCGCTGGTCCGCGATTGCCTGGTCACCGACAAGGAGGCGCGCCTCGGTTCGTTCGACGCCATCGCCGAACGGATCACCGCGATGTTGCCGGAGCTCGAGCGCTCCGAGCTGCACTTGCCGGGACTGGCGAGCGCAGACCCACCGGTCACGATGCAAATCTCGACTTTGCCCCCGACGACCGCCAAGCCCGTCGACGCGACCCTCGTGGGGTTGCAGGCGGTCGGAACGTTCGTCCGGCGGCTGCCGCGAACCAAGTTGGCGGTCGCCGGAGGGGGCCTGGTCGTCCTCGCCATCGCTCTCGGGTTTGCCGCCACGCTTTCGCATCGAGGCGTCATGGCCTCCGCGGCCACCCAGGGGTCCGCCGCGTCGGCCGCGACCGGAGCCGTGGTCGAGCCCAAGCCTCCGCCGGCCGCCGTCCCCAGCGCGAGCGCATCGGCCGAAGTTCCGGTCATTTCAGTCGATTCCCTTCCGGTCGCACTGCGCGCGTCCAAGGGGAGCGGCCGCCTTTCGATCACCGCGAGCCCGGGCTGGTGCTCGGTGTCGGTCGACGGGGTTGCCCGAGGGGTGACGCCGATGACAGGTTTCGAGGCGACGTCCGGTCCGCACCGAATCGACTGCGTGCCCCCCACGGGCAAGCCGCGGACCGCCTCGGTGACCGTGCCGGAGGGAGGCACTGGGCGCCACGCATTCACTCTCGAGGAGTGATGGACACGTTGCAGCGGGCCATGGCGGACGCCTGCCTCGCCGAGCACGCCGGCGACGACCTCGCGCGCGACCCGCGCGGCTTTTTCGAAGCAAGGGGCGCTTCGCCCGAAGATGTCGATGCGCTTCTCGAGGCGCCCCGGAACCTGCTGGTCTACCGGAGCCTCGTCCGAAACGGACTATCGTCGGTGGTTTTTCGAATCCTGAGCGGAACGCGGGCTCGCCTCAATGCGGCGCGGGCAGGTCAGTTCGACGCGGACCTGGCCTCGTTTTTGGACCAGGCTGGCCCGCGCACACACTACTTGCGCGACGTGCCCGGGGAGTTCTTCGGTTGGACTGAGGCGCGGTGGCGGTCGGATCCCGACCTTCCTTCGTACCTCCCCGACCTCGCGTCGTTCGAGCTGGCGCACTTTGGAGTCGCGACATCCGAGTCGACCCACGCGGTTGACGCAGTCGAAGAAGTGACTCTCGACCGGCCGCTCGCTTTCGCCGAATCCGCACGCCTGGCCCATTACGAGTGGGCCGTTCACGAACTGTCGCCGGAGGCCCCCGGCGAGGCACCCGAGCGGCGCACGGTTCACCTTCTCGGGTACCGCGACGCCGCACACTCGGTGCACTGGGTGGAACTCACGCCGCTCGCGTCGGCCGTCCTAGCGCTCTTGATCTCCGGCGAAGCGCTCGGCGAGGCCATTCGCAAGGCCTGCGCCAGCCATGGCGCGACTCTCGACGGCGAGCGGGAGGACATCGCTCGACTACTCTCCGATCTCGGCCGCCGCGGCGTCTTCTTCGGGGCAAAGGGGCCGCGCTTCCTCCCACACCTTGCGGACCCGCGATAACTCGACGAGCAGCGCATCGAGCTTGGGCATGTTTTGGTCGCGCTCGAGGACCACTGGAACCGGCCCTGTCCGCTCCAACACCCGCCGCAGGAGCGCCAATACGGGTCCCGCAACGTCCGCACCGTGGGTATCGATGATCATGGCTCCCGGCGCGTGCGCGAGGCTCCCCTCGCCCAGCCCCTCTTCGCCGAGGGAAAACCACTCGTGCCCGGCCACGTGGATTTGCACCACACGCTCGAACGGCGCATCGCGCATCCACTCCTCCGCGTCGAGACCAAAGTTCACCATGTTTACGTACGCGTTGTTCACGTCGAGCATCCACGCGCAATCCGCCGCGTCGCAGACCCTCGACATGAGCTCCCCCTCGCCCATCTCCGCGCGCCCCGGATGCCAGTAGGCGCTCACATTTTCGATCGCGAGCGGGAGCTCGATCGCGTCGCGCGCGCGGAGAATGCGGTCGGCAACCCTTTGGACGGTCGACGCCGTCCGCGCGACGGGCAGGAGTTCGTGCAAGGAGCGACCGCCCGCCGCGCTGAAGGAAAGGTGGTCCGAGTGCCAAGGAGTTTTGGTCGCCCGCAAGAACGATGCGAGATCGCGAAGGTAGACGCGGTCGAGCGGATCGCAGCCGCCGAGCGACATCGCGAGCCCGTGGGTCACGATGGGGTATCGCTCGGCGAGGGACGCGAGCGCGGCGCGGTTCCGGCCTCCTCGCCTCATATAATTCTCGGGAGAGATCTCCAGAAAATCGATCGGCAGCGGGCGATCGGCGGAGGCCTCCAACAACTCGTCGAGGAAATCCCAGCGCAAGCCGAGGCCGACGCCGCGGACGCTCAAAGAATCTGTTTTTTCGTGTCGCCCGAGCACGTCCCCGCTCCGCAGCTCGCCTCCGCTGCGGGAGCGGCCTTTGGAGTAGATGGCTTCCCGGATGTTCTGGGGCTCGCCTTGTTGGGTGCAGCCGCGGAAACGCCCGCGGGAGCCGTGCTCGCGGCGACGGGGGGGGCGACCGGCGCACTGCCGGTTGTCGCCGTCCCCGGTGAAGGCGACGCCGCTGGCGAAGGCGCCTCGGCCGTCGCCGGCGCGGCGGGCGCGCCGGGAGCCATCGTCGCGGCCACACCTGGGCCGCCGCTCGGCGCGTTGGCTGCGGGGACAGCCGGCGCGGCTTCGTGCGCCAGGGCGGGCTGCGCCATGCTGCCTCCGCAAGCGATCGCTGTGCTGGCCCCGAGGGCCGCCAGAACGACCGTAAACTTCTCGAACGACAGATCCACGCTCATGATCGGTTCTCCTTGGGTCGAGACTCTCGAGTCGCGACTTTGATAGGGTCAGGGCGAAGGGGCGGCCGTGAGGGCGACCGTGACGTCTGCGGTCTCCGCAACCTTCGACACGAGGGACGCCGTCCATGCGAGCAGTTGCCCCGCCGGATCGCGCGGGCTCACGTCATGGTCTTTCAACGTAACGCGCATCGGCTCCTTGGACTTTACCTCGATTCGAGCAGGCATCGACTCGGACGAAGCCCCCGCCGGATAATACAAGACGACTTCGACCCGATCCTGCTTCGGGACCGAATGTCCGTGAACGAGGAGCTCCCCGTGCACCGTCATGGTCACGATGCGGACCTCTTCGGACCCTTCCTTCACGGGCGCCACTTTCCTCACGTCAGTCGCGCTGAGGCCGTCGACGGACCGGAGGGCGAACTCCGCCCAGCGCATTGGCTCGTTCTTCTTGCCATCGAGCACCGCCTCGAGCCAGGTGCGCGCATGCTTGGTCTGCGTGGAGTCCTTGCTTTCGTCGCCGAACGTGTGCGTCGTGAACGTCGAAAGGTCGACGCGCACGACACCGCGTGATTGCGCCAGGTCTCCCGGCACGATGTCGAGCGTTCCGGCCGCCTCGCTGGTCGACCCTTTAATGTGTTCTTTTATCCCCGGCAAGTCGACCTGGGTCTCGCTCTTCGTGTCAATCTGGTAATGCCAGGTGGGCGCGACCGCGTTGGCCGCCGAGGCAGTGAGGCCGCTCGACGTGGGGGCGACCGAGACCTCGTCTCCCTTCTTGCTGCACGCGGGACCCATGCAGAGCGCGGACAGGAGCGCGGCGACGATTCGACGGGACATTGCGGGAGCATACGTCCGAAGCTCGTCCTGGTTACCGTTGCGCGACTCGGCGGCGTCAGGACGCCATGATAGTTTCGGGCAACCAATGACCCACCCCATTTTCCAGCCCACGCAACTTGGCAAGATTCCCCTTCAGAATCGCTTCGTCATGTCGCCGATGACCCGCTCCCGCGCCGGGGAAAACTACGCGCCCACGGAGCTGGCTGCCGCGTACTACGAGCAGCGAGCGAGCGCTGGACTGATCGTCACCGAGGGAACCGCGCCCTCTCCGAACGGACAGGGTTATCCACGGATTCCGGGCCTTTGGAACGAAGCACAAGTGAAGGGCTGGAGCGAGGTCACTCGCCGCGTTCACGCGAAAGGCGCGAAGATTTTCGCGCAGCTCATGCACACCGGCCGCGTGTCCCATCCTCTGAACATGCCGGCTGGCGCCGAGGTTCTCGCTCCTTCGGCGGTGCGGCTCGAAGTCGGCCAGATGTGGACCGACCAAAAGCAATTGCAGGACTACCCCATGCCGAGGGCCATGACGACGGCCGAAGTAGAGGCAGCCCTCCAAGATCACGCGACCGCGGCTCGCAATGCGCACCGGGCCGGTTTCGACGGCGTAGAGCTGCACGGGGCAAACGGCTACCTGAGCGAGCAGTTTCTCAATCCTCACACCAATCTGCGCACCGATCGCTTCGGCGGCAGCGTCGAAAACCGCACGCGCTTCGCCATCGAGGCCGTGCGCGCCATGGCCAACGCGATCGGGAAGGAAAAAGTAGGAATTCGGCTCTCGCCGTACGGCGCCGCGAGCGGGATGTCCCCCTACCCCGAAATCGACGCAACGTATGCGCGCCTGGCCGACGAGCTGGCCAAGCTCGAGATCGCGTACGTCCACGTCGTGGACCATTCGGCGATGGGCGCTCCCCCCGTCCCGGCGGCAATCAAAGCGTCGATCCGCGAACGGTTCAAAGGCTCCTACATCGCCGCAGGCGGCTTCACCCTCGCCACGGCCGAGAAAGCAATCGACAGCAAACAGGCCGACCTCGTCGCGTTCGGGCGCCCCTTCCTCGCCAACCCAGATCTCGTCGCTCGCTATGCGCATGGTTGGCCGCTGGCGTCGCCCGACATGTCCACCGCCTACAGCGCGGGTCCGAAGGGCTACACCGACTATCCGGTATACGCAGGATAGCGGGCGTGACCGGGCACGCGCTCGGTCCAGATGGTGGGACGCGTCGGGAGCAACCGCCACGTCCAAATGGACCCTGCCCCCTAAAGCCCTGAAAGAACGAAGCCGTAGCCTTCGGGGAGGACGGACATGCGTGTACTCATTGCCGACGACGATCCCACCTGCCTTCGCCTGCTGAGCGCGCTGCTCGGCAAAATGGGACACGAGCCGTTGGTCACCCGTGACGGGCAGGAGGCGTGGGAAGTATTTCAAAAGGTCCACGTCCCGCTCGTCATCTCCGACTGGCTCATGCCCCGCATGTCGGGCGTCGAGCTTTGCCAGCACATTCGTGCAGAGGCGCGTGAGAACTACAGTTACATCGTCCTCGTGACGACGCTCTCGAGCGACGAGCACGTTCTGGAAGGGTTTCGCGCCGGCGCCGACGACTACATGACCAAGCCGGTTCGGATCGAAGAATTGGAAAGGCGCGTCATCGTCGCAGACCGAACGCGCGCCGGGATGGCTGCCAAGGTCGAGGCTGCGCTCCGCAAAGCCGTCGAAACCGTCCAAAGCGCCGAGGACAAGCCGGGCCCCGCGCTACTCGAGACCGTCCGGAGCATCGGCAACTTCTACCGTGCCGAAGGCGCCTACACGAAGGCAAGAGCCTTCTTGCGCAGGCAGATGGGCATCGTGACCGAGACCAACGGAGGAGAGGAAGAACTCGCGAAGCTGCGTCGCGAGCTTCAATCCCTCGAGGGACTGGAAGACGCGCCGGTCAGCTGACTGACCAGCCGGCGGCCCTTAGGGCGCCCTTGAACCGTTCGAACTCTTCGATGGCCCGGGCCAGGTAGTCGCCGACAATCGTCAGCTCGCCGGCGCCCGCCGCTCGCTCCATTTCCCGAGCGATGGCAGAGAGACGATCCGCCGAAACCGTCGTCGCTGCTCCCCGAAGTGAGTGAGCTTGCGCGCGCGCGCCGGCCGCGTTCGCGTCGACCATCGTCCGCTCGAGGCGGCCCAGCTGCAAAGGGACGTGACCGACGAACTCCCTCAGGACCTCTTCGCCGAGCTCGCGATCTTCCAGCACGCGCTCGAAGAACGCCGCTGAATCGAAGACGGCCAAGGCCGGCTCCGCCGCGGCAGGCGCAGCCGCCACAACCGGATTTGCAAGACTCGGTTTCGCGAGCCACTTCGTCAACAGACCCGCAAGTCGCTGCATGTCGATCGGCTTTGCGAGAAAGTCGTTCATGCCGTGGCGAATGCAGTTGTCGCGCTCCCCCAGCATCGCATGGGCTGTGAGCGCGATGATCGGAACGTCGGCGCCTTTCGAAGCGCGGATGCGGCGCGTCGCCTCGTATCCGTCCATTGTCGGCATTTCACAATCCATCAACACCAAGTCGTATCGGTGCCGATCCATCGCCGCGACCGCTTCGGCGCCGTTGGACACCAAATCCGCCGTGTATCCCAGTTTCTTCAGCTGCATGAGAGCGACCGTTTGGCTGACTCGATTGTCCTCTGCCACGAGGATCCGCACGTTGGAAGGCGGCGGCCCCACCGCGGCCGGTACATCGCGCCTCGACCCGATCCGTCCTACGAAGTCGGGGGTCGGTCGAACGTCCACGGACGAGGACGCCGCGGCGTCGCGCGTTTCGAAGATCGCCGTGAAGGACACGGTGGCTCCGCCCCCATTCGGCGTGGGGATCACGAACCCGATCTCGCCGCCCATCATCTCGACGAGCTGTTTGCTGATGGCCAAGCCGAGCCCGGTGCCGCCGTACTTTCGTGTCGTCGACGAGTCGGCCTGGACGAACGCTGCGAAAAGCGATTGGGCCTCTTTCGGATGGATTCCGATGCCGGTGTCGGATACGGAAAAACGAATCTTCGCCTTGCCGTCGGCTGCGGCGACGGGCTCCACGTCGAGCGTGACTTCCCCCGTTTCGGTGAACTTGATGGCGTTGGCAATGAGGTTGTTCAAGATCTGCCTGAGGCGATTTGGATCGCCACGGAGCGGTGTCGGAGTATCGGGCGCCATCCGCTGGGTGAGCGCGAGTCCCTTCGTTCTCGCCTGGAAGCCCAGGATCTCCACCACTTCTTCGGCGACGGAACGTAGATCGAAGTCCACGTTGTCGAGGGTGAATCGGCCGGCCTCGATCTTCGAAAGATCCAGGATGTCTTCGATGAGCGCCAGCAGAACTTGCCCGCTCGTCTCTATCATACCGACGTATTCTCGTTGCTCCTCGGATAGATCGGTCGTCTTGAGCAGCTGGGCCATCCCGATGACCCCGTTCAACGGAGTGCGGATCTCGTGGCTCATATTGGCCAGAAGGCGGCTCTTCGCTTGGTTCGCGGCATCGGCGGCGCCCCGTGCCCGAACGAGCTCCTCTTCGGCTCGTTTTCGCTCGGCTATGTCTTCGACGTGCGCGATGAAATGGACGGGCTCGCCGGCGACGTCGCGTGACAGCGAGAGCCGATTGCGCACCCAGACTTCCCGCCCGGACCGGTGGACGTAGCGACTCTCGATCTCGACGAAACGCTCCCGGTCGTGGAGCAACGGTTCGAGCGCGGCCGTGGTTTCGCAGGCGTCGTCGGGAAAGGTCAGCTGTCGCCAGGAGCGACCGAGTAACTCGGCCTCGGCGTATCCGAGCATTCGGCAGAACGTCCCGTTCACTTGGAAAAGGCGCCCGTCCATCGTGGTCAAGGCCATACCGAAGGGCGCGTCCTCGAAGGCGCCACGAAAGCGATCTTCGCTCTGGCGCAAGCGGCGTTCCAGGCGGAAGAACTTATGGCCCAGGCCGAGACCGACGCGGCGGATGGGGTGGCGCCGCACGGGGGAGTGGCTCACGGTTCCTCCGAAAGCAGACCAAGAAGGCGCATGTCCCGAGTCACTCGAGCCACGGGCGATGTCGACTCGGAGGCGGGCCGGTGCGCCACTGCACAACGAGAACGTCCAGCGCCGCGGTCGATTTAATGGCTGACGACACAACCCGCGAAACTTTTTGGGTTTCTTCATCACTCGGAGTCACGGACCTACCCCGGCGCGGTGCCTTCGCCGCTCCCATTTGGCTTGCGCAACGCGGCGACCTGAAGCCGGTTCGGGGCCGCGGTCCTGGCCGCAGTCGCCGTAGCGCCTCCCGAGTTTTTGGGCGAATATGCCCTCATGCCAGAAGCAGAGGGGATGGGCTCGGCCAGCTCCGCCTTAGGGTCCAGCCCCAGATCTTCGTTCACGGAGCGGAGCGATCGCGCCGGCCTGCACCGCGTGCTGTCGCTCGTCGCAGCGCGGCCACTCGATCTCGAGGCCATCGTCCGTGGGTGGTGTAGCCGGAGGCCGTCGTTGCGTTCGACGATCGGCGCCGCATCCTTCATGCAAGCCCCGGCGCCGAGGAGCTCTTCGGCTACCATCGCGTTGCGCTCGAGAGCGTTTCGACCGACGTACTCGTGCCCGGACGGCTGCGACAGCCCGATGCGCCACCGCTACGGACAGATCGCCGATCGCGAGCGCGTTCACGTGGCCGGGTTCGAGGCCCACATCGTCAAACCCGTGGACCTGGTCGCGCTGCAAGCTGCTCTCGGATGAAAAGGCGCGGGTTCACCCGCAATCAATGTTTGGCCCACCATGAATCCGGGGGCTAGGTTGGGTCACCCGAAATGTCGGGCGTAGGGAAGCGTGCTGCGATCGCGCCGATGCATGCCCGCGAGCTCCAAGCGGCTACGGTGGGACCTCGCGCGCGGGACGCGGTCGAGGACACGTTCTCATGGCAGCTGAACCGCAGTCGCTTATAGTGAAGGAGCGGCCGGCGCGTTGGACCTCGAGAGGGCGCCACCGCACCGTCGCCGCGGGGGTGATGGAGTGAGCAACGGCAACAAGTCGGTTCCCGCGTCTGCTCCGCTACCGTGTCGCTCGGGTATCGCCGGCATCGAGGAAGATCTCGACCAGACGGAAGCGCTTCAGTTTCGTGGTCGCTGCTTGCCGTATGTGCGCGCCGCGAGGCACCTTCGCGGCATCCTCGGCGGGCCCGACCGGGTCACGTCGATCGCGGCCGCGCTCGAGCGAGTCTGGGCCCAGCGCGAGTTCCACATCTACTTCAGTCGGCCCTTCTTGCTTCTCGCGGCCTTGCGCGCCGAAGCGCTGGCCTCGGCCGCTCACCCTCTCGCACGCGGGTTTGCCACCCACGAACCCGACATGTCCGCCGTGACGCGCGAAGCCCTCGTTGCCGCCCTCTCGCCGGAGTACATAGGCCTCTGGGTCGCCCTGGCGACGCGTTCGCCGCAGACGAACGAAGTCTCGCGCGCCGTCGTGTGGAAGTGGCCCGCGGAGCTTGCGGGCTTGAGTCGTCGGACGCGCCCACTGGCGCTCGTCGACGTCGGGGCATCGGGCGGTCTCAACCTCATTGGCGACCGGTTCGACGATGGCTGGACGGACGGCGGCGGACTCCCATTGCGCGTCGTCTCCGACGTCGACGTATGCCTTCGAATTGGATTCGATCTGCGACCCCTCGACTTCCTGGTCGAGCAAGACGTCGCCTGGGGCCGAGCGTGCTTGTGGCCTGGCGCCGACGAGCGTGCCGCACGGTTCGAACGGGCCGTGGATGAGTGGCGCAAGAGCTCCCAGCTCAAAGCCAGACCGATCGTCCACAAGCTCAACGCCGCGCTCGTCCCGGGCCGGCTCGCCGACATCCTCGCCAAAGTGCCTGAAAAGGCGGTCCTTTTTATTTATCAGACGCTGGTCGCCGAGTACATGGACCGCGCGAAGCGCAAACAATACGAAGACGGCATGCGACGATGGCTCGCGCCCCTGCCACCCCGGAGAGCCGTGTGGGTCGAAGCCGAATCCGCGCCTGACCGCCCATCGGGCACCGTCGGAATCGACGCGCACCTTCCCGACGGATCGGGAGGGATCCGGACGATCAACCTCGGGTGGACGAGCGTGCACCCGACCAGCGTTCACGGCCGCCTCGCGGGCGCAAAAGAGTTTACCGAATATTTCGCGACGACCTGAACTCGCTCCCGCGAGTTCGCTAGCGCGGCGACGCGTCCTTCGCGCCCGGGTCGTTGCCCTGGTCGTCCCTCGACTCCTCCGCCGTTTTGCCGTTGTCATGAACGATGACGCGCGTCCCTGGGTTCGTGTCCGTGGCCCGCACACCGTGCCAGCCGTCGGGCATGTTCGGGCCCGTCCAGCCGAACAGCTCGTGGGCGTCGTGCGGCGTCATGTTCACGCAGCCGTGGCTCCGCTCGTGGCCGAAGCGCGAATGCCAGAACGCGCCGTGAAGCGCCGTGCTCCCGTCGAAGTACATGATCCACGGGACGTCCTCGATCGAGTAGGGCCCGTCGGTCGCCGTGTCGTTGTCCATCGTCGCCGAGATGTGTTTCTCGCGGATCCGGAACTCGCCGGGCCGCGTGCGGTGATCCTTGATGGGGTCGTCGTCGTGCCGCCCGCTCGAAATGATGGTCGCAAATACCGGGCGTTCCCCCTCGAAGGCGACGAGGCTCTGGAGGCCGAGGTTCACGTCGATCCATCTCTCGCCTGGCGCGAGGTTTTTCGGGGATGCCCCGGGGTTGGTCACGGTGCCGTCCATCGCTCGCATCCACCACCCGTCGGCCGTCTCCCAGTACGTCTTGTCGTCGACGACCTCCTTTTTGCCCGTCAACTGCACGATGGTGAAGCGGTCGACATGCTCGTGACGGTGCATCTTCGAATCGTCGAACGTGTACTTCCACTGGTGCGGGTTGGTGATCCAGCCGAGCGGCAAATGGCGCGTCTCCCCCGGCGCTTCGAGCCACACGCCTTCGAACTCGACCTTCGGGTCGTGCACCAAGACATGGTCCTTCGCCACGAACATTCCACGCGTCGTCCGCCAAAAGCTGCCCGCGAAGGCGTGGACCTCCTTGTCGAGCCCGAGGTAGAAGCCCTTGACCATTCGCTGCACGATGAGCGACGTCTCGCCCTTCAGATCGTCCATCGAAATCTGCGATCGACCTTTGTGCGCGAGATACCAGGCCGTGTCGCCGTCTTCATGCGAGCCCGCCGCCTCGCGCGCGCCATCGTCGCCCTCCTTTTTGCGGTAGGCCCTCCCTACCGCGAGGCCGCGTTCGTACTCTTTGCGCTCCCGGCGAAGGGGCGGGCGACGGTACAAAGGAGCGCCGTCGACCAGGTTCAAGCCGTAGTCGTAAGGCAACGGCCCAGCCATGTTGGGGGCATGCGGCGCGAGAGCGAGCTCTTTGTCGTCCGGGTCGAGCGTGGCGTCTCTGCCGCACACGAAGCCGCCGCCAGTCCCGCGGGAGGCGCCCGGAGCTGCAAGCAGCTCGTACCAGCCTTGAGGGCAGTTCGATCGTTTCGCCATTTGCGGTCGGACCGCGACTGTGTCCCCCTTGCGCAGGTAGCCGAGCCGCACGGCGATCTTGCGCTCGTCACTCGCTTTGGACGGGTCGCGCGGCGCCCATTCGGGCACATTCATGATGGGGGTGATGAGCGCGAGTGCGTGCAAGATTGGGCTCGACCCGGCGTCGCCGCCACCTCCGTCGGGGACGGCGATGGCCACGATCTCCCCGCCCCCGTCCGGATCCAGCAGCGCCGCGGCATCTGCGCTCGCGTCGGGTGATCCCTTCCTGCACGCGCTGAGGGCCACGGCGCCGGCGGCCAGCATCGCGAGCGCAGCCCGAGGGAGGGGCGAACGGTAGCGGGAGGCCCGGGCGTCCATGCGATGCGCGAATTCTTGTCTCACCTTCCCCCTCCGTAGCAACTGCGTCCGCCGCAGGCGCGAAAATCGGCGCCGGGGGCGGACCGCGACGAGGCGTCGCTCTCCTCGCCAGCGACCGATCGCCCCCGGGGTGGTGGTTGCCTCCGATGCTTATCGCAGACGGCCTGCGGGATCGCGCCGCGGGCGCTGCAGCGGCTTCAGGACGGGGTACCGCTCGCGTTCGACTGGAACGGAAGACCGTCATCCGCGCAGAGGATCTGCACGGCTTGCCGGCCGGACATGACGGCGGTGGGCACCCCCCCCGCCCGGCTCGACCCACTGGCCCGCCATTCGAACATGTTCACCGATGGTCGGGACGAAGCGCTCGATCTGGTCGAGCGCGACCGCGCGACGTCGTCTTTGGCCGCCCCGTAGCCGGCGCCGCGCGTGGCCCACCACCTGTAGTCCGTTGGGAGCATCGCTTGCACGACGGAATGGCCCGGCGGTGCGAGGGCGGCGTCGTCGTTGCAGATGCGCAGATACAAATGATCGTTCGCGGTGTCGCCGACGGCAACAGAATCAGTTCACCGGAGCACAGTCCGCAGCCGATCGATGATCGCATTGACCGCGGGGCGATAGCCGAAGACCGGATCGGAAGCGCTGGCCGCCGTCGTGTGGATGGGGCAGAGGCTCGAGGCGATTCCCTGGATTCCCGACGCTTGATTGGCCATCGCGTGCGCGATCTCCATCTCGCGAAGGGACGGGTAGGCTTTGCCGTAGATTTGGGTGGCCGTATAGGCTCCGCCGGCCATCTGGCAGAGCGGCTTGTTGGTCGGGTTGATCGCGCCCGCGCTGCCGCAGTCGCACGCCCCGGCGTACTGCGGCTGCGTGCAATCCTTCGGCGCGGCCAGCTTGAAGATACACGAGAACTGCAAGTCCTCTTTGGCCGTCGCCCACTCGCGACCGTTGATGGGGTCGCAAGTGTCCATCGAAGCGGGCGGGCAAAGCGACTCCGGACGCGGGTCCTCCGACTCGAGCATGTGGAAATCGGCCCCGGTGAAGTCGTAATTCTCCGGATCTTTGCCCGTAATCTTGAGCCAGTCGTCTTCGGTGAGCTGACTCTTCTGCGGACAGTCGGCCTGCGCCGTGCCCGCCGCGCAGTCCGCGCTGCCCGGTGCCGCCTGCAGGAGCTCGTGGGGAACCCCCGCTATCGCCGCGTAGTACACCAGATCGGGCGTTCGCGGCCCGCGGGTCAAGTTGCAGAGGTTTGCCGCATTGGTCGCATCGGTCGGCAAGTTGGTCGCGAAAATCGGATTGACGCAGTTGGCAACCATGTCCTGGTCGCCAACGTAGTTGCCGCTGCCCGCCTGCACCTCGTGCGCACGGTCGGGCACTGTCGGTGCCGTCAGACCGCGGATGTACCGGCTGATCGGATAGCCGGAGAAGACGCCGAACCGCTGCTTCTGATGGAAGTATCGGACGTTGAGCTGGTCGTCGCTCGGGTCTAGGTAGCCGCCGATACCCATCGGCGGATCGACCGGGCATTCCGTCGCGAAGTTCGCCGCACCAGCGACGATCGAAAACGCACACGAGGTGCAGTTGGGATCGAGCGGGTTGCCATTGCACTCCCGCGTCCCTTGGGGAGCGCCGTTGGTCGGGGAGTTCGGCCAGCCGCTTCCTTCGTAAAGGTAGCCTTCCCCGCCGATCGAGAGTGGGTTGGCCACTTCTTCGTTTTCGTCGGTCACGACAAGAATCGCGAGAAGCGAGTCCGGCCTGAGGAACGCCTTCCGCTGCTGGAGAATGATGGTGTCGTAGCCCTGCTCGGTCGCGACGTTCGTCCTCGGGTCGATTTGAATCGACGCGAAGGGATCGGGCTGAACCAGGAACCGATACCAGGCTTCGTTCTGCGCCTCGAAGCCGCAGCCGTACTCCTGCACGCCCGAGATCATCGCAGTAAAATCCCCGATGAGCGTCCCGGCCGTAGTCGGATTGCCAACCACCGTTTCCGCAACCACAGGGTTGGGCGGAGGGGCGTTATTGCCGGACATGTTTTCAGGCACGCTCGGGTACCACGCGAGGAAGTTGAGCGGCGATCCGGCATTCGCGACCGCCGTCTCCATGCCGCCCACGACCTGGCGATTGATGAGATGCGCCTGGTCATCGTTATGGGAGTTGAGGGCGGGATTCGTTGGGTTCAGCGCTTTCGGATCGCACGTCATGCTCCCGCCGCGACCGCCGAGCGACGAGGTGATGATCCCGAGGTGCATATCGTGCACCGGCGGAAATTCGAGCGCCCCCGTCGCGCACTGGCCGGCGACGGACGGCCCGATGGGGTTCCCCGCCGCGTCGATGCAGTTCGGTGACACCAAGCGGTTTACCATGTCCGGAACCGCTTGAGCGAGGAGCGCCTGCTTGTCGCCCATCGACGCGGAGTTGTCGATCATGAAGAGGAGATCGAGCTTGTCGACCGCGCTGGTGCGCATGGGGGGCGCGACCGAGCCGACCCCGGAGGGGCCACTCACGCCGCTGCTGTTGCCCCCACCGCCGCTCGCGCCGCTGCTGTTGCCCGCATCGCCGCTCGCGCCGCTGCCGTTGCCCGCAACGCCACTCGCGCCGCTGCCGTTGCCCGCAACGCCACTCGCGCCGCTGCCGTTGCCCGCAACGCCACTCGCGCCGCTGCCGTTACCCGCACCGCCGTCCGCACCCACACCCCCGCTGTTGCTGCCACGGCCCGCGTTGGCGCCGGAACTCCCCCCGTCGGCCGACGGGACCAGACGGCCACTGCAGGCGAAAGGCA
>Ga0265313_10000380_pt1 | contig 47957 bp, 50 predicted proteins | sample 4123metaG_FD_203122 | JGI IMG/M metagenome (GOLD analysis project Ga0265313, IMG submission 203122) | Rhizosphere microbial communities from Carex aquatilis grown in University of Washington, Seatle, WA, United States - 4-1-23 metaG | ecosystem: Host-associated > Plants > Roots > Rhizosphere >... | reverse complement strand
GGTGGCGCTGATGGTGCACCCAGCCCGCCAGCGCGACCCGCTCGCCGGCGTGCTCGGCGAGGTCGCTCGTCATGATCCGTTCCATCGGCTGCACCAACCCGCTCGACCGGTTCCCAGGTCGTGCGGGCGGGAGGGTGTCCCCGCGGTGCCACCGCACTTCACCGCCGGCGGGCCGGCGGCCTCGTTCGTCGTTCGCCGTGCTGCAGCTCGGGGTCGTCAGGCCGTCATCGCCGTACCCGCGACGGTAGCAACGAGTCTCGTCGCGGCGGTCGGTATTTCCGCCTCGACTCGCCGGAGGCAGGCAGTGCTCCGTCTGTGCATCCCGGTGCGTTCCGCCAATTACGGAATCTACTGGTTAATTCGGGTAATTCGCCCCGCGATCGCGCGCCGCCGCTGTGGGCTGGTTAGCGTCGCGCCGCAGTGGGGACTGTCGCCCGGATCGTCCTCTGACACGGAGGTGGTTAGATGATCCGCGGACGCACTTCGCGCGTTGTCGCGTGTTGCGCAGTATCGACCCTGGTCTTCGGACTGGTCGCAATCGCCGGACCGGCAATGGCCGACTCCGGCGGTTCTCGAAACCAAGGTCATAGCTCCGACGGTGGCGATTCCGATCACGGGCATCACCACCACGACCGCGACCACAACGGGACGCTCTTCGTGTCGCCGCAAGGGTCTCCGACCAACTCGGGGTGGTCGTGCGACAGCGCGACGTTCACCTCGATCAACGCCGCGGTCACCGCGGCGCCGGCGGGCGGAACGGTCGTGGTGTGCGCCGGCACCTACAAGGAAGACGTGCTCGTCAACAAGTCGCTCACGTTGACCGGCCAGAACGCCATCATCGACGCGACCGGGTTGGAGAACGGGATCCAGGTGGTCGCGTCCGACGTGTGGGTCAACGGGTTCACGACCGAGAACGCCAACGGTGAGGGCGTGCTCGCCGGTGTCGACGCGCTCACCGACGCCGCGCTGCTGCCGGCGGCCGGCCCCGTCCTCAGTAACGTGAACATCGCCGACGTCACCGCGATCAACAACGACAAGGGCTTCAACGGCACGGAGACGCCGAACTGCAAGTACCCGGGTGACTGCGGCGGCGGCGTGCACCTCAACGGCACGACGCACTCCTCGGTGAAGGACAGCACGGTGAACGGCAACGCCGATGGCATTCTGCTCACCGACGACTACGCGCCGAACTCGTACAACCTGGTGGAAGGCAACGTCGTCGACGACAACCTGAGCGAGTGCGGCATCGTGTTGCCCTCGCACAGCACGGGCGCCGTCACGTTCGATCCCGGCACGTTCCAGGTGACCGCGGTGAACCCGACGGTCGGCGGTGTCTACGGCAACGTCGTGCGCGACAACATCGCCGACGGCAACGGCACCGACAAGGCCCCGCCCCAATTCGGTGGTGGCGGCTCCGGCTCGGGGATCGGTCTCTTCGGGTCGGGACCCGGCTCGGCGGTGTACAACAACGTCGTCGTCGACAACGAAGCGTCGGGTAACGGCCTTGCCGGCCTCGCCATGCACGCGCACCTTCCCGGCGGCGAGGACATCGGCGGCAACGTCATCGTCCACAACGACTTCGGGACCAACAACGTCGGTGGCGACGCGTTCGACGGCCCTCCCGGACCGATCGACTTCCAGACGACCGGTATCGCCATCTACTCGGCCGTGCCCGCGAACATGGTCATCAGTCACAACAACATCCACGACGACATGATCGGGATCTGGCTGAGCACGACCATCACCGCGCAGGGTCTGAACCACAACCACGACACCAACGTCACCACGCCGGTCGTCACCGGCTGATCCGAGTGCGCGCCGCACGGCCCGGGCCACGAGCCCGGGCCGCGCGGATCGCGGCGGCGGCCGACAGGTGCGACAGGGCGGCGCGGTGATGCTGACCGACGACATGAAGCGGGTCGTCCGCGAGCAGGGCCTGTGCTTCGTCGCCACCGTGTGCCCCGACGGAACTCCCAATCTCTCGCCCAAGGGCACGACGGCGGTCTGGGACGACGATCATCTCGTGTACGTCGACCTCGCCTCGCCCGCGTACGGCCAGGGCCTCAGCCGCGCCGAGATCGTCGATCGCTCGCTCTGCCGGCTCGAACGCGTCTACGACCTCCAGATCGAGCCCGCGATGTCGACCGGCGAGTCGTGAGCGGAACCCGCTGGTGTCGCCGGCGCACGGGAGCGCCGACGGTCTCGTCGATCCGAGCGGTGGGCGCCGCACGGCACACCCGAGGCGCGTAGGCGGGCTTGCGGTGTCGACGCTCGTGTATCTCTACGGCCCGCCGGCTGCCGGCAAGCTCACGATCGCCGAGCGACTGGCCGAGCTGACCGGGGCGCGGCTGTTCCACAACCACCTCACCGTGAACGCGATCGCGCCCGTGTTCGAATTCCGCTCGCCCGCGTTCACGCACGTCCTGCACCGCCTTCGGCTCGACGTGTTCGCCACGGCGGCCCGGGTCGGAGTCGATCTGATCTTCACCAACAGCTCCGCGTGGGGCCCGCCCGACGCGCGCGCTCGTTTCGCCGCGTTCGCGGAGCAGGCCGCGCACGTGGTCGCGGACAACGGTGGTGCGACGCTGTTCGTGCAGATCGTTGCTCCGCAAGCAGAGCTCGAGCGTCGCGTCACCGCCGACTCGCGCCGCGCGCATCGCAAGCTCGTCGACGTGACGCGGCTGCGCGAGCTGCTCGCCGAGCACGACGCGGCGCCCTTGCACGACGACGACCTGATCGTGGATACCGGTGAGTTGGTTCCCGACGCGGCTGCCCGTCGCATCGCGGCCGAGCTCGCACCGCGGCGGCCCTGAGGCCTTCGCCCTCGCGAGACCCGCCCGCGGTGCCAAAGCGGACAAACCCGCGGATCGTTGCATGTCAAACGGTCGCGAAACGACGAAATGTGTCGACCATCTCACCATGTCGGTCTTCGGCAAGGGAGAATGTGCGTGGGCCAGCGTCAGTAGTTGTTCCTTGGCGAGCCGTGCGGTTATTCGACGACGGAGGTAGAGGAATAGACCATGGCCGACGAGAAGATCAGTCAACTTCCTGTGGGCAAGCCGCCGGCCGGCGCGGAGATCGGACCATTCGTCCAGTCGGGTACGACGGTATCGCTGAGCGCGAAGCAGGTCGGCAATCTCGGCCCGTACACAAACGTCACCGCGTATGGAGCGACCGGAAATGGAACGACCGACGACCATGTAGCCATCCAGAACGCGATCAACGCTGCCGGAAATGGTGGCACCGTGCTGCTGCCCGCAACGCCGAACAACGGCTCGTATCTCGTCGGCGCAACGATCACGATCCCGTATCAATACTTCACCTTGCGCGGAGAACGCGGGTCCGGGCTTACGCTCGCGAACAAGGTGAACGCCCCGATGTTCCTCGTCGGCGACGCGGTCGGGAACACGCAACGCAACGGGGTGCGCCTCATCGGGTTCTCGATCTCCGGGAACGCAGCGAATCAGAGTGGCTCCGCGCCCATGATCGACGTCCTCGGCGTCGACGACTTCTTCGCCGACCATCTCTACCTCTATCAACCGCGCGGGTCGGCCATCCGTATCGGTTCCGCGGGAACGGCAAGCTGCACCAATCCCTACGTGACCAACTGCCTCATTCGCGGAGACGCGACGAATTCGCAGGGGTCAGGTATCGAGCTCGACTATCGGGCCACGGACTGCGAGGTTCGGGGCAACGACGTCGGTTGGTTTCACAACGCCCCGGGAATTGTGCTCTCCGGAGGGAGCGGCAGTCACGCGGTCGACAACAAGGTTTGGCAGTGCAAGCACGGCATGCAGCTGTATGCGGCGAACCGCGCTCGTGTCGACACGTGCCTGGCCGACAACTCCGATCTCTACGGACTCCTCGTTCAGAACTCGTCCGACGTGCAGCTGTCGAACTGCTCCGCGCGGGAATCTTCCCTGAGCTCGCACGGCACGTACGAAGGGATCCACATCGAGGGCGCGAGCGGGGCTCCGGCGCAGGACATCAGCGTGATGGGATGCCGTTCGATGGGTACCTACGCGACGTACGGCATTGTCGTCTCTCAGTACGCGAACAACGTCTCGATCGTCGGTGGTTCTTATCGAGGAAACCTCACGGACGCCGCCCTCCTCGCCGGACCCGGCGTCTCCTCCGTTCGCGTCGTTGCCGCGCAGGGCATCATCGACCAGTAATCGCGGCTCGTGCGACCGGAACGCCGCGGTTGCGAGCCTCGATTCAAGTCACGATGTTGTCGCCGCGCTCAGTGCGGAGACCGGTGCCGTTCTCGGCGACAAGGTTTTTCGCCGCGGGCGCCGGCGCGGCCGCGGCCGCACTCAGCAAGGATTGCGGCAGCTGTACGACGAGTGGGATGACGCCGAGCACCGAAGCCGGCAGCACCCGCTTCAAGAGGGTGCGTCGACTGAGCTTTGGTGTTAACGGTTCGTCAGCCTGGTCGGCCATCGTTTCGAACCTCGTATGTGTGACGTGCGAGTGCCATGTCGAATCACGGCATCGTTGCTATCCGGCTCGGCTCGAGCGCACTCGCACCCGTGAATAGGAGGAGATCTCGGCGAGGTCCAGAGCGGATTGACATCTCGTCGGAACCAGAATGGCAGACCGAGGCCCGGTGCGCGCGGACCCTTTGGCCGGCAGGAGCGCCGGTCAATGGGCCCGTCGGCTCGTGGGTTCTACGCTGTGCGCGATCGACAGGAGGTCCTCATGTCGGGTGTCGCGACCACGTCAACGTCGGGTGAGAAGCGGTCTTACGCATCGGGCTCGTCCGAGCGGCCGCTGTCCGGTGAGACCCTCGGAGATTGCCTGGCCGCCACGGCGCGGCGATTCCCGGACGGTCTGGCGCTCGTCAGCCGCGCGCAGGGGGTGCGGTTGACGTGGCGGGAGTTGGACGAGCAAGCCGACGCGCTCGCGCTCGGTCTGTTGCGGATCGGTGTCGAGAAGGGTGACCGGGTCGGGATCTGGTCGCCGACGTGCCTCGAGTGGACGGTGTTGCAGTTCGGCGCGGCTCGAGTGGGGGCGATCCTCGTCAACGTCAACCCGGCGTACCGACCCGCCGAGCTCTCGTACGCGCTTCGTCAGTCGGGCGTACGCGTGCTCGTGACGGCGCCGAGGTTCAAGACATCGGACTACCTGGCGATGGTCGCCGAGGTCAGGAGCGAGCTTCCGGACTTGGAGCGCGTGGTCGTCATCGGGAGTGATCGCGCCGCGGGCGCCGAGGATCTCCTCTTCGACGAGCTCACGCGGGCAGGGCGGGAAGTCGATGCCGATCGTTTGGCGGAACGGTCGGCGAGCCTCGATCCCGACGATCCGATCAACATCCAGTACACGAGCGGCACGACCGGGAACCCCAAGGGCGCGACGCTCACCCATCACAACATCCTCAACAATGCTCGCTCGATCGCCGAGGTGCTCGGGTACACCGACGCGGACCGGGTGTGCATTCCCGTACCGCTCTACCACTGCTTCGGGATGGGCATCGGCACGCTCGGGTGTGTCGCCTCCGGCGCCACGATGGTCTATCCGGCCGAGTCGTTCGCGCCCGAACCCACACTCGACGCGATTGCCGAGGAACGATGTACGAGCATCTACGGCGTTCCGACGATGTTCATCGCGATGCTCGAGTCGCCGCAGTTCGGTGGTCTCGACCTTTCGAGCTTGCGGACCGGAATCATGGCCGGGGCGCCCTGCCCGATCGAGGTGATGAAGCGGGTGGTCAGCGAGATGCACGCAGACGAGATGACGATCGCCTACGGCATGACGGAAACGTCGCCGGTCTCGACGATGACGCGCCGGACCGACGATCTGGACCGTCGAACATCGACTGTCGGAACGGTGCTGCCCCAGGTCGAGGTCAAGATCGTGGATCCGGCCACGGGCGCGACCGTCCCGATGGGAACGCCGGGCGAGCTCTGCAGTCGCGGCTATCTCGTGATGGCGGGCTACTGGGAGGACGCGGGCGCGACCGCGGCCGCGGTCGACGTCGGCGGCTGGATGCACACGGGGGATCTGGCCGTCATGGACGCCGACGGCTACGTGAACATCGTCGGCCGTTTGAAGGACATGGTCATCCGCGGCGGTGAGAACATTTATCCGCGAGAGATCGAGGAGGTCCTGTTCCGCCACCCGGCCGTCGCGGCGACGCAGATCATCGGCGTGCCCGATCCCCGAATGGGGGAAGAGCTCATGGCGTGGGTCACGTTCCGCGAAGACGCGACGGCTTCGGAAGACGAGCTGCGGGACTTCTGTCGGGAGCACCTCGCCCATTTCAAGGTGCCGCGCTACTGGAAGATCACTTCCGAGTTCCCGATGACCGTGACCGGCAAAGTCCAGAAGTTCAAGATGCGTGAAACCGCGATCGCCGAGCTCGGACTCGCGCACGCCGCCGCGATCGAGACTGCTTGACCAACGTGCCTCCCCGATCGTGACGCCGGTTCTCGGTCGACACCCACGGAGTCGTGGGCTTGCCTGATCCAGAGGTGCGCGAGGTGGCGCCGTTTGCCCGGCGCCCGGTGCTGTTGATCGCCGGCGCGGTTGTGGCGCTCCTGATGGCAGTGTCCTCCCGCTACGGCTGGCACCGCGACGAGCTCTATTTCCGGGTGGCCGGTGAGCATCTCGCGTGGGGATATGTCGATCAGCCGCCGTTCACCCCGTTCGTCGCGCGTGTGGCCGCCGCCGTTTCTCCGAACAACCTCGCGGTGCTGCGTCTGTTGCCGGCGCTCACGACCGCGGTGACGGTCGCACTGGGTGGACTCGTGGCTCGCGAGTTCGGAGGTCGCCGCCCGGCCCAGATCGCGGGTGCGGCGGCGGTTGCTGCCGGCGGCTTTGCGCTCGGGGTCGGTCATCTCCTGTCGACCGCAGTGTTCGATCTCACCGCGTGGATGGCCTTGTTGTGGTTGACCGCGCGACTCTTGCGCACCGGGAACGGCCGTTGGTGGATCGCCTTCGGGGGCGTGGCCGGTGTCTCGATGCTCAACAAGAATCTGCTCGTACTGCTCGGCACGGCCTTGGTCTGCGGACTGCTCATCGAGCGACGATGGGATCTGCTGAGATCGCGTTGGCTCGTCGTCGGTGCCGCGATCGCCTTGGCAATCGCAGCACCAAACCTCATCTGGGAGTCGCACCACGGTTGGCCGCAGTTCGAGATGGCACGCGTGTTGTCGAAGCGTCTCGGTGGCGAGAACCGAGCGACGCTGCTGCCGTTGCAACTCGTACTCGTGGGGCCCGCGCTGATCTTCGTGCTCTGGCACGGCGCCCGCTGGCTCGCTCGTGAACCATCGGCGCGGCGGTTCCGAGCCTTGCTGTGGGCCTGGCCCGCCGGCCTCCTGGTGACCTTCGCGACCGGGGGCCGGCCCTACTACATCGCGCCCCTCACCATCGTGGTCATGCTCGCCGGTGTGGTCGCCATCGAGCAGCGGACCGACCTTCGGCGCCTGGCGTGGCTCATCGCCGTCAACGCACTCATCAGCGTGCCGATCGCGCTCCCGCTTCTGCCGGTCACGGCCGGCACCGCCAATTTGAACGAGGCCGTCGCCGAGACGGTCGGCTGGCCGCAGTTGACGCGGCAAGTCGCGGAAGTGGTCGGCAAGCTCCCGACCCGGGAACGGGGCTCGCTCGTGATCCTGACCGCGAGCTACGGCGAAGCGGGTGCGATCGATCTCTACGGTCCCGCGCTCGGCCTGCCTCGCCCCTTTTCCCCGCACAACAGCTACGCCGATTTCGGTCAACCCACCGACGACCGCGCGACCGTCGTCGCCGTGCGCTACACGGTCGACGACCTCACGCCGTACTTCGACAGCTGCCGGCAAGTGGCGACTGTCGACAACCGCCTCGGCATCAAGAACGAGGTCCAGGGCAAGCCGATCCTCGTGTGCCATGGCCTCCGCGGCCATTGGGCCGACGTCTGGAAACGCATGCGCTTTCTGTCGTGACCCAAAGAGCGCGTTACACCGTGATGCGGTACAGCGAGCGGGCGTTGTCGCCGAGGAACTGGCGGCGCGCCCCGTCGTCGAACTCGGAAGCGAGCTCGTCGAGGTCGGTGATGTACTCGGGCGTGTGATCGGCGTGGGGGAAGTCGGAGGCCCACATGAACCGGTCGGCGCCGAACCGTTGGGCGAGCGCCGGGATCGTGCGTTCGTCGGGATCGCACGATATCCACACGCGCTCGCGGAAGTAGTCGCTGGGCTTGTGCTGCAACGGTACGCGGGTACCGATGAAGGTGTGTCCGTATACCGCGTCGATGCGGTCGAGCCAGTAGCCGATCCAACCGCCGCCCGATTCGAGGACCACGACCTTCAGGCGCGGGAACCGGTCGAAGACGCCGTAGTCGAAGAGGGTCGTGAACTGCTGGCGCACGCCGTCGGAGGCCGTGACCGACGCGAGGAGCCGCAATTCCTTCACGTGCTTCCATGAGCCCATGCGCGTGCCCTTGGTCCACTGCGGCTCGAAGGTCGGATGGATCGCGAACGGCACCCCGAGGTCTTGCGCGGCGGCGAACACGGGATCGTGGTCGGTGTGACCGAGCGGTCGACCGTCGTGTGTGAACGGCGCGACGTACGCGCCGCGCGCGCCTTCGCCCACGGCGCGCTCGAGCTCGTGCGCCGCCGCGGCCGGGTCGGTCAGCGACAGGTGCGCGGTCGGGATCAGTCGCGGGTTCCCATCGCAGAATTCACAGATCCAGCGGTTGTACGCGCGGGTGTACGCCTGGCTCAGCTCCGGGTCGTCGAGCTCGGCTTCCCACAACAAGCCGATCGTCGTGTACAGCACGACCGCGTCGATGCCTTCGGCGTCGAGCAGCTCGATGCGCTCATCGGGGTTCATGGCGCCGTAGGGCGCCTCACCGTGATACGTGCGGGCCGGATCGAGCTGCATCCCGCGCAGGTCGGGGTCGCCCATCGCGCCGAGCGTGGAGGGGAAGCCGCGCCGGCTCATCCTCGACCGCGCACCCCCGATCTCGAGCTCCTCGAGCCCGTTCTCGTCGGCGACGAGGCGCAACGCACGGTCTCGATACTTCGCCTCGAGATGGGTCTCCCACAGATCGGGTGGCTCGAGGATGTGGCCGTCGGCGTCGACTGCGCCGGCGAACGAGAGGCGCTTCGTCTCGTGCATGGGCTTCGGCATGGCCGCCAACGTACGTTGTGGTGCTCGCCGAGCCAAGCAGACCCGAAGGGGGAGACGTGGACTTCGAGATACCTCCCGAGATCCGGTCGACGCTCGATGCCCTCGACGCGTTCATCGAACGCGAGATCGTCCCGTTGGAGCAGGCCGACGACAATGTCCGCTTCTTCGACCACCGCCGTGAGTACGCGCGCACCGACTTCGAAGACGGCGGCGTCCCGCGCCGCGATTGGGAGGAGCTCCTTGCGGAGATGCGCCGCCGGGCCGACGCGGCCGGCTGGCTCCGTCACGCGCTCCCCGAGGAGTACGGCGGGCACGACGCCGGCAACCTCGAGATGGCGATCATCCGCGAGCATCTCGCAGAGCGAGGGCTCGGCCTGCACAACGACCTCCAGAACGAGAGCTCGATCGTCGGCAACTTCCCGACGGTGTTGATGATGCGCGACTTCGGCACCGACCAACAGCGCACCGACTGGATGCCGGGTTTCCTCGACGGCACGCGGCGGCTCGCGTTCGGCCTGACCGAGCCGAACCACGGCTCCGACGCGACCTATCTCGAGACCACCGGGACTCCCGACGGCGACGAATGGGTCATCAACGGCCGCAAGCGATTCAACTCGGGTCTCCACCACGCGACGCACGACATCGTGTTCGCACGTACGTCGGGCGAGCCGGGCTCGCCGCTCGGCATCACCGCGTTCCTCGTGCCGACCGACGCGCCCGGCTTCCACGTCGACTTCTTCTGGTGGACGTTCAACATGCCGACCGACCACGCCGAGGTGACCATGACCGACGTGCGCGTGCCCGCGTCGGCGGTGTTCGGACGCGTCGACCACGGCCTCGAGCTCGCGCAGCACTTCGTGCACGAGAATCGCATCCGCCAAGCGGCGTCATCGCTCGGCGCCGGCCAGTTCTGCATCAACGAAGCCGTCGCGTACGCCAACGGCCGCACGACCTGGGGCAAGCCGTTGTCGCGGAACCAGGCGATCCAGTTCCCGCTCGTGGAGCTGCACACCGAAGCCGAGATGCTCCGCCAGCTCATCCGTTTCACCGCATGGTCGCTCGACCGCCACCACCACATGGAGGTCACGCACCTCGTGGCGATGTGCAACTACCGGGCGAACCGCTTCGCCTGCAATGCCGCCGACCAGGCGATGCAAACCTGCGGTGGGATGGGGTACAGCCGCCACATGCCCTTCGAGCACATCTACCGGCATCACCGCCGCTACCGGATCACCGAAGGTTCCGAAGAGATCCAGATGCGCAAGATCGGTCAGCATCTCTTCAAGATCGGACGCTGAAGCCCGACCGCGGGGTGAGACCCACCTCACGGACCAGCGGGTCCGGTTCCGCCCGTCCCGCCCGTCGGGCCCTGCGGACCGGCGGGTCCCTGCGGACCAGCGGGTCCCTGCGGACCAGCGGGTCCGATTGGGCCTTGCGGACCGGCGAGTCCGGTCGGGCCTTGCAGACCGGCGGGCCCCATCGGGCCTTGCGGACCGGTGGGCCCGCTCCTGCCGTCGTGGCCGTCGCGGCCGTCGTGGCCCGGTCGGCCGGACCTTCCCCTGGGTCCCTCGCGCCCCTGGAGCCAGTGAATCGCTTGCGGGCTCAAGTCCTTCACCTGAATGGTGCCGTCCTTGATCTGCGCGCTGGTGATCAAACTCGCGGTGAAGGCAGTGCCGGACATCGCGATAACGAGTGCCACGATCGCGACTGCGAGCGAGACACTGGGCCTGCGGAGCTTCATGAAGCACCCCTCTTCGTCGGCCGGCAGGGCGAGATAGCCGCAGCACCGTCACCGCTATGTCGAGTAGTTCGATCACGTCACGAGTCGGTCGACGACTTCGTCGATGACATCGGGTGACCGGCTATGGACGCGCGCGTCAATCAGCATCCGAAGATGTCGGTGATCGCGCCGTCAGACGCAAACGCACGCGATCGGTTTCACCGTTCGCCACCTCCGCGACGAACCTTGGAGCTCTGAACCGGCGACGGACTGGGGGGAATGGGGTCGGTGGAGAACCGTTTCGGAGCGTACGTCCACACCGATCTCCGAACAAGATCCGAAATCCACCTGATTGCCGCGGGTCTCAACGCCGTTCGCGATATCGAACGGCGGCGCGTGACTGCGTCGTGTGAAAACACCATGTTTGACTTTCCACACCAGGTCGCGACATGCCCTCAGTATTGGATGTCGAGCGCGTCGCGCGGCGGGCCACGGTTTGAGGTTGCGGCACGGCCTGACTGGTCAGGAGTGCCGTTCTACGAACGTCTTCTGTGTGTTCTCGATGATGGTGTTGCCGACCGCGACGCACGCTGTCGTGCTCGTGCACGCGACGCCCGACAACAGCGTCGAACGCGCGTCGCCCGGTACTGCGCTCGTCTCGACTGTCCAGCGCGCGCCGTTCCAGCGTTCGACCAGCGGTTCTGTCGTCTTGCCGATCGTGTACTTGCCGACCGCGGTACAGCTGGTGGTGCTCGGGCACGCGATGCTCGACAACTCCGGTTTCGTGGCGCCGCTCGGAATCGCAGCTGCGACGGGCTGCCAGTGCTTGCCGTTCCATTGCTCGACCAACGGCTTCCTCGAGTTGTCGGTGGCGGAGTACCTGCCCACCGCGAAGCAGCTCTTGACGTTCGGGCAGGCCACGCTCGCCAGCTGACTGAAGCGGGCACCGGCCGGATTGGGATTCGTCATGACCGACCACTTGCCTCCGGTCGACTGTTCGACCAGCGCGGTGGGCGTTCCTTCTCCGTTCTTGAGGCCGACTGCGAAGCACGTTGTGCTGGACGGGCAGCTCGCGCCGTACAGCGATCCGAGGTTGACACTCGGGCTCGCGAGGTATGACCAGTTCGCGCCGTTCCAACTCTCGATCATGGGGACGTGCTTGCCATTGGCGGTCTGGTAGCCGACGGCGTAGCAACGGCTCTCGTTCGCGCACGTCGTGCCGAACAGTTCGTTCCTGTCGACGTTGTTCGGCGTCACGGACGCGACGACCGTCCAGCCGTGGCCGTCCCACTGCTGCGTGACTGACTTCGGGCTCACGGCGTCGAGCGCGTACTGGGTCCCGACCGCGAAGCAACGGCTCGCACTCGGACACACGACGCCGGCCAATCGACGTGACTGGTCACTCGCGCTGGGAACGGGATCGATCGACCACCGTGTCCCGTTCCACCGCTCGATCAGGGCCGAGTCGTCGGGCGGGGGAGTCGTCGACCCGACGGCGTTACGACCGACTGCGACGCAGCTGGTGTTCTTTCGGCACGTCACCGCGGAGAGCACCCCGGTAGTGGGAGAAGAGGTGGGGGCTGCCAGCGCCGACCAGCCGGTGCCGTTCCACTGCTCGATGGTGGTCGTCGTCGCGTACGGCTGCCCGGTGAAGCCGACCGCGAAGCACTCGGACTCGCTCTCGCACGTGACGCCGAAGAAGCCGGTGCCATCGGTAGCGTTCGGCGGCGGGTTCACGACCGTCGACCAGACGGTCCCGTCCCACTGGTCGATGAACCCGAACACGCCGACTGCATAGCAACGGGAGACGCTGGCACAGGCCACGGCGGTGAGATTTCCCGGTGCCGGTGCCTGGGCGGTGTCACTCCAGGTCGAGCCGTCCCACTCCGCGGTCATCGAGCCGATCGCGAAGCACATGGTGACGCTCGGACACGCGACTCCCCGGAAGTACTGCTGCGAGAGCGTGGTCACGGAGCTCTGGGCGCGCGACCAGCTGTTCCCGTCCCACTGCATCACCAACGCCTCTCCGGGCTCTCCGCCGACGAAGGTCTGACCGACTGCGAAACAGCTGGTGACGCCGGAGCACGCCAGCGCGTTCAACACGTACTCGCCCTGGAGTACGGCGCTCGACACGATCGACCACGTGGTCCCGTCCCACCGGGCAATGACCGACTTCGCACGCGGAGCGAATCCCCAACCGACGGCGAAGCAGGTGGTCGACGACGGACAGGAGACACCGGTCAAGCCGGGAGATCGGTCGACCTGGGGGAACGGCATCACTGACCAGCTCGTCCCGTTCCACCGTTTGACCAAGGTTCCGCCACTTCCGCTGCCGACCGCGAAGCAAGTCGAGCTGTCGGCGCAGGCGATCGCATTCAGGCGACCGCTCACCGCGCCGGTCGGGTCGGGCGCATCGACAACCGACCAAGCGCTTCCGTTCCACTTCTCGATCAACGACACGCTTCCCACGGTGCCGTCCTGCTCACCGACCGCGAAACACGTCGACGCGCTCGCGCAGGCCGCGCTCGTCACTTGCACGTTGCCGGGCACCCGGACGTTGGGGCTGCTCTGGATCGCCCACGCCGCGGTGCTCGCAGCGGTGCGGCCCCTCGCGGCGCTCGACGTGACCGCCGCACCTACGACAACGGCTTGCCCGAACACCAGCCCGGCCGCCAACAACGCGATGCTCGGCCCGATGCGAGCCATTCGCAGGCGCGCGGCACCCTTCGGCGGTCGCCGCGCCGCCCACAGATCGTCGTTCATGCGCCTTGCGCTCCTTCGCCCGCGCGATCATCCTTCCGTAGGTTCGCGCCGGCAAAAAGGGTCATAGGAACCCCACGCCCGGGTCGAACGTCCTGACCGAGCGGCCGCTACGGCATCCCGGCGCCTACGCGACGACGCCGGCTACTGGACGCGCTCCGGAGTCGTTGGCGTGACGCGGTGCGCGGAACGCAGCACGGGATAGCGTCGGCCGCGCGATCGGTCAGAGCGAATGGGAGGTATGCCCGAATGATGCGTTACGGCGTCACCATGTTCATGACCGACCAGACCATGCCGCCGGCCGACCTCGCGCGCGCAATCGAGGAGCGCGGCCTCGCCTCGCTGTACGTCCCGGAGCACACGCACATCCCGACGAGTCGGCTGACGCCCCCGCCGACCGGCGACGCCGAGCTCCGCGACGAGTACAAGCGCACCCTCGACCCGTTCGTCGCGCTCTCGATGGCCGCCGCCGCGACCGAGCATCTCGTGGTCGGCACGGGGATCTGTCTCGTCGCCCAGCGTGATCCCATCGTCACCGCGAAGGCGGTCGCGACCCTCGATCAACTGTCGGGCGGGCGGTTCGTGCTCGGTATCGGGTTCGGGTGGAACGCCGACGAGATCGCCGACCACGGCGTGACGATGCCGGAGCGGCGCTCGGTCACACGCGAGCACGTGCTCGCGATGCGTGCGTTGTGGACCAACGATGTCGGCTCCTTCCACGGTGAGTTCGTGAAGATCCCGCCGTCGTGGTCGTGGCCCAAGCCGGTCGGGCCGACGGGCCCGCCCGTGCTCATCGGCGGCGCGCCCGGGCCGAAGCTGTTCGCGCACGTCGCCGAATACGCCGACGGCTGGATCCCGATCGGTGGCGCCGGCATGCGCGCCGCGTTGCCCGACCTGCACCGCGCCTGCGAGGCGGTCGACCGTGACCCCGCGACGTTGCGCATCGTCCCGTTCGGCACCGTCCCCGACGCCGGAAAGCTCGAGTACTACGAGTCGATCGGCGTCACCGAGGTCGTGTTGCGGCTACCGGGCGGCACCGCGGATCGCGTGTTGCCGATCCTCGACGAGTACGCGCCGCTCGTGGGTGCCTGAGCCGTGGAGCCCGTCAGTGAGCACTGGGATCGCGCGCTTGCGATCGTGGCCCATCCCGACGACCTCGAGTACGGCGCGGCCGCGGCCATCGCGCGCTGGACGGCGCAGGGCAAGCACGTGGCGTACCTCCTCGCGACGCACGGCGAGGCGGGGATCGATGCCCTCGAACCGGGCGAGTGCGCGCGAGTCCGCGAGGCGGAGGAGCGGGCCAGCGCCGCGGAGGTCGGGGTGAGCATCCTCGAGTTCCTCGACCATCCCGACGGTCTCGTCGAGTACGGCATCCCACTTCGGCGCGACTTCGCGCTCGCGATCCGCCGGCACCGTCCGCAAGTGGTGCTGACGATCAACCACCGCGACGGCTGGGGTGGCAGCGCATACAACATGGCCGACCATCGCCACGTCGGTCTCGCGGTGATCGACGCGGTCCGCGACGCCGCGAACCGGTGGATCTTCGCCGGTGTCGACGCGCTCGACGCGTGGCACGGGGTGCAGATGGTGCTCGTGAGCGGGTCGCCGGCGGCGACGCACTTCGCCGACGTGACCGACACCTTGGAGCGGGGGATCGCGTCGCTCGAGCGGCACGCGGCGTACCTCGCGCATGTGGGGCAGGACGCTCGCGAATTCCTCACCTCGACCGCCCGAGCGGCCGGGGAGCAGTGCGGAGTCCAGTACGCCGCGACGTTCGAGGTGCTCGCGCCCTGAACCACGTTGATGTTCGCCTCGTGACGTGCGCGGCGCCGCCCGCGCCCGACCCGGACACGCCGCTGCTCGCCGACGCGTTGCGGCGCGCCGGGCACGCGGTCGACGTCGCCGATTGGCGCGACGCTTCGATCGACTGGTCGACGGCGCGCCTGACCGTGCTCCGATCGCCGTGGGACTACGTGGACCACTACGCGGAGTTCCTGGCCTGGGCGGAGCGCGTGAACGAGGTATCGGCGCTCTGGAACCCGTTGCCGCTCCTCCGTTGGAACACACACAAGGCGTACCTCCTCGATCTCCGGGAGCGCGGTGCCCCCGTGGTGCCGACGATCGTGCTGCTCGGCGGCTCCGCGGCGGCGCTCGACGGCATCTGCGACGCGCAGGGCTGGAACTCGATGGTCGTGAAGCCGGCCGTGGCGAGCGGCGGCAAAGGCGCGTGGCGGGCCGAGATCGGCGACCCCCGCGCGCAGGCACACCTCGACGACCTGCTGACGCGCGGCGACGTGTTGGTGCAGCAATACGTGCCGGCGGTCGCGGAGGACGGCGAGTGGTCGGTGGTGCTCGTGAACGGCGAGGTCAGCCACGCGCTGCGCAAGCGACCCGCGCCGGGCGACTACCGGGTGCAGGAGGAATGGGGCGGCAGCACCGAGCGGGTCGAGGCCGGCGCAGTACTCGCCGAGCTCGCGACGCGCGTCTGCGCAGTGCTCCCGTCGCCCGCGTTGTACGCGCGCATCGACCTGGTGTCGATCGGGCGGCAGTGGCACGTCATGGAGGTCGAGGTCACCGAGCCGAGCCTGTGGCTCCACCTCGCGCCCGACACCACGATCCGCCTGGCCGACGCGATCGGTGCACTGCTCGCGCCGCTCACGTGATTACGCTCGACGGATGGTGGGTTTCGGCGCAGTTGGTGCCGGCGCGATCGTCGGACTGGTCATCGGGGTGGCGCTCTCGCTCTACGTCGCGATTCTCGACGCACGCAAGCGAGCTGCCCAGATCCGGGTGCGAGCCCAGTATCGAGGGTCGTTGGTGATGGTTCCCGGCATTCTCGCCGGCCTGGGCGCCCTGGTGGGGGCCGGGATCGCCCACGTCATCTGAACCGCATGCCAGGATGACCGGGATGCCGACCAACCTGAGCGCCATCCACTTCGATCCCGCGCAGTTCCCGCCCGAGCCGATGGCCTGCCTGCGGTGCGGGGCGATGGTTCCGATGCGCTTCCGCGGCCCGTGCCCGGCGTGTGCCGGCGAGCTGCGCGCCAAGTACCAGGCCGAGGCGCGGGTGGTCGCGGGTGCCGAGTACGAGCCGACAATGCACGTGACGCCCAACGCCGTCGCGCTGAAAGACGACTGACCGCCGGGCGGTTCGCGCCGCTAGCGTTGGGGAGTATGGCGAGCGGCACCCGGGTTCGTGACTGGGCGAAAGTCGACTTCTACGCGCTCCTCGGTGTCGCGCCCAACGCTAATGCCGAGGCCGTCACGCGGGCGTTTCGCGAGCAGGCGAAGCAGGCGCACCCCGACATCACTCAGGATCCCGCGGCGGCCGGCCGCTTCGGCGACATCACCGCGGCCTACGAGGTGCTCGGCGACCCGAAGACCCGCCGCCAGTACGACCGGGTACGGGCCGAGCAAGACCTCCGCACCCCGGGCGCGCCGCGGGTTGTCGTGCCGCCGGCGGCGCGCCGCAAACCGTGGTCGCGGCGCCGATGCATCACGGTTGTGGTGGCGGGAGTGCTGGTCACGTTGCTCGGCTTCGGTGCGGCATTCCTCACCTGGTCGATGCACGCCCACGACGCGAGGCTGCGCGCCCGGTTCACGCCGGTCACGGCGACTCGCCTCGACACCGGCTCGCAGACGATCAGCTTCCTGACCAGGTCGGGCCGGCGCATCTTCACGCGCGAACCGCAACAGCACGGAGATCCGAGCTCGCTCGGTCCGACCGTCAAGGTGCGCTACGACCCCGCCGATCCGGAGCACGTGATCGTCGACGACAGCAACCTCGGTCGCGACATCACCTTCTCGATCGTCGCGCTGAAGCTCCTCTTCGGCGGGCCGTTCTTCGTCGTCTTCGGCGCGCGCCGCCTGCGCCGGGCCGTTCGCGTGTGAGCGAATCGGTCGCCCGCCCGCCCGACTGCTTCGCGTGCGGGAACGTCGACACTCCGGATCTCCCGGTGCGCGAACGGATCATCCAGACCGCGCACTGGCGGCTCGCCCACGCGTTCAACACAAGCTGGCCGGGTTGGCTGGTGTTGCTCCCCACCACGCACGCCACTGCGCTCGCCGAGTTGGAACCGCAGGCCGCAGCCGAGCTCGGGCCGCTGCTCCGCGACGTGAGCGCGGCTCTCGACGCGGTCGTCGGGTGTGTCAAGACGTACGTCGTGCTGTTCGCCGAGGCCGAGGGGTTCGGTCACCTGCACTTCCACGTGATCCCGCGTATGGCCGATCAGCCCGACGAGCTGCAAGGCCCGCGGATCTTCCGGTTGCTGGGCTTGCCACCGGATCAGTGGGTGCCGGACGCCGAGATGGACCGCATCGGCATGCGAGTGCGCGAGCTGCTCCCTACAATCGCTCGATGATCGTCACGTTGGCCTGACCCCCGCCCTCGCACATCGTCTGCAGGCCGTAGCGGCCGCCGGTGCGCTCGAGCTCGTGCAGCAGGGTGGTCATGAGGCGGGCGCCCGTCGCGCCGAGGGGGTGCCCGAGCGCGATCGCCCCGCCGTTCACGTTGACCTTCTCGAGGTCGGCGCCGGTCTCCTTCTGCCACGCGAGCACCACCGACGCGAACGCCTCGTTGATCTCGACGAGGTCGATGTCGGCGAGCGTCATGCCCGCCTTCTCGAGCGCGTACGCAGTCGCCGGGATCGGCGCGGTGAGCATCCACACGGGATCGGCGCCGCGCACCGAGAGATGGTGGATGCGCGCGCGGGGCTTCAAACCGTAGGTCTTCACCGCTCGTTCGCTCGCGACGAGCAGCGCGGCCGACGCGTCGGAGATCTGCGACGACACCGCGGCGGTGAGGCGGCCACCCTCTACGAGCGTGCGCAGGGAGCGAATCTTGGCGAGGTCGGGCTCGCGTGGTCCTTCGTCGAAGGTGAGCCCTGCGAGGGGGACGATCTCGCGCTCGAAGCGGCCCTCCGCGCGAGCCCGCAGTGCACGCTCGTGCGACTCGACCGCGAACGCCTCCATGTCGTCGCGGGTGATGTCCCACTTCTCGGCGATCATCTCGGCCGCGCGGAACTGCGAGACCTCCTGGGTGCCGTAGCGCGCCTCCCATCCGGGCGAACCGGCGAACGGGTTCTCGAATCCGTACGGCTCACCGGCGACCATGGCCGCGCTGATCGGGATCGCGCTCATGTTCTGCACTCCGCCCGCGACCACGAGATCGGCGGTGCCGGACATCACGGCTTGGGCGGCGAAGTGCACGGCCTGTTGTGACGATCCGCACTGGCGGTCGACGGTGGTACCCGGCACCTCGTCGGGGAGGCCGGCGACGAGCCAGCACGTGCGCGCGATGTCCCCGGCCTGGGGCCCGATCGTGTCGACGCAGCCGAACACGACGTCGTCGACGGCCGCAGGGTCGACGTCGACCCCGCTCATCAGCGCGCGGATCGAGTGCGCGCCGAGATCGGCCGGGTGAACGCCGGCGAGCGATCCGCCGCGTCGGCCGACCGGGCTGCGGACGGCGTCGATGATGTAGGCCTCGGGCATGTCGAGCTCCTGGTGCGGGTCGGCTACAGGATCGCGCGGGCGACGCGGTCGTGATGAAACTTCGCGTTGCCCCAGCTGAGCGCCAGCGCCCACGAACGTTTCAGGTAGAGATGCAGGTCGTACTCGGTCGTGTACCCGATGGCGCCGTGGCACTGGAGCGCGGCCCGGGCCGACTGCTGCGCGGCCGCGTCGGCTTTGGCCTTGGCCATCGACACGTGCACGCCGGTATCGGGATCGCGGGTCGCGATCGAAGCGGCCGCGCGGTACACGAGCGGTCGGGCGAACTCGAGCGCGATCCGGGCGTTGGCGAGGTGGTGCTTCACGGCCTGGAACGACCCCACGGGGACGCCGAACTGCCTGCGCTCGCGCACGTAATCGGCGGTCATGTCGAGCATGCGGTCCGCCAACCCGCATTGTTGGGCTGCGATTCCGCACACACCGCGGTCGTAGGCCGCGATCGCCTCGCCGCCGTCGACCGGGCTCGGAGTGCCCTGCACTTCGAACAACCGGCGAGCGCCGTCGACCGACGGACGGGCCACGAGCTCCGCGCCGGCGCGCTCGAAGCGGCCGGCCGCGGTGAAGATCACGTCGGCGGAGTCGGCCCACGGCACCCAGTGCTCGCTCGCGGCGATCGTGAGATCGGTGCGGCCCAGGAGCGGCACGCCCCACGCCGCGGTCTCCACCACCGGTTCGGGAACCGCGAAGCGGCCGGTCTCCTCGAGCACGAGCACGAGATCGACGAACGTGAGCCCGAGCCCGCCCGCCGATTCGGGCGCCAGCATGCCGAGAATGCCCATGTCGTCGAGCTGGGCCCAGAGCCCGGGCACGCGACCCGTCTCGTTGGTCCACGCGTCGCGCAGGTGCGCCGGCGTGCACTCCTTGGTGAGGAGGTCGCGGGTCGCGTCCCGCAGTGCGAGCTGTTCGTCGGAGAAGGAGAATCGCACGGCTACGCCCGCGGGAGACCGAGCACGCGCTCGGCGATGACGTTGCGCTGAATCTCGTTGGTGCCCGCGTAGATCGGGCCCGCGAGCGCGAACTCGTAGCCCTTCATCCACGCCGCGTCGTCGCCGTCGAGCAGCTCGGCGTGCGGTCCGAGCAGGTCGAGCGCCAACTCGTGCAGCCGGATGTCGAGCTCCGACCAGAACACCTTCACCATGCTCGACTCGGGGCCGGTGCGCGCGCCCTCCGCGATGCGGGTGACCGTCCAGAAGGTCTGCCACCGGTACGCCTGCGCGTCGATCCACGCGGCCGTGAGCCGGTCTCCGGCGTCGATCGCCTCCGGATCGTCTCGGTGCGCTCGCGCCAGATCGATGAGTCGTTGCGCGGTAGCCATGAATCGGCCCGGCGATCGCAGCGTCAGCCCGCGCTCCGAACCGGTGGTCGCCATCGCCACCGACCAACCCTGATTCGGCTCGCCGAGCACGTCGATGTCGGGCACGAACACGTCGTCGAGGAACACCTCGGCGAAGCCCTCGTCGCCGTCGAGTCGCTCGACACCGCGCACGGTCACGCCGGGCGACTGCAGGTCGACGAGGAAGTAGGTGAGGCCGCGGTGCCGCTCGGCTTCGGGGTCGGTGCGGAACAGTCCGAACAGGTGTGTGCAGAACGCGCCGCGCGTCGTCCAGGTCTTCTGGCCCGAGAGGCGCCAGCCGCCCCGAGTGTCGTCGCGCACGCCCTTGCTCTGGATGCCGGCGAGATCGCTGCCCGCATTCGGCTCCGACCACCCTTGGCACCAGGTGTGCTCGCCGGCCGCCATCTTCGGCAGGACGCGGTCTTTCTGCTCCTGGGTGCCGAACTCGAAGATCGTCGGCGCGAGCAGGAAGATGCCGTTCTGGGTGACGCGCTGGGGTGCGCCGGCCGCGTAGTACTCCTCTTCGAAGATCAACCACTCCCAGAGGCTGGCCTCGCGACCGCCGTATTCGCGCGGCCAGGACACGACGGCGTAGCGGGCGTCGAAGAGGAGGCGCTCCCACTCGAGGTGGGCGGCGAAGCCGGCGCGAGTGTCGCCGGAGGGGAGCGCGGGCCGGGGCACGTTGGCGGCGAGCCAGTCGCGGCACTCGGCGCGGAACTGCTCCTCCGACGGGCTGAACGAGAGGTCCATGGCGGCCGGGATCGTATCGGCGGCCCGGCGATGGCAGGAATCGTCCGGAACTGGTCATTGCTGCCACGGCGCCGGACCCGCACAATGAGCCGGTGAGCCGCCGCATCGTCTTCGTCGTCTACCCGGGAATCGTCGCTCTCGACCTGGTCGGGCCGCACGAGGTGTTCACGGCCGCCGCGGAGGTCGCGAGCCGCACGGGCCGGGACGCCGCCGCGTACCGGGTGGAGGTCGCGGGCCCCGAGGCGGGCGCGGTCTCGACCACGCGCGGGCCGGCGATCGTGGCCGACAGTTCGATCGCGGCGGTGCGCGGACCGATCGACACGCTGGTGGTGGTCGGAGGGGAGGGCGCGCGCGTCGGCGCCGACGACGCCGATCTCGTGGCCGGGGTGCGCCGGCTGGCTCGCCTCAGCCGCCGCGTCACGTCGGTGTGCACCGGCGCGTACGTGCTCGCGGCCGCGGGCCTCCTCGACGGCCGGCGCGCGACCACTCACTGGGCCTGGTGCGGCGACTTCGCGGGCCGGTACCCGCGCGTGACGGTCGACGCCGAGCCCATCTTCGTACGCGACGGCAACGTCTGGACGTCGGCCGGGGTGACCGCGGGGATGGACCTCGCGCTCGCGCTGGTCGACGACGACCTCGGACGCGACGTCGCGCTGATGACCGCGCGCCAACTCGTGCTGTTCGTGCAACGCCCCGGGGGCCAGTCTCAGTTCAGCGCGCAGCTCGGGGCGCAGCTGGCCGAGCGCGAGCCGATACGCGATCTCCAGCACTGGATCGTCGAGCATCCGAACGAGGAGCACACGGTCGACCGGCTCGCGGCGCGCGTTGCCATGAGCCCGCGTCACTTCGCACGGGTGTTCCGCGAAGAGGTCGGCTGCACACCTGCCGCCTACGTGGAGCGGGTTCGTGTCGATGTCGCGCGTCGCGTGTTGGAGACCACCGATTGCGGGATCAACGAGGTGTCGCGCGCGGCCGGATTCGGCACCGCCGAGACGACCCGCCGCGCGTTTGCGCGGCGCGTCGGCACCAGTCCCTCCGAGTACCGAGACCGTTTCCGCCCTTCCCGGGCCGGCTGAACCCCAGGAGATCACCATGGACATTGCCGTGTTGTTGTTCGACCGACTGACCGCGCTCGACGCCATCGGCCCCTACGAAGTGCTGCAGCGGCTTCCCGGCGCCGAGGTGCGCTTCGTCGCCGCCGAGCGCGGCCCGGTGCGTACCGAGCAGGGCATGCTCGCACTCGTGGCCGACTACGCGCGCGACGAGGTGACGAGCGCCGACATCCTCGTCGTGCCGGGCGGGATCGGCACCCGACCCCTCGTCGACGACGAGCCGACGCTCGACTGGATCCGCGGGATCGACGCCGGGAGCGAGTGGACGACCTCTGTGTGCACCGGGTCGCTGCTCCTCGGTGCCGCCGGGCTCCTCGAGGGCAAGGAGGCGACGACGCACTGGCGTGTGCTCGACCGGCTCGCCGACTTCGGCGCCACGCCGGTCACCCGGCGCGTGGTCGAGCAGGGCAAGGTCATCACCGCGGCCGGTGTGTCGTCGGGTATCGACATGGCGTTGACCCTCGCCGCGCGCGTCGCCGGGGACGAGATCGCGCAGGCGATCCAGCTCGGCATCGAGTACGACCCCCAGCCCCCGTTCGACAGCGGCTCGGTCGCGAAGGCGTCGGAGTCGGTCTACAACCTCGCGCTCGCCGGCCTCGCGAACGCAGACGTCAAGCGATAACACCCTGCGGTTCGTTCGCTTTTGGGGTGGTCAGTTGGAGACGATCACCGCGGAGCCGTGGCCGAACAGACCCTGGTTGATCGTCAGGCCGACTTGCGCGCCCTCGACCTGGCGGCCCTCGGCTCGGCCCTGGATCTGCCACGTGAGCTCGCACACTTGCGAGATCGCCTGCGCGGGAACGGCCTCGCCGAAGCACGCGAGCCCGCCGCTGGGGTTCACGGGGACACGCCCGCCGATCGTCGTCTCGCCGTCGCGGAGCAGCTTCTCGGCTTCGCCCGGCGGGCACAGTCCGATCTGCTCGTACCAGTCGAGCTCCATCGCGGTGGAGAGGTCGTACACCTCGGCGCAGTCGAGGTCGTCGGGCCCGATGCCGGCTTCGGCGTAGGCACGCGCCGCGATCGACTCCTTGAACCCGTGCTGGGGCATCGCGCCCGTTCCGGCCGCGCTGTCGGTCGCGAAGTTCGGGAGCTCGATGGTCGTCTGCGGATAGCTGGGGGTCACGGTGGACACGGCCCGCACCCGCACCGGGCTCGCGACGCCGTGCTGGCGTGCGTAGTCCATGCTGGTGACGACGAGCGCCGCGGCGCCGTCGCTCGTCGCGCAGATGTCGAGCAAACCGAGCGGCTCCGACACGAGCGGAGCGGAGAGCACGTCGTCGATCGACACCGCCTTGCGATAACGGGCGTTGGGGTTCTCGAGGCCGTGGCGCGCGTTCTTCACCTTCACCTGCGCGAAGTCCTCGCGGGTCGCGCCGAACAGCTCCATCCGCCGGCGCGCGTACAGCCCGAAATAGGTGGGGTTGGTCGCGCCGAGGAGGCGGAATCGCAGCCAGTCGGGGTCGTCGCCGCGTTCGCCCTTGTTGGGCGCGAGGAAGCCCTTGGGTGTCGTGTCGGCGCCGATCACCAGCGCGACGTCGCAGAAGCCGGCGAGGATCTGCGCGCGTGCGGTCGCGAGCGCAGTCGCGCCCGATGCGCACGCCGCGTACGACGACGCCACCTGGGCGCCGTTCCAACCCAGGGCCTGCACGAACGTCGCGCCCGCGACGTAGCCGGGGTAGCCGTTGCGGACGGTCTCGCCGCCCGACACGAACTGCACGTCACGCCAGTCGATCCCGGCGTCGGCGAGCGCGGCCTGGGCGGCGACCACGCCGTACTCGACGAAGTTGCGGCCCCACTTGCCCCACGGGTGCATGCCGGCGCCGAGGATTGCGATGTCCCGTTCGGTGCTCATCACGCTTCCGCCTTCGTGTTCGGTGCCGCAGGCGCCCATTGCCACACGACGTACTCGTGGTCGTCGTCCTCGTAGAGCGGCCCGAGCACGAGCTCCATGTTCATGCCGACCTCCAACTGCGCGGCGTCAGCCGCGGTCGCGAGCTGTCCGAGCACGACCATCTTCTCGACCTCGAGCTCGACCGCGCACACCGTGTAGGGAACGAACGGATCGGGCGCGACGTACGGCTCGGGCGGCGCGTAGTGGTTCGTCGTCCACGACCAGAGCCGACCCCGGCGCGAGAGCAACGCGGGCTCGCGCGCCTCGCCCGGTTGGCTCGGGTTCGCCGACACCGCGAGCGCCGTCGGCCAGAAGTACGAGCCGGAGTCGACGCCGCGGGCTCCGATCAGCTGCGGCGCCGCTTCGTCCATCGTGAACCAGTCGTCGGCGGCGGGAACTCGTTGCTTGCTCACGTGAGGTCTCCCAGTCGTTTCAGCGCGTGTTCCGCCTCGTTCATGATCCGTGCGATCAGATCGGCCACGCTCGGCAGGTCGTCGATGACGCCCGCGACCTGACCGCTCGACAACACACCGGCGTCGAGGCGGCCCTCCACCAGTCCGGCGCGCAGCAACATCGGCGTGTTCGCCGCGAGCGCCAGCTGTGACCACTTGAGGTTGGCCTCGCGGCGCATCGCCAGACCCTCTCGCACCATGCCCCGCCACGATGTACCCGACATCTTCTTGAACGCGACGGCGTTGCGCAACGCGCGCGGCAACGACGTGACGGCGTTGGTGTGCTCGAGCTCCTCGACGAAATCGGTGCGCAGCACGCGGTGGGGGACACCATCGATGCGGGTCGTCACCACCGTGTCGGCCACGGTGCGACCGAGGTAGTACTGCTTCACCGAATCGGGCACCGTGCTCTCGCGCGTCAGCAGGAAGCGCGTGCCCATCGCCACGCCGGCGGCGCCGTAGGCGAGCGCAGCGACGAGCCCGCGGCCGTCGAAGAACCCGCCGGCCGCGATCACCGGGATGTCGACCGCGTCGACCACTTGGGGGAGCAGCAGCGTGGTGGCGACCGCCCCGGTGTGGCCGCCGCCCTCGCCGCCCTGCACGATCACGGCGTCGGCGCCCCAGGCCGCGACCTTCTCGGCGTGCCGTCGGGCCCCGATCGACGGCACCACCGCGATGCCGGCGTCCTTCAACTGCTTGATCTGATGCTCGCGCGGGGCGAGCGCGAACGACGCGACCGGCACGCGCTCGCGAACCAGGAGCGCGACACGTGCGTCGGCGTCTTCGGCGTCGGCGCGCAGGTTCACACCGAACGGCCGGTCGGTACGCGTGCGCACCTCGCGGATCGCCGATTCGAGCTGATCGAAGGTCATCGTCGCCGACGCGAGGATCCCGAGCGCGCCCGCGTCGGCGGTCGCGCTCACGAGCCGGGGACCGGCGACCCAGCCCATGCCGGTCTGGACGATCGGCACCTCGATGCCGAACCGGTCGCAGATCCGGGTCCGCAGGCTCACGGGTTGCGCACTTCCTCTTCGCCCAACCCGAGGGGATCGATGACCTCCCGGATCCAGCGCAACTCGTCGTCGGTGGGAAGGCGAGACTCGGGAACGTCGGCCGGGATCGCGAGCTCGAAGCCGGTCGCGGCCACGACGTCGGCGACGCTGACGCCCGGGTGCACCGACCGCAGGCGCATGCGGCGCTCGGGCGTGTCGAAGTCGCAGACACACAGGTTGGTGACGACGCGCACGAGATGGTGCGAGCGGGCGATCTCCGGAGGGAGGTTCGCGGCACGGTCGTTGCCGACACCGCACACCACGCTCACCTCGGGAACCATGACGCGCGTCGAGTGGTTCGAGATCCAGTACGAAGTCTTGTTGTGAATCGTGTTGCCGGGCGCGCCGCGCATGCCGAGCAGCTGCGTGGTCGGCTTCTCCGGCGGGCCGATGAACGCGAAGTTCTGGTTGCCGTACGCGTCGAGCTGGCTGCCGCCCATGATGATGTGGCGCCGTCCCGACCACACGACGTCGAACATCGTGCGGTACGGGTTGTAGCCGGCGACGACCTTCTCCGGCGCGTCGACTCCCACCGGCAGGATGTTCTCGACGAGCAGCGCCTCACCGTCGGTCATCACCAGCGCGGGCTCGAACGTCGCCTTCGCCAGGCGTCCGCCGATCGTCGGCAACGTGCCGATCGGATTCGCGAGGAGCTCGCCGTCGCCCCGGAAGCACTCCGCGAGCGCGACCGCGCACACCTCGGCGCGGGTCGGAGGTCCGCCTCGGACGGTGCTCATGCGGCTGCGACCTCCGGCCCTCGATCGCCCGTGCGACTTGGTTCGACTTTCCGGGCCTCCGGATCTGCGCCTGGCCGGCTCATCACAGCACCGCCGCCTGGTACTCGTCTTCGGCCACGTCGAGGTACTTGGCCCGGAACGCGTCCCAGGCGTCGTCGCTCTTGGCCGACGCGACGTACTCGCGCTGGAACGCCTCGTCACGTTTGTAGTCGGGCACGCACTCGGTGAAGTGGGCGCCGTGCGGGGTCTCCACGACGCCGTCGGTCATGAGGCGGTTGATGCGGATCGACTGCGGCGGGCCCAGGCGGAGGAACTCGTCGGTGTCGACGATCTTCTCGACCGACATGAACCGCCGGCGGGCGGCCATGCACATGAGGTCGTCGAAATAGGGATCGACACCCAGGCACTGCCCGGTGCCGCCCTGATCGCCGCGGTGCATGTGCACGAGCGCGACATCGAGGTCGAGCGCGGGCATCGCGACGAGCACCTCGCCGTCGGCGTAGGGCGACTTGACGGTGGCGAGCGTCGGGTTCAGCCTCATGACGTCGGAGCCGAGCCCCACGCGCGTGGGCAGGAACGGCACGCGCCAGGCCGCGGCCTGCAAGCCGAGCAGGAACATGCCTTCGTCGAGCTCGGTGGTCTGCACGGCGCCCGCTTGGCGCGCGTTGCGGAAGTGTGGCTCGAGCGCGATGGAGTCGAGCGAGACGAACGAGTACACGACGCGGCGCACCTTGCCGGCTTTGCACAGCAGGCCCACCTCGGGCCCGCCGTAGGAGACGATCGTCAGGTCGCGCACGGGTGATCGGAGGAGCGCGCGTACCAGGGCCATCGGCTTGCGGCGCGATCCCCACCCGCCGATCCCGACGGTCATGCCGTCTCGTATCGAGGCGACGACGTCGTCGATCGTCACGCGCTTGTCGGGAACCGGCACTGCTTCTCCTGCTTCTGATGAGAGAAAGGGCGCGTCCCACAGTCGATCTGACGCGGCGTCAGATCGTACACTCCGCCCCCGTGGACGATCCGGCCGAGCTCCCGCGCTTCGACGACCGCGTCGTGCTCGTCACCGGCGGGTGCCGGGGCGTCGGCCGGGGCATCGCGCAGCGCTTCGCCGACGCCGGTGCGCACATCGCGATCTGCTGCCGGCACGAGCCCGACGACCTGCCCGATGGTTGGCTCTTCGTCGCCGCCGACATCCGGGAGCCCGAGCAGGTCGACGCCGTGATCGCGGCAACCACCGCGCGCTTCGGCGCCCTCGACGTGCTGGTCAACAACGCGGGCGGCTCCCCGCCGGCCGACACCGCGACCGCGTCGCCGCGCTTCACGGCCGGGATCATCGCGCTCAACCTCACGGCGGCACTCGTGTGCGCGCAGAAGGCGAACGCGGTGATGCAGACCCAGGAGCGCGGGGGCAACATCGTCAACATCGCGAGTGTCAGCGGGGTGCGACCGTCGCCGAGCACCGTCGCCTACGGCGCGGCCAAGGCCGGCTTGCTGAACGCCACGCAGACGCTCGCCGTGGAGCTCGCGCCGAAGGTCCGCGTGAACGCGGTCGTCGTCGGCCTCGTCGTGACCGAGCAGGCGCATCTCTTCTACGGCGACGAAGAAGGCATTCGCGCCGTGGGCGACACCGTGCCGTTGGGTCGGATGGCCGATCCCACCGATGTCGCCGACGTGTGCCTGTTCCTCGCATCACCGCTCGCTCGCTACGTGACCGGCGCCCAGGTGCTCGTGCACGGTGGCGGCGAGCTCCCCAGCTACATCGCGGCCGCGAAAGGAACCTCAACGTGACAGGTCGACTCGAAGGCAAGGTCGCGCTGGTGACCGGTGCGGCATCGGGAATCGGTGGCGCGTGCGCGCGTCGCTTCGCCGCCGAGGGCGCGCGCGTCGGCGGGATCGACGTGGCGGTACCCGGCTCGCACGGGTGCGACGCGTTCGCGGCCGCCGACGTGCGTGACGGTTCCGCGGTCGCGTCGGCGGTCGCCGAGATCGTCACGGAGCTCGGCCCGGTCGACGTGTTGGTGAACGCGGCCGGTGTCTCGAGCTTCGGCACCGCCGACACGATCGACGAAGCCGAGTGGGACCGCGTGCTCGACATCAACCTCAAGGGCACGTGGCTCGTGGCGCGCGCAGTGCTGCCCGGGATGGTCGCGCGCGGCGCGGGCAGCATCGTCAACCTGGCCAGCGTCGAAGGGATCGAGGGCGGCCAGGCGCAGACCGCGTACAACGCCTCCAAGGGTGGTGTGGTGCTGCTGACCCGCAGCATGGCGGTCGACTACGGGCCGAACAACGTGCGCGTCAACTGCCTGTGCCCGGGGATGATCCAGACGCCCATGACGGCGCCGCTCCAGGAGGGCGGGCTGCGTCCGGTGCTCGACTGGTTCGAGGCTCAGCACCTGCTCGGCCGCTGCGGTCAACCGGAGGAGGTCGCGGCCGCCGCGCTGTTCCTCGCGTCCGACGACGCGTCGTTCGTGACCGGCCACGCGCTCGCCGTCGACGGCGGCTACCTCGCCGGCCGCCGCTTCCCCGGAGTGCTCTAAAGCCCGAACGCTTCAACTGATGAAGCAGTTAGGGGTGTTGGCTGCTGACGGAGACGACTTCGCCGGTCATGTAGGAGGCGAGGTCCGACGCGAGGAACACGATCACGTTGGCGACCTCCCACGGCTCGGCCGCGCGCCCGAACGCTTCGCGCGTCGTGAGCTCCGAGAGCAGCTCCTCCGTGGTGACCTTGGCGAGGTGCGCGTGCATCGCCAGCGACGGCGCGACCGCGTTGACCCGCACGCCCTGCGCGGCGGCCTCGATCGCCGCGCACCGGGTGAGGGCCATCACGCCGGCTTTGGCCGCCGCGTAGTGGGCCTGGCCCTCCTGCGCGCGCCAGCCGACAACCGACGCGTTGTTGACGACCGCCCCGGATCCGCGTTCGCCCATGTGCCGCAGGGCCGCGCGCGTCATGCGCATCGTGCCGGTGAGCGTCACGTCGAGCACGGAGAACCATTGGGTGTCGGTCATCTCGTCGAGCCGGGCGGTGCCGCCGAGACCGGCGTTGTTGACCAGCACGTCGAGGTGGCCGAACACGTCGAGCACGTCGCGAAAGCAACGATCGACGTCGTCTTGCGACGTGACGTCGGCGAGCACCGGATGCGCGCCGATCTCCTTCGCCGACTCGCGCAGCCGTCGATCGTGGATGTCGCTGATCGCGACGCGCGCGCCTTCCTCGACGCACCGCTTCGCGGTGGCGAACCCGATGCCGGTGCCCGCCGCGGCGGTGACGAGCACGGTCTTGCCCGCGAGCAGCCCGCGGCCGGGCGGGTAGTCGGGAGGTAGCGGCGCGTCGGTCATTTCGGCTCCTTCGGCAGTCCCAAGGCTCGTTCCCCGATGACGTTGCGCTGGATCTGGTTCGAGCCGCCGTAGATCGTGTCGGCCCGGCTGTAGAGGAACAAGGCGCGCAGTGATTCGTGTTCGCCGGCCATCCCGGCCGGTCCGCACACGTCGATCGCGAGCTCCCCGAGCGCGCGGTGGAAGCTCGCCCAGAACAACTTGTGGATCGAGGTCGCGGGTGTGACCGTTCCGTGCTCGAGGGCGGGCAGCGTCCGGAGCGCGTGGTACCGCATGACCCGCAACGTGATCCACGCGTCGGCGAGGCGTTGGCGCAGCACCGGATCCGACGCGCCGCCGCTCGCCCGGGCCAGGTCGGTGATCGTCCGGAGCTCCTGCTCGAACGCGAGCTGCTGGCCGAGTGTGGACGCGCCGCGTTCGAACGCGAGCGTGCCCATCGCGACGCGCCAGCCGTCGTCGACACCACCGACCACGTTGCCGGCGGCGGTGCGCGCGCCGTCGAGGAAGGTCTCGTTGAACTCCGAATGGCCCGTGATCTGCACGATCGGCCGGATCTCGATGCCCGGCTGCTGCATGGGCACCAGCAGGTACGAAAGACCTTTGTGCCTCGCCGCGTCGGGGTTCGTGCGCGCGAGCACGAAGATCCACTGCGCCCAGTGCGCCAGCGACGTCCACACCTTCTGTCCGGTGATGACCCACTCGTCGCCGTCGAGCACCGCGCGGGTCTTCACGTTCGCGAGATCCGAGCCCGCGTCGGGCTCGGAGTAGCCCTGACACCAGATCTCCGTCCCTTGCAGGATCCCGGGTAACACGGCGCGGCGCTGCTCGTCGGACCCGAAGTGCACGATGGTGGGACCCAAGAGGCCCTCGCCGACGATGCCGACGCGTCCCGGTCCGCCCTCGCGTGCGTACTCCTCGAAGAAGATCATCTGCTCGACGAGCGTCGCGCCCCGGCCGCCGTGCTCGGCGGGCCAGCCGAGGCCGATCCACCCGTCGCGGCCGAGCTCCTGCTCCCACGCCCATCGTTCGTCGAAGCATTCGTGCTCGTCGCCGGGACCGCCGCGACCGCGCACGGCCGCGAACGGTCCGTCGAGGCGGTCGGTGAGCCACTCGCGCGCGTCGGCGCGGAACCGCTCCTGTGCGGGCGTGAAGTGCAGGTCCAAGCGGCGGGACGGTACCAAAGCCGCGCTCGTATGCTGCCCCGGGCGCGCGTGTGAGCGCGGCCCGAGCGGCCCGGCGGATGATTGCGCAGAGAGCGGGGAGCATCTCCATGGAAGCAACAGGTGCGGCGGTCGTCACGGGGGCCGGGCGGGGGATCGGGCGCGCGGTCGCGGTCGAGCTGGCGCGCCGCGGGTTCGACGTGGTCGCGACCATGCGCAATCCGGCCGACGGTGCGGGCCTCGCCGACGAGGTGGGAGACGCGGGCCGGATCCGCGTCGACCGGCTCGACGTGAACGACGCCTCAACCATGCACATGCCCGACGGGTTGCGGGTGCTCGTGAACAACGCGGGAGTCGAGAGCGACAATCTCCCGCTCGAAGTGATGCCGGCCGACTCGTGGCGGGCGATCTTCGAGACCAACGTGTTCGGCTTGGTCGAGGTCACGAAGCACGCGATCCCGCTCATGCGCGATGCCGGCGGCGGCGTGATCTGCAACGTCACGTCGTCGTCGCTGCTGGCGCCGGTGCCGTTCCTCGGCGCGTACCGATCGAGCAAGGCCGCGGTGAGCGCGATCGGCGAGTCGCTGGCGGCGGAGGTCGCGAAGTTCGGGATCCGCGTGCTGGAGATCCTGCCCGGCCCGATCGAGACCGACATGCTCGCGACCTCCGACAAGCCGGCCGCGGCGATCGAGCACGAGCGATACCGCGCGCAGGCCGAACAGCTCTGGGAGAGCCGGCAACACATCCGGAGCATGTACACGCCGGCGCCCGAGGCCGCTCGGCGCATCGCCGACGCGATCCTCGACGACGACGCGCCGCTGCGCGTCGGGTGCGACGACCTGAGCGAAGGGATGATCGCCGGTTGGCGCAACGCCGCGTCCGACGAGGTATGGATGCGACCCCTGCTCTCGTCGTTCACCGCGCCCGAGTAGCGACATGATCAGGCCAGGCGCAGATCCGGAGGTCCGGAGTGCCGCCCGACTCCGCACGGGAGATCGAGGACCGGAGGTCGCAGCCGCATGATTACCGGCATCGCGCACACTGCGCTCTGCGTTGCCGACGTGGATGCGGCGGTGGCGTGGTACCGCGACGTGCTCGGGCTCTCGGTGCTCTCGCCGCCGTATCGCATGGACGGGCCCGACATCGAGCGCGACATGGGCGAGCTCGTGCCCGCGCCGGTCGCGGTGAAGGCCGCGATCATCGGGGTGCCCGACGGCAGCGACCGCGTGCTCGAGGTGATCGAGTATCCGAACGCGCCCGGCCGTGATCGACCGGCCGACGCGTCGGTGGTCGACCACGGGTTCACGCACGTCGCGCTGCTGTGCGACGACGTGGTCGCGACCCGCGCCGACCTCGAGGCGAAAGGCGTGCGGTTCATCGTCGACGGCGTCGCCGACGTCGCCGGCGTGCGCACCACGTGGATCGCCGACCCGTGGGGCAACGTGTTCATCCTCGTGGAGAAGGTTCGCCGCCCCGACCGCCCCTATTACCGGCAGTATTGACGCGGCTGCGCCGGAGCGGTGCTACAGCGTGACCGTGGGCGGTCCGGCGTCGCGCACCGACGGCTCGACCTCGAAGTACGGCTGCGCTTCGAAATGGAACGCCCTGGCGACGATCAGCGACGGGAACGTCTGCACGAGTGAGTCGTAGGTGCGCACGTTCGCGTTGTAGATACGCCTCGAGATCTGGATCCGATCCTCGGTGTTCACGAGCTCGTGCTGCAGTGCGAGGAATCCTTGGCTGGCCTTGAGGTCGGGGTACTGCTCCGCGACCGCCATGAGTTGCGCGACGCCGTGGCTCAGTGCCTGCTCGCGCGGCGCCTGCGCGTCGGGCGGGCCGTGCTCGGCCATCGCCTCCGAGCGCAGTGTCGCGACCGACTCGAACACGTCGCGCTCGTGGGCGGCGTAACCCTTCACGGTGCTCACGAGGTTCGGGATGAGGTCGTACCGGCGCTGGAGCTCGGTGTCGATGTCGCGCCACGACTCGCGAACCATGTTGCGCAGGTGCACCAGCCGGTTGAAGATCGCGAACGGGATGCCGACGACGACGACAATTACCGCGACGATCACCACAACCACGCGGTCAGCCTACGCGATCTACTTGTTCGGAAAGGTGGAGTACACGAGCGCCGGAATGTGCGAATGGAACGTGTCGAGCCACGTGCCGAGGTTGAGCCAGGACGCGGGTGGGATCCGCATGTGCGCGAGCAGCACCCATGGTCCGACGATCTCGACCCGGTCGAAACGGGCCAGGGAATCTTGGCGATCGGCGGCGAGGAGCCACTCCATCATCTGGCCGTCGAGCAACGCGAATGCGAACTTCTGGTCTTCGCAGTTCACGAGAAAGCGCCGGTTGAAGTCGTCGTACTCGAGCTTCACGTCGTGATGGGTGAGGTGGTCCTCGAGCCGGGTGATCACGTTCTCGCGTGAGAGACGCAGCCGCGGGCACGCGGCCGGGATCGTGAGGATCGCGCACGTGAACCGGTGGTAGTCGCGCGAGCGATTGCCCTGCACGTAGTACTGGTAGTCGAAGATCTGCAGCGGAAGCCCGTTGTGCGTGCCCGAGATCACGAGCTCTGCCTTGCGCCCGTGGCCCAGCCGGAACAGCGCGAACGGCATGTCCCGGATGCCGGACGCGTCGGTCGGCGCGAACGTGAACCCGACCCGTTGCGCCAGCGCGCCGACCGCGCGCACGCGGGCTTGGCGTTGGGCGAATTGGAAAGCGGCGGCCGCACCGCAGATGAGGAGGACGACGGCCGCGAAGAGCAGGAACGCCACGCCGAAAGCGTACGCGTCGGTTCCGGACGCGCCGCGGACGGGTCAGAGCGGAGCTTCGAACTGGATCTCGTGACGGATCGGGATGCCGTGATTGCCCTTGTCTGGGATCTCCGGCTTGATCGACCGGGCGCGCGTGATCGCGTCGCGCCGGAAGTCGACCCAGTCCCATCCCGCGCGCTGGTACATGCGTATGGCGTCGGTGTTGTCGTTGCTCGTGATGAGCCACAACCGCGACCACTGCTCGTTGCGGGCGCGTTCCACGACGGCCTCGAGCAGCGCGGTACCGGCGCCCGCGCCGCGATACGTCGTGACGAGCGCGACCAGCTCGGCGACGTTCTCGATCAGGTTGACGAGCGCGCACCCGATCGGCCGGCCGTCGTGCTCGACCGCGAAGCCTTCGAGCAGCGATGCGTCCTCGATGAGCTCGCCGTGCGACACGATCTGCACCGAGCCGAACGCGCCGGTGATGATCTCGGCGATCCACTCACGATCGGCGGCGTTGACGGGTCGGACGTTCATCGGCCTCCCATCATGCCGGTTCGGACGGCCCGCGCGATCCCGCCCGGTGCCGGCCGGGGCCGAGGTGTTGCCGCGTCGCTATTCCACCGCCCCGGAGCTCTTCAGGGCCGCGATCTCGGCATCGGAGCAACCGAGGAGGTCTCGGAGCACCCAATCGCTGTCCTGACCGAGCGTGGGACCTGCTTGGTCGTACCCGCCGGGCGCCTCCGACATGCGGAAACCGTTGCGCTCGTAGAGGCCGGCGCCGAGGAACGGGTGGGTGTGCGGCTCGAAGTGGTTCCGCAGAGCCAGCTGCGGGTCGTCGTGCAGGTCGCCGAAGTCCTCGACGGGCACGGCTTCGATGCCGAGCGCCTGCAACTCGGCGGCGACGTCGGCGCGGGTGCGGGTCGAGGTCCACGCCGTGAGCAACTGCTCGATCTCGTCTTCGCGGTCCTTGCGGCCCGCGAGCGAAGCGAGGCCGAGATCTCCGTCGAGCCTGAGCAGCGGGGCGAGGCCCGCCCATTCGCGGTCGGACGGGCACGCGATCGCGACCCAGCGGTCGTCGATCTCGCCTTCGTCCCCGCAGCGGAACGCGCCGTGCGGGCACATGTGGCGGTGCCGGTTGCCGTCGCGCAGGCTGATCACGCCGTTGACCTCGTAGTCGAGCAGCCACGGCGACAACGACCAGTTGGCCGACTCGACCTGGGAGATGTCGAGGTACACGCCGTTGCCGGTCCGGCGCCGGTACAGCAGTCCCGCGGCGAGCGCGGCGGCGACGAAGCGGGGCGCGAGCGAGTCGGTGATCGTGCCGTACGGGCCGACCGGCTCGCGGTCGGCCCAGCCCGTGAGCGCGTTGTAGCCACCGAGCGCGGCGCCTTGCCCGCCGAAACCCGGGTAGTCCTTGTGCGGACCGGTCTGGCCGTTGAGGCACGCGCTGATCATCACGAGATCGGGCTTGATCGCGCTGAGCGTGTCGTAGTCGAGCCCGAATCCCTTCATCGCCTTGGGCGCGTAGTTCTCGGCCACGGCGTCGCACCATTCGGTGACGAGCCGTTTCACGAGCGCCACCGCTTCGGGCTGCTTGAGGTTCAACGCGACGTTCTTCTTGCCGACGTTGAGCCCGTCGTACATCGTCGAGAACTCGAGGCCGTTCGGATTGTCGGGTTCGATCGAGTACGCGCGCAGGAAGTCGGGCCGCGTCTTCGACTCGACGCGCAGCACGGTTGCGCCGTGCTCGACGAAGTAGCGGGTCGCGATCGGGCCGGCCGCGCCCGAACCGAACTCGATGATCTTGAGGCCTTCCCACGCGCGCGTGCCGGGCGTACCCCCGGTGGCGCGCCGGCCCGACGCGCTGAACGCGGCCCGTTCCACGCGGCGGACGCCCCCGGCCGGCGCGACCCGCCCGACTTCGTCGCCGGGGGAGCGCGTCACCACGAACGACCGCGGGAATCGGGCGACGTCGCCGACCGGCCCGAAGAAGTCGCGCGCGGCGAGCTGCGCCGACTGGTAGATCTCGCGCGGCGAGTTGGCGGGCGCGAGCATCAGGTTGGTCTCGACCGCGATGTCGTAGAGCTCCTGCATCGTGTGACGCGAGAAGTACTCCGCGACGGCCGACTCGATCGCAGCGAGGTCTTCGTCGGTCGCGGTGTTCTGGTTGAAGTCGTTCCAGTCGCGGTTGACCAGCGCGTCGGCCGGTACGCCGTCGCCGGCCACGAGCTTGGTGAGGATCTCGAGGCTCGGCACTCTCGCCTTGCCGCCCCGCAGCCCGAACGATACGAATCCGTCGACGGTCGGCCAGATCTCGCGCGTGCGCCCGATGTTCGCACCGCGCCGGCTGCCGCGGGCGCCGGTGACGGGAAAGCGCGCCGGCGCGGCCATGTTGGCCACCAGCACGACTTCTTGCATCGAGAGGTCGACCCGCTGGGGGAGTCCGCTCGCGAGCGCGGTCATCGCCGCGAACGCGGCTTCCGGTCCGGAGTGCGCGTATCCGGTCGGCTCGGTCGACCGGATCGGCGCGCGGTCGGGATCGCCGGTGCAGTACATATTTCCGGAGGCGGCCATCACGCCGAGGTCGGTCGCGTGCCATCCCGAGCGCGGGCCGACGCTCCCGAACGGCGAGATGCGCACCCACACCGCTTGCGGCGCACGCTCGGGATCGAGGTGGTGCAGGCCGCGCGCGCCGAGCTCGTCGAACACGACGTCGGCCTGGCCGAGGAGCGCGTCGAGCTCGGGGTCGTCGGCCGCGAGCCGCACGACCTGCTTCCCCGCGTTCCAGGTGCGGTCGATGATCGGGTCGAACGGGTCGCCGCTCGGGGGCACCACCCGCACGACGTCGGCGCCGAGGTCGCCCAACACCCGCGCGGCTCGGGCGGAGGGATCTCCGCCGAGATCGAGGACCCGTAATCCGTCGAGCAACCCCTGCGCCATGCCGAAACCCCTCTGCGAGACACCTGACGGGGGCGTCAGTGTACGCGGCGCCCCTTCGCTGCCTCCCCGTGGCGCCGGGGAGGGTCCGCGCCTAGCCTGACACGAACGTCAGGTTTAGGAGACCCGCATGTCGAACTCCCGCATTGTCGACGCCGACTGTCACATCCTCGAGCCGCCCGACATTTGGAAGAACCACCTCGGCTCGAAGTGGCAGGAGAAGGCGCCGAAGCTGGTGAAGGACTACGAAGGCGGCGACGCGTGGCTCACCGCGGTGGGCGGCGCCCCCGATCCGATCGGTCTCGTGTCCACGCCCGGAATGCCCTTCGACAAATTCCGCTGGTACGGCGTCACCTACGAAGAAGCGCGCGCCGGCTGTTACAACGGCGCCGAGCGGCTGAAGGACATGGACATCGACGGCGTCGCGGCCGAGATCCTGTTCCCGCCGCAACGCACGATGAGCCACTTCCTCGGCGACGACGACGAAGACTTCGTGCTCGCCGGAGTGGAGGCCTACAACAATTTCCTCTTCGAGGAGTTCTGCGCGCCCGACCCGAAGCGGCTCGTCGGCATGGCGCAGATCCCGTCGATCGGCATCGACAGCGCGGTCGACGGTTTGCGCAAGGCCAAGGCGCGCGGCGCCAAGGGCGTGCTGATCTCCAACTGGCCGGCCGGCAACCAGGGCCTCTCCGTCGACGACGATCCGTTCTGGGCCGCGGCGGTGGATGAAGGCCTGCCCGTGACGATCCACATCAACATCATCAGCCGCGATCAGCGCATGGCCGGGCGCAAGGCCGCGGCCGCGCGTGGCAGTCAGCTGTACGACATGTCGAGCGAGGCGACACGCGCGAAGGCGATCGGCGGCATGAGCCACGTGTTCTCGATGGCCACGGGCTGCATGACCGACATGATCTTCACCGGCGTGTTCGAGCGTTTCCCCGAGCTCCAGGTGGCCTGGATCGAGACCGGAGTGGGCTGGATCCCGCACTTCCTCGAGTGCCTCGACGACCGCTGGTGGCGCAACCGTGTGTGGGGCGACCTGCCGCTCACCGAGCCGCCGTCGTTCTACTGGTATCGCAACAACGCGGCGTCGTTCATCATCGACCACACCGGCGTGGAGCTCCGCAACCGCGTCGGGGTCGACAACATGATGTGGTCGAGCGACTATCCGCACCACGGCAACGACTGGCCGTACTCGCGCCGCACGATCGAAGAGATGATGGGCAGCGTCGCCGAAGACGAACGCGCCCGCATCGCGGGTGGCAACGCCGCCCGAATCTGGAACCTCGACGACTGATAGCCCGCTAGTCGGCGGGGAGTTGGCGGTCGGTCTGCACGGCCTCCAATGTCAGATGTTGCAGCGTCCGCTGGTGCACGTAGTTGAGCAGCTGGTTGATCGCGGGCATGAGCCGCTGCGCGTTCGCGGTGAGTTGCTGCTGCACCGCCACCAGCTCCTCTGCGCTCCACGCCGGGTTGGCCTTCCCCGAGAGCATGTCGAGCACGTCGCGCTGCAACGCGGAGAAGTGCCCGACGTAGATGCGCCCGAGCGCGAGCAGGATCTCCGGCGTCATGCCGATGGAGCGCAACTCGGCCACCGCGCGCAGGAGCGCGAGATCGGCGTCGTCGTACGACTCGCCGCCGAACTCCGACGGATCGGGGAGCAGGCCGACCTCGCGCAGGCCGGCCACGAGGTGCTCGTCGACCCCTGACCGCTCGACCAGCTCGGCGAGCGAGTAGCTCCGGCCCTCGGCGGAGAACAGACCTTCGAGCCCCGGACGGTCGACGTCGACGATCGCCCGGATCGCGGCGAGCGAGAACCGTTGGGCCTGGAGCTCGCGGATCCGGTCGAGGCGCTCGAGGTGTTGGTTGCCGTAGAGCCGGTTGCGGCCCTGCTTCTCGGGCGGGAGGAGCAGGCCCTCGCGGGCGTAGTAGCGGATCGTGTCGACTGTGAGCCCGGCCCGCTGGGCCAGCTCGTCGATCCGCCAGGTCGCTTCGCCCATGCATGTCCCTTTTCCGACGAGAAGGGGGAGTGGGGTTGACAGCGATGACACTGAGAGCATATACTCACAGTGTCAGCACACCAGGAGTGAGAACTCCAGGTGCAAAGGCTATCAGCGTCTCAGGAGCCCGTCATGGACAAGCTCAGCTATTTCGACCAGCAGGCCCGAGCGGCCGAGGGTCGGCGCGAGGCCCTGCGGTGGCTGGCACAGCGACTGCAGTGGGAGCGCAGGCTCGGAGAGCTCCGTCCCGGTGCAGCTCGGCAGAAGCAGGCCGCATAACCACAAGTCCCCGCGCGTCACATATCCGACTGGCCCCCTCCGTCGGGTAACGCGATTCGACCCCGGTCGTCCCCCTCGGCCGGGGTCGATTCGCGAGCGGCCGGCCGTCGTTACCGTGGCGGGATGCCCGACTCCGGTTCGTCGCGTGCCGAGCTCGCGGTGTGTGCCGTGCGCGGGCACAGCGCGCCCGGGGCGACGATCGAACCCCTCGAGGCGCACCACCACGTCGTGGTGCGGCCCACCGTCGACGGCCGGCGGCTCGCGCAATGTCTGCGGTGCGGCACGTGGGCGGTCGTCGACCCGCCCGCGCCCGGAACGGGCAAGCCGCTGCCGTCGCTCGATCAGCTCGAGCGGCCCCGTCGCGGCAAGGCCCTCCGTCAGGCCATCGTGCTGCGCGTCATCTCCGTCGATCGCGCGTTCCACACGGTCGCGTTCGGCGCGACCGCGGTGGCCGCGCTCGCGGTCCGCTGGAACCTCGACGCGATTCACGGTTGGGCGTCGGGCATGCTCCACGCGCTCTCGAGCGCGCGCTCGGGACGCGGGGGAGTGAGCGCGCACGGTCTGACCGCCGGCCTGCTCACGCACCTCGCGCAGGTCGATCCGCATTCCCTCGCGGTGCTCGCCGCGATTGCGAGTGCGTACGCCGTCGTGTCGGGTTTCGAGGCGGTCGGACTGTGGCGCGAGCGGCGCTGGGCCGAGTACCTCACCGCGCTCTCGACCGCGGGCTTCCTGCCGATCGAGCTGCACGAGTTGATTGCACGGGTCACGGTCGTGCGCGTGGGAACGATGATCGTGAACCTGGTGATCCTCGCCTATCTGTTGGTGACCAAGCACCTTTTCGGTATCGGAGGGCCGCTTCCCGAGCCGGTGTCGCCGCCGGTCGGTGAGCTTCCCGAGCTCGTCACTGCGGGCTGAATGACCGGATCGCACCCGGCGATGATGCGATCCCGGTATTCGGAAGCGGTACGGTCCCCTTACATGAAGAAGTGGTTCATCGTCGTTGGGATTTGTCTCTCGGCAACCGTGCTCGGTGCGGGAACGGCGAGCGCGTTCTCGACGACCGGCGTCCGGCCGATTCGCAAGATTCCGGTGCGCGCGCAGAATGCCGACACCGGTGCGCCGGGCGTGTGGGCAACCGGCGCCGTGTACACGAAGTGTGGCGCGATCGGCGTCGACGCGGTCTTCTACAACAGCTCCGTCAATCCGAGGATCGCGATCGGCGAGCAGACGTACAGCGTCTCCGTCGAGATCAACATCAAGGGCGCGTGGGTGGCCGTGAAGGGCTCCGAGGTCAAGCGGTACCGGCCCAACCATCAGCACCGTCGCTACGAGTACGACCAGTTCATCCACGCCGGATGGCGCTACAAGTACCGGGTCCTCGTCACGAACCACACCGAAGCGCCGCTCTTGGGAACGATGTGGGTGAACCCGGCGGCCAACGACAACAACGCGACCGACCACGACAACGCCGACTGCAAGTAGCTCTCTGAGGCGCGCGTGCCTCAGGCGGTGACGCGCTCCCCGCCGCGCAGGATCGGGAACTGGCGGTCGGGTGCTTCGCAGAGGGCGCGCTCGGCTGGCGCACCGGCTCTCGGATCGCCGCGCAGCACCTGCGCGCCGAGCGGCGCGTACTGGAGGATGTACGCCTTGCGAACCGTGTCCGTGAGGTTCGGTCCGGTCATGTGGGGCGTGAGTGACGAGAACACGAGCGCGCTCCCGGCGCGAACCGGTGCCGCGACCGCGGGGGTCGGCGGCTCGGAGAAGCACTCGAATCCGAGCGGATCCACGTAGGAGTGCGCCAGCGTTCCTGCGCGGTGCGCGCCCGGTGCGATCCACGGGCAGCCGTTTTGCTCGGTCGCGTCGGTGAGCGCGAGCCAGCACGTGAGGTACTGCTGCGGCTCGATGAACGTGTAGCCGTTGTCCTGGTGCCACGGGAAGCGGCGGGGCTTCTCCGGCTTTTTGTAGACCGCTTGGTCCCAATACATGTTCACATCGGGCCCGACGAGGTCGGAGCACAGGTCGACGAACACGTCGCTGGTCGCCAGGGCTCGGATCGCCGGCGAGCGGGCCACGAGATGCGTGGTGAACGTGATCGCGTCGGCCTCGGCGATGAACGCGCGCTCGTGATCCGCGGCGCGGAGCAGCCCTTCGAACTCGGCTTCGAACGCGTCGATCTCCGCGGTGACGGCTTCCAGAAGCTCGGCGTCGACCGCGTCTTCGATGACGACGAAGCCGAGCTCGTCGAACTGCGACGACTCCGACGCGGTGAGCCGACGGTACGGACCGCCGCGTGTCTGCCACTCGAAGCCGACGTTCCACGGATGGCGAACGAGGGTGTCGAGGCCGGATGGCGGTGTCGTTGCCACGACCCGGAGCCTACGGCTGTCGGGCGCGAGCGGCTACGCCGGAACGATTCGCCACTAAATCGACAGTTAGGGCGTGAGACGTGAGAAGATCCGCTCGAACGTGGATATATCTCCGGCAAATGGCGCGGCGGAGCGAGGCCAGTGGACGACGAAATCCGTAATACCGGCTTCGTCGTACCGGCCGAGGGTCTCGTCGAACGCGTCGGGTGACGACAGGCCGGGGTCGAGGCTCACCCCGGAGAGCGCGAGCCGCGAGATGGAGCCCGGGTCGCGTCCGGCCTGCCCGCACGCGGCATCGAGGCGCTCCATCTGCTTGCGAACGAACGCCGCACCTTCCGTCGCCGCCAGCGGCTCTTCGCTCCAACGATCGCCCGTGGTGACCCAGGTGTCTCCGTAGGTCACCGCGAGGTGCATCGCGCGCGGGCCGGTTGCGGCAACCGCAAACGGGATGCGGGGCCGTTGCGTGCAGCCCGGATACGTCCGCGCGCCGTCGGCCGAGTAATAGCGCCCTTCGTGCGACGTCTCCGGTTCGCGCAGCAGCCGGTCGGTCAGCTCGACGAACTCGGCGTAGCGGTCGGCGCGCTCGCCCGGAGACCAGGCCGGCGCGCCGAGGATCGTCGCGTCCCAGCCGACGCCACCGGACCCGATGCCGAGCGTGAGCCGTCCGCCGGAGATGTCGTCGAGCGAGATCAGCTCTTTCGCGAACGACACCGGATGGCGGAAGTTGGGCGACGCGACCAACGGTCCGAGACGGATGCGGTCGGTCGCGGTTGCGGCGGCCGTCAACGTCGGGATGGCGCCGAACCACGCGGAGTCGCGCAGCGTCCGCCACGCCAGATGGTCGTATGTCCAGGCGTGGTCGAAGCCGAGCTCCTCGGCGCGCCGCCAGATGTCGCGCGCGGTGTGCCAGGGATGCTCGGGCAGGATCACCACGCCGACGCGTACGCGGCGAGGTTTGCGGTCGGCCGGCACGGAGCTACTGGAATCCGGTTCGGCCATCGGTGAGCTCGCGAAGGACGTCGAGGTGCCCGGCGTGCCGGGCCGTCTCCCGGATCATGTGCAACAGGATCCACCGCAGCGTCACGATCCCGAAGAACCAGTGCGGCGCGACGGTGCGAACGTCGAGTGACGGTGCGGCGGCAACAGTGGCGCGAGATCGCGCGCACGTGTCGTGATAGTCGTCGATGACGCGTTCGACGGAGGTCGACGGATCGATCCGGAACGACTCGTCGATGTCGGCATCGTCCGACGGCGCGCCGAGGAGGCAGTGCTCGAACCAGTCCCGCTCGACCCACGCGAGATGTTGGACGACCCCGAGCAACGTGACGCCCGACGGCAGCACGATCGCCGTGGCCTGCTCGAGCGTGAGGCCCTCCACCTTGCCGACGGCAACCGCCCGGTTGAAATCGAGCGATTCCAGGAGCTCGGCGTCGTCGAGATCCCGCACTCGTTCTGCGTCGTCGGTCATCACGGTCGCGACATTACGACGCGGTGGCCGCGATTCGGCGAGCTATCGGCGGGCGACGAAGACGCTGAGCCGGTACGCGGCGCGAGAAACCTCTCCTCGGTTTCGTCACGCGCGACTATCGCCGCGCGAGTGTGGACACCCGTCGGACCTGATCGTTCCGGCTCAGCCGAGGCGTTCTCGCGCCTCGGTCGCTCGTCGTTCGATGTTCGCGTAACCGTAGGCCGCGGCGGCGGTCTGCGCGTTGGTGAGCAGTTCGTGCGCCCGTTCGGTGTCGCCGGGGCCACTGCTGACGGCTCGCATCCGTCCCCAGATGAGTTGCGTCCAGGCCGACGCAAACTTCATGCCACCGCGAGCAATGAGCTCCGTCGCCTCGATGAAGTAGTTCTCGGCTTCGTCAAAGCGGCCGAGCACCGACGCCAATCCCCCGAGGTAGCAAGCGACCGGAGGGAAGCTCCCGAGGGAGCCGGCAGGTATCTGTTCGTGGTACGGCTCGAGCAAATCGAACAGCTGTTGCGCGGGTTCCGCGGCGTGCAGCTCGATGACCGCGCCGGCAAACGATGAGAGCGATGTCAGCCAGATGAGGTCGTAGGGCACCGAGACGAACGCGTCGGCCGACTCGGCTTGGATCAGTTGGAGCGCGCGTTCCGTGTCGCCGGCCTCGAGATCCGCGACGGCGAGCCAGGCCCGAATGCCCGGCAGACCAGGATTGTCGACGACCACGGCTTCGATCATCGGCCTGAGCTCTCCGAGCGTTCCCTGCTGCAATCGGGACGGAATGATTTGGGCCCCGTAGAAGAGGAACGCATCGGGTTGGCCGCTCTCGGTACCGATCTGGAGGGCGGCTTCGGCACCCTGCTCGGACCGCTCATGGTCGCCACGCATGATGGCAACGCCTGCCGAAAAGAAGGTGCTCATCCACGTGAGCACGGGCTGTTGGAGTCGTGCGCTCACCGTGCACATCATCGCGAGGCAGCGATCTGCCTCCTCGAAGTCGCCGGATTGCACTGCGGTGGTGATGGCATAGGCACACGCCGCGTGGAGGAGGGCGGGTTCGCCGAGCGCCTCTGCGATCGCCAGCGCTTCGGCCGTGTCGGCCACACGCTCGCCCAAGAGGGAAGGAACCATGATCGGGTTGCCGACCAGGTACAGCACGCGCATCAGGGTGGCCGGGTCGCCGATGCGCCGGGCCATGGCGCGGGCGTCGTCGGCCAACCGCTTGAGCTCCTCGAGCGGGGCCACGAGCTCGCTGCACAAGGTGGCGAGCAGCAGCGCGCGTTCGGCGCTGTCCTTGTCGGCCAATGCCGAGAGTGCGGCCTCGAGGGTCGCGACCCGTTCGATGTCGATGGCACCGGCGTTGCTCGTAAACCCGCGAGTGTTCGCGAGCGCGGCATGCGCGAGCCGATCGGTCGCGCCGATCACCTGCGCGCGCGAAGCGGCTTCGAGCAACGTGTCTCGGAACGCCGAGATTCCGGCCTGGCGTTGCGCAACACCTAACCCGATGCGCAGATCGCAGTCGAGCAACGGGTCGGTGCTCGGCGTGAGCGCGACGAGTTGAAGCGCCTGGGAGTAGTAACGCACGGCGTCGTCGGGAGCGAGCGCCGTCAACGCGGCCTCGGCTGCTTGGCGCGCGTAGCTGATGGCCTTGTCGGTGTCGACGAGTTGCGCAGCATTGAACCAGTGATGCGCGAGCTCGCCGACTCGCGTGCCGGGGTGTTCGCCGCACAGCGTTTCGAGGGCAACGGCTACCTGGCGATGGGCGCGGGCGCGGCGGGTCGCGCCGAGATCCTGATACAGCGTGTGCTGGGTCAGCGCGTGCGAGAAACTCCAACGGCCGGGAACGTCGGTGAGCTCGCGCACCAAGGCCGCCGCGGCGGCGGCGTCGAGGAGATCGAGCAGATCATCGGCGCTGAGGTCGGTGACCGCGTCGAGGAGCTCGAAGTCGAAGTCGCGGCCGATCACCGCCGCCACGGAGAGCACCGGGCCCGCGCGTTCGCCGAGGCGCGCGACGCGGGCACCGATCACTTCGCGCACACTGGTCGGGAGCGCCATCTCCGACAAGTCGCGCGTCGGGGACCAGCCGCCGGTGTCGTCCGGGGCGATGGCGCCGGTCTCGGTGAGGTTGCGCAGCAGTTCGCCGACGAAGAACGGGTTGCCGTCGGTCTCGCGATACACCGCGTGCACGAGGTCGATCACTTGGTCGCCGAGTTGGTGCCCGACGAGAGATTCCATGAACGCGAGCACGCCGGTGTCGTCGAAGCCCTTCAGCTCGATGCGGTGCACACCGGCCTCACGGCGCAACGCGCCCAACACTTCCGTGAGCGGATGCGACGCCGAGAGCTCCGAATCGCGGAAGGTCCCGAGCACGAGCACCCGCGCCGACTCGACGTTGGCCACAACGTGGCGCAAGAGCTGAAGGCTCGGCTTGTCCGACCAATGGAGGTCCTCGAGCACGAGCACCACCGGCTGCGCCCGCGACGCCTGGGTGAGCAGTCCCACCACCGCGCTATACAGCAGGTAACGCTCCGTGTCCGGATCGGTACTCGTCGGTTCCGGGAGCTCACCGAGACGCTGCCGCAGCGCGGGGATCATCCTCGCGAGCTCACCGCCCTGCGCAGCCACGTGCGCACGCAGGACTGCTTCCGAAGCGTTCGTGACGTAGTGGTGCAGCGCCTCGGCGAACGGCGCGTACGACACGCTCAGGTCTTCCTCGCACCGCCCGAGCAACACGCACGCGCCCGCCGACGCTGCCTTGCGGGCGGCATCGGCAACCAACGTGGTCTTGCCGAGGCCGGCATCACCCGACACGAGGACAACCTCATGCCCTTCGCCGGCCGCCACTCGCTTGAGCGCGTCACTCAGCAGCACGGCTTCGACCTCGCGCGCCACAACACCGGTCGGCGGCTCGAGTTCCAGGCGCGATGGCAGCGGCACCTCGCTCGTCGCCGCGTCGACGTCTTCGCCGAGTGCCTCCCAGGCGATCTCGAGCGTCGGAATCGGCTCGGGGAGGCCTTTGAGCTCCAGCTCACCGAGTGCGCTGAAAGTGTGCTGGCTGCGGCGTCCCGCGTTGGCGCGCACGAGATCCGCGGCCAGGATCTGACCGCCTTCCGCGCGTGCGCACAAGCGGGCCGCTTCGATCACCGGATCGCCGAAGTAGTCGTCGGCTTCTCTTGTCGCCTCGCCCGCGCTGAGGCCCACGCGCAGTCCTACGGGGCGGGGCGCGCGGCGATTGTCGCGGTCGACGGCTTGCTGCATCGCGACTGCGCACGACAACGCCGCCGACGCGGCAGGAAACACCACCATCAGCCCGTCGCCCAGGTTCTTGACCTCGGTGCCGCCCGACGCGGCGATGGCCTGGCGCAACAAGGAGAAATGGGCGCGGCGCAACTCGTCGCCGGCCTCGGGAGTGAGCGCCGAAGCGAGCTCGGTGGAACCCACGAAGTCCGTGAAGAGCACGGTCACGCTTTCAGCTCCGCCCACGCGCCTCCTCACTCACCTTGTCGAGCGAAAGCGTAGGTCAGGGCAGGGAGCGCCCGCGCAGCTCCGCTTGTGCCGAGGTGCTGCACTTGACGGACCGCCGCGAGTCAGTGGCGGTGTGTCGTTGCGAGTCGCGGTGTGACGGCCCGTACGTGCGAAACGCGCGCACGTTTCCCTTTCGGCTCTGGGGAGCATTGGATCGTCGCACCTGCCTACGCCGTGAGCGCCACGGAGTGCGTGGGCCAATCACCGTCGAGGAAGGTTTGCACGGCATCGAAGAACGTTGCCGGCGCTTCGGCATGGGGGAAGTGGCCGACCTCGGGCAGAACCAAGAGGCGGGCAGACGGGATCGCGCGGGTCCATGCTTCGGATGCCAGGAGCGCGATGCTGTCACGATCGCCGTGGACGACCAGCGTCGGCGCGGAATTCGGCCGGCCTCGGAGCGGTAGTCGTAGTCGACGGGATGAGTAGCGGCCACGCGGTTCAATGCGTGATTCATGTGCTCGGGCCATTCGTTGGGCCAGATACTCGGATCGGCCTCGAGGTTCTCGAACGCGGTTGGGTTCACCATGCGCGTCGGCGCGACGATCCGTCGCCACGAGCGAGCAAAGGCAACGGGATCCGACATCGCGAGTCCGGTCTTCGCGCACAACGGCGCGAAGTCCATCTCGGCGCCGATGCCGGGCAGGACGAGCGACCGAGCGCCGCGACCCGAGCGTCGAGCGAACAGTCGGAAGCCGTCCCGCGTCGCTACGAACTCGTCATCGGACACGCAACGACTCCCTCGATCCGCGGCACAGGTACTCGCCGGCGCGGCAATTGCATCTTGCCGGTTCTGAGGCCGGCCTGCATTCACTCGCGCTTCTTTGCGTGTTCGAGGTGGTGTTTTCGGTGGTGGGCCCAGCAGAGGGGTTTCAGGTTGTCAAGCTTCGGAGAGTCGCAGTATTGATGGGTATCGGGGCACAACTGTGACGAGTGCCTGGGCGCCGCTGCGCAGGTTGAGTCGTTCGCTCAAACCCTGACTCGGGCCGACGGTGCCGACGGCCGGCTGACGCCGCGGCTGTTGGCCGCAACGACGGTGCATGAGTAGGTCTTGCCCGCGGTGAGTCGCTTTACTGTGAATCGGCTGGTCCTACTCAATGTGCTCCTGGCCTTTCCGCCGTCCGACGACCTGCAGGTTGCGCCGTAACCGATGATCGGTGCACCGTTGCCGCCGGGGGGCGTGAACGACACCCTCAGCGCGTGGCCGGCGACCCTCGTGGCCGTGATCGTGTTCGGCGCCGGGGGAGCACCAATGATGATCGGTGCCGTCGCTGCCGATGCGGGCCATATTCCCCCGCCGTTCGCGGCAGCGACCGTGAACGTCACTGACGAACCATCGGTGAGACCGTAAATCACGGTGGTCGTCCAGGGACCGAGGACCTCGATCGGCGTACCCGAGCCGGACGGCGTCACCACGTATCCCTGAAGGCAACCTCGAAGGTCCGACGGGATGCCGGTCCAACTCACCGTCGCAGACTTCTCTCCCGGCGCATCCGACAACTTCGTCGGCGTCGGCAACGGCGTTTTGCAGTCCCCTTCTCCGCTTGTACCGGGCGTCGTGGGCGGCGACGTCGTGGTCGGCGACGTCGTGCTGGTCGGGTAGGTCGTGCTGGTCGGGTAGGTCGTGCTGGTCGGGTAGGTCGTGCTGGTCGGGTAGGTCGTGCTGGTCGGGTAGGTCGTGCTGGTCGGGTAGGTCGTGCTGGT
>Ga0265313_10000378_pt1 | contig 48043 bp, 38 predicted proteins | sample 4123metaG_FD_203122 | JGI IMG/M metagenome (GOLD analysis project Ga0265313, IMG submission 203122) | Rhizosphere microbial communities from Carex aquatilis grown in University of Washington, Seatle, WA, United States - 4-1-23 metaG | ecosystem: Host-associated > Plants > Roots > Rhizosphere >... | reverse complement strand
TGTGATGAGTACGTCGAATCAGCGCCTGGGCAGAACGGGGGGCCTGTCCGCCATCGTCGCCTTCTGCGCGGCGCTTGCGGTCGTGTACGCGTGCGGATCATCGCCCCCGGACAACGGTTTCGGCCCCGTCACCGGCGCTGGAAGCAGCGGCGGAAGCAGCGGCGGAAGCAGCGCCCACCCCGGCACCGGAAGCAGCGGGGGCACGAGCAGCGGCGGCGGCAACGGCACCGGGGGCGGCCCGTTCGTCATCCCGGACGCCTCGAGCCCCAAGACCAATGCCGGCGACGCGACGACGCCCGTGGCACTGGTCCCCGCCATGGGCGTCGCGACCGCGTCCGACTGCACGGGCTGCACGTTTCCCCCCCCGAACGCGCCTGCCTGCGCGACCGCACCGGCTATCAAGATCGTCTATCCCAACGACACCGTCGTCGTGCCGCCGAACCTCAACGTCATTTCTGTTCACTGGACTCCGTTCGGTCCTCCCTTCACCAACTTCGAAGTCGACTTCAGCCAATCGTCGCAGACCCCCGCCACCGACTGGCGCATCATCACGTCGTGCATGGCGCAAACCACCGACATGCAGACCACTCCCCCGACCCCGTCCGGGGGCTGCGAGCTCGTGGTCGATCCAGCGTCCTGGAGCAAGATCGTCGGGGCGAACCGCGGTCTCAATAGCCCGATATCGATCACCGTGCGGGGCACGACCGACGGAATGTGCGCGTCGACCTCGTCGAACACCATTCACATGTCGATCGCCGAGGAGGACCTGACCGGGACGTACTACTACTGGAAGTCGACGATCACGGCGGGGCAAGGCGTCGGCGGCTTCATCTGGGCGAAGGCCTTCGGTGATCTCGCCAATCCCGAAGTGAACGTGACGCCCAACCCGAAACCACTGAACTCGACGTGCAACGGCTGCCACTCGCTCTCCCGCGACGGTTCGCGCATGGTCGTTTACTCGGACGACAACGATTCGGACGACGAGTACAACGACGTCGCCGGGTCGGAGCTCGACATGACCCCTCTTCCCGCGGGCGTCGCGGTCGAGTTTGCGGGGGGCATCACGCAAGGCGGCGGCGGAGGCGGAGGCCAGCCGCCGGGATTCACGACGATCAATCCCCAGGCCACGACGTACGTGACCTCGAACGGCTCCGCGTGCACGACCGTGGCTGGAGCGGGCGGAGGACGTGGCGGACAAGGCTGCGGCGGCGGCTACGCGACCGCGGTCCCGACCAACGGGTGGTCGGTCTGGAACGCCGCCACCGGCGCCTTCGTGAACGGCGTGGCCATCAGCCCGACGGGAACACGCCCCACGATGCCCGACTGGTCGATCGACGGAACGACCATCGTCTACGTCCAGCCGCAGGGCGAGTTCACGACGTGGAAGCAAGACGACGCTCACGTCTACGGCGGGAGCCTCTACACGGTTCCTTATGCGGGCAATGGCACCTTCGGCACCCCGCAGGCGATTCTGACGTCTGCCGGCGAGAACAACTATTACCCGAGCTTCTCTCCGGACCAGCCGATGTCGTTCATCATCTTCAACCGCGTCGCCAGCATGGGCGCGGCGGCGACGTGCACCGGCGGCTTCTGCCCCGACGACAGCTTCTCGAACCCGGCCGCCCGCCTGTGGCTGATGCAGGCGCCCAGCGCGGCCAACCCGACGCCGATGCCAGTCGACCTGCAAAAAGCCAATGGCGCGATCGATCCGTGGTCGAACTCGTATCCGCGGTGGGCGCCCTTCGTGCAGAACTACCACGGCAACAAGATTCTATGGTTCACGTTCTCGTCGACGCGCGACTACGGCCTTCGCGTTCTCAACCACAAGACGGGCATGGTTCAGTGCTACCCGGCCGACGCGGCCGAGACACCCGGGGGCGCGCACAAGTCGACGTTTGCCACCGCGTGCCAGGTGCCGCAGCTCTGGATGGCGCCCATCATGTTTGCCGGGGGGCAGGCGGTCACCGCCGATCCGTCGGGCGTCGCCTTCTGGGTGCCCTACCAGGACATCACGTCGCACAATCATACCGCCCAGTGGACGCAGCAGGCGCCCCAGCCCCCGGCGTGCACGTGCGGCATGCTCAATGGGGCGTGCGGCCCGGCGAACGGCGGCTGTCCGTGCTGCTCGGGGCAGAGTCTCGTGTGCACCGCCACCGGGACGTGCATCCAGGTGCCGAACTAGACTGCCCGTGCCCGTGCCCGTGCCCGTGCCCGTGCCCGCTCGATTGCGCCTAGCGGACGCACCAGGCCAAAGGACCTCGGGCACGTTCACGGGCACGGGCACGTTTACGGGCGAGAACGCCGTGGGCTTGGAGGCTGCGGCAAGCTAGTGCCTTCGCGATGGGGCGATCCCGGACCTGGTACACAATGATGGTGATGCCCGGTCTACGGACGCTCTGCGTGTGCTTGTGCGTCGCGGGCTGCGGGCATTCCGGGCCCGCTGCGCCAGTCGGTATCGGCGCCGTCTGCAACTCGTCGACGCTGACCAAGCTCGACCTCCTCGTGGGGCAACCCGGTGGGCCCGGATGGGTCGACGGCACGCTCGTCGCCGCTCACTTCGCCGATCCGTGGACCATCACGGGCGACGGGGGCGGGCATCTCTACATCGCCGACGGGATGACGATCCGCGCCATCGACGTCGCCGCCGGAATGGTCACGACGCTCGCCGGCGCCTACGCACGCGTCGGCGCCACCGACGGAGTCGGTGCGCAGGCAACGTTCAACAGCCCCAGCGGTCTGGCGTTCACCAACGGTCAGCTTTACCTGACGGACACCGAGAACCACACGATCCGAAAAATAGACGTCCTGAGCGCCACCGTCACCACTGTGGCTGGCGCATCCGGACAGCCCGGCGCCGTGGACGCCGTCGGCACCGATGCGCGCTTTCGCGAGCCCGAAGGACTCGCCCTCGACAGCAACGGCAATCTGTACGTCGGGGACACGGACAACAACACCATACGGATGGTCGCGCTCGGCACCGGCACAGTCACCACGGTGGCGGGGAGCGCCGGCCAGGCGGGGACCGCGGACGGCGTGGGAGCGGCTGCGCTGTTCAACAAGCCAAAGGCGGTCGCTTACGACGGAGCGGGCAATCTCTTCGTCGTCGACTCCCTCAACCAGAGCATCCGCAAAGTGGAGCTGGCGACCGGAACGGTGTCGACCCTGACGACGTTCGGATCGCCGACGCAAGGCCCGGTTCCCCAGGGCGTGACGGTCGACGGCGTGGACGCACTGGTGTCGGTCGTCGGTGGCGCCGTCGCCGACAACGGCGTCGTCCGCGTCGCTCCGGACGGGACGGTGATGCCCTTCGTCGGCGGGATGGGCATGCCGGGCTTCATCGACGGGGTCGGAGCGGACGCTCGCTTCAATGGGCCTGCGGGCCTGTGGAACGACGGCGCAGGCACCGTGTATGTCGCCGACAACGGCAACTACGTCGTGCGCGCCATCGCGGTCGCCACCGCGACGGCAACCACGTACGCCGGGGCCGACTCCATGGGGAGCGCGGACGGTATCGGCGTGGCGGCTCGATTCAACTCGCCGCAGGGTCTCGCGGCGGATGACCACACCGCGTACGTCGCCGACACAAAGAACGACACCATTCGTAGCGTCGCGCTCGCCACGGGCGAGGTGATGGCAATCGCCGGCGGAACAGGAAAGCCGGACATCGTCGACGGCACGCTCGGCGACGCTCGTTTCAACCAGCCGCAGGGACTGGCGCTCGACAGTCTCCACCAGACGCTCTACGTGGCCGACACCGGGAACCGGCGCATTCGACGCATCGACCTCGCGGCGGGCACGGTGACGACGCTGACCTTCGCCCCCGCACCCGGTGAAACGTTCGGCGGCTTCAACGCGCCGTCCGGCTTGGCGCTCGATCAAGACCGCTTGTTCGTGACCGACTACAGCGACGATCGCGTGTTGGCGATCGATCTCGCGAAGGGCCAGATTTCGACCCTGGCGGGCACCGCCGGCACCCCCGGCCGTGCCGACGGCGCCGGGCCCGGCGCGGCGTTCTATGGCCCGCTTGGCGTCGCCGCAGACGGACGCGGCAACCTCTACGTCGCCGACGACCTTAACGAGACCGTCCGCAAGATCATCATCGCCACGGGCACGGTCTCCACGCTGGCGGGGCAGCCGGCCACCCCGGGATATGGCGACGGCGTCGGCTCCGCGGCGCGCTTCCACTATCCGTTCGGCGTTTCTGCGGACTGCGCCGGCGACGTGTTCGTCTCGGACACCTTCAACAACGTCGTACGACGCGTCGACGCGTCGACGGGCGCGGTCACCACCGTCATTGGCGTCGTCGGCGCCGCAGGCGTTCGGACCGGGGCGCTGCCCGCCCAAATTTCGCAGCCGTATGCGCTCGCCCTAACGCCGTCGGGAGAGTTGCTCGCAGCGTCGGAGAACGCCGTGCTGTTGGCGCATTGACCCCTACAGCGACGAGAGAAACGAGATCAGCGCCTCGCGATCGCTCTTCGACATCGTGCGAAACGACTCTTTCGCGGTATTGGCCTGGCCGCCATGCCACAAGATCGCTTCTGCGAAACCGCGCGCGCGCCCGTCATGCATCAGAAATAGGTAGCCGTCGATCGGTTGGACGAGCCCCAAGCCCCACAACGGCGGAGTGCGCCACTCGCTCCCGCTGGCCTCGAAGTCGGGACGGCCATCGGACAGGTCGGGGCCCATGTCGTGCAGAAGCAAATCCGTGAAGGGCCGAATGGTCTGGTTCGATAGCTCGGGCCAGCCCGAAAGCATACCGGTCGTCATCTTCGGGATATGGCACGCCGCGCAACCAGCCTGGGTGAACACCTGCTCGCCGCGCAAGGCGACGGGATCATCGAGATTGCGCCGCGCCGGCACCGCCAGCCCGAGCGCATGCACGACGACCGCGTTCTCCCGCAAAGGCTCGAGCTCGGGCTGATCCATCGAGAGCGGCGCGTTGGCACACGCGGTCTGCGCGGGAGGGCAGTTCTGCGTGGCGTACAGGCTGTTGGTGATGCCCAGGTCGTTGCGCGCCGCCCCCAGCACTTGCTGCTCGAGGCTCGGCTGGTTGGCCTTCCAGCCGAAGCGGCCGAGCACGCTCTGCTGCAGTCGATCGTCCCAGACAAGGTTGGCCTTGCCGCCGTTCTGCGCGGCAAAGGCCACGATGGTGCCCGCGTCGACGGCTTCGAGAAGTCCGAGGCCCACGGTTTGTGGCGCCAGGCGAGGAGAGACCATTTCGTCGGGATCCAAGGGACCGAAGCTCAGGTTGTCGATCGAGTAGGTGGGCTTGCGAAGCGAGTACCCTTCCCCATCGGCATACATGCCCGGCATTTCCACGTAGGAGACCGAGGGCGTGCCTTCGCCCGGAACGCCCAGGATGCCGTTGGGCTGGAGCTGACCGCCGTAGACGGGGTCGGGTGCAGGTCCGCCGTGTGCGTCCGTGCCCTGAATGCTCAGGCGCAAGAGAAGCCCGAGAAACGGGTCGCCGGCGCTCTGCGGCGGAGCTCCGCGGCCGTTGTTGCTATGGCAGCCCGAACACGAGAATGCGTTGTAGGTGGGACCGAGGCCATCGTTGCCCTGGGGACTCGCTGGAGCCGCTACCCAATTGCGGTTGAAGATGCCGTCCCCCAGTTGGAAGGGGCCCCGATTGACGGTCCGGAGGTTGCTCGCGGGATAGGCGAAGGCCTCGTCGCCCTGGTCGAAGACGGTGCCGTCTCCGCCGAGGAGAGCGGCGCTCGGATCGGACCCGGCCGCGGGGGACCGGTTCCCACCGCACGTGACCAGCGTCGCGCAGGCAACCGACCACGCCAGGGGCGTGTTGCAGGGGCCACTTGTGTTGTTACGCATGCGCCCACCTCTTTCTTCTCGCTAATTGTTCAGGGCGCCTTGCGCGATCCAGCGGCGAACGGCGTCACGGACAGCGGGCGGCAGCGGGGCGTCGGCGCGATACGGCATGAACCATCCGCAATCGGTGGAGGGGCTGACGCCTTTCATGCATTCCGGCGCCAGCGTGCACTGGTCGTCGTCGAGCTTGTGCATCAGGTAGCTCTGCGCGGGATCACCGGCGGTCACCAGGTTCATCGACGGGTCCTCGTTGGAGGGCACCCCGACGAGCTGCTGGACGACGAGCCCTGCGTCGGTGCCGCCGTCGGAAAGGCCGAGGAACGGCCTTCCCTCCAGAGTGACGACGGGATCGCCATGGCAAGGGCGCGCCTGCGCCGAGCAAGCCCCCTGAAACAGCGGCAGGACGTCCGCCCGCAGCGACACTTGCGGATGGGTGAGGCTCGCGGCCGAGGTGTAGGCCTGGCACGCGCCCGCGCTCGCGTCGGACCCCGCTCCAGACCCGTTGGAGGAACACGCTGCCACCGCCGCGAGAGCGGCCACTGCGGCTGCACCGAGAAGCGGCCAACGGGTCGAAGATGGCCCCATCGTGGCCTAGAGATTGTTTGCGATTCCGAGCGTTTTCGCGACCGCGTCGAGCGTCGCTTGAACCGGCTGGTATGCGGCGACCGCCGCCTGCACCGCCATGTTCTCGGGCGACGTCGGCGACGCCAGGACCGAGTGATCGAACGGCGGGGGTATGGCCTCGATGGCCGCGCGCACCGCCGCGAGCTGCTGTCGCACCTGGGCGTCTTGCGCGGGGCTCTTCGCCCGGACGAGGTCGGAGATCGACGGCCCCTGTAGCGTCGACCCGAGCAGTGTCTGGTAGCGCCCGAGGTACACGTCCTCGTCGCCGAGCGCGTTCGCGATCAGGTCGCCGAGCGTGCTCTCGCTGAAGCAAGACTCCTCGTCCTTCTGGTCCTGCGAAACGATGGGGTCGTACATCCGCTCGTAGAAGAGCTCCGAAATCGCCATCTGCGAGAAACCACGATACATCTTCGTGAGCCCATCTTCCGGGCTGCCGGCCAAGAGTTGGGACCCGTAGCTCGTCTTGCTCGTCAGATCCCACTCGGCCTCCAGGCCGCGCATATCGTCGAGCAACATCGACGTCACGACCTGCAGGTAGGTCCGCCGGCGATCCTGGTTTGCGCTCGTGCCGCCGTCGACGTAATCGGTATAAGGACGTGTGCCCGGCCCCTGGGTCTGATCGGCGCGCTGTCCCCACAGCAGGAACTCGATGGCATGAAAGCCCGTCGAGAGGTTTTCGAGGCCGCCCTTTTCGTCCGCCGAGGCAAGCACTTGCTGGGTGATCAGAGGATACGTGGTGAGGTCGTTGATGATGCCTTCCTGCGGATTGCCGACTGTGTAATCGATAAAAGCTTCGTCGATCGGCCATTCGTTCATGCCGCCCTGCGCTTGGTCGATGGGCCCACCGTAAAAGCGGCTGTACTCCGATTGGCCGAACCATTGATGCGCGCTCAGCCACGCTTGCTGGCACGCGGCCAGGCCGTCGGCGCTCGGCGTGCCGACGAAAGCGTCGACCGCGGACTTGAGGGCTCCGATCTGCGTCAGGGCGTCCTTGTAGTTGGCGTCGAGGTTGACCGCATACTGTCGGACGACCTGAGCCGCGGGGTCGGGCTTGGCCGGACTCGCTTGACCGCATGCGCCGATCAGAGCGACGCAGACACCGCCGAGAGCCAGATACCGGGCAGAGTCCCCGGCCGTGGCGGGCCGCGGCCACAATTCGGGAAGTCGCGACCGTGTCCTCAACGATGTCATCATAAGCGCCCAATGGCCGCTCGCGCCACGCTACGTCGAACGCCTTGCCCCTGGGGCCTCGAATGACGATCCGCGCTCCCATGGCCGGCCTCGCCCCCGGCGAGCGGCGGCTGGAAGGCGCCGTCGCGCACTATCTAGGGCGCGTTCTACGCCTGCGCGCAGACGATGCATTCGTCGCCTTCGACCCCGCGAGCGGGCGCGAAGCACCGGGCGTCGTGCTGAAGACCGAGCCTGACGCGATCACTGTGCTCTTCGGAGCCCTACGTGATGGGACAGCTCGTCCGCTCCGTGTGGTCGCGTGGATCCAGGGACTGGCCAAGGGCGAAAAATGCGACGGCATCGTGCGCGACGCGACGGAGCTCGGCGCGAATCGGATCACGATCGCGACCACCTCGCGCAGCGTCGTACGGCTCGATGCGGCGCGCGCATCGGACCGCCAAGCCCGCTGGGCGCGCATCGCGCAAGAGGCAGCGCGCCAGTGCGGGCGCAGTGAGGCACCGCCCGTCGACGGGCCGTCCCCATGGGCCGACGCCCTCGCCCGAGCACCGGCCGACGCCGTGCGGTTTTGCCTGTGGGAACGGGCAACCATGCCCCTCGGACCGGCGCTCTTCGGGGCGCTGGCGAGCGGAGCTCCGCTCGCGTTCGCGTGCGGCCCCGAAGGCGGGCTCGAGGCAGGCGAAGTCGAGGAAGCGTCCTCGCGCGGGTGGGCGATTGCGTCCCTGGGGGGACTCGTCTTGCGCACCGAGACTGTCGCAGCCGCAGTGCTCGGCGCCGTGTGCGTCTTCGCGAGAGCGTTCGAACCATGAAGATGGTTTGGCCCCGACGATGATCGAACGCATCGCTCTGCACCAAACGCGAGTGCACACGCCCGGCCTCGGCCTGGACGCCAAGGGTGTCGCCCTCGGCACCAAGGGCCTCATCCTGTTTTCGTCGATCGATCGGTTGGTGATGTTTCTCGCCGCCCATGCGCGCGAGCACTCGCTGGAAGATTTTGCCCGTACGCTGACGATGAGCGTCGTCCGATCGAAGCTCGGCACGCGGGAGATCACGTTCGAGTTCGCGGCCGAATCCAGTGACCGCATGGACCGCATGGCGGAAACAGCGCGACTCGTGGGGGGCTTTGCGTTCACCGGAACGTCGCGCCACTTCGTGCAGTACCGCGACTCGGCGGCGCCTTTCGGCTACGACGCGCCGGACTTGATTTCCACCGACGCGGCGTTCGCGCTCTACCACGATCGCTTTTCGCAGACCTATGACGTCGAGCGGCGAATCGATCTGCGCGCGCTCCTGCTGCGGCTCATGCCCCGGGTCGACCCGTCGACGAAGGTCGAACCGGGGCCGCGCATCGTGGTGGTCGAAGAGGGGCTGGGGCCGGCGATCGCGCGCTACTTCGTGCGATCGCGGGTCGACGGCGATGTTTGCGTAGCCGAGTGGGCGCCGCCAAGTCCTCTCGACGACGCCCCGGTGCGACGATGGGTGATGCGAGTCCCGGAGCTGCCCGGGCGGATGCGTCCGCTCGTGCACGCAACACCGGGAATCGCGTGCTTCCTGCCGGTGGCGCCGGGCGTCGCGGTCGAAGCGGGATACCAGCATCCGATCGAGCTCCGGGCCTGCCCCGTGTTCGAGGCCGCAGGCCTCGTTCTCTTGCGCGGCGGCGGCGGTAGTCCTTGGATCATCGATCGGCTGCCGCCGATGGCTCCGCTCTCGGCCTTCGGCCCCATCGCGATGCGAGCGGAGGACGGCGGTGCGACTGTGGCAGTGCGAACCATGCCGCCAGAGGCCGTCCAGGTACCCCTGCGCGTCGTGCCTTCGACCGCGCGGTGGCGCGATGCAACGGCCACCTGCATTCCTCCCGAGCAGCTGCCGCTCCTTCGTCGCCTGGCGTATGTCCTTCCCCCGGCGACGCTGGCGCAGGCGCGCATCGCCATCACCTCCCGCGGGGCGGTGCTCCGCTGGAAGGCCGGCGTCCAGTCGATCCCGCTTGGAACGTTCTTCGTCGAGATTCACCCGAACCTGTACGTGCCGGCGGGACACCGAGTGACGCCGGCTGTCGCGCCGGACGTGATCGCGCGCACGATCGGCGCGCAGTTGTCGCACGCCACGTTCCTCGGAACAGACGGGCGGGCGTGGGCGGTCGACGAGCAATCCTTCGTTTCGCTCGAGACGGCTCTGCTCGAGGCAACGCCGTGGGAAGCGGCGACGGCCGACGCGATCGTGCGCACGCTTTCCGAGGCGCTCATCGACCTGAGAGTGACGCCGGTGGGACCCGTGCCGGGGCCCAACGCGGGGCGGGACGAGACCAAAGGCGAGTGAAGCATGGCCCGAACGCTCGACATGATCGCGGCGCAGCTCTTCGAGGGAGTCATGGCTCCCCTGGTCCTCGGTGGAAGCATGCGACCCGGTCCGGCGATCGGAGCCCGGGCGGCACGAGCCCTCGCCGAAGGGCCGCGCGCGTCGTTCGCCGACCCCGCGCTCCTGGCTCGCGTGCGAGACGCCCGCGTGCGCCGCGCCCGCCTGCTCGTGCCGATCGACGACTTGGGTCCGCCGACTGGAGCGGAGTGGGCGCTCGCCGCCGCCCTGCACGATGTCATTCAGTCCGCAAGCCCGCGACTGAACGCGCCGATGCGGCGAGACGGGGCAAGGCGCCTCATCGGGCTCGCACGCGACACGATCGAGCGCGCCGGCGCGCCGCGGAGCGTGTACGACGCCGTGTCGCGGCACGCCTGGCTGGCGAGGATGCTCGAGATCGCGAGGACCGACACGACGGTCTCGTGGTGGAGCGAGACACGCGTTTTTCTCGGCGTCGATCCGCCGGCGCGCGTTCAGCGTTGGCCCGGGCTGCGCCGCGTCCGGGTGCTGCGAACGGAGCGGCGCCTGTCGGATCTCGCGCCTCTGGCGATCGATCGCGCACTCTTCGTCGCAGCGCTCTCCGAGCTTCTGGCGCAGACGCCGCTGACCGATCTCGCGACGTGCACGCGGGCTACGCCGCCGTTCGCTTGGAGCGAGGCAGCACTCGGGCTCATCGCGTCGCGCGTGGGGCGAACACTCGCGATGCGGGCGCTGGCACGCCTTCCGGCCGAAGAGGTCGACACCACGTTGGGCCGTGCGACCCACGCGCTCGCCCAGACGCCAGGCAACGCCAGGGCGGCGCAGGAGCTCTTGGGGGAGCGGTCGGCCGCTCGGGCGCCGGGGCACGGCGTCTCGTCGGTCGGCTAAGCGGAAAGGATCGCGTGCGATCATTCGGCGTGCGCATGCGAGTATTCGACATACGCAGGCGATTGCTCGGCGTAGGCACGCGAGTGGCGGGCGTACGCACGCGAGCATTCGACGTACGCAGGCGTTTGCTCGGCGTACGCACGCGTTCGCTCGGCGTAGGCACGCGAACATTCGACGTACGCTGGCGCTTGCCCGGCGTACGCACGCGATTGCCCGGCGTACGCACGCGATTGCTCGGCGTACGCACGCGAACATTCGACGTACGCACGCGAACATTCGACGTACGTTGGCGATTGCCCGGCGTAGGCTGGCGATTGCCCGGCGTACGCTGGCGCTTGCCCGGCGTACGCACGCGATTGCTCGGCGTACGCACGCGAACATTCGACGTACGCTGGCGCTTGCCCGGCGTACGCACGCGAGCGTTCGGCGTTCGCGTGTGATTGAGCGGCAAAGGTCAAGCCTTGTTCGTCATACGCGCATGAACGTTCGACGTAAGCAGTCGATTGTTCGACGCCATGGAGCGCTTCCTCGGCATGCGCACGCGACTCGGGGGCGCAGCCACGCGATTGGGCGACGTTCGCACGTGATTGAGCGGCGCACGTGCGCGCTTCCTGGACCGTGTCCGCACGCAGCCCGCGGGAGGCACGCGCATTGCGCGCAAGGGTGGCCGCCCCCGACAGGCGCGTTTGGGAGAACAGGCCCTACGGGATCTTCTTCGCGAACGCCGCGGGCTCGGGCGACGGTTCGAGTTGTTCGATCTTGCTATAGGCAATGACCCCGCCGGCCGGCTCGCTCACCATGTCCGAGACCACGACTTTCGCGACGTTGTATGCCCCGGTCACTCGCACCTTTTCACCGACCGCCGGCAGGGGGAAAGGCAGCACGACGTTCAACATGTCGTCCGACACGCCGCCATCCTTCGGCTGCTCACCCGGCTTGAGCTTCTTGTAGGCGGTCATCGCGTCGAAAATGACGGCGAAATTCCGAGCCCAGCCCACCACCCGGATCTTGGGCCCCTTCGTGTCGCCCTTGTTGTCTGCAATCCAGAAGCTCGGCACTTCCGGGGTACAGTTGTCGGGGTCCTTCTTTCCGGTCTTGTGCACCGCGCAATCCGGCGCCCGCGGAATGTTCGAGTCGACGACGTAGCCGAGCACCGTGATCGGCTGCGCGCTCTGCGTCACCTCTTTGGCGTGGATGAGGCTGCGAAGCTGGTGGATGGCCCCGTAGACCGTGTAGGCGTCGCCCGCCTTGATCGGCGTATTGGGCGGCGACAGCGGCGCCGGAAGGCTTGCGTGCTTGCCCGACCACGCCGGTTGGGGCTTGTATGGGTTGTCGTCCCCACCGCATGCGGCGGCCGAAAATAAGGCGGCAAGGCCGATTGTCGGCAGCACGAACTTGGCGGACCTGTGCATGGTGTCGTCGTCTCCTCCCAACGGGACCAACGCGGCGCTCGCACGAGTAACACGCTCGAAACGCGCGAGACAAGGAGCTTTTCTCGCGAGTTATCGCATGAGCGCCGATTCATGCGGAGAGTGGACTTTTCCGGCGGCCGGTCGAGCTGCGACCGGCTCCGGGAGCGCTCACGAGCGCGGCCGATAGACGCAATGCGTCGACGTCTGCCGCGCGTACGACGTCGCCGCGGCATCGAACCACCAGGCGTTGGACGATGAGCCCGAGCTCGGCCTCCTCTCCCGGGAAGAGGTGCTCGACCAGGCGCGCGTACGCAGCTTGCTCGATACCGACAGGCCGTCCGAGAACGCGCAGACCCTCGCGCGCAAGGCGGTCGGTGATGATGGCGCGAAGGTCCTCGACGCGGTCGCGAAGCCGCGGCAAAACGATGGGCGAACCGCACGCGTCGGCAAGGCGAAGCGCAAGCGTCGGGTCGAGGCGTCCGTCCGCCGCCAGCTGCTCTGGACTGGCGACCGACGTGAAGGCCAGCTGGATGTCGAGCGGCGCGGGGCGGTGCCAGGGGGCGCGCTTCTCGGCGAGCGCGCGCGCGAGGAGCTGCTGCACATCGGCCGGGAGCGCCGCCCCATCGAGAAGGACGAGCAGGCCGCGGTCCGCGAGCGCGATCGGCGATGCCCCCGGGTCGCTCCAGCGCGCGAGATCGTGCTCGCGGGCGCTCGTCGCGTCGACCAGCACGAGCGGCCCTGCGCGGCGCCCGCCGGCGAGGTGCGCGCGGGCGAGATAGGGCACCGGATCGACCCCGCTCGGTGCAACGACGGCGATGGGAGCGCTGACCGACGCGCGCCGCTCGAGCGCCTCGAGCGCCATGCGCGACCCCGCCGCGTAGCCCCCGACCGTCGCCGGCCGCGCGAGACGGGCGGCCGCGAGCACGTCGCGCCCCGCGTCGAGCGCGCGCTCGTGCAGCAGAAGGTCCAGTCGCTGCTCCGCCGCTTCGGCCCGCTCGTTGGCTTCGGTTGCACGCGCCAGGGTGCTCGCTTGCGCGGCGCGCGCGCGGCACGCCGCCGCGAGGCGATCGGCTACGCCCTTCAGCGCGCGCACTTCTTCGAGCGTCGGCGCCTCGACGCGGTCGACCCGCGGGACGAGGACGAGCCCCTCGACTTCACGGTCGTGAGCGACGACGACGATCAGGAGCGCGTTGCGATCCGCCATCCACTTCGCGAAGGGCCGCAGATCCGGCCGACGCACGACGAGCATGTCGAGGACGTCCGCGCGCAACGTACCTTCTGGTTCGCCGGCCGCTGCTGCGACCAGCGCCTCCGGCAGCTCGGCGGTACGCTCATGCAGATATCCGGCGGCGTCGACCTTCGTCGCGCTCGGGGGCGAAAACGTCCATAGCTCGGGGGAAGGAGACGACAGCCCCCCGGGCGCGCGAAGCGCTCGCAGCACTTCGCGAACCACGTCGTCGGGCCGAGCGCGGGACGTCTCGGCGCTTGCGCGCGCGAACGCGTCGAGCCACTTGCCCCGCTCGGGGCGGAGCGGGGCCTCGAGCGCCGGCGCGACCGTCCCCACCGCGACCGCTGCGGCGGCGGCGACGAGCACCACCCACCAACTTTCGCTTCCGCCGCCGGCCACCGCGGATGCTCCCAGCAGCGCAACGCCGCCCCCGGTGATCGTGAGCACGACGATGCGCCTCGTCACGCGCGCGACGACGACGGCGTCGGCATGCAGCGCTGCGGCCGCCACGACCGCGCTCGCCAGCGCAACGACGATCCGCGCAAGCGCGTCTGCCGCCCCGCCCCCGAGCACGCCGACCACGACGACCGTCGCGATCGACGTCCCCAGGAGCCCGCGCATCGCCACGACTCGCTCCGCCATTCCCAACTCCAGGCCGCGACGTCGCAGGGACCGCTCGGCTTGTGCCACGAGCACGAGCACGCTGGCCCCCGCCGCGGCGACCGTCCAGGGGCCCGGATACTCCGTCAACCAGTCGAGGGCGGCGAGCGGCGGCGCCACCCGCGCGACGAGCGCGGCGCACCAAAACACCCCGACCGCGACGACGGAGGCGACGGGCGAAGAAGGCGACGGGCGAACGACGCCCCCCAATGCGGGAATGGCAGCGATCGCCGTGCACGCCGCGCCCGCGCACGCCATCGCGCCGATGGTGCCGCACGCGTCGACGACGAGGTTTTCCCCGTGAGCTCCGAACGACGCAAGAACCATCGCCGCACCCCAGCCCACGGCCCGCGCGACCTTGCTCGCTCTGCGGACGGTGACGAACCCGATGCCCAGCGACGCAGCGCCCGCGAGCCAAGCGCTCGGTTCGCGGCCCCGTTCGATCCATAGGGCGAGCGCCGCGACGCAGGCGATGCTGGACAGCGGGAGCAGCGCCTGCCTCCATGGCGTTTGCGGGCCGAGGAGCGAACTCGGCTCGCCGGCATGCGCGGAGTCGTCCATGGGCGCGGTCCAGTCTTGCACGGTTCCAACGGACTTGTAGCGGACGTCGCTCGTATGGTCTCGTGGGTCGGTATGCCGCCTCCCGCCCGACCGGCCCGACGGCCACCCGGAGCTCTCGCGCTCGGCGCCTGGCTCGCAACCCGAAGCCGGCTGGCTGCCTTCGGGTGCATCCTTGCGGCCGTCGGTGCGGCCGTCGCGATCGTCGCGGCGCTCACGATGGCGCGGCAGGGCGGACGAGGCGTTGCGGCAATCCCCACGCTCGCGTCGGAGGGCCTCGCGTGGGGCGCCGGGGTCACGATCGCGTTTGGCGCTTCTCTTCGGGCGATCGAACGCGATCGCCAGCAGGGCATCCTCGCCCTCGCGCGCGCCCGCGGCCTGAGCTTGGGGGCGTATGTCCGCGGACGAGTGGGCGGGCTGGTCGTTGTCCTCGCGGCAGCGATCGGCGGAGCCACGCTCGTCGCCGGCCTCGCCGCGACGGCGGCGAACGGTTCGCCCGCGGCCGCCGCTCGCTCCAGCGCCGGAGCGCTCGCGTACGCGATCGCGTTTGCCGCCACGCTCGGGCCTATCGCGATGGCTTCGCTCGGCGCGCGGACCCGCGCGGGCGGGTACTTTGCGCTGCTCGCCGTCCTTGTGGTTCCGGAGCTCGTCTCTCCGTGGACGTCCGCGCTCCTTCCGCAGGGCTGGCACGAGCTCACGTCCGTTCCGGCGGCCCTCGAAGCGGTGCGCGCGGGCGTCTCCTCGCCGCTCGACGCGTGGGCACGCGGTGCTCGGGCGCTCGCCGGTTTGGCGGCGGTCGTCGCGGTCTCGGTCGTCGTCGTAGGAGCCCGCACGGCGCACGCCGACGCGGAGCTCGCCGAGTGATCGCGCTCGATGGGGTCGCCGCCCGCCGCGCCCCCCTGGCGCTCGCGAGCGTTTCGCTGACCTGGGGGCCCGGCATTCACGCGCTGCTCGGTGGCCCTTCCGACGGCGGGTCGCTGATCCTCGCGCTCGTCGCCGGAGCCGCTCGTCCGCGGTCAGGACGAGTGCGGGTGCTCGATGGTGAGCCGACCGATCTCGACGTCCGCGGTCGGGTGGCGCTCGTGCCTCTGCAACCAGCGCTGCCCGAAGCGATGACCGTGACCGAGGTCCTGGCGCTCGCGGCCGCAATCCGCGGCGAGCCGCAGAAGGACGCCGCCGAACGCCTGGGCACGCTCGGGGTGGAGGCTCTCGCACGGCGCGCAGTAGGCACGCTCTCCCCGGGCGAAGGACGCGCCGTCGCGATCGCCGAGGCCGTGACGTCGTCGCGTGTTCGCGTTCTGCTCATCGAAGAGCCGCTCGTCGCGCTCGACCCTCGCGCGGTGACCCGCCTGCCCGAAGTCCTGCGCGCGCGGTCGCAAGAGGGCTGGGCGGTGGCCATCGCGACCGCGTCCGTGCGCGACGCCGGAGAGATCGCCGACGATCACGTCTTGCTGAAGGCAGGTGCCATCGTCGGGCGCGCCACATCGCTCGACGCGCTGGCGGGGTTCGCTCCCCAGGGGGCCTTTCTTCGGATCCTCGTGAGCGACCCCGGGGCGCTCGCGGCCGCGCTGGCCCGCGAGCCGGGGGTAGAGGCGGTCGCGCGGCGGGCCACGGCGGTGGTCACGCGCGGCCGCGATGCGGTGGAGCTGGCGCGTGCGGCCGGACGCGCCATCCTCGCGACGGGGGTGAACGTGACGGAGCTGCGCCTGCAATCGCCTTCGCTCGAAGAGGCGCGTGCGGCGGCTGCCGGCGTCGCGGCCGCGACCTACGAGACGGCTCTCGAGCGCACGCGCGCCTCTGTGCGATCCGACCGGGACGCGAGCGAGGAGCCGCAGCTTTGATCGCCACGCTCGCACGCGCGCCGATGGCCCGGCTGCTCCGCGACCCGCGCGCACGGCTGGCGATGGTCGGCTGGTCCGCGGTCGCTGTCGCGTTCGCGATCGCGTCCCGGTGGCGCGGCTCGTCCCACGCCGCCGATCACGCCTTGCTCGACGCGTACGGTCCTCTGGTTCTTCCCCTCCTCGCCTACGCGATCGCGGGAGGCGTCGTCGGCGCACGCTCGCTGTCGCGCTCGGGCGCACCGCTCGTCGCGTTCGGCGCATCGCCGACTCGGGCGGCGGCCGTTGCGGTCCTCGTCGCCGTGGTCGCGTGCACGGTCGGCGGGGCTTGCCTTGCTGCGGCAGTGGACATCTTGGCGCACGGCTCGGCCGATCCACCCCTGGGGCGGGACGCGATGGCGAGCGCCTATGCAGGGGGCCTGGGCGGAGCGGCGTACGGGGCTTGGTTCATGCTCGGGGCGAGCTTCGGCAAGCAAGGCGGAGGGCGCCTGGCGCTCCTCGTGGCCGACTGGATGCTCGGCGCGGGCGACGGCGCAGCTGCGCTGCTCACGCCGCGCGGCCACCTTCGCAACCTTTTCGGAGGGCCGCCGCCCGTGGATCTGCCCGAGCGCGCCAGCGCCGCTGCGCTCGTGGCGTTCGCGATTGCCTGCGCGCTTCTCGCCGCGAGACGTGCGAGGTAACCGCCGCGCGAGCGTGCTACGAGATCGGGCACCATGAACGACCCGGCCCGCTTCGCGCCAAAACCGGCGTGGCTCAAAGTGCGCGCACCCGGGGGGGAGCGGTACAACGAGCTCAAAGCGACGTTCCGGAGCTTGGACCTTCATACCGTCTGCGAAGAGGCGCGCTGCCCGAACGTGGGCGAGTGCTGGAGCGAGGGAACCGCGACCGTGATGCTTCTCGGCGACACGTGCACGCGGGGCTGCCGCTTTTGCGCCGTGGCCACCGGGCAGCCGCGCGGGGCGGTCGACGTGCGCGAGCCCGAGCACGTGGCGCGCGCCCTCTCGCGCATGCCGCTGCAATACGTGGTCATGACGATGGTCGACCGCGACGACCTGATCGACGGCGGCGCGGAGCACGTCGCCAAAACCGTGCGCCGGCTCAAAGAGCTCCGCCCGGACATGTTGGTCGAGACGCTGGTCGGCGACTTCGGCGGGCACCACGGTCCCGTCGACGTCACAGTCGACGCGCGCCCCGACGTGTGGGCGCACAACATCGAGGTGGTGCGCCGGCTTCAGCGGACGATCCGCGACGTGCGGTGCGGCTACGAGCAATCGCTCGGGGTGCTTCGTCGCGCGAAGCAGCGGGCCCCCGATATGGTCACCAAGAGCTCGATCATGGTCGGCGTGGGCGAAACGGACGACGAGGTGCTCGAGACGATGCACGACCTGCGCGCCGCCGGCGTAGACGTCGTGACCGTCGGGCAATACTTGCGGCCAACCCCGAAGCACGCGCCGGTCGAGCGCTACGTCGAGCCCGAGCGATTCGACTGGTTTTCCCGCGAAGGGCGGGCGATCGGCTTTGCGTTCGTCGCGTCGGGCCCGTTGGTTCGAAGCTCGTACAAGGCGGCGGAGGTGTTCATCCGCAGCGTCCTCCGTCCGGGCGACCCGCAAGCGGCCGAGGCGCTGCTGCGCGACAGGCTCGCCCAGGCCGACACGCACGCGCGAACCACGAGCGAGCTCGCCGCGCACGCCGCGGCATCGCTGGTGCCCGCCCGCGCCCTCGTTCGCCGCTGATTCTACCTGCGACTCTACCTGCGACGATAGACGCGCCGCCGCAGCGCCGGCTCGTCCTCGTGCTCCAAGACCGGCCCCGCCTCGAATACGCGGTCGTCGATGTGCGGAGCGTAGACGGCGTCCAGGCCGTCCACATAGTCGGGCACATACGTCACGTCGATGACGTCGACGTATTTCATCGCATCCGCGTAGATCCGCGCGCCCCCGATGAACCATACGTCGCCGCCCCCGACGCGCTCGAGCGCCTCGTCGACGCTGCGCACCCGCTCGATCCCCGGAACGTCGATCACCCGACTCGTCACGACGATGTTGCGGCGACCCTGGAGCGGTTTGCCGATCGACTCGAAGGTCGTGCGTCCCATGACGACCGCCGACCCGAGCGTCACGCGCTTGAAGCGCCTCCAGTCGCCCAAATACCGCCAGGGAATGGTCCCCCCCGTGCCGATGATGCCTTGCGGCGAAGCGGCAAAGATGATCCCTCTCATAGTCTCACACGGCCACTTTGAACGCGATCGCCGGATGCGGGTCGTAGCCAGTGAGGACGAAGTGCTCCATGATCGCGGAAGTGTCCGCGTGGAGCAGTGCCGTCAGATCCTCGAGCCTGCGGATCGCAGGGCTGATCGCCAGGCGCGGGAGCGGGCGGGGCTCGCGCTCGAGCTGCTTGCGCAACCCCGGAACGTGGTCGTACTCGGCCATCGACCCGTCCGGCTTCGCCGTGTACACGTGGGCGTCGACCAACGTGTGGGCGAACAGGCCCGCGCGTAGCCCGGCAAATCGTGCGAAGAGCTCCAAAAGGAGAGCGTAGCCGGCGATGTTGTACGGAACGCCGAGGGCCACGTCCGCGCTGCGCTGCGTGAGGTGCAGGCAGAGCATCGGCTCGCCGCGCTCGTCGTACTGCACGTTGAGCGCGAAGAGGAGATGGCAGGGAGGCAACTTGCTCGTTTGCGCGTTGCCCGGCGCCCACGCGCTGACCACGAGGCGGCGGCTCATCGGGTTGCGCTTCAGCTCCTCGACCACCCAGGCGATTTGGTCGTTGTAAGCCGCGCGGGCCTCGCCCTCCCCCGGCGCCCCGTGAACCGGAAAATGGCGCCAGAAGTTGCCGTACGCGCTCGGCACCCGCCCGCCGTCGTCGGCCCAAGGATCCCAGAACTTGCAGCCGTGCTTCTTGAGGAGGCCGATGTGCGTATCGCCGCTCAAGAACCAAAGGTTCTCGACGACGATGTTCTTCCACGAGATCTCTTTGGTCGTGAGGAGGGGAAAGCCCTGGCGAAGGTCGATCTCGTAGTTGACGTTGAACGTCGAGAGCGTGTCGACACCCGTGCGGTTTGGCTTTCGCGTCCCTTTGGCGAGGACTTCGCGCACGAGGTCGAGGTAGGGTTTCACGTTGCCGTCTCCTCGCCTTGGAGACCGGCGAAGTCAATCTCGAGCTCGATCTCGTCCCCACGCTCCTTGGCCGCCGCCTGGGCGCGCATCTTCGCCTGAATCGCTTCCGCCCGCTCGATCAAGCTCCGGGCCTCCGCGGACACCGCGTGGTCGGTCGCGTGCTCCGGCGTCCCGCGCAGCAGCTCTCCGTAGGCGCGGCAGCTCCGAGCCAGCTCCACGTCGTTGCCGATCTCTTCGAAGATGGCGATCGAGCGTTTGAGCTGCTCGGCGGCGTCGCGTTCGCCCGCGCCGCCCGCGCTCGCCGCGATGGTGACCTCGCCGAGCGACCGAAGGGCGACTCCGAGCTGCACGCGGCTACCCGTCTCCGAGAACAGATCCACAGAGCGCTGCGTGCACTCGCGCGCCTTGGTGTATTCGCGCTGCGCCAGATACGCCTTGCCCAGGCCCCGCGCGGCTTCGGCAAGGCCAAGCTTGTCGCCGAGCTCGTCCGCCACTTCCTCGGCCTGCTTGAGCATCGCGACCGCGCGAGCGGGGTCGCCCAACCGGTTGTGCGTCTCGCCCAGGTTGGTCAAAATGAGCGCGATCCGGTTGCGGTCGCCCGTCTCCTTGGCAACGTCGTGCGCCTCCCCGAAGAGCGCCAGGGCCTTTTTGTCGTCGCGCATGTCCTGCGCGACCGTGCCGAGGTTGTTGAGCGTGATGCTAATGCCGACGAGATCGCCGATTTCGCGCCGGATCTTGAGCGCCTGTTCGAACGCATCGAGGGCGGCCTTCGTGTTGCCGGAGTCCTGCTGCACCAGCCCCAGATTGTTCAGGCTGAGGGCGACGCTGCGGCGGTCGCCGAGCTTACGGCGAATGGCCAGCCCACGCAGGGTGTACTCGAGCGCCAGCGTGTAGTCCCCCTTGAGCCAGTGCAGCTTGCCGATGTCGTCGAGCGTGCTGCCGACGCCGCGCTCGTCGCGCGACTGGCCGAAGAGCGCCAGGGCCGCGGTCAGATGCCGGGCCGATCGATCCAGCCGTCCCGTCTCCCGATAGAGGCGCCCGATGCGTGAATGCGCCGCGCCGCCCTTGCTGCGCAAATCGAGCCGCCAAGCGCGCGTCAGCATCTCGGTGAACGCTCGAAGGGCGTCGTCGTTGCGGCCGAGCGAGTGAAGAACGTCGCCGTTGTGGTGCAGCGCGCGCAGGCGCAGGTCCTCGTCGGCGGGATCGGCGTCCTTGGAGCGCTGCCCGGGCGGGATCGCCCCTGACGTGCCGTCGAGGAGGGCAAGCCCCCGGGCATAGAGCTCGGCGGCCTTGGCGTTTGCGTAGCGCGAGCGCGCCACGTCACCGGCCTTCACGTACGAGACCGCGGCCTGCGCAAAGGCCCCCGCCTTCTCGCGGTGACGGGCGAGCATTTCGAGGTACTCCTCACTCGCGTCGACGTTCTCTCGAAAGGCAAGCCAGTCGGCGATTGCGCGGTGATAGCCGCGTAACGATCCGGTCGCCGTCAGACGCTCGAGCGCCTCGCGCTCGAGGTTGTGCTTGAATACATACTCCTCGTCGCCGGCGAACGTGCTGTCAGGAAGGCGGAGCACGTAGTCGCGTTCGACGAGGTCCCCCAGCCGCTGGCGCACGAGCATGACGTCCGCAGCCTCGCCCCCCTCCCACGCCTCGGGCGGAGCCGCGTACTGCCGGCGCGTCGCCAGGACGCCGCCCAGCCAGAACACGCCGCCCATGACCGCGGCCCGCTCGAGCAGATCGCGCTCCTCGGCCGAGAGCGCGGCAATGCGAGCCTGCACGGCATCTTGCACGCTCAGGGGCAGGCGAAGGCCCTCGAGCTTCTCCGGATGGATGGTCCAGCGCTCCTCCTCGAAATCGCTCGACGCTTCGAGGACGCCGTTCTCGTGGTAGAGACTCACGATCTGCTCGAGAAGCGCGGGATTGCCTCCAGCCAACACGACCGCTTCTTCGACCAGATCGTCGAGCTTCGCCTGGTCGCCGCACGGCGCCAAGAGGTCGTGCATCACCACCGCCGCGTCGACGTCGCTCAGCGGAGGCAGCTCGACCAACGTGTGCCGGTCGGAAGCGTGGCGGGCCCAGCCTTCCCGCCTCGCGACCATCTCCGGGCGCGCGATGCACACGAGGAGTATGGGCGCGCGCAGCGTGTCCACCAGAGCGGCGAGCAGGTCGAGCGAATCGTCGTGCGCCCAGTGCAGGTCGTCGAAGACGAGCACCAGCGGATCGGCACCCTTGTTCGCGTCGGTTTCGAGAAAGCTCTTGATAACGGCGCGGCGCATCGAGCGCACTTGCTGCGGGTCGCCTTCGACCGCATTGATCAGCGGCGAGCCTTGAAAGTCGAGATCGAGCAACTGGCCCAGGAAATAGGCGACATCGCCGACCTTTCGGTCTTCGAGCACGGCGGCGAGCTGTGCCCGGACTTGCACCTTGGCGGCCTCGGCATCCATGCCCTCGACGATCCCGATGCGCGCGCGCAGTACGCGCGCGAAGACCTCGTACGCGGGTCCTCCGTTTCGCGCGACGCCCCGGAAAACGCGCGGCGACACCCGTCCTTCCCGCGCTCGGACGAGGAAGTCGCGGACGAGTCGAGTCTTGCCGATGCCCGCCGGAGCGACGACCGTGACCGTTTGGGTGAGCTTTTGCTCGCCGGCGAGAGCATAGGCCCGCTCGAGCTCGCGCATCTCGGCTGCCCGGCCGACGAGCGTGGCCCTGCGATCGCTGACGGAGAATCGTGAAGAGAAGAGACTGTCGGTGGCCAAGACGGCGGCCAGGATAGCCGAAGGTACGCATTCGATCTTCCCCCCTGCGCCGCGAGAGGCGCGCACAGAGCGAGCGCGGTTGCCAGCAACTTGCCCTTTCTCTTCCGAATGTGGTTCTCACTTGGACACACCGTCCGTGCGTCCCGCTCCCTTCGCCCTGGTCTCCGTCGTCACGACGCTCACCCTGTCGTCGGGCGCCTTTCCGGGCCTCGGTCCGAAGCATGCGCCGACGGCCCGCGCCACGTCGTTCGGCGCTGCTACCCTCCGCTTCGGTCGGAGCATCGGCTCGCCGACCGAGGGGCGTCTGGTCGGCGGCGCGCACCTGGAGACGGGACCGTATCTGCGCGTCGTCCCGTCCTACGAGAGCGGAGACGTACGGTGGGGGCTGGAGCCTCTGGTAGCGATGATCGATCGCGCGGCGCGCGCAGTCAGGCGACGCTTCCCGGGCGCGATCGCCTCGGTGGGCCATCTGTCGCGCGCGGGCGGGGGCGACATCGACCGGCACCGATCGCACGAGAGCGGGCGCGACGCGGACGTAAGCTTCTTCGTGCGCAGCGCGACCGGCAAGCAACTCCTGCCGTCACGCTTCGCTGCGTTTCGCGCAGACGGTGCTGCGGTCGACTGGCCGGGGGCATACTTCGACGACGCGAAGAACTGGGCGCTCGTCGCAGCGTTGGTGAGCGACCCCGAAGCGCACGTGACACACCTCTTCGTCGCGGCGCCGCTGCGTGCGCGCTTGCTCGCGTATGCCGAGCGAATGGGAGCGCCGTCGGCGATCCGCGTTCGCGCCGCCGAGGCGATGCAGCAACCGCGCGGCGCGCTGCCGCACGACGATCACTTCCACGTCCGGATTGCCTGTCCGGCCCACATGAGCGGCTGCGTCGAGAATCCCACGACGCATACGGGCCGCCCGATGCCGCCGATCGGGGCGCACGGACGCCGCGGCGACGGCCTTCGAAGTGACGCGACGCCGGCCGCGGCGACGGGACAGGCGGAGGATCTCTGGCTTGCCCCCATGCCGAGGCGCGCGCCGGCCCCTGGAGCCACGAGCCCGCTCGACGCGCCGGCGGCGCCGGACTACGAGCCGGCTCCTGCGCAGGGCGAACCGCTGCCGGAGCCGAAGGCCCCGCCCGCGTCGATCGCGGCCCCAATCGACGACGTCGACGGCTAGTGCACCGCACTAGTCCGATCCGCCTTCGTCGGCGCCTCCGTCGTCCGGCGGATGACAGGTGGAGTAAAGCCCGCCCGTAGAGCCCGTGGCGGTGCTGCTCGAACAGGTATCGCCCGGAGCGCACGGATTGGGATCTTGCCCGGTTTGCAACGAGCTCGAGCAGACTGGTCTCGACATGGCTCCCGAGGGGTTGCACGCGTCCAAGCACGCGGTGCCGAGCGGCTGCGAGGTGCCCGAGGGACCGCAGCACAGCTGGCCCACGGGACAGTCTCCGCCGAAGCACGTGACCGAGTTTGCGGCGGTGCACGTGGAGACGTCGGCGCACAACAGCGTGGGCGCGGCTCCCGCCGCCGGGCGTACCGCACAACATATTTGAGGGACCGTACATTTCAGCTGAGCGCACATGGTGGGGCTGCCGCTGCTGCTGCCGCTACCACTCGAGCTGCCGGTGCTCCCGCCGCTGCTGCTCGCCCCGCTCGAGCTGCTGCTGCCGCTGCCACCACTCGAGCTGCCGATGCTCCCGCCGCTGCTGCTCGCCCCGCTCGAGCTGCTGCTGCCGCCGCTGCCGGTGCCCGCAGGTGGGCTGCTGCTGCCGCACGCCGACGCGATGGCCGCCCCCAGAGCGACCCCCGTCGAGACCGCCAAAAGCGCACGCACGTTCTTCATGCGAGGGACGGTAGCGAGTTGTGGAGCATCGAAAGTGTCTCTCCGACGTCGCGTTCGATGGCTTCCGCCGGTGATTCCGTCGTCTCCGTCACGTCCCGGCCATCCGGCTGCGGGTTCTGCAATAGGCACGCACAAACCTTGGCGGTGCGCAGGAGCCGAAGGTTGACTAGGTTCTTCGGCCAGGAAGACGATGAGAGGAGCGTAGCCAGTGAACAAAGTGGTGCCCACCGCGACCGACGCCGTGCGCGACATTCCCGACGGCGCGACGATCTTGGCTGGAGGGTTCGGGCTGTGCGGAATCCCGGAGAACGGCATCCGGGCGCTCCGTCAGCTCGGCACCAAGGGACTCGTCGTCGTATCGAACAACTGCGGCGTCGACGATTTCGGGCTGGGTATCTTACTCCGCAACAAACAAATCGCCAAAATGGTCTCGAGCTATGTCGGCGAAAATAAGGAGTTCGAGCGCCAATACCTGTCGGGCGAGATCGAAGTCGATCTCATCCCGCAAGGAACGCTGGCGGAACGCCTGCGCGCCGGCGGAGCGGGCGTCGCGGCATTCTACACGCCCACGGGCGCGGGAACGGCGGTGAGCGACGGCGGTCTGCCCGTCAAGTACGTTTCCGACGGTAGCGTCGCCAAGCGATCTCCCAAGAAAGAAACTCGCGAGTTCGACGGGCGGACTTATGTGCTGGAGCGGGCAATCACCGGCGACTTCGCGCTGGTCAAAGCGTGGCGAGGCGACCGCTTCGGCAATCTCGTCTACCGACACACGGCGATGAACTTCAACCCGATGATGGCGACCGCCGCGAGGGTGACGATCGCCGAAGTGGAGGAGCTGGTCGACGTCGGCGATCTGGATCCGGACCACGTCCACACGCCCGGCATTTACGTGCACCGGATTTTCCAAGGGCAGGGATACGAGAAGCGAATCGAGCGCCGCACGACGAGCAGCGGGCACGGCCGACACCCGAAAGGTTGAAACGATGGCACTCACCAGGGACCAGATCGCGAGACGCGCCGCCCAAGAGCTTCGCGACGGCTTTTACGTCAACCTCGGGATCGGGATGCCGACGCTCGTCGCGAGCTTCATCCCCCCGGGGGTCGAAGTGGTCTTGCAGAGCGAAAACGGGCTGCTGGGCATTGGCCCCTACCCGACCGAAGAAGGGATCGACGCGGACTTGATCAACGCGGGCAAAGAGACGGTCACGATGCTCCCGGGGAGCGCGATCTTCTCGAGCGCAGAGAGCTTCGCGATGATTCGGGGGGGGCACGTGGACCTCGCCATCTTGGGCGCGATGCAGGTCAGCGAGAACGGCGATCTCGCCAACTACATGATCCCCGGAAAGATGGTCAAAGGCATGGGCGGCGCGATGGATCTCGTCGCGAGCGCAAAGCGCGTCGTCGTCATCATGGAGCACGCGGCCAAGGACGGAGCGCCGAAGATCCTCACGGAATGCAATCTGCCGCTCACCGGGCGCCGCGTCGTACACCGCATCATCACGGATCTCGCCATGATCGACGTCACCGCCGACGGGCTCGTCCTGCGGGAGGTCGCCGCGGGCATCAGCGCTCGCGAGGTGCAGGAGCGAACCGAGCCGACCTTGCGAGTAGGGCCCGATTTGAAGACGATCGCCGTCTGATCGCGGGCCCGAGTGGCGCGGCCCACGCGCCGCGTCAAACCGCGATCGGAGCGGGCAGAGCTTCTGCCGGGCGGCGATCCTCGGTGTCGCGGCCGCGCGCATCTTCGGGTACATCGACGGAAGGACCCATGCCCTGGCCCGAGAAGAAACCCCCCGAGCTCGACGCCGCCGAGAAGAAGACCATCGGCAAAGGGGTCTTTCGAAAATGCGACGGCTGCGGCGATACGCTCCCGTCGGACGCGTTCGCCGCGAACTACGAAGTTTGTCCGCAATGCGGCCGTCACCACAAGCTAGGCGCCGCGGCGTGGCGGCAGCTCTTTCTCGATGCGGGGTCGCTCGACGAATGGGACGCGCACCTCGAGCCGACCGACCCGCTGGAGTTCGTGGACGGCCGGACGTACCCCGACCGGGTCGCCTCCGCGCAGAAGTCGTCGCGCGCGAAGGAAGCAGTGGAGATCGGGCGGGCGCGAATCGATGGCCGCCCGGTCGGCTGGGGCGCGTTTCTCTTTGCGTTCATGGGCGGGTCGATGGGCTCGGTCGTCGGAGAGAAGCTCACGCGCCTCTTCGAGCGGTCGACCGTGGAGCGGCTTCCCGTCGTTCTCTTGCAGGCGAGCGGCGGCGCGCGAATGCAGGAGGGGATCTTGAGCTTGATGCAAATGGCAAAGACGGTCGCGGCGCTCAACCGCCTGAAGGACGCGGGGCTGCCGTTCATCAGCGTGCTGCTTCACCCGACGACGGGCGGCGTTGCGGCGAGCTACGCGCTGCTCGGCGACGTGAACCTCGCGGAGCCCGGGGCGACCATCGGCTTCGCGGGGCCCCGCGTCATCGAGCAGACCATCCGCCAGAAGCTGCCGGCCGGATTCCAGCGCAGCGAGTTCTTGCTGGCGCACGGAATGATCGACCGCATCGTGAGTCGCCTCGAGATGAAGCGCGAAGTCTCCCTGATTCTCGGGCACTTCTGCGGGCGCGCCGACGAGCATGCCAACGGGACTCCGCCGTGAGGCGCGATGGCGGCGATGCCTGATGAGGCGGCGGGCGCTCCACGGACGGGGGCGCCGACCGCGGAGCTCTCCGAGCTCGCCCTGCTGTTCTTGCGACTCGGGGTGACCGCCTTCGGCGGTCCTGCGGCGCACATCGCTCTCATGGAAGACGAGGTGGTCCGGCGTCGCCGCTGGGTCTCGCCGGAGCGGTTTCTCGATCTGCTCGGGGCGGCCAATCTGATCCCCGGGCCAAGCTCCACCGAGCTCGCGATCTTCATCGGCTACGACCAGGGCGGCTGGCGCGGGCTGATCCTCGCGGGCGGCTGCTTCATTCTTCCCGCCGCCCTGATGGTGTCGATGATCGCGTGGGCATACGTGCGCTTCGGGGCCTTCCCGCAGATGGGCGGCGCGCTCTATGGCATCAAGCCCGTCGTGATCGCCGTCATCGTCCAGGCGCTGTGGGGTCTGGCGCCGAAGGCGTTGAAGGGGTCGAAGTTCCTCTTCGCTCTCGCCCTGCTGGCCGGCCTCGCTTCGGCGCTGGGGGTGGATGCCATCGTCGTCCTCCTCGCAGCGGGCGGGGCATCCGTGATGGCGGCTCGCGCCACGGACAAGGGCAACGCCGGGCGAACGTTCGGACCTGCGGCGACCATCGGGATCGCCGGTGGCGCCGCCGGTCTTGCGCCCGTGCCCGTCACGCTAGTCACCCTTTTTCTCACGTTCGCGAAGCTCGGCGCGATCGTCTTCGGCAGCGGGTATGTTCTGCTCGTGTTCCTCCGCTCGGACCTCGTCGATCGCCTCCACTGGATCACGGAGTCTCAGCTGCTGGACGCCGTGGCCGTGGGCCAAGTGACACCCGGCCCGGTGTTCACCACGGCGACGTTCGTGGGGTACGTCGTCGCCGGCCCGTGGGGCGCGGCGGTTGCCACCGCGGGCATCTTCCTCCCGGGCTTCGTCCTCGTGGCGCTCGCGCGACCCGTTGTCGCACGACTTCGGCGATCGGCGACGACCGGCGCCCTCCTCGACGGGGTCAACGTTGCATCGCTGGCGCTCATGGCCGTCGTGACGTTTCAGCTCGCGAAGGCGGCGTTCGTCGATGTGCCCAGCGTGGTTCTCGCCGTCGTCGGCGCGGTTCTGCTGGTCAAGCGCAAAGTGAATTCGGCATGGCTCGTGGGCGGAGGCGCGGTCGCGGGCGCGCTCGCGGAGCACCTCCGATGAGCGCCGGGATCGCGGGCGACAACCCTTCCCTCGCCGAGGGGCTGACCAAGATCTACGCGCGAATCCCGCTGGGGATGCGGCTCGGCCTACAGCCGATGCGCGAAGCATGCGCCCGTGCGCAACACCCCGAGCGCGCGTTTCCGGCCGTACACGTCGCTGGCACCAACGGGAAGGGGAGCGTGTGCGCGATGGTCGAATCGATCGCCCGGACCCACGGTCTCAAGACGGGCCTGTACACGTCGCCGCACCTCTGCCGGTTCGCCGAGCGCATCCGCATCGGGGGCGAGCCGATCGACGACTCGACGCTCGCCGCGTTGCTCCATCGTGTCCTCGACTCCGAGCCCGACCTGTCGTTCTTCGAAGCGGCGACCCTCGCGGCGTTCATGGCGTTCCGCGAGGGCGGGGTCGATCTCGCCGTGATCGAGGTCGGAATCGGCGGGCGCCTCGACGCGACGAATGTGATCCCCACGCCGCAAGCGGCCGCGATCACGCGGATCGCCCTCGATCACACCGACCGCCTGGGCCCGACGCTCGTCGACATCGCGCGCGAAAAGGCGGGGATCGCCAAGCCGGGGCTCGACATCGTCCTAAGCGCCATGAGGCCCGACGTACAAGCGGCAGTCGACGAGATCGCACGTGCGGCGGGCGCGACGACGAGCACGCTGGGCGTCGCCGACGCGCCCCCGCGAATCGGCCTGGAGGGAGCGCATCAGAAGGAGAACGCGCGAATCGCCGCCGCGCTCGGCGCACGAGTCGGCGCTCCGCCCAGCGCCATCGACGAAGGAATCGCTCGCGCGAGATGGCCGGGTCGCCTCGAGCGCATCGGGCCCTTCCTGCTCGACGCCGCGCACAACCCCGACGGCGCCGAAGCGCTGGCCGTTCACTTGCGTTCGCTCGCGCTCCCGCCGGACGAGGTGGCACTGGTGTTCGGCACGCTGGCCGACAAGGATTGGGCACCGATGCTCGACACGCTGGCTCGGTTCGCAAGATATCGCTACTACGTCGCTCCTCGGGGCGGCGTGCGAGGCGCGGCGGACGCGGGGGTGATGGTCGCTCGCCACGCGGGCGTCCCGGTACGATCGACGAGCGAAGCGCTCGCCCACTTCGGCGGAGCACCCCCGCCCTCGCTCGTCGTCGTGGCGGGGTCCATCGTGCTGATCGGTGAGGCCCGTGGCATCTTGCTCGGTCTGCCGCGCGACCCGCCCGTGGCACTTTGAACGCGCGGTCACATCCCGCTAGATTGCCGAGGCCGTACACCATGCCCAGCTTCGACATCGTATCGAAGGTCCAGTGGAACGAGGTCGACAACGCCCTGCATCAGGCAGAAAAGGAGATCTCGCAGCGGTTCGACTTCAAGGACACCGACACGTCGCTGGAGAAAACCACCGACGCGATCACCATCCGCTCGGGAAGCGAAGAGCGCGCCAAGGCGGCCCTGAATGTGCTTCAGGAGAAGCTCGTCAAGCGCAAGGTCAGCTTGCGCTTCATCGACCCGGGCAAGCCGGAGCCGACCGGCAAGGGGGGCGCTCGCATCGTGGTCAAGGTCAAGGAGGGGATTGAAGTGGAAAAGGCGCGTACCATCGTGCAAGCCATCAAGGACGCGAAGCTGAAAGTGCAGGCTTCGATGCAGGAAGCGCAAGTACGGGTGAGCGGGAAGAACAAGGACGACCTGCAAGCGGCCATGCACGTCGTGCGCGGGTGCGACGTGGGAATCGAGCTGCAGTTCGTGAACTTCCGAGACTAGAGACGGGATGAAAACAATCGATTCTCCGCGCATGGGCCACGGCAGCCCTCCCCCGCCCCGCGACCGCAAGCTTTTCGGCACGGACGGTATTCGCGGCGTCGCCAACGAGCATCCGATGACGCCCGAGCTCGCGCTCCAGCTGGGGCGCGCGGTGACCTTCGTCGCCGGGCGCGGCAAGCGTCATGTGCCGCGCATCCTGGTCGGCAAAGACACGCGGGTGTCCGGGTATATGCTCGAGCAAGCGATCGCCGGCGGCGTTTGCGCGGCCGGGGGGCGCGTGATGCTCTGCGGTCCGATGCCGACGCCGGCCGTCGCGCATTTGACCGTGAGCATGCGCGCAGACGCCGGGATCGTGATCAGCGCGAGCCACAACCCGTACCAAGACAACGGCATCAAAGTCTTCGGCGCGGACGGGTTCAAGCTTCCCGACGAGGCCGAGAGCGAGATCGAGCAGCTGATGGGCAACGACCAGCTCTTCGGTCGCCGCGCCACCGGTCCGGACATAGGCCGGGCAGAAAAGCTCGAAGACGCCCGGGGGCGTTACGTCGTCTTTCTCAAGCAGACGTTCCCGCGCGACCTCTCGCTGGACGGCGTGCGTGTGGTCGTCGACGCGGCGCACGGTGCGGCCTACCGCGTCGCCCCCCTCGTTCTGCAAGAGCTCGGCGCCCACATCACCGCGATCGGGGTGAGGCCCAACGGGGTGAACATCAACCGGGACGCCGGAGCGCTGCATCCGGATCACGTCCGCGCCGAGGTCATCAAGCGCGGCGCGGTGATCGGCATCGCGCTCGACGGCGACGCCGACCGGGTCATTCTCGTCGACGAGAAGGGGCAAAACGTCGACGGCGATCAAATTTTGGCCATGTGCGCGGCGCGCATGCTCGATGACGGAACGCTGCGAAAGAAGGCCGTGGTCGCGACGGTCATGTCGAACCTCGGGCTCGAACAAGCCGTGGAGCGCGCCGGCGGAAAGCTGGTGCGCACCCAGGTTGGTGATCGCTACGTTGTCGAGGCGATGCGCTCCGGGGGATACAACCTCGGCGGTGAGCAATCGGGGCACCTCGTGTTCCTCGACCACGCGTCGACGGGTGACGGGATACTCGCCGCGCTTCAGGTGCTGGCGCTGATGCTACGCACGGGGCGTCCGCTCTCGGAGCTCGCGCAGGGCGCGATGCAGCGCTTACCGCAGGTGCTCGAAAACGTCGTGCTGCCGGCGCGCCGGCCGATCGAGGACATGCGCCGGCTTGCCGCGACGACCGCGAAGATCGCGACGGCGCTCGGCGCCGACGGGCGCGTGCTCGTACGCTGGAGCGGCACCGAGCCGAAGCTCCGGATCATGCTCGAGGGGCCTCGCGAGGAGCGCATCCGGGCGTGGGCAAAGGAGCTTGCCGACGCGGCGAGGCTCGACGCGCCGTCGTGAAATCGTGGGTCAGAACGTGACCCACTTGCCTGCGCACGCATTGGGGGTGCTCGCGCCCAAGACGTTGTTCGTCACTGTCACCCCAGTGCCCGACGGAGTGAAGCTCACGGTGCCGGGCCCGAGCGTCACGTTCGCGTAGGTGGCTTTGACGGTCGACGATCCGTCGACGACGACGTTGTCGAGCGTGATCCCGGTCACGTGAGACGCGTCGTACCCGTTCAGCGTGACCGTCGGCTTGACAGTGGTTCCCAGCGAGTGAAAGTCGTGGATGGCAATCCCGTTGAACGTGGGAATGGATGAGCCGGTGGCAGTCGAATACATCGGATCGACGATGATGGGATTGGCCAGATCGCGAACGCACACGTCGCTGTAGGTGACGTTGGAGACGAGCCCGCCGACGCTCGAATCGGACTTGATGCGAATTCCGTTCGAGCTCCCTCCGCCCAGGCCGCTGTTCGTGCCGTCGATCGAGAGATCGTAGACGTCGATGTCGGATACCCCGCCGTTGGTCTCACTGCCGATCGACATGCCATGACCGGCCATGAAGTGATTGTGCGCGATGACCAGGTGGGTAACGCTGGTGCCGCCCTTGAGCGCGATGTGGTCGTCCCCGTCGCTGATCTTGTTGCAAACGATGTAGCCGTTGCTGGCCGACTCTCCGGGGTCAATGCCGTCGGTGTTGTGCGCTCCGCTCGGGGTCAAGGCCGTACCCGCGCTGTTGGTGGCCTTCGACGGCGTCTTGATCGTGATGCCCCACACGACGAATCCTGTGGAGCTCAGCTTGACGTGGAATTTCGGCGCGTTGTGGAGCGTGATTCGATAGAGCGTGAAGTCCGTCGCGGCGGACACTCGGATGAGCGCGGGACTGGACCCTCCGCTGCCATTCGCATCCCAAAATGAGCTGGTCGAGCCGATGTTCGGCTCGCCGCCCTGGCCGTCGATGACGCCATCACCGACGATACCGGACTTGGCCCCCGTCACGGTGATGAGCGCGGATGCGGAGCCGTAGACGGCCGGGCTGCGGGTGCCGTAGAGCGTAGTGCCCGCGTCGACCCACAGGGTGACGCCCGAGGGCACGGTGAGGGGTCCGGTGACGAAGGCGTTGTTCGCGCCACTGGTCGTCAGCTTCACGGCCTGTCCCGCCGGGCAAGCGCTGAGCGCCGCCTGGATCCGAGACGTGTCGAGGCTCGTTTCGCTTGGAACGCCGTCCGCCGCGACGTTCTGGCTCGCCTGGACGGTCGCGCAGGCGAGCGGAATCGTGGGCTCGGGGGGCAAGTTCGGGTCCCCCGCGCCGCAAGCGCCGCCGCTCCCACTGCCGCCGCCATCGCCTGTCGTGCCGCTGCTGCTTCCCGTGCTGCCGCTGCTTGCGCCACTGCCCGTGCTGCCGCTGCTGCTTGCGCCGCTTGCCGTGCTGCCGCTGCTTGCGCCGCTGCCCGTGCTGCCGCTGCTGCTTGCGCCGCTGCCCGTGCTGCTCGCTGCGCCACTGCTGCTGCTGGCGGTCGTGTTGCCGCTGCTCCCCCCGCCGCTGGAGCTCCCGCTGCCGCTCGCCCCGTCGCTGCCGCCGCTCGCGCTTCCGCTGCCGGGATTCGTGGCCGTCCCGCTGCTCCCGCCGCTACTGCCCGACCCCGTGCCCACGTCGACGGGGGTGGAGTTTCCGGTGCTGCACGAGGGGAGGCCGAGAAGGCTAGCGACCAGTCCAACTACACCGACCAGCCAGGGGGGGCGGCCCATACAGAACTCCTTCGACGATGGACAACCGATGAGCCGAATCCCCTCCCGCCAAGGAGCGAGTTGATGGCCGGCTTCTAAATGCGCGGCGGACAGCGACTTGATCCGAAATCGGTCCGAAATCGTCCACCGTCCAGGGAAGGCGGAGCTTTTCACCCGCAACGGTCTGAACGGCCAGACGCCAGGCTCCGCGCCCCCCACGGAGCCGAGCAAGGCCGTTGAAGAACAAGAGATGGACCGCCAGGACGGCACGGGCGCCATGCGAAAAGTAGAAAATCGTCAATCATTCTCTATTGGCGATCTTCGCGTCCTGGCCTGGCGGTTTTCCCGTTTTTTGCTTTTTTCGACAACCTGCTAATACCTGTAATGCTCGGGCTTGAACGGCCCGTCTACCGAAACGCCGAGGTACTCCGCCTGCTCCTTACTCAGCTTGGTGAGCTTGACCCCGAGCTTGTGCAGGTGCAGGGCCGCCACTTTTTCGTCGAGCTTCTTCGGCAGCGTGTACACCTGGCGACCATACTTCGCGTGGTTCTGCCAGAGCTCGATCTGCGCGATCGTCTGGTTCGAAAAACTGGATGACATGACGAACGACGGGTGACCGTTGGCGCACCCGAGGTTCACCAGCCGCCCGCGCGCGAGAAGCGTCAGATGCTTGCCGTCGGGAAAGACGAACTGGTCGACTTGAGGCTTGATGTTCACTTCCTTGATCTCGGGGTTCTTCTCGAGCCAGGCGACGTCGATCTCGCAGTCGAAATGCCCGATGTTGCACAGGATCGCCTGGTCTTTCATCGCGCGCATGTGCTCTTGGCGGATCACGCTCGCGCACCCCGTCGCCGTGACGAAGATGTCCGCAATCGGCGCCACGTCTTCCAATGTCGCCACCTGATACCCCTCCATCGCGGCCTGCAGGGCACATATCGGGTCGATCTCGGTGACTACGACGCGCGCACCCAAACCACGCAGCGACTGGCAGCACCCCTTGCCCACGTCGCCGTATCCGCACACGACCGCCAGTTTGCCGGCGAACATGACACCGGTCGCCCGCTTGAGCCCATCGCCCAGCGACTCGCGACAACCATATAGGTTATCGAACTTCGACTTGGTGACCGAGTCGTTGACGTTCATCGCCGGGACTTTGAGCGTTCCCTTTCGCGCCATGTCGTACAACCGATGAACGCCGGTGGTCGTCTCCTCCGAAAGACCGCGGATTGGGTCGGAGCCGGTGAAGAACTCGGGGTGCTTCTCGTGGATGACCGAGGTGAGGTCACCCCCGTCGTCGAGGATCATGTTCGGCGGCTTCCCGCCCGAGAAAGCGCGGAGCTGCATGTCGATGCAATCGTAGTACTCCTTCTCCGTCTCCCCTTTCCACGCGAAGACCGGGACGCCGCTCTTGGCCATGGCGGCCGCCGCGTGATCTTGCGTGGAGAAGATGTTGCAGCTCGTCCACGTGACTTCGGCGCCGAGCTCGATCAAGGTCTCGATGAGCACCGCCGTTTGAATGGTCATGTGCAGGCACCCGGCGACCCGCGCCCCCTTGAGCGCCTTGCTCGGTCCGAACTCGCTGCGGAGCGCCATCAGCCCGGGCATCTCGCTCTCGGCGATCGAGACCTCTTTGCGACCCCACTCCGCCAGGCTGATGTCCTTCACCTTGTAGTTCTCGCGCACGTTGTCTTTCATGATCGTCCCTCTTTTCGCCGACGGTTACCGTGAACGCTCCCGGAAGGATTCCGGGCGAGAAGTGCTTGCCAGGGCAGGTGCTTGTCCGGCCCGTCGCCGCACAGCGACGACGGGATCTTGATTACGCGCGCGTCCTCGAGCCCTGCGGCCCGCGCGAAGCGGCGCAGCTCGGCGGGCTCGAAGCCGAGCCACGCGTCGGCCTGCTCGCGCATCGACTCGTCGTCGTGACGCACGTAATCGAGAACGACGAGAGCCCCTCCCGGCGCGCAGAGTAGGGCCAGCTGGGAGACGACTCTCGCCGGCTGCGGGGCGTGGTGGAGCAGGCGCGACGCGAACACCGCGTCCGCTCCGCCGCGCGTCTTCGCGCCGTCGGTCGCCATACCGACCAGGCGTTGGAGGTCTTCGGAGTCGAGCTCCGCTTGAAGCAGCGTCACGTTGCCGAAGCCGCGCGTGGCCACCCGATCGCGAGCGCGGCCGAGCTGCTCCGCCGAGCGATCGACCGCGACGACGCGTTCGTAGAGCGGGGCGAGGACTTCGATCAAGCGACCGTCACCGGTCCCGGCATCGAGGGCCAGCGTGCGGCGCGGCAGAAGCTGTCCGAGCGCGGCGAGATACGCGCCGATCTCGGCCGGCACCGCGTCGACTTTGCCCTTTTCGGCTCGAGCGAAGAACTCGTGCGCCGCCGCCTCGCGCGTGCGCAGAACACGGGCGATGCGGGCCAGACTTCCATCGCGTTCGCACAGTGCCCGTCCGCTGGTCAACGCGTCGGCCACGACCGCATCGCGGGTCGCCTCGGTGGCGACGCGGACCAGAGTGCGGGTACCCTCCTTGCGGTCACGGAGCAGCCCGGCCTGCCGCAACGCCGTGGCATGCCGGGAGACGTTCGGCTGGCCCTCGCCGAGTAGCTCGGCCAGCTCGCCGATGCTCAGCTCGTCGTCGACCGCGAGCGCGAGCAGGCGCAGCCGAATGGGCTCGGACAGCACACGATAGAGCTCCCAGCGCTCCGACGAGGAAAGGTCGACGGCGACCACCGGGGAAATCTATACGTTCATGCGCATGGATGCAATGAGTCCGCGGGCTGCCTCGCCTCCGCGGACGATCGCCGGAGCGCCCCAACCGAGCGGTACGATGGGGGAGTGACGAGACCTGTCGAAACGCCTCCGCACCTTGGGGCCGAGGATGGCGAGTCGGCGAGCAAGCCACCGCCCTTGCAGCTCGATTTGCCGGCGGTCAGACCAGGCGCGGAGCTCTCCAGCCAGACTCCAGCGGAGCGCAGTCGCCGCCGCCCGCGCGGCCGAGCGCAAGCGCTTGGCCTCACCCTGGGCGGGCTCGTCGTACTGGCTGGGCTTGCGACCGCCGCGTCGACGTGGGTCTTGCCCTGGTATGTGCGACAGCGGTGCATCGATGTCGCCGCGGAGCATGGCATCGACCTGTCCGTCGACCATGCGCAGATGGACTCCGGCGGCTTTCGCCTCCTCGGCGTACGGGCCGAACTGGCTGCCGTGCCCGGGGCGCGCGCCCAAGCCTCCGCAGTCGAAGTGGCGACGAGCGGCCTCCGAGCGCAGAAGATGACGGTCCGCGGCGCCGAGGTGACGGTCGAAGGGAGCTTCGGCGCCGTTGATTCTGCCTTTGCGAGCTGGCGCCGCAGCCCGGGCGGCGGGCAGGCAGGAGCGTGGGCGCCTCCGTCGCTCGTGATCGATGGCGCGCGCGTCGTCTGGCGCGCACCGACGGGGGAGAATGTCCGGCTGGAGGCGGCCGACGTGCACGCGGAGCTCGCATGGGACGATACCGACGACCGCGCTCCGGATCCGGAGCTTCACGCGCGCTCCGACCGCGTGGTCGTGGCCGTCCCGAGCGCCGCGTTCGGACCCTGGCGCGTGGACGTCGATCGCGCCAAAGGCAGCTCGCGGGTTCGCATCGCGCTCGATCCGGGTGTTCCGGACTCCTGCACGATTCTGGTCGTGGGCAACGGCGACCGAACGACCTCGGTCGACATCGTCGTGCCCCGCTCTCCGCTCACTCGTCTCGGGTGGCCAGAGCAGCTTCTCGGCGTGAACTGGACGGCCCTCCAATTCGAAGCATCCGTCCACTACGTGGCGCTCGGTCCGGCCCGCGCCGACGTAGCGACGCGCGGGGGCCTCTACGGAGTCGTCCCGCAGCCTGGTTTCGGGCGGGCCATCGACGCGGCGTGGGAGGGAACGGCCAGCGGTGACCCCACCGCAGGCATCGACGTGAGGAAAGCTCGTCTCGCGTTCGGGCCGCTGGTCGGGGCGCTCACGGGGACGCTAAAGAGATACGAAGATGGCTTTCGCATCGACCTCGCTTGGGCCGCCGGCCCAGTGCCCTGCGAGGCTTTCTCCGCTCCTCCCGCGCTCGGCCGGCCCTTCGATATCGCTTATGCGATTCGCGAGCTAGCTCGCGCGCGCTCTCTCGCGGCACCCACGGAGCTCGCGAGAGGGGCGCGGGCGGCGGCCGAGTCCAAGAGCGGCCTGCCCGCGGTCCGTGGCGATGTCAGCGCAGCGGCGATGCTCTCGTTCGATTCGCGAAACATCGCGGCCACAAAACTCGACTTGAGGCCCGAGATCGGGTGCTCATTTTTCCAGTGACAACGGCTGCGGTTTTCGGACTGCGAACGGGGAGCAATTTTGCTACGCCGCGTTTATCTGCCCCGTGTCATCCTTGGCGTGCGCCCCGTCGGTGTCGAAGCCGTCGACTACGGGAAAGTTCCCAACCACCCTCCACCAAGCCACCGCGAAAGCACCGCGCGTTCCAAGTAGGCACGACGGCTGCTCCGCCCCCGCCGAATGCCCGAATCCTCGAGCGACCGTCCGCCACGCACCGCATCCGGAACCGTACCGCGGCGTGCGCGCGTGCTCGTGGTCGACGACGAAAAGCTCGTCGCCGAGTCGTTTCGCCGCATCCTTTCGGACGAGTTCACCGTCACCGCGATCACCCAGCCCGAGCAGGCGCTCGAGTGGATCGTGTCGGGCGAGTCGTTCGACGTGATCCTGTGCGACGTGATGATGCCGTTGATGAGCGGGGTGGAGCTCCGCAATCGCCTCGAGCGGCTCGCGCCCGACCAAGCGGCGCGAATCGTCTTCGTCACGGGCGGGATCGTGAACCCGGAAGTGCGCGCCTTGCTCGAGCGGGTTCCGAACGCGTGGCTCGAAAAGCCCATCGACATCGAGGGATTGCGCGAGCTCATTCGGCGGCGCGTGCGAAGTGCCGCTTGGATCCCCTCGAGCCCTGCGGTATGAGCGGCCGACCATGCGTGGCTTTCAACGTCCTGCCGTCCGCGTCACCACCACAGATTCGCAGCGTGCCTTCGGGGCGCTCTCGCGCCATCGCCGCACGAAGTTGGCGCGAGGCGCGCAGACAACCCTGCTGAAGGCGGATCAGTGGAGTCGCGGCGACGCGACGCCGCCCGAGCTCGCCTCCGCACTCGACCGCGCGATCCAGGCGCAGAGCGCAAAGGCCGCCAAGAAGGCGTAGAACCAGTCGCAGGGGGGCTCGAGAAAGCGGGCGACGCGGATCACCCGTTTCGGCGGGCGAAGTCGTTCATCAGTGCCACGAGCGCCGCGACCCACTCGGGCTCCACGGCATTGTAGAGCGACACACGGATCCCCCCAAGGCTACGGTGGCCCTTGAGACCGACCATGGCGTGGCCTTTCGCTTCGTCGATGAAGCGCCTCTCGAGCTCTTCGCTGGGAAGGCGAAAGACGACGTTCATCACCGACCGGCTGCCCCGCTCGACCGGGCACCGATAGAAATCCGATTGGGCATCGATGGCCGCGTACAACATGGCGGCCTTCATGCGGTTGCGCCTCTCGATCGCGTCGAGACCCCCGAGCTCGTCAATCCACGAGGCGACGTTGCGCACGAGATAGATCGCGAAGGTCGGCGGCGTGTTCAGGAGAGAGCGCGCCTCGGCGTGAGCGCGGTATTGAAAGATGCTCGGAAGGTCCTTGCGACCCGCGTTGATGAAATCGCGCTGCGCGATGACCACGGTCACGCCGCTCGGGCCCATGTTCTTCTGGGCGCCGGCGTAAATCATCGCGAACGGCGAGACGTCGATCTTGCGCCACAGCAAGTCGCTCGACATGTCGCAGACCTGCGGAGCCCCACCGAAGCGCGGCAGCTCGAGGTACTGCACGCCGTGAATGGTCTCGTTGCTTGCCCAATGGACGTACGCGGCGGCCGGGTCGAGTCGCGCATCGGCGGGGCTGGCCACGCGGTCAAAGCCGCCGTCGCTGGTCGAGGCAGCGATTCGCGTCCGCCCGCCTGCGAGCCCGGCCCAGGCAGCCGCCTCCGCGTGAGCTTTCGCGCTCCAGGCACCGGTCACGATGTAGTCGGCGGAGCCGCCTGGCGGAAGAAAGCTCATCGGCACGAGGCCGAACTGCATCGACGCCCCCCCTTGCAGAAACAGGATGTCGTGCGACTGCGGCACAGCCAAAAGCCGCCGCAAGAGCGCCAAGGCTTCGTCGTGGACAGCCTCGTAGACCTTGCCCCGGTGCGAGTGCTCCATGACGGACATGCCGCTGCCGGCGAAGTCGACCAGCTCGTCGCGCGCCCGCTCGAGCACGGAGAGAGGGAGGGCCGCAGGACCGGGGTTGAAATTCATCGCGCGGGGCATTTGCGCGCGGACTCTAGAGCCGGTTCCCGGTTCTTTCCACCCGCGTCCCTGACCACGGAATGACCACCTTCGCGTTGCGTCCACGTCCGCGTGCCAGAATGGGGGCACTCGGCATGCTTCCCCTCGACATCCCTCCGGGCACCACCCTCGAATCGCTCGTGACCGAGGCCATTCCGGCGCTGCACGCGCGGCTGGTCGCCGCGGGGGGGCCGAGCGAAGCGCTCACGGTGACTTTGCGCATCGAGGGGCGGGGTAGCTGGACGGTGCGCATTCGCGGGCAAACGATGCGCGTCGAGGAGGGTGAGGAGCGACGCCCGACGCTCTGGGTGTACACGACCGAAGAGACGGCCGAGCGCTTCTTAGAGGACGCGCTCGGGCCGAAGCGGCTTCTGCCCAGGATCCACGCGGGCGCGCGCGTACCGGACGCCGGCGGCATTTTGACGATGAGCGATCCGCTCTTCATTCGGCGCGTGGCGATGGCCAGCGGGCGAATCGAGATCGCGGTGCTCGACGAGGGAGGCGAGCGGCTCGCCATGGTCTTCGGGCTGGGCGACGCGTCGCGCCGCCCCATCGACCCCGAAGACCCGGACACCGTCGTCGAAGTCCCCATCGCGACGCTTCAGGCCGTGCTGGCGGGCGGGCGCGGACCGGAAGAGGCGCTCGCAAACGGCGACGTGACGGTGCGCGGCCGACGCTTGCTCGCCGTGCAGTTGGCCTTGGCCGTTGCACCTTTCTACCCGAAGCGCATGTGAACGCTTGTGGCGTTCGTGTCGGCGAGCGACGGTGATACGGTGGCGCGCACATGAAGTCCATCGCCTCAGGAGTCGCCCTCGGGCTCGCCCTCGCAAGCTGCCACTCCAACAAGCCGGCTCAAAGTGCCGAGAGCTCGGAAGGGACCACGCCGTCGAGCAAATCGGCGAACGCCGCCGAGCCGGATCAGTCGGGATCGAGCGCGCTCGACGGCCCCGCGGGCGGCACGCCCTCGACCCCGCGATCCGACAAGGCGTCGATCGACGACGACACGGAGAAGAAGGACGCGCCTTGCAGCGGGGCAAGCATCACCGACTTGCTCGCATCCCTTTCCCAGGCCTCCTGCGAGGTTGCGCCGAACGCGCCCGCGCCGCCGGAAGCGCCGACGAAAGACACGCTCGAAGTCCGGATCAATGCCGACTCCACGATCGCGCCGGGGGGAGCCGCCAAGGTCACCGTCGTTTTTCGGAACAAGAGCAAGGGGGACCTCCCGCTCGACTTCACGGTCGACCCGGACCCGCACTTCGCCTTCGAGCTCTCCACACCGAAGGGTGTCCGCGTGGACAAGCCCGCCGGCAACGAGCCTTCTCTCCCCTCCGAGGCCGCCGACAACGAAGCCGTCGAGCCGCACACGGCCCGTGTGACCCTCGCGTCGAACGGCACAGCGACGGCTGTCTTGCCGTGGCAAGCGGTTAAGTACAAGTGGGCGTCGCCCGAGAAGGCGAAGGGGGCGCTCGCGGGTCACGGGTACCCGCGCGAGCCTGCCGGTCCACTGCCGAAGGGCAAGTACACGCTTCGCGTCATCACGCCGCTCGTGCACATCGAGGAGGGCAGCGAGCACGAGCTCAGCCAGCCCCATGTGTCGATCGAGGTCACCGGCTCGCCGGCGTCGGATTCGGCCGCGGCGACGCCGTCCGGGTCGTCGAAAAAAGGGTCGAAGGCCCCGACGGCTGCACCCACGTCGGCCAAAAAGAAGCACTGAGGTCCGATGGCGCCTGGCGAGGGAGCTCGGTTTCGCGCACTTTTCTTCGGCTCCCCGGACTTCGCGGTCCCTTCGCTCGAAGCCCTCCACGAGATCGCCGACGTCGTCGGCGTCGTGTGCCAACCGGACAAGCCGGCAGGGCGGGGCCTCGCGCTGACCGCGCCGCCTGTGAAGGCGCGTGCCCGGGATCTCGGCCTGGCTGTCGTTCAGCCCACGAAGCTCCGAACCGGCGAGTTCGGCGAGTGGGTCCGCGCGCAGCGCGTCGACGTCGCGCTCGTCGTGGCCTACGGGCGCATCCTTCCCGGCGACGTGCTCTCCGGGCCTCGGCTCGGGTGCGTCAACGTGCATGCCTCCCTTTTGCCGAAGTACCGAGGCGCGGCGCCGATCGCGTGGGCCGTCGTCCGGGGGGAGTCGTCGACGGGCGTCACATTGATGAAGCTCGACGAGGGAATGGATACGGGGCCGACTTTCGCGCGAGTGGTCACACCGATTGATCCCGACGAGACCACCGGGGAGCTCGCAGCGCGTCTCTCCCGACTCGGCGCCGACGCGGTGCGCGAGTGGCTGCCGAAGTACATGGCAGGGTCATGCAGGCTCGAGAACCAAGACGAAGCGGGGGCCACGACGGCGCCAATGCTCGACAAGGAGGACGGTCGCATCGACTGGTCGCGAGGCGCGCGGCACGTGCACGACCACGTACGCGGCATGAGCCCCTGGCCGGGGGCGTTCACGACGTCGCGAGGGCGCACGGTGAAAGTGCACGCCACCCGCGTCGTCGGTGGAAGGCGGCCCGGGGCCCAGCCCGCAGAGGTCGTCGTCGCCGACAAGTCGCGCGTGCTGGTCGCGTGCGGAACGGATTGCATCGAGATCGTGACCGTCCAACCAGAAGGAAAACGGGGGATGCGCGCGTCGGAGTGGGCGATGGGCCGCGGCGTCGCGGAGGGCGACGTGCTCGGAGGCTGAGCGAGGGCGACGGGCGTCAACCAAACCAGCCGAAGCACCTGCCGCCGCGGTCCACGACGAGCGTGCACCACACCACGACCCCGGCGGCCGCCACCACCACCACGGCCAGCAAGACGATGACCACACGCGCGAGCCCGAAGAACCGCCGGAGGTGCGCGACCGCCGCCATCAAGTGCTCGACGTCACGCCCGCGCGTTCCCACGAGGGCCGACAGCGCTCGCCCCGCCGACATCATCCACCACGCCGTCAGCACGCACAGCGCCGCGAGGGTCGCCATCCCCGCCGCCGCCCACACGAAGCCCGCGTAGAGCTCGCCCGCGAAAAAGACGCTCGAGAGCGCGGCAAAGAGCATCGTGCAGACCCCGACGAAGCTCATCGACGCCGCCAGCTCGCGGAAGCTCTCCTTGTGCGCGTCAACGAACTCGTAACCCGCGTCCCTCGCCGCCGGGGAAGGATCCGGAAGGGGCGGACGCGGTGGGGCGCTCATCGCCCCTAGAACGTACCGCGCGGCGAACCGATTCGCGAAACCGCCGGGAATCGAGCGCACGGGAAGGCCGGTGGACGCTCTGGCGAGCGACGAAACGTGCACGACTTCGTGCGGGCAAGTAGCGTTCACCGCACCGCTTGCCCCCCTCCGCGCTCGCTCCCTTCCACCCCACGGTCGCCGCGTGGTTTCGCGACGTGCTCGGCAAGCCCACCCGCGCGCAGGCGCTCGGCTGGCCGCCGATCGCTCGGGGCGAGTCGACCCTCCTGCTCGCCCCGACCGGGTCCGGCAAGACGCTGGCCGCCTTTCTCGTCGCGATCGACCGGCTGATCGGCACCCCACCCCCCGCCAAGCGCGGGCGAACGACCGTCCTTTACGTGTCGCCGCTCAAGGCTCTGGCCATCGACGTCGAGCGAAACCTCGCCGCCCCCATCGCGGGGATTCAAGCGTACGCGTCCCGCAGCGGCCTCGCGGTTCGCATCCCCACCCTCGACGTCCGCACGGGCGATACCCCCGCAAAGGACCGCGCTCGCATGGCGCGCGCCCCGGCCGACATCCTCATCACGACCCCGGAGTCGCTCTATCTGATGCTCACGTCGCGGGTGCGCGAAACGCTCGCGTCGATCGACACCCTCATCGTCGACGAAATCCACGCGCTGGTCCCGACCAAGCGCGGGGCTCACCTCGCCCTCTCGATCGAACGACTCGAGGCGCTGCGCCGGAAAGGAGCCCCGCCGCTGCAGCGCATCGGCCTCAGCGCGACGCAGCGGCCGCTCGACGAAGTGGGGCGCTTGCTCGCCGGCCTCGACGACGGCGCCGCACGACCGGTGACGATCGTCGACGCGGGAGCGCGCAAGGCGATGCGCATCATCGTCGAAGCAGCGGCGGTGGCCAAGCCCAGCGTCTGGCCCGACGTCCACGCGCGCGTGGTTCAGCTCGTCCGCGCGCACCACTCGACCATCGTGTTCGTCAACAGCCGGCGGCTGGCCGAGCGACTCGCCGCCGCCGTCAACGAAGTGGCCGGCGAAGAGATCGCGCTGGCGCACCACGGCTCGCTCGCTCGAGAAAAGCGCGCCGCCACCGAGGAGCGTCTCAAGCGCGGCGAGCTACGGAGCATCGTGGCGACGTCGTCGCTCGAGCTCGGCATCGACATGGGCGCGGTCGATCTTGTGATCCAGATCGAATCGCCGCCGAGCATCACGTCCGGCCTTCAGCGCGTCGGCCGCGCGTGTCACGGTGTCGGCGGCATACCTCGCGGCGTGCTCCTGGCGAAACATCGCCAAGACCTGGTCGCCTGCGCGGCGGCGGCTGCAAGCATGCGGGCCGGCGACGTGGAAGAGACGTTCTACCCCCGCAATCCGCTCGACGTTCTCGCGCAACAGGTCGTGGCCATGGCGTCGATGGATGCGCTCGCCGTAGACGACGTGTTCCGCGTCGTTCGGCGCGCCGCACCGTTCGCCGACTTGCCCCGCGCCGCGTTCGAGAGCGTGCTCGACATGTTGAGCGGCCGCTACCCTTCGGATGAGTTCGCGGAGCTTCGACCGCGCATCACCTGGGATCGCGGCGGTGGCGTCATCGAAGGGCGGACCGGAGCCCATCGCCTCGCAGTCACCAACGGCGGAACCATCCCCGATCGCGGCCTCTACGGGGTCTTCGCCGCGCCGGACGCGGCCCCCGACGACGCCGTGGACGGCCGCGAGCGCACTGGGCGACGCGTCGGCGAGCTCGACGAGGAGATGGTCTTCGAGCTGCGCGAGGGCGAGGTGTTCTTGCTGGGCGCTTCGTCCTGGCGCGCGGAGCGGATCACGCACGACCGCGTCATCGTGTCGCCCGCGGCCGGCGAGCCGGGCAAGATGCCGTTCTGGCACGGCGACCGACCAGGAAGGGCGCGGTCTTTCGGCGCGCGGATCGGCGAGCTCGTACGGCGCATCGCGAAGGGCCGAACCGATGCGGTCGAGCTCTGCGCCACCCATTCGATGGCTCCGTCCGCCGCGGCGGACATCGTGGCCTACGTGCGGGAGCAGGTCGAAGCGACGGGGGAGGTGCCGAGCGACGAGGCGATCCTCGTCGAGCGCTTCGTCGACGAATCCGGCGACTGGCGGGTCGTCGTATTGTGCCCGTTCGGCACGCGCGTCCTCGCGCCGTGGGCCATCGCGGTCGCCGCGAGACTGCGCAAGGCGTACGTCGACGTGGACTTGCACTACGTGGACGACGGGATGGCCTTTCGCATCCCGGCCTGCGAGACGCCTCCCCCGACCGAGCTCTTCTTGCCGCTGTCCGGCGACATCGAGGCGACCGTGACCCGCGCGCTCGACGGCACCGCCCTCTTCGCCGCGCGCTTCCGTGAGTGCGCGGCGCGCGCGCTGCTGTTGCCGCGGCGAGACCCCCGCCGCCGAACTCCGCTCTGGGCACAACGAAAGCGGGCGGGAGACCTGCTCGCGGTCGCCTCCCGCTACCCGAGTTTTCCCATCGTGCTCGAGGCGTACCGTGAATGCCTGCGCGACGCCTTCGATCTGCCCGGGCTGGTGGCGATCCTTCGCGACGTCGAGACGCGCCAGATCCGCGTCACGACCGTCGATGGCCGCCGCCCCTCGCCGTTCGCAGCAAGCGTCCTCTTCACCTTCGTCGCCAGCTTCATCTACGAAGCGGACGCCCCTCCCGCCGAGCGCCGCGCGCAGGCACTGACGATTGACTTCGAACGGCTTCGCGAGCTCCTGGGCGAGGCCGAGCTGCGCACGCTCCTCGACGGCGATTCGATCCGGGAGCACGAGGCGACCCTCCAGCGGCTGACGCGCCCGGCCGCGAACATCGACGCCGTGCACGACATGCTTCTCTCCATCGGTGACCTCACGCATGCCGAGCTCCGCGCCCGCTGCCTGCCGGGCCAGGCGGAGAGTTCGGCTCGAGCGCTCCTGACGGCGCAGCGGGCGATCCGGGTGCACGTCGCGGGCGAAGATCGCCTCGCCGCCGTCGAAGACGCGGCCAAGCTCCGCGACGCACTGGGCGTCGACCTCCCTCCCGGCCTGCCTCCAGCGCTGCTGGAGCCCTCGCGTGAACCCCTGCGCGACCTCGTCGCCCGGTACGCCCGCACCCACGGACCGTTCGTGGTCCGCGACGTCGCGCAGCGCTTCGGACTCGACCTCTCCGCGGTCGAGCGCGAAACGCGGCAGCTCCTCCGCGAACAGCGAATCGTCGAGGGCGCCTTTCTGCCGAACGGCAGGCAGAACGAGCTCTGCGCTCGCGACGTTCTCGAAGCCATTCGCCGCAAGTCGTTGGCCAAGCTGCGGCGCGCCATCGAGCCTGTCCCCACCGGCGCGCTCGCTCGCCTGGTCCTGGACTGGCAAGGTGTGACGAAGAAGCGACGCGGGCGCGAGGCGCTGCGAGCGGTCGTCGAAGAGCTGCAGGGGTGCCCCCTCGTCGCGTCGACGCTCGAGAGCGAGATCCTCGAGGCGCGAATCGAAGCGTACCGCCCGTGGGACCTCGACGCTCTCTGCGCTTCCGGCGAGGTCGTGTGGGCCGGGCTCGAGCGGCTCGGCGCGAGCGACGGCCGCGTCGCACTCTATTTGGCAGACCGAGAGGCGCTTCTGGCTCGGCCCAGCGTCCAGGTCCCCGGCCCCGTCGCGGCCGCGATCCGGAGTGTTCTGGCGAGACGCGGGGCGGTCTTCTTCGCGGACATGATGCGGGAGGTCGGCGGCTTTCCGAACGACCTGATCGAGGCGCTTTGGCAAATGGTCTGGGCCGGCGAGGCGACCAACGACACGCTCGAGCCCCTCCGCAGTCGCGTGCGCCCGTCTGGATCCAGGTCGCGCCCCGCGGGAAGTCGGCCGTCGACCTCATCCCGGGGCCGCGTCGAGCGCCCCGTTCGATCACCGCGCGCCGGTCCTCCCGGGTGCGAGGGGCGCTGGTCGCTGCGCGCGTCGCGCTGGGCCACGCCGCCGAGCGACACCGACCGGTCCGCGGCGATCGCGCGCGCGCTCCTCGATCGCTATGGCGTCGTCACGCGCGAGGCGGCGCACGCCGAGGGGGTGACTGGAGGATTCGTGGGGATCTACGACGTCCTCAAGGCCCTCGAGGCGCGGGGGCACGTTCGGCGGGGGTATTTCGTCGAAGGGCGCGGCGGAGCGCAGTTCGCGCTGCCGGGGGCCGACGAACGGCTGCGCGCTGTCCGCGACGCGCAGGGGACCGGGGCCCCGGTCGTCCTGGCAGCGACCGACCCGGCCAACGTGTGGGGGGCGCTGCTGGACTGGCCTCCTTCGCACGCCGAGGCGCGACCGCAGCGCGCGGCCGGTGCGACGGTGGTCCTCCTCGATGGAATGTTGGTCGGGTGGATGGGACGCGGGGACCATCCGGTTCTGACGTTCTTGCCCGAGACGGAGCCCGACCGCTCCGAGGCCGCCGACGCGCTGGCGCACGGGCTCGGAACGCTCGTCGACGGCCGGGCACGTCGTGCGCTGCTCGTGTCGACCATCGATGGCCACGATGCCGCGCGCAGCCCGCTCGCGCCGGCGTTCCTCCGCGCCGGGTTCGCCGCGACGGCTCGCGGCCTGCTGAAGGGGGCGGTCATCAATCGACTTGCGACGGAGATGAGTCCGTGAGTTTGATGTCCCGTGACCGTCGCCAACACGATTCGAAACGGTCGGTTCGTCCTGCTCCAGCCGATCGGTGAAGGGGCGCAGGGGCGTACGTTCGCCGGCATCGACACCCGCCCGCCGCACGGCGGAGAGCGCCCCGTCGCCATCAAGCGTTTCGAGGTGCGTGGCGCGACGTCCTGGAAGGACGTCGAGCTCGCCGAGCGCGAAGCGCGCGTGCTCCAGTCGCTGTCGCACCCGAAGCTGCCCACCTACGTTGACCACTTCGAGGAGGACGGGGCGCTTTACCTGGTTATGGAAAAGATCGAGGGTGAGAGCCTCGCGTCGTACCGCAAGCGAGGGGCCGTGCTCTCCGAGGGCGAAATCGTGCGCCTGCTGCGCGACGCCTCCGACGTGCTCGACTACCTGCACGGCCGCGCTCCGCCCGTCATCCATCGCGATCTGAAGCCAGGCAACGTGATCCGGCGGCCGGACGGCTCGTTCGCGTTCGTCGACTTCGGCGCCGTGCGCGACAAGCTTCGACCGAAGGGCGGCTCGACGGTCGTCGGCACGTTCGGGTACATGGCGCCCGAGCAGGTGCAGGGGCGCGCGCTGCCCGCTTCGGACGTGTACGCGATTGGCGCGACCGCCCTCGCGATGCTGAGCGGATGCGAGCCAGAGGATCTGCCCCATCGAGGGCTCGGCATCGACGTGCGAGCGGCGCTGCGCGGACGCAATCGTCGCCTCGTCGGCGTGCTCGAGAGAATGCTCGAGCCCGACCCCGATCGGCGCGCGTCGCGCATCGCGCCCCTGCTGGTCCGCCCCGAGGGCGGCATGGGCGATCATCGAAGGGAGGTGAGCGAGACACTCGAGGGAGAGCTCGCGGAACGATACGGGCGGCATGCGGCGAGGAGGGCACGCCGGGCGGCGCGCAGGGCCGGACTCCGGGCCGAGCGGGCGGCGCGCAGGGCGAGTCGCGGGCGCGGACCCGTGCGCCATG